>ERZ795053.498-NODE-498-length-50344-cov-8.859572_pt1 | contig 50344 bp, 41 predicted proteins | sample MGYA00375137_ERZ795053 | MGnify/ENA primary metagenome ERZ795053 (study PRJEB30182, sample SAMN05720284) | activated sludge metagenome | isolation source: Anaerobic digester | place: Hong Kong | collected 2014-12-17 ...
TGCCCGGACTGATCGATAATAAACACCCCGGCTCCTCGTGTACCAATGGCAAAGTGGCCATTGAGTAAAACGGCGCAGCGGGTCATAGCATGTTCCTGAAGAATGCCGTCAATCTCGGTAGGGAAAGGAATAAATTGCCTGCCATCGTATTTATAAAAGCGATTCTCCGTACTACCAACCAACAGTTCGCCATCATCCATCGGCAGGATTGCGTTTGTACGTTCAGTGCCAAATTGTCCACTGCCAGGCATGAATTTCAGTTGGCTGTCGGTCATCTCAAGCAGGCCGAAATCCTGTTGCCGCAGGATGAAGCGATTGCCGTTTTCCATCGGGCTGCGAAAGTTAGCTCCGGGCCATACTTCCATGGAATCCAGGCCCTCACTCCAGCGCATCATACTCGAATCCGTGACAAAATAAATGCTGTTATTCAGATAGTTCGCTGAGGACAAAAAGAACTTCCGGTTTCGGGCCGGGACTTTATCCAGGAGCGAATGGGGTTCCGCAACCCCGGATTCACCGCGGGATAAATAGCCAAGTACGCCACGGCCAGCATAATAGATTCTCCCATGATTGTCGCTTGCTATTCCAGTCACCTGCTGAAGGTCCCCGTCCGTAATCTTGATTTTCTGCCAGGTTACCCCGTCGTATTCCAGGATACCCAGGGTGGTTCCGAAATACATGACACCACGGTCATCCTGCGTGAGTGATGAAAAGTAAGGCAATTCATCCAGACCCTCGATTTCGATCTTGGAGATCAATGGATAGCCAAGGCCCTCCAGTTCGGATTGCGCCTGCAGGGAGTAAATATAAAAGCAGAGAAAAAGAGTAGCAAATAGCCTGTAACCAGTCTGCCATAAGACAGTCAGGATGTTTTTGGTCATCGTCTTTGGAGTTATTCATTAAAAAAGTATAAGTCGTGCATCCGGATAGGATGTACAACCTACGCAAGTCAAGATAAGAAATACACTGATATTATTATTTTAATTGATTTATTGAGCTGAATTTTCATTGCTTGGTTCTCAACATTTGAGTAGGGTAAAGTGCCTTTGCAAAGGCTTTGTAATGAGCTATTTGGTCATGATGAAGACTGCAACCAAAAGGTTGGAATTTAATTCCGAGCCTGTTTTAATTTTCAGCCAGATTCAATTGCTGGGCTACATTTTTAGGTATTTCTTCCATCCGGTGGGTAATAAAGATCAACGTATGCCGATCCGTCAAAACGGACTCAAGCAATTGGTTACACTTGTGGATCAGAACATCATCCAGCCCCTGATATGGCTCATCCAGCAATAACATTTCAGGTGCTTTGATGAGTGCTCGCAAAAATAGAATCAGCCGTTGTTCACCGGTGGAAAGGGTAGGGAAAGGACGTTCTGCAAGGAAGGTTTTTCCAACAACCCGTAACAATGTCCTGGCCATTTCAATAGCCTCGTGAGAGGGCGGATGCAATAATTGAAAGCGATCCTCCAAACCGGTAAGGATCACATCCAGGGCGGAGGCTTTGCTGTGGAAATAGGCATGTAATTCCGGAGAACTGAAGCCGATCCGTTTTTTGACCTCCCAGATGGTATCTCCTTTTCCCCGTCGCTGGCCGAACAGATATACCTTATTGCTATAGACTTGGGGATGATCGGCGTAGATCAATGCCAGTAAGGTGGATTTGCCAACTCCGTTAGGTCCTTGCAATGCCCATTTTTCTCCGGGGAATACTTTCCAGTTAAAATATTTCAAAATGCTGGTATCCAGATAGTTGACGTGGATGTCCTCCAGGTTGACCATCGTCTCCGGCGGATTGGAGAAATCAGTGGAATGGAAATAATCTTTTACCTGGTGTAATTCCGGATCCGGCTCTGCATATTCAGGGGCGCGTTCTGCTGAAGGTTTGGAGCTTGTTCCCTCATCCAGATGTATTTCATGCGTTATGAAGTCCGGGATATAGGGTATTGGTTCTGTCAATACCAATGATACAGGTCTCTGCAGAACCACTTCTTCCAACAGATCATACAACACGCGGACGGAGCCAACGTCAAGTCCCAGGCAGGCATTATCCAAAATCAGGACCGCCGGCTGGTGCAAGAGCGCTTTGACCAGTAATAATTTGCGGGTCTGACCGCTGGATAATTTGATCCGCTCACGGTTTAGTAACCGGTCTATCCCCAGCGAGGACAGTACTTTAGTATGTTCCGGGTTATCGGCATCCAGTCCCTGGAGTTGCAGATATTCCCGCACGGTCAAATGACCTTCCGAGTCAAAAGCATGGTAGCGTTGCTGGTAATAATGCGTGGTCTCGACCGGATTAAAAAGCCGCGAATTGTCCGTAAAGGAAACCATTTGGACAGCAGCCCGGCGCGCATCAAATCCTGGATTTTCACCCAGAAACGGATAGGTGATCTGTCCGCTGCGAAGATGCATTTTACCGGTTATGGCCTGGCACAAACTGGATTTTCCACTGCCTGTTTTTCCCCGGATGATCCAGTGTTCCCCGGGCCGGATGGTCCAGGATAGGTTTCGGACCAGGTCGACTTGTCCGATTCCGGCCGTTAGATTTGTTATTTCGAGTAAAGGATTCACCGGATTATTAATGCAATTTCTCCAACCCTTTCAAAAAAGGCACGAAGCGAAACATGCCAAAAGTTTCTTTCTGAAATTCCCGTTCGCTGAGGCGTGTCAGTCGGATCATTTCCTGTGATTCGCCGGAGCCTACCGGAATGACCATATATCCGCCGATGCGGAGTTGATCCTTCAGCGCCTGGGGGATGTCGGTCGCTCCACAGGTGACCAGAATTTTGTCAAAGGGGGCAAAACGGGGCAGGCCTTCGAAGCCGTCCTTGAGGAAAGTACGGATCATTCCATAACCCAACTCCTGCAGCAATTTGTTGGTTTTGTGAAATAAGGCTTCAACGCGTTCTATGGTATATACTTTGGCTCCCATCTCGACCAGAACGCATGCCTGATAACCCGAACCCGTTCCGATTTCAAGGATCTTATCCTTAGGTTGCACCTCCAATAATTTCGTCTGGAAAGCCACGGTAAAGGGCTGGGATATGGTTTGTTCGTGGCCAATAGGGAAGGGGACATCCTTGTAAGCCCAGTCCGCAAAAGCCTTATCGAGAAATTGATGGCGGGGGATCGCCATGATTGCATTCAGGATCCGCTCGTCATCTATTCCTTTCTTACGCAGTGCATCGACCAAACCCTTACGCAGTCCTCGATGTCGGTATAAATCGGCCAATGTAAAATCGGTTTTGGTGTTGGATTTCCGTTTAATTTTCACAATTTTACGGAAATCACTAAAGCTAAAAGAGATATGGTGGAAATTAAATTTGGCACCGATGGATGGCGTGCCATCATTGCTAAAGAATATACGGTTGATAATGTGGAGCGGGTAGCAGATGCTACTGGTCGCTGGATGCAATCCAAAGGAATGAAAGCTGCGGTTATCGGTTACGATTGCCGGTTTGGAGGGGTCATGTTTGCCGAAGCAACGGCGCGAGTCCTGGGAAAGCACGGAATCAAGGTATATTTGGGTGATCATTTTGCCTCCACACCGATGGTTTCGTATGCCGTAACACAGTTGAAAGCCGATATGGGGATTGTCATTACTGCTTCGCATAATCCGTCGAGCTACAATGGTTATAAGTTGAAGTCCAGTTATGGCGGACCGACTATTCCGGGGGATATAGCCGCGGTAGAGGCCCTTATTCCGGAACAAGTGGCCGGTCCCTGGCCTGAGCTGTCGATACTGAAAGATCAGGGGCTCCTGGAGATGGTTGACCTCGAAGCCATGTATATTGCCCATGTAGAGCGCAGTTTTGATCTCGATGCTATCCGTAAAAGCGGTATGGGGCTGGCCTATGACGCGATGTTTGGCGCCGGCCAGAATGTGATCCGCAAAGTGTTGCCGGAAGCCACCTTATTGCATTGTGATTTTAATCCTTCCTTTGAAGGCACGGCACCTGAGCCCATCGATAAAAACCTGCAACAGCTTGCCAAATTGGTTGCGTCCGATGACTCCATCGAAATGGGCCTCGCTACCGATGGGGACGCAGACCGGATCGGCATGTACAATAGCCGGGGAGAATTTGTAGACTCACACCGGATCCTGCTCCTGCTGCTCCATTATTTGGTAGGATACAAGAAGATGACAGGCAAGGTGGTGATTACGTTCTCCGTGACCGAGAAGGTAGCCGCTTTGGCCGAACATTATGGGCTGGACTATGACATCACCAAGATTGGCTTCAAATACATCACCGAAATCATGCAGCATACCGATGTGGTCGTTGCCGGAGAAGAATCGGGAGGCATTGCCATTAAAGGCCACATACCGGAACGAGACGGAATATGGATGGGTTTGACCCTATTGGAGTTTATGGCCAAAACGGGTAAAACGCTGGATGAACTTCTAGCGGAGGTTTATGATATCGTAGGCGCATTCGATTTTGGCAGGAATGACTTGCATGTAACCGAAGCACAGAAACAAAGCATTCTCAAGCATTTAAACGAAGGCAGCTACAAAGCTTTTGGACCTCTGGACATCACCAAAGAAGAAACCATTGACGGATACAAATTTCATTTCGCAGGAGATAAATGGGTGATGATACGCCCTTCCGGAACCGAGCCCGTACTCCGGGTATATGCTCAGGCGCCGGATATGAGCGGAGTTCAGGATGTCCTGGATAATGTCTGTGCAGTCCTGCTGGCATCTTAGGACGCACAGAGGTTCCTGAGGCCACCGGGGGGATTATAAGGACAGAAATTATCTGTTCCCTGAAATCGATTGCGCAGTGTTCCATAAACCCGTAAAATCATTTATCTTGAGCATAGGCGGAGTGCACAACCAATATCACTTGGTTACGGCGCCAATCAGAAATTGCAAAATGTAGATTACTCGCATGGATAGGAGAGCTGCTGGCTTAAAAGAATGGACCGGAAAACTTCCAGCCTGGTTGTTGATTTTGATTTTGTCTACGTCATGGAGTTGCGGCAAGATATCCGGTGTCCGGATGCTCTATCTGGCTCATGCAAATACGACCACCCATCCCATCCATAAAGGATTGCTCTATCTCAAGCAGGTGCTGGAAGAGAAATCAGGAGGCAAGATGACCGTAAAGGTTTTTGCGGACGGCCAGCTTGGTTCCGAGCGCGAGGTGTTGGAGTTGCTCCAGATTGGTAGTGTGGCAATGACCAAAGTGAGCGCTGCCGTCATGGCCAATTTCGCCCCGGAATACGAGATTTTGAGCGTTCCTTATCTCTACCGGGATGCCGACCATGCGTGGCGAGTCCGGGATAGTGAGATCGGGCAGGATATCCTGGCCAGTAGCAGTAAATACCTCCTGAAAGGATTGTGCTATTACGATGCCGGTTTCAGAAGTTTCTATACCAAAGATAAACCGATACGGACTCCTGATGATCTCAAAGGTTTGAAAATCAGGGTGATGAATCATAAGATGTCCATTGATATGGTAGCCGCTCTGGGTGGCGCTGCCACTCCGATGGCCTATGGTGAATTGTACACGGCTTTGCAGCAGGGCGTCGTTGACGGAGCAGAAAACAATGAACCCTCTTTTGTATCGAGCAACCATTACGAAGTTTGTAAATATTATACCCTGGATGAGCATGTCACCATTCCCGATGTACTGGTCATAAGTACCAAATTCTGGAACACCCTCAGTGCCCAGGAACAGGAATGGTTGACGGAAGCCGCCAAAGAATCGGCTCAGGCTCAAAAAGTATTTTGGCAGGAATCGGTCGACGAGTGCATGCGGGTACTCCGGGAAGCAAATGTTGAGATCATCCGCCCAGATAAGACCCCATTTGCAGAAAGGACACAATCGGTGCGTGATCAGTTTGGCAAGGATCCCAGTATGCAGGCTTTGATGGACCGGATAAACAAGATGTAAGCCAATGAAGAAGCTCTATGATTTCCTGAATTACCTGGTTGAGCGGTTGCTCATTATCATATTTGGACTGATGACCCTTGATGTGGTCTGGCAGGTCTTCTCCAGGTACATTGTAGGCCGATCGAGTTCGTTTACGGAGGAGTTTGCCCGGTTTGCCATGATCTGGCTGGCTATATTAGGTGCCGCATACCTTAATGGTCAACGGCAACATCTGGCCATTGATTTCCTGGTCAGAAAACTTCCCGAGGAAAAAAGACGAAAACGTCAACGTTCCATCGAGGTCTTTATGGCCGTATTCGCGCTGGTTGTTATGATTGGCGGAGGGGGTAATCTGGTGATCATGACTCTTCAATTGGGACAATATTCTGCCGCGCTAAATGTACCGCTCGGACTGGTTTATGCCATAGTACCGTTTTCGGGTCTGCTCATTGTCTTTTATTCCATTTACCATATGACCCAGCGAAAACCCGAAGAAACCCAACCACTTGAAATGTAATCCGGCTATCATGAGTATTGAATTGATCTCCATTTTATTGCTGTTTGTTTCATTTTTTGCTTTGCTCGGATACGGGGTGCCGGTCGCGTACAGCATTGGAATTTCAACTACGCTTACCATTCTGGTTAATATTGCTTTCGGCCCGGGCATTACGACGGTGTCGCAGCGGATGACAACCGGTATTGACAGTTTTGCTTTGCTCGCCATTCCATTTTTCATATTGGCCGGTGAAATCATGAAGCGGGGAGGTATAGCCAACCGGCTGATCAATTTTGCCAAATCTTTAGTTGGGTCACTGCCAGGAGGTTTAGGATTTGTCAATGTCATTGCAGCGATGCTGATGGGGGCTATCTCAGGTTCAGCCATGGCAGCGGCTTCAGGGATCGGCAGTATTATGACCGATCGGATGGAAGAAGAAGGTTATAGCAGGCCATTCAGCGCATCCATCAATATCACCTCTGCTACAACCGGGTTACTGATACCTCCGAGCAATACCTTGATCGTCTATGCGCTGGCCAGTGGCGGTGCTGCAAGTGTGGCAGCCTTGTTTCTGGCCGGATACATCCCAGGGATCCTGGTCGGTGTGGCTCTGATGATCGTCATATCCTATACGGCCTTTACAAAGAAGCTTCCACGGGGCGAGCGGGTCAGCTTGGGCCGGTTATTCCGGGACTTCCGCCGGGCATTTTTCAGTTTGCTGCTCCTGGTAGTGATTGTTGGCGGGATTATCGCAGGCATTTTTACCGCCACCGAAGCAGCTGCTATTGCCGTCGTTTACGCTGGCGTGCTGGGTTATAGTTATGGGGACCTGAAACTTAAAGATATCGGCCCGATCCTTTTAGAGAGTGCCAAAGTTACGGCCAGTGTAATGTTCCTGATTTGTACCTCCATGGCCATGTCCTGGTTGTTTTCATTTGAAAGTATACCTCAGTTGCTCACCGATTTCCTGCTTGATAAATTTTCAAGTCCGGTGGTCATCTTTTTTATCATCAACATCACCTTGTTGATCGTTGGAACCTTTATGGACATGACGCCGGCGGTCCTCATATTCACCCCGATATTTTTGCCGGTAGTCACCCAGCTGGGGATGCATCCGGTGCATTTCGGGATCATTATGGTGCTTAATTTGTGCATTGGGTTATGCACGCCGCCGGTAGGGACGCTTCTCTTTGTAGGGAGTGGGGTGGCTAAAATATCCGTATCCGATATCATGGGTTCACTGATACCATTGTTGATCACCATGGTGGTAGTCCTGATGCTGGTTACCTACATTTCAGGACTAAGCTTGTGGTTGCCAGGGCTATTTGGGTATTGACCGCCTAACGGATTACCGTTAGGTCACCGGATGCGTATTCCGTGGACTTAATACCTGCCTTGTTGGTCCGGTAGGTCACCAGCCAGAGGTAAATGCCGGGAGGCACCAGGCTTTGATGAAACCGTCCATCCCAGGGAAGCTGATCCGGATCGGAACTGGCAAAGATCAATTGGCCCCAGCGGTCAAAAATCTGGAGTAATTCAACCCGTTCCAGAGATGGACAATCCAGAAATGGTTTCCAGGTGTCATTGATCTGATCACCGTTTGGAGAAAATACATTGGGTGCTTCAACCTGACATCCACAGTCTTGTGCGGTCACAAAGAAATCCTGGGTAAACAAACCGCACTCGTTGGTGATGCTTGCCTGGTAGATACCTGGCATATCGATGGTACGTAAACCACCGGAAGTACCATCCTCCCAGGTTACTGATCCTGGCAAAGCGGTTTGGAGCCGGATGGCATTTCCCTTGCACACGACTACATCAGGATTCTCAGGGAAGCCGTGATCCACATCGACCACGTGGATGAATTGCTCGGCTTCGCAGGAGCCCAGCTTGATGGTAACCCGGTAATTTCCGGCATCATGCACCCACCGGATGCTATCCGTGCTGTTATTATCCCATAAATAGGTCGCATCCGGGATAGCAGCTTCCAGCAGGATCGGAGATCCACAAAAAGGCAAGGTATCCGGATAGGGATTCATGGGAATGACGGCCACATCATCAATATACATGTAATCAAAAACCGGGGTTAAAGCTGGGTCGTCACTAACCGCAAGGGTATGATCATCGGATTGAAAGTTCTTAATGAACAGGTATTTCTCCTTTCCATTGGCGATGTAACAGCCAAATATGGGTGTCCAGCCGGCGGTGTCCCGGAAGATCGTTCCCCGGTGCTCCAAGGCCGGGTATTCAGGGATATCGTAATTGTCTTCTCCAAAACCCAGTCCAATGGCATCTGTGTAGGTTCCCCGGTCCCACCGGTCGCACACATCATCGATGGCGACCCAGAATTGCAGAAAATAGCTTTTACCTTTCTCCAGAGGTCGGATCAGTGGTACCCCGATGACTTCCCGGGTATTGCCGTAAGTGGCCAGCCCTACATAACCATCTCCGCTGTGAGGCTCCAGGTAAGTACATTTTCTTGGTGTTGGTACCTTGAAATTTTCATTTTCAGCGCATCGCAGAAATAGATCGGGAGTAAGCTGTGTATTCAACCAGGGAATTGCCAGGTCAACTTCTCCTTCCGTTCGTGGACAGGAAGTAGCATGGTCAAACGATGCATTCGGTACCAGATTCTGAGCAACAAGTGATACCGGAAGGATGACTCCCGGTACCAGCAGACAAAGCAAAAACGCTTTTATCGAGCTGCATGCAAAGCCAGTAGTTATTTGGGGTGAATGCTTTGGCCAGGTGTCGACAGGTTTAAACATGTTGATGGCGCCGGTATTTATTTGACGATGGTTATGTCTCCAAATTTAACATGTGAAGGGCTTTGATTACCCACCAAATATTCCAACCGGTAAACGTAAACTCCTGGCGCTGAGGCGCCGTTCCATGGTGTTGTTTCCGGAGTTTGGGTGTGGAATATCTCCTGACCCCACCGGTCAAACACGGAAAATGATACGATGGTATAGGATACCTTGCAATTCATAGAAACCTTAAGGTCGTCATTTACACCATCTCCATTCGGTGAAAACACATTGGGAATAAAAATACTGCAGTCGCAGGTATGATCTTCAATTTCAAAAGTTAAATCAAAAGTCCCGCATCCGGTTTGAAATGAAACGGCATAATGGCCAGGAAGCGTTACGGTGTTAATTCTGCCGGTATATCCATCTTGCCAAAGGTACGATTCGGCAACCGGGGCCTCCAGTGTGATGGAATTCCCCGGACATAGTGCACCGGTACTGGCGGATGCATCCGGAATTCCGTCGAGTACACGGCTTTCGTCCGTAAGGAGACAATGGGCGGTTTCTGCCGTAACCTGTATGAAACCAGCGGAATCTATCTGATAAGAAGGAGAATAAGAGCCATCTTGCCAGCGTACCGGTAGCTCTTGAAAAGCGCCGTTAAGCACGACCGGATCCTCACATTTCCAGATGGTGTCGGGAAGTGGGTCAAATGGAATCACTTCGATATCGTCCACATACATGTAATCTTCATACACGGTTCCTTCTTGATCGTACTCAATCATGGTGGAGCCATTAGACCGGAAGTTACCAAGATAGACATAGGATTCATTTCCTTTTGCGGTGTAACATCCGGAAATCTCAACCCATCCCGAGGTGTCCTTCAGGATTCCGGATTCATTTTCTACGGCCGCGCCATAATTTGTGGTTGAATTCCCAAAGGCGAGACCTATGCCACTTGAAAAAACATTGGGGATGCCCTGGATGCAATTGTCGTCGATAGCTACCCAAAAGCGGATGAAATATTGCTGTCCTGCTTTAAGCGATTCGATCAGCGGAGCCTTTAAATATTCCTGAACCGGTCCATACACGACCATGCCTGCGAAGCCATCTCCCTGGTGGGGTTCCAGATACGTGCAAAAAATCTCAAGCCGGGGTGGTCGAATGATGGCGTTTTGAGAGCAACGGTGGTAGAGATCCGGGGTCAGATTTTCAGGTTGCCAGGGGGCTGCCAGATCAATTTGACCGGCGACGATCGGACAGGTGGTCACGGATTCGAATCCGGGATTTGCGACCAGATTTTGACTGCCAAGCCGGTTGAAAGGGCTAAAGAAAATGACTGTCCACAGCAGAATATGCAGCAACTGCCTTACTCCGGCCATATTTCGGATTGATTGGGTTGGTAGGACTGGCTACAGGCGATCAATGATTTCAGACCTGACGCAATGGAATTCGTATTCATCGTGTACTTGCATTTTACCTGAATTCCAAGATATTTATTTCCAGCGACTTCTGCTCTTTGACCGGTATGGCCATTTGGCGCTGTTCAACCAGAAGAAATGTTGTAATTTTAGTGGAGACCTCCAAAAAGCCACCATGCTTGGATTAAAATATCATTGCTCCCGAATCTTATTTTTTTGTTTGATTGGTTCCGGCATTTGCAGCCAGAACGTGTTGCATCTTACTCCTCCGGTTGATCGCCATTATCTGATATTGGATATGGAGATTCCCCGTTCAGTCGCCCGGCAGATTCATGATCCTCTGCGTAGCGGATCGAATATTCCGGTGCAAAGGATGGAGATTGGCGACCAGGAAGTGCAGGTCAAAGAGATCAAGACCAGAGGTAAGTCCAGTGCATTTTTTTACCGGAAGAGTTTTAATGTCCAGTTGGAAGAAGCTTTTGAATTTGAAAGCAGTCAGGGTAAAAAGAAAATGAAACGATTCTATCTGTTGGCACAAGCTATGGATACCCATTATTTTCGGAATTATTTTGCCTTCACAATGATGCATGAGTTGAAGGTGGCAAAATATTACTTTCAATATGCCGAACTGCACCTGAATGGAGTGTCCGAAGGCATTTATCTTTTAATTGAGCGTCCTTATGACGTTGCGTTGAAAGACAAAGATGCACCGATGGTCATCCGCCGATTGGAAAGCAGGCGGATTGATAAAGAAAAGCTCAATAAAAAGGTACCGGCGGCATTGGAAAAGGAAACCAAAAAAGCTTTTGCCGCTATTCCGGATTTTTGTAAAACATTGCATGGTCAGGCATTATATGACTCTTTGAACCGCTACCTTGATCTGGAAGATTATTTCAGTTGGTTGGCCTTTAATTATTGGGCCAAGAATGGGGATTATACGGATGAAGTCTGTTATTACGTGCAGCCGGATCATACCAACATCCGTTTCGGTATTGTCCCCTGGGATTTTGATGACTTATTGACACAACAGCCGCACGAAGGATTGGATTTAAGGAACAAGCGCTTCGGCGATGCCATGATTTATTCTTCTGAAGATTTTTTGGACAGGGCTATTGCTGAGGATTCTGTCTTGTATGCGCGGTACCTGGAGCATTTCCGGAAAATTCTGCCTAAAATGACAAATCCAGTTCGGCTCCAGGAAATTTTTAGCCAAATTTATCAGGACCTGGAACCTTTGTATGCATTGCCTGCTAATTATGAAATCTCGGCGCATGACCGGGAGCCAACGGATCCCAAAGCCATGAAAGAAAACTTGGGCAAAGTCTATTCTTATCTGAATAAGCGTACGGAGGAAATTACCCGGCAGTTGGAAGTGAATTGACTTTTACCATGTCACAATGAGGAATCCCATCTTCCAGGTATTCTGCACCGATGCGCTGGAAACCGACAGCCTGATAATATTGCAGCAAGTAAGACTGAGCACCAATACGGATTGGCTCATTTGGGAAGAGCGTAGCCATCTGGACCATTACGAAGTTTAAAAGTGCCCTGCCAGCACCTTTTCCCCGAACATTAGGGTGACTGATGATTCTTCCAAACGATGCATATCCCGGCCATTTGGGATCGTGTAGTAAGCGTGCGCAGGCGATGAGTTTTCCCTCCGTATCGTAGCCGAGTACATGGTAGGCGTTCAGATCTTTCCCATCGGGATCGAGATAAATACATTGTTGTTCGACTGCAAATACCAATTGCCGGAGCGCCAGTAAATGGTATACTTCGAAATTGTTTAATTCTTCAAAGGGTTTGCAATAAAAAGTAAATTCCATCCCTGCTTTTTCAGCCTTCAAAGTTCTGGATAAGTTGGAAGATTTTCATGGTTAGAAAGAAGAATGCCTGAAGACTTAGCTAATTTAGTCGCGTTTAAACGACTCTTGCACTGAATTAAGTTGTTTGCAATTAATCGTAATTTTCCTAAAATATCTAACGGTCATGCTTCGATCTACATTTAGTCTTACCCTGTTATTATTGGTGTCCTTACTTGCTGCCCAGACAAGTTCCATTCAAAAAAGCCCTTTGTTGGCAGAAGCGTCTCCCCAATCCGTGGGGATGTCCCCCGAACGGATTAACCGGATAGACGCTATGCTTCAGCAAGCCGTCAATGACAATGAAGTTCCCGGAATGGTAGCCCTCATTGCCCGCCATGGCAAGATCGTTTATTACAAATCTTTCGGTGAATCAGACCAGGCGGCCGGGCGTAAATTTGCGAATGATGATATTTTCCGGATAGCCTCACAAAGCAAAGCCATCACCTCGACGTGTGTCATGATGTTGTGGGAAGAAGGTAAATTCCAATTGGATGACCCCATTTCTAAATACATCCCGGAATTTAAGAACCCGCAGATTCTTCAATCGTTTCGCTACAGTGATACGACTTACACCACGGTACCAGCCGCTCATGAAATCACCATCAGACATTTGCTTACCCATACATCGGGCATTGGTTACGGGGTCATTGATGGTGATGAACGGTTTAAAATGATCTATCGGAAAGCAGGAATTACTGATCTCTTTACGACCGAGAAAATCACCATTGCGGAAAGTGTAAAGAAATTGGCCCGGTTGCCCTTGCACCACGAACCGGGAACAAAATTTGTGTACAGCGAAGGGCTGGATGTGCTGGGCTACCTGATTGAAATTGTTTCAGGAATGCCATTCGATGAATTTGCCCGCACCCATCTTTTTGAGCCGCTAGGGATGAAGGATACCTGGTTTTATTTGCCTGCTGATCGGGCCAGCCGTTTGATACCGGTTCAGACGCCTGATGGTACAAAATGGAAGCACTACCCGGTCACCTTCTATGACCCGGATTATCCGCGCAAGGGGGCTAAGACGTTCTTTTCAGGGGGAGCCGGCTTATCCAGCACGGCCAAAGATTATGCTACTTTTTTGCAAATGTATTTGAATGGCGGTGAGTTAAATGGTCAGCGTATTCTATCCCGGACTACAGTGCAATCCATTATGGGGAATCAATTTCCCGATGCCAACACCAATCCATCCAGTTATTACGGTCTGGCATTCGGAGTTACAACTCCACGGGGGCAAGATCTGGGTGGCGAAGGAAGTGCAGGTACGTTTGATTGGGGAGGCTATTTTAATACCCAGTATTTTGCCGATCCACAGGAAGGCGTTATCGGAATCCTGATGAAGCAGACACAGGGTACCAACAACGATAAAACCGGATGGCGATTCCGGCAAATGGTCTTTGCCGCTATTGATAATTAGAGGCATCCGAGGTAGCAAAAGTAACAGAGGAAAGCATGGGCTTGGCGTAAGCTATTCAACAACACCATAGCTTTAACCCGGATTGGATGATGCTCTCTACAGGATGGGCTTTGGTTCAAAACAAAGCTAGCCCTTACTCAGCCACTTGAATATCGCAGAGAAGTCGGTACGGGAAAGACCTTCCTGGTTTGCCCCGGCATACAATGACTCGGTAATTCCTGCCAAATACATTGGCTGCCCTTTTTCATACGCCAGCTGGGTGGCCAAATGAACATCTTTTAACATCAGCTCCAGGGGGAAGTGCACCGACTCATCCCCGGCAACCATCATTTGGGCTTTGGCCTGGGTGAATGGTGCTATGACGGGTGCTTTGGGGAGGTTTTCCAATAAAAAGGTCCGGTCAAAGCCGAGTTTTTCACCCAAAAGTACCGCTTCAGAAAACACGACCATGGACTGCGCGAGCATCAGATTCAACAGGATTTTGTACGAAGCGCCGGTCGTTACCGGCCCCAGATGCAGCACACGGGCGCCCATGAGAAGCAAAATTGGTTTTATTTCTTCAAGGAGTTCGGGTGTACCTCCTGCAAAAAAAGATAGCTCCCCTCCGAGGGCGTGTGGTTTGGTGCCGGTGACAGGAGCATCGGCGAACCGGATTCCTGATTGTTCGGCTGCGAGGTTGCATTTTTGGCTAAATACAGGATCTACCGTGGTGCTATCCACCCAAATGGCTCCGCGCTTCATGTGTGCAAGCCCACCGTTTTCTCCCAGCATGATTTGTTCGACAGCTTGAGGATTGGCTACCATCGTAAGGACCAGATCGGCATCACGTACTGCATCGGGAACGGACAAGGCTACCTGGGCGCCAAGTGGTTCGAGGGCTTCTGCCGCTGCTGGGTTTCGGTTGAATACCGTTATCGGCCCGTGTTTCTTTAACAGGTTTTGAGCCATACCTGTTCCCATAATACCAAGTCCTATCAGTGTGATTTTCATTGCGTTGAAATTAAAGGTTTGTCAGCAAGCACATTACAAACTTGTCAGTGGTCAAAATGTTTTCCTGTGTGCTGGAAATCTCACTCGATCAGGTAGGATTCATGTTTGGATGATTCCCATTTGTTTCATCAGGAACGTCGCGTTTTTGTTCCTGGCAATACCCGGTCTCAGCCGGTAATCAAACATAAGTTGATTATCCTCAATGGTCGATTCAAAGCAATAATTGACGATAAGGCCGGGATGTCGCTCCGCAAGAACTCCCATTTCAGTGATGTGCGAGGCCAGAAAGGTGATGGCTGGTAACCGCAGTAATCGTTCGATGAGTTGTTCCGCACCGTATTGTTTGTCATCCGAATTGGTCCCTTTCAGGACTTCATCCAACAGAACAAGGGCTGGGTTGCCTGTTTCCAGTTCGGTAAGGATGTACTTTAGTTTTTTTAACTCAGCCATGAAGAAGGAGGTGCTTTCAGCCAGGCTGTCATTGATGCGTAATGACGTAAACAAGCGCTGCGGCTGCCAATTCATAGCGTTTGCAGTAGCCTTGGTCCCCATTTGGGCAAGGAGGACATTAATACCGATGGTCCGGAGGAAGGTGCTTTTGCCAGCCATGTTGGACCCGGTGATCAGAACAGTGCAAACGGTGGGGGTAAGGGTAAGATCGTTGGAAACACAAGCGTTCGCTGGAATCAGAGGATGAACCATGGATTTGATTGTCCATCCTTCGGATACCGGACAGGGCCAGCACCCATCCGGGTGATTAAAAGCCCAACCCGCAAGCGTATGCAGGCCTTCCAGGTGCGCAATGGCATCAAACCACTCCTGCCATCGGTCCCGGTATGTCTTTTTCCAGTCCTCGATCTGAAGCAAAGTATGAAAATCCTGTAGCCACAGACTGTTGGTAAGGATGAAAGCGATCCCATTTAAACGTCCATCCAGGGCATTGGCCAGCCGGCTCAGCCCTTTAAGCGCAATATTCCCTCCTTCAGCTCTAGCCTTAAGTTCGACCAATGTCCCCAGGCTAAAAGTATTCCTCGAGATCATTTCCAGCATCATCGCGGCATTGCTGAATTGGCGGCTATATCCGCTGATGGCCTCATGCATGGGCATGATTTTCTTTTGAAATCGGCCGACAAGAGAAAGAGCCACAATGATGGCCAGGATCAAAGGCGACCAGATCCCCTGCAAATAACAAAGTACAATGATCCCTGCCATTAAAAAAGGCCATAACCTGGCGATTGTCCGCCACCAGGTGGCCAGGAAAGGAGGCTCATGCATCCAGGCTTGGAGTGCTTGAAAAGGAATCGGTTTGGGTTCCTCCCAAAGGGCTTGCATCAGCAGTTCCTGACGAAAACCAATGTCCGGAATGAGCTCCCGGACCGCAGCTTGCCGGTCAAGAATTTCATCTTCCTTCAGGAGGGGATGCGTCATCCATCGGGCTACCAACTCCTGACCAAAAGCTGTTCCTGCCCGGCTAAAATGGGGATACAAACCATTTTCACCAAAAAGATCAAGATCATCGGCCATACTGTCCGTGCCGGCAAAGCGGGTGCCGGACTCCCATCCTGATGCATTTCCTCCCAGACAGGATAACTCTTCCCGGTTTATCCGGGCCAGTAACAGAGCTCGCTTTTCATTTTTACGTGAACGCTGGTAGAGACTTACCACATAAATAAATAACCCGGATAAGAATCCAGTTATAATTAACCACCATCCCTGGGCAAATGCAGAACGAATCCATAAAATTATGGTGGTAGCCAGGGCAAGGAAAACGAAAACCCGGACCCATGAAAATTGTTGGGCTTTACGACCGAATCGACGGGTCTCGGCTTCAAATCCCAGCAACCTGTATTGATATACTTCTTCCGGATGAACGGAATGTTCCGTCAGTTTTTGTTGATCCATGCCTGTAAATATGGTCCAAAAATCAGGATTCCACCCAGTAAGGCCAGGATGGCTGACACTAAAACTGCACCTGCAGCCATGTCCTTTACCGCTTTTATGGAAGGATCTTGACGGGATTCCACTTTATTGCAAAGTATTTCCAATGCAGTGTTGATGATTTCAGTTGTCCAGACCAGGGCCACAAAAAGAATAACAAACAACCAGTCGGTGCGGGAAATGTGCAATGTCCATCCCATCAGTGCCACCAGGAATGTGGCGAATAAATGGAAGCGCATGTGAGCCTCCCGCCGGATGGTCGTGCGGACCCCCTGCCAGGCAAAACCGAATGAGCGCAACCAGCGACGCATCAGGGAAGACGGATTTGGTAGGTGCCAACAATGCCGAAATAGTTAACCGGATCCTGCAATTCCTGGAATGAGGTGCACTCAAACCGGTCGGAGTAGAAGAGATGATCAAAAGGAAGTTTGAAGAACTTGGAAAATCTTCGACTATCCAACAGGCGCATCTGTTGCCGGAATGAGGTCACTTCAGTTGTCCAATTCGGTACGTTCAATAAGCCCGAGAATAGTGTGAAATAGGGCTCATTGGGGATGTGGGCAGCCAGGTCAGTCAATTGCCCACCCAGGCGCCGATAGCCGGCATCATCCAGCGGTGGAAGGGCATAGGTGGAAATGCATTGAATGGGCTTATCTTCCTCCCAGTCCAGGACGGTCCGCAAAGAGGGGATGCTTAGCTGATAGATGGAGTCCATGTAATAAATGGTATCTACAGACAGGATAGGAAACCGGCTGAAAATAACCTGTCCAAAGGGATCGCTACGGGTGAGCCAGGCCTGGAAGGGATAACAACTATCCAATTGCTCCTTAAGGTAAGGCTTCCATTCCGGGGTGATTTCGGTAAAAATGAGCAGATCCCCGTCTAAGTGGGTGATTGCTGCCATATCTTCCTGCAGATAGCTCTGCAGGGCAGACATGTGAAATAACCCTGCAGTAATTTTACGCTGATCGTTTTTGGCAGGAAGTATCAGATTCTGATTGGAAGCATGCTTCAGGAAAAAACATAATAGCCCGCTGGCAAAAATGGATGCAAACATCAACCGGTTCTGCTGGATAATCAAAAAGAAGAATATCATTGCGATTTCCAGGAAAACCAGGTAAAAGGCATAGTTTGAAAGCTTCTTGAAAAGCAATACCTCACCGGGAAACATGACGGCCAGGGTAAGCCCTGCCAGCCCAGCAATGGTCAATACTTGCATGGGTAAGGTTCGAAATAATTTATTCAGCCACACTTGCAACCTCATCGAGCTAAAACTACAGATTTTTTAAATCGTTCGACGGTGCCTTTGAGGTTAAAAACTTCAAGATACCACACATATCTTCCCATGGGCATAAGGCTTCCGCGGGAATCGCGACCATCCCACTGTAAGATACCTTCGCGGGAAAGTGTGTATTGGTTATAGGGATTGGCCACCGGCCTGCCTTGCATATCAAAGATAGATGCGTTTAAGACATAACCCGGGGCATCCAGTAGGTAATTTACTTCTGCAAGATCATCCATCCCATCATCATCGGGGCTGAATACGGGATGGATAAGATTAAATTTATTGGCCACGAGGACAGCCTCAAATTGCGTTGAATTGCGGTATCCTGGCGTAGCACCCCCGGAGCTACTTGAGCCTGAAGTCCAATTTTCGGGATCCTGGGTGTTTTTTGAAAAATCAATGCGTTCCAGCGAATATCCTTCCGGATCCAGCAAGAAAGGATTATGCCAGGAAGCAGCATAATGAACGGCATCCAGCAGTTGTGGCTGGCCCTGTACGTCGTGATAAAACAAGATGACGGACCCTTCATCATTGGGAAGGGAAGGTAGTGCCCAGTTATAAACATTGCCGGGCACCAACAGGCGGTATTGTTTCTGAAGGGAAGGACGGCTCGGGCTCCATGCCAGGTATTGTCCGGGGAGGATATTTCCCAATGGACCCAAGGCAATGGCATCATCCAGGGTATTGACCGTTTTGGCCACAAAAACGGAATCCAGATCAATTACCGAATTGCTGTTGTTGTAAATTTCTAAAAAATCTGCACCTCCCGGCAAAGGATCCGACAGCAGCTCACTCCATAAGAGATCACCGGATAGTGGCGGGCGGGATACCCCGAGTGTTACACTGGTATCAGCCAGGGAAAGGCCGCTACAATTGGTCAAATGGCTGATATTGAGCTGATAAAGCCGATTTGAAGATGCTGCCTCTCCGAGGGGAAGCAAGATCTCATTGGGCGTATTCGTATTCCAAACGTAGGAATCAATAGGAAGGTCCGGAATAATCCGGGCCGTGAATTCGCCATTGGGCTGTGTCAATGCCTGACTAAAAGTAAGTTTGATCATCTTTGGGTCAGGTACATCCCAGGAATACAACCGGGCGTTTTGTTCGATCAACAGGGTAGGGTCCATTTCGTTAGCCTGTCCGGGCGTGCCCCCTAATTGCGCGGTGCTGGCTATCCATTCGCCTGCGCTGCCGCAACGATGATTGTAATCGATTAATGCCAGGCTCCATCCTCCGTCATCTTTGTCCCCATCGCGATACCAACTGGTATTGTAATCCACTCGATGCAGTAGCACCTCCCGGGCATAAAGCTCCAGTCGGGCACCCGTGTTGGTTAGCGCAGGGAAGGTATTCATCGGGGTTACTTCACTGATCGGATAAAAATCTTCCGCATCAGCCTGAGATGTCAGCAATACATAACTTTTTGGCAAGATTATTTGCTTTGGGAGCGGGTAATTGGTATTGCCTTTTTTAATGAACAGGTCACCCAGGTTCAGGGTCTTTTCGGAGCCATTGTAAAGTTCAATGTATTCCGCCTCCGGGAGCCCTTGACTGGGGGTAGGATCAATCATGAGTTCATTAAAAACAACGTCGCCATAGACTGGTTCTTCATAGGCGATGTATTGCAGTGGAACGACCACCGCTTCGTTAAAATTGCCGGATAAATCTTCCAATCGGCTTATAAGTAGCGAGTATGGTTGCCCGTTTATTAAAGGATCCGGCCAGGTCAGTTGGATTTCGGTTCCGTCGGTAGTTTCCACGTTCAATGGGCTGGAATTCCCTGGAGTCAGGATAAAATTATCGGGCTGAAAAGAACTTGCTACCAGCGGTTCATTAATAATCAGGGTGGTAAGGGTTGGAGAGGTAGCTTCAGCACGGACGACTACCGGTGGAGCTGTGTCGTGGAGCGGGGGACCGGCATAAATATCATCCAGTTCAAACAAATCCTTTCTTGTCGAGGTGTAAGTACATTCGATAATGATAAAAAATGTGTCGCTTTCAGGGAGTGCCCAGTCCGTCTGCCAGTCTGGAATAAGACTGCCGGATCCGTCATAAGCTGCATTGCATTGCCAGGTGCCGGACCGGTAAGTCAGGTGAAGCCTGACCGGAGTCTCTGCACCGGCCACCGCACCTTCCTGACCGCTGGCCAGCAATGAGCCTGGCTGCTTATCCCAGGCATATGCGCGTACTGCGTCACTAGTACCGGTCTCACCGATGGACAGGACTAAACCCTGACCTTGTTGAGGATCTGCAGTATTAAGTGCCGGATAAATACGCAGTCGATTCGATCCGGAAGGCTCAAATCCCAGTTGAAACCAAAAATCAAAATCGAGGGTATCACTCGCCAGGTAACGGCCATAAATCCTGGAGGTACCTGCTTGCTGGGCCTGGAGCTGTAACCTTCCTTGCGAATTGACCGTAAAATCAGCCAGATCGCCTTGCCAGGGGGGAGCCGATCCCAAATCTGTGTCCTCGAAATGATCTTCCCAGGAGGCTTGTCCAAACGCAAAATTGACCAATAGCAGACTGACTATCAGGGCGGGTGCTTTCATATGCTAAAAATAGCAAGATATTGCCTAGGGATGTATCTTTGTCCCGCTCTAACTTTGATTTAATTGCTAATGTTATGAAAGTTGCTTTAGTAGGTGCAACCGGACTGGTCGGACGGGTAATGCGTCAGGTTTTGGAAGAACGTGAATTCCCTGTAACCTCTTTTCTGCCGGTTGCCAGTGATCGCTCTGCAGGGCAGTCGATATCCTTTCGGGGTAAGGAATACCTGCTTTTAACCAAGGAGGAGGCGGTCGCCGCCAGACCGGATATCGCTTTATTTTCTGCCGGAGCCTCTGTTTCCCGGGAATGGGCTCCCAAATTTGCTGCCGTCGGCACTTATGTCATTGACAATTCCAGTGCCTGGCGGATGGATCCGGACATCCCATTAATTGTGCCCGAGTGCAATCAGGAGGTGTTGACAGGCGAAGAACACATCATTGCCAATCCCAATTGTTCCACGATCCAGATGGTGGTTGCACTGAAGCCGCTGTTCGATGCATTTGGCATTGAGCGGTTGGTCATATCCACCTATCAATCCATTACCGGAACGGGGGCTAAAGCCGTGAAACAATATGAAGATGAGTTAGCCGGCACAGACCCAATCGCGCCAGCCTATCCACATCCGATTTTCCAAAATACCTTACCCCATTGTGATATCTTTCTTGACAATGATTATACCAAGGAGGAAATGAAGCTGGTAAATGAAACCCGCAAGATTCTTGGTGACCCAAACATCAGGATTACCGCCACGGCTGTGCGTGTTCCTGTGTTTGGAGGCCATTCTGAAGCGGTCAACGTGGAACTGAAAAAGCCAGCTACCGTAGCTCAGATCAGAAGCTTGCTGCAAGAGGCCGCGGGAGTCATCGTGGCTGATAATCCATCACGCAATGAATATCCCATGCCACTGCAGGCTCATCATCGTGATGAGGTTTTTGTAGGCCGAATCCGTGAAGACGCCTCGAATCCCAATACGTTTAATCTTTGGGTTGTGGCGGATAACCTGCGCAAAGGAGCTGCAACAAATGCCGTTCAGATAGCAGAATGCCTGCTCAACCAGGAAATTTTGCAGTCTGGCAAAGTTTTGAAGTAAACTTATTCGCTCCTTGCGTCGTTTTGTAAGTATTGCATATCTTAATGGATATGCCTGTACCGTATTTAATTTGACCGTATCATGAGAACGAAAATTGTACTTTGGGGTAATGACGAAAAGCAGGAGAAGATCCTGATCGCTGTTGAATTGTTGGTTGAGGATGTTAAAGTTAAGGTGTACACCTTTCCTTTGGAGGTTGCTACGGAGGATTTTACCAATGCCATGATGAAGGATTGGAGGAATGACAAAGAAGTAGCATTCCCGGAAGGCCATCAGGAATATTCCAACGATTTGTCTTTAAGTGAACCACTATTGCCTGCAGGAATTACCGCTGAACGCGAAGATGTCGTCCAGCGAGCGCAGACCGAATGGCAATTCATTGTTTTATCACAACGATTAAAACATTCCTTCGATCAGGAACTCGATGATTTTAAAGAGAGGGTCAAAAGCATCTCTGAATTCGATCACCCGCTGTGGGAAGATCTGAAGTCTTTCTGGAATAAAGTACAAGACCAGGTCAAAGAGCGTAACCTCTTTAAGGAACACGTTCAGGACTTGCGTGATACGACCAACAAGCTTTTTGATGAGCTTAAAAAGAAAAGACGGGCTATGGATGACGCCTTTGAAAAGAAGTCAAAGGAATACGCCAGCCGGTTTGAAGAAGAGCTGAATGAAATCAAGCAGAAAGTGGAGGATGGACTTAGTCTCCAGCCGATATTTGATGAGTTGAAAAAAATCCAAAGCCGCTTCAAAGATTCTCCATTATCACAGGGCGATCGTTCGAAAGTATGGACCAAGCTGGACACACTCTTTAAAACCGTTAAGGAAAAACGCTATGGGGGTGGGGGAACCACTGCTAAAGGTAAAAATGCCTTCGAACGGCTACAACGCCGCTACGAGGGATTGTTACAAGCCATTCAAAAGATGGACCGGAGTATCGAGCGGGATAAAAAAGATCTGAATTTTGAAAATCAACGCATAGCCGAGACGCAAGGTCAGCTGGAAGCTCAGATTCGGCAAGCGAAAATCCAAATGATCGAAGAGCGCATCCGGTCTAAAGGAGAAAAATTACAGGAAATGCACCAGACTCGCGAAGTGCTGGAGCAGCGCATGTCCAAAGAGAACGAACGATTGGCTGAACAGGCGGAAAAGGAAAGAATTGAGAAAGCCAAGCAGGAGATCAAAGATAAAATTGCCAAGGAAATCAAAGATGCTGCCCAGGCCCGGGAAGAAGAACTAGGCGATAAACTAGAACATGCGGTTGCCCTCATCCATGAAGATGATGTACCGGCAGTGCCTGCCCAGGAGAAGCCTGAGCCTACCTCTGTTCCTGAAGTAGAAGAACCCTCCAAGGAGCCGGATACGACACCGGGGACTCCGGATGAGCCCGTTTCGTCAGGCAGCACTCCGGACGTCGGTGTAAAAGAAGAAGCTCCGAAAGAGTCTTTTTTCGAATCAATTTCGGATACGATATCCGAATCACTTGAGGATCTGGGTGATACCGTTAAAGCTGTTGCTAAAGTTGTGGGTGAACGGATTGAGGATGCCATTGGTGACATCATTGACCGGGACGAAGAAGAATAAGCCCCCGGTTGTTCCTTGAAGCAATAGCAGGTTACCCCGGAACATGTTTATTCTAGTAGCTCGCACCAGGATCTTTTGCGGTATGAATTGATTATTTTTGTTGCTCCAGCAATTGACATCTTTTTTGGATGGAGGCTGCGCGGTTAACAAAGAGGAGCATACCATGGAAGAATTGATCATCAATTATACACCCACCGGGATGGTGCCGATGAAATCGGACAATCCGAATGTGCCTCTATCTGTGCATGAGATCATTGAAGATGTACATCAGGCCTATGAAATTGGCATAACGCTCGTTCATCTGCATGCGCGTCATCCGCAGACCTTTGAACCGGATTTTCGGTTGGAGGTATACGGTCCCATCCTGGAAGGAGTTCGCCAACATTGCCCGGATTTGGTCTGTGGGGTCTCCTTGAGCGGTCGAAACTTCAATGAATTTAAGATGCGCTCTGAGCCGCTGCAACTACTTCCTGATATGGCGTCTCTCACGTTGAGCTCGCTGAATTTTTCCAGACAGGCAAGTGTAAATGCACCAGACATGGTTCAGGAGTTATTGCATGCCATTTATGCGCACGGAGCACAACCTGAACTGGAGGTTTTTGACCTGGGCATGATGAATTATGCTCAGTATCTGATCCGCAAAGGATGGTTAAAGAAACCGCTGTATTTCAATTTACTCTTTGGCAATATTGCGTCCATGCAACCGCGGTTCAGCCATTTGGGAGCGGTAGTTCAGGAACTGCCGGATGATGCCTGGTATGCATTTGCAGGTATAGGCGACAGCCAACTTCCGGTACACCTGATGGCTTTAGCATCCGGGGCCGGTATCCGGGTTGGGCTGGAAGACAATCTGTATTTTGATTCACGTCGCAACCAATTGGCATCCAATCATGATCTTCTACGTCGTGTCCATCATCTTGCGAACGTGGTAGAACGCCCGGTGATGTCATCCATTACGTTTGGGCAGGCCGGATTCTATAATACCCATCGTATCAAAAAGCACCGGCACGAACATGCTAATTGACATCCTCGGACGGGACCACTTTGCCCTGGCAGTCCAATTTGATCTGATGAGGGATTTATTTGGACACTTGCCGGATATCCGGATCATTGCAAATCTGGAAACGGATGCAAATCCATTGAATCATGTACCCTTTGCCATGCCTGATGACCGGTACGCAGAGGTCTACATTGACCACTGGGAGGATGACCCAGCCAGAATGCTGCTGTTAGGAGCCATGACCGGCAAAACCATGAAAAAAATATTCGAGCAATTCAAAACACGGGGACGGCTTATCCCGCCACGCTTTTTACGTCTTGCACACCCTTCCGCATACATCGCGCAAAGTTCGCATCTTGGCTTCGGGACGGTCATAGAACCATTAGCCGTGGTTTCCTCGTTTGCTCAAATTAATGATTTTGTGTGGATTAAGAGAGGCGCGACCGTCGGTCACCATACAGTTATTGAGTCTTTTACGAACATTAACCCAGGCGTGACCATTGCATCCGGATGTCATATCGGAGAGGAATGCCTGATCGGTGTTGGAGCAACGGTATCCGATAAAGTACAAATCGGAGCACGAAGCATCATTGGAGCCGGCGCCATGGTCCTGAAAGATGTTCAACCTGGCAAAATCGTAATTGGTAATCCGGCCCGTATCCTGCGCGATAACGATAAATACTAATCAATTCCTTATCAGCATTTCCCGATAAACCACCCCTTTGTCACTCCGGTAAAGCAGGACATAACATGCGGCCGGCAAGTCAGTGGTTGAGAAGGTCGCTCTTTTTTGTCCGTCTACAAGCCAATGTTTCATAAGCTGTCCGGTCAGGGACCACAACTGAAGTTCACCCCGCTCTTCCGGTAATTGAACCTGGAAGGCTTGGTGGTATGGATTGGGATAAACCTTTATTCCAGCGGATTTATCCAACGAAGGACGTGAAGTACTAACCGGGACCGATTCTACAAAAGTACCTCCGTTTTGCCCCTCTGTACAGATGTCCTGGTTGCCACTTTCCTGGAGACAAGCTGTACCCCGGTAGCGTACCAGGTCCATCATTTCAATGTCATCAACCCACCAGCCTTCACGACTGACCCGGTCGTCTGACCCAAAGCGGAACCGGATACGTATTTCCTGGCCGGAGTAAGGTCGGAGGTCGAGGTAGGATGCAATATAGGCTGATTGTATACCGTAAAATCCAGACCGGTCCGGGGCGGAGAAGGTGGTCACTTTGACTGGCCCATTATATCCTGACCTTAGAAAATTTGGATCAACCGCATTCCAATGGATCCCATCAGTACTGATTTCCAGGACTCCGGCATCACTTCCCCACTGTGTATCCCAGCGGTGGTAAAATCGCAATACGGGTAATTGGCCCTGCACCAGGATGGGGTCGATCAGGGTGATCACCTGGTCGTTGATCGCTGTTGTGTTAGGTACAAACCATGCATGGGCACCCGAATGAGCTTCTGTCTCATCCAGAGACCAGATCCCCGTTCCGGATAAATTTTCCAAATCCCACAGCCCGTCACCGGATTCCAGATCATCAAGAAATAATTGTTTGGAGACCCGGTTGGGGTCGGATAATGCGGCATATCGGATGACCAGACTGTCCCCGGCCGGAAGGGTAATCCCTTCAAATCGTACATTTTGCCCGGAGAGCTTGGCGGGGAAGGTAGCCGTTTGTGATAAGAAGGTTGCCCCATCCGCCAAATCATCCAGTAAAATGCCCTGGTCTAAGAGCTTAGTACGGTCATTGCGTACTTTGATTTCCGTCCAGATGGTATCTCCCGCATGAATTAATTCCGTCGTGTGTTTGGCCAGAAAGAGGGTGTTGGAGCAGCTGGGTGGCAAGTCAAAGGCACTTATGCCATCAGCTACGATAAGTGGATTGTTTTGCCGTGCCGAAAAACCTACACCACGCCTGGCAAAAGCTTCCCAGATTAGACATTCATCCGCGCTGTTATTGAGCAGTTTATCGGCCTCAAGCAGGGCTGTCCGCATATCGGTAAATCCGGGACTGCAAGGCATCAACTTTAGGCTTTCCACCAGTAAGGCTAAAGCCCGGTTGTTGCCTCCATTTCCGGTAGTTAGATTGTTATCGTAACCATACTGATCGGTCATCGCCCAATAAATGTCCCATAAGATCGCATTGCCAACCGCTCCGACCCCGTGAGGTACGGTTGCATTCCAGGCGGTATAGTAGTTGTAAGGACTTACAGCTAGATCGGTACTATAGGGATAAGCCCTCACACCATCCAGCGGATCCTGGCTGCGCGTAAGATAATTGGCAATCGGTCTTGCCCTGGTGCCGGCATCGCCAGACATGGTAGTCATATACAATGCAAAAAAATCACTCCATCCTTCATCCATCTGTTCGCCGTCATCCTCGGCTCCGTCGCCATCGTAGTCCGGATTGTTGAGGCATCCGATGGTCGCCGGACCACCCACCAGTCGCTGGCTTACTCCATGAAAGTATTCATGAGCGATAACGCCGTTATCCAATGTCGCGTCGACGAAGTTTGGGCCGGTAAATGCCGGCAATTGCAAGGTAACCTTCAGACTGCTCCCTGCATAGCTGCGTAGCTTCGCGCAATCCGAAACACTCAGGGACACCGTCGGAATCGTAGGTTCAGCCAGTCCGTTTACAACGCCCATCTCGACCGGTTTGTCCTCGTAATTACAAATGATACAACCAATGGCTCCTGCATTTTCGGCAAACAAAGCCTTCTCCTGAAACGTACAATTACCCCGGTCAATTAAAGCTATTTTCCCTTTTAGGTCGTTGCTATTCAGCAAGGTGTTGCAGCCGAAGGTCGGGGTGTTGCTTCCGTCGTTAACAAATACCACGTCACCGGAGATGGGTGTGGTTGTCACCCCGGGGCCGAAAGCAGCGGAGGCAGTTTTAAAGGATCCGGCGATATTGGAAGGTGCCGTGACTTTTAGCAGCTGATCATCCGGCAATCCCCACAGGTAGGGCCGCAAGTAGGATACATTTCCATCCGTGGATGGTACGAAATCGGCATTGTTTTCTCTGCCACGGTCTGCGCCAAACTGACTCAAGCCAATCAAGGGGTCATTTCCTTTGCCAATACCAGAATAATTGGTTACCTGAAAATTTGCATCCTCGCCAAAACCGTGATGGTACAAGACATCATGGAGCGTATTCAGCTGATAGAACAACTGGACTTCAATAGCTTTATGGTAAGTCACCGGTTCCTGATCCAGCAGGACAGGATATTGAAATTGCAGATCCGTGCTGCCTCCGGTCTCACTGCTATCGGCCTTAAAGTCGGCATTGCGGTCCAGAAATACCCGGGCATTATTGCCACTGGTCGTCAGACTGTCTGCACCTGGCAGGCCATTAGTGTCGTGCCATCCATAGGGTGAAGCCGTCGGGTCAGCAGGATTGGTAATAAGTTGCTGCCCGGAAACCAACGGACTTTCAGAAGGGTAGGGTATCACCAGATAACTGTCTTCCCCGGTCTCAGGATTTAACGAAACAGCGGGTTGGGGACGCGGTGAAAGGGCCGTTGGGAGACTGTAATCTCCGTTGAGACAGTGTGATCCTAGATCTTTCCGGTATAAAACCTCAGCGGTACGTGGGTCCAGGCCCAACTCCCAGAGGGTGCTGTGATCTTCCGGGAGATAGCGAATCATCAGCATCAAAACCCATTCCTGCTCCTTGTTGAGATGGTATGCATGCCGGGTTTCAACTTTCGATGATGCAACGAGTGGAATTTGCCATTCCGCCCAACCTGCAGGGGAAGTACTTCTGTCTTCCAGACTCATGGCTGGTAATGCATTCAGATTGAAATATTTGCTCAAAACCGATGCAACCGGCCTGGGCAATTGGTCATCCTCAGGATCTACCGGTGCGCCAATTTGAGTGACATGTCCCAGGACGGGCTTATTATGCCTCCATAATGTGGAAGCGATGATCCCGTCACAGGCAATATTTCGGTAGGAAAGCTGGTAATAACGGTACCCGGCATCCGGCAGGGCTGAGGCGTTTTCTCCGATGGATGTCCAACGATAATCGTCCCGGTCCAGGACTTGATGGTTCGTCACTGTCCATAGACTATCCAGGTATTGGAATGGGACAGATTGAGCATTAATTGAAGGAAAGCAGGCAAAAAGTAGGAGGGTGTTTAACAATGTTCTCATTCCTGTTAGATATTCTCACGTGGCATAAAGATACAAGTACCGCTTTACAACCGTTCATTTTACAAGAAATGAACGCAATGGAAAGGTTTAAATTTCCTAATGCATGATTAGGGTTGTATTTTTCCACGATGGCAGCAACGTCACAATGGATCATTGGCCGCAATCCCGTCGAGGAAGCCTTGCAAAGTGGAATGGAGATCGAAAAGATTTTCCTGCAGCAAGGAATAACCGGAGAAGTTGAGAAATTTCTGAGGCATACCTGTAAGGATAGAGGAATACCACTTTCCATAGTCCCGAAAGACAAAATGCGAAAAATGATTTCCGGCGCACATCAGGGTGTCGCCGCACTCATTGCGCCTGTTCAGTATCAGGTATTGGAACAAGTCCTGCCGGATTTGTTTGAAAGCGGTAAGGTGCCTTTGCTGGTCATGATTGATGGCATCCAGGATGCACGGAATCTTGGTGCTATTGCCAGATCTGCCTGGGTGTTAGGGGTGGATGCCTTGATCGTTGGCATGAAAAACAATGCGCCGATCAATGAGGTTGCTGTAAAGGCCAGTGCCGGGGCATTGCTTAAGCTTCCGGTTTGCCGGGTTTCCAGTTTGGTGAACACCTTGCTATACGTCCAAGCCAGCGGCTGTCAGGTTTATGCCAGTGACTTACAAGCGGATACGGTCTTGGATGAGTTGGAACTGACGGAACCGTTGATGGTCATTATAGGGTCCGAAGGGGAGGGCATCCAGAATGCGCTGGCCAAAAGAGCTGACCGGCAATTCATCATTCCGCAGGCCAGATCCTTTGATTCACTGAATGCTTCGGTTGCATCGGGAATCATCTTCTACGAAATTTTTAAGGCCCGCATAAAATCTTTTGGCCCGGAAACGGGTTCATTACGGTAAACCTGCATCGATGATCAGAAACGTATTGTTGACTTTTATACTGCTTACCGGAATCATTTCCTTGTATCCTGGTTCCTCCGGGAGTGCCCTGGCCGCCAACAGATTGCCGGCAGTTGCAGTGCAGGACACGACGCCACTCGCAAACTCCTTGCTGTGGGAAATTTCCGGTAATGCGCTTCAGGCTCCATCCTACCTGTTTGGGACCATTCATATCATCGACAAAGACAGGTTCTTCTTGCCGGAGCAGGCATTGCAAGCCATTGATAAGAGCTCGCGGATGACCTTTGAGATCAATATGGAAGATATGTCCGATATGGGCATGATGATGTCCCTGGTCACCAAGGCCATGATGAATGGTGGAGTCAAGCTACGGGACCTTCTGTCGGAAGACGATTATAAAGTGGTCGAAGATTACTTTAACGATAAAGGCCTGCCCATCATGATGCTCGAACGCATCAAGCCCATGTTTCTCACGGCGTTTGCATCGCCTGATGTGGAGGCAGGAAGCATGGATGATGGTTCCATCAAGAGTTACGAATTCGAACTTTTTGATCGGGCCAAAGAAAAAGGGCTGGAGATTGGCGGTTTGGAGACCGTGGATTATCAACTCAGTCTGTTTGACAGCATACCTTATGCCGAACAAGCTAAAATGCTGGTTGAAAGCATTCAGATGAATGACGAGGGTAGCGATCAGTTTACCCAGATGATGGACATGTATTTAAAACAGGATATCGAATCAATGCATTCCATGATTACGGAGGAAGGTCAGGGCGTAGGTGGCTACGAACGCATGCTGGTGGAAAACCGCAACCGGAACTGGATACCGGTTATGCAAAAAATGATGGCGGATCAGCCTACTTTTTTTGCGGTGGGAGCTGGTCATCTGGGTGGCCCGCACGGCGTACTAAGGTTGCTCATGCAGTCCGGATACACGGTGAAACCGCTTCTGAAGCCAATGCCCCAAACTCAAAAAATGTAACAATGGCCTTGATCAAGAGCGTGAGGGGATTTACGCCCAGTTGGGGAGAGGAATGTTTTTTAGCCGAAACCGCTACATTGATCGGTGACGTGATGATGGGTGACCAATGTTCGGTTTGGTACAATGCAGTCATCCGGGGAGATGTTAATGAAATTCGCATTGGGAATCAGGTCAATATCCAGGATGGCGCGGTGATCCATTGCACGTATAAGAAAACTGGCACATATATTGGTAATCGAGTAAGTATCGGCCATTTGGCACTGGTCCATGGTTGTACCCTGGAGGACAATGTGTTGGTTGGAATGGGAGCCATTGTTATGGATAACGTGGTTGTTCCATCGAATTGTCTGATCGCGGCAGGGGCTGTGGTCTTGGAAAAGTCGATTCTGGAAGCAGGTTATATCTATGCCGGTGTTCCGGCCAGAAAAGTGAAACCGCTTGATCCGGAAACAGCCAAATTTTATATAACGAGAACGGCGGCGAACTATGTGGACTATGCTGAATGGTTTCGAAATCCAAGTTGATTAACAAATTTTAGAAGGAAAAAACGTTTTTCAGAAGTATTTTCTTTTAGATAATTTTTACTTACCTTCGTTAGAATATTAGGGTGTTCTCATAGTGTGTTCAAGCCCTCCGATCCTGTTGGAGGGCTTTTCATTTTTAGGCCTTTTAATGCCGATATCAGAAAGGATTGTCGCCGACCCGATCGAGGGCACTCTGCCATAATTCCTGCAATGGCGCGGTTGGTTTGGAGCATACATACACACGGGTGCCAAATTCACGGGCCAGGGGATTGGTGATCTGTCCGACGGAATCTACTTGTCCAAAAAAATTGGCTACATCTTCACCCAATTCATCATTGATGTAGATGAGTGTATTGACTTCTGCCGGGATATTTCGGGGAGCCCAATACAAGTAACTTTCATGAAAACTAAGGGGCTCAGGAAGGTTGTTTCCCAGAATGGCTACCGCCCCGGCCTGTCCATAATTTTCCGCATAGATGACGGTTTTTCCGGGATCGGTCATGGCATAGGCTTTGTCGGCGACATTGGCTAATTCATCCCAACCCAGCATATCTGCAAAATCCTGCGGTAGCGCGTGCGTTGTGCCGTCCTCAAAACGCCTTCCAACGTCAACCCCGTATTTGGATTCCAGTCGTTCGTAGTAGGCCGCCAGACGCTCCGGACGAAAGACCGGTAGTGCAATCGGAAGTACCGGTAAGGTGATGACTGCCATGATAAGTATCATCGCCCAAACCATCCACTCTTTCTTTAACCGGGAAGCCCACCATTGGCCCCCCGCCACGATTAATGGAACAAACAGCCCGGCAGTGTAATAACTCTTGCCATTTACTAAAAGCAGGAAAACAAAGGTTAAAAGGATGGACCAAATCAGGATTCGATAGGATTTTAACCCTGGAGCAAACAACAGGGAAAGAGCTCCGGGCAATACCAAAAGGGTTCCAGCAAATGGCATGAGTAACTGATCTGTCAGGAACCCTGACCAATTTACATGAACAAGCTGCTGATCGTGCAGGGTCTGGAGATGCATGAACAATGGCCAGTGATGCTTGATTTGCCAAAGCACATTGGGAATAAAGATCAATCCGGCAATACCTGCCGCGTACCAGAAAGCACGAAGGCCAAACCATTTGCGAAAGGGTGTAAAGGGTATGAAGACCAGCAAAGACACAACCTGAAGCCCGAGGAGATATTTATTGAGCAACCCCAAACCAACGCAAGCCCCCAGTAAATACCAGGCGCCGGCATGACCGTTCAGGATTCTCAGTAAAAGATACCAGTTTACAGTCCACAGGAAAATATCCGTACAGACGGGTTGGAAAAGGTAAAAGGTCCGGAAATACAATACGCCAACGGTATAAGCACTAACACTGAGTAGCAAGCCTCTTCTACCGACACCCATTTCTTTCGAAATACCGGCTACTAGAAAGACCATTATTCCACTTAACAGAGCGGGGTAAACTTTAGCAGCCCAGATGGTCTGACCGAACAGCGCCAAAGAAATCCGTCCTATCCAGGCTGTCAGGGGAGGAACCGATGCATAGCCGAACGATAGATGCCTGGCTTGAACAAGGTACAACAATTCATCCCGCATAAATCCCGGATGTGGGATCATCAGGCGCAGCAAAACATGACCTAGGGCCAACAGAAATAATCCAATTGTAAGCTTCGAAACATTCATGATAGAACGACGGATGAAGATCAGGTATGGTTACTCCTTGATTTGATTAATCTTTTCAGGAACACAAGATAAACTGGTTTGGGCGCTTGACTCCCGTTCAAACTAACTTTATATTGAAAGCATGCTATCAAGGTTACGCGATCAATGCCTGATGATAGGCTTATGCCTGGTTTCCATGCATGCTTCAGGTCAGGAATGGAAGGTGGGTACCCGTTGGATCTATGAACAAATGGATTACTTCCCGGATGGGATCGACGAGTACTATGTGCTAAATGCAGGAAAGGATACCGTTATAAACAAGGATACCTTTTTAATCGTGCAGGAATATATTCTTTCAGACTTGAAAGATCATATTGATACTGCTCACTTGAAGAATTATTTAGTGAAAAAGGATGGTGATCAGGTGCTTTTATACAACCCGGCTCAAGGATCCCTGGAATTACTCTACGACTTTGGCGCCCGGCAAGGTGACACTTTAACCATTTGGAATGGCGATAATTTCTACGATGCACACATTCAAATAGTTATAGAATCTTTGGATACGATAGATTTTAATGGTGTCCCGACGGGCGCCCAATACATTCGTACCATTGCCGGTGATGGGGCATTTTCCTGGGAAGGACGAATACTCAGGGGGTATGGCCATGAATCCTTTTTCTTTCCGGTGTATGGTGCTGTTGATCCGCCACCTGGTGGACGATTTTTATGCTTTGAGAATGGAATGATCTCTTTTCCCGGTCAGTCCGCTTGCGACCTGGTGGTACGCCGGGATGAATTAATGCGGCCTGGGATTGAAATTTTCCCTAATCCTTGCACGAATGAGATCAGATGGTCCGGAGAGCCCGTATGGCAGTGGAGCTTATATTCATCATCCGGAATCGAATTAAAACATGGTGAAAAGTCTGGTTACATTCCCATGACGGGCATTCCCCCCGGAGTGTATTTTTTATACCTGACGGAAGCTGATCAACGACGAAGCCGGGCTAAAATCATTAAGCTTTAAGCCGGTTTCTGGATGGATCAGGCCGCCTGACGTAAGATATCATCCGCTAAGTGCGTGATCCATAACGAAGGTTCGTAGGTGTCATCAAACTGAACCCATCCCGGCAATGTTGCAGCCTGACTCGAATACCAATACTGGTCCTCCTGCTGATGACTCTGCAGCCATTGCAGGGCTTTCCGGCATCCCGGGTGTTTTAGCCGGCTCTGATCCCTCATCAATCGCAACATCTCCAGCCAGCTGGCTTGTGGATAAAAAGGAAATACCAGGTGCTGCAGGTCCAGATCCGACCGATGATCCAGAAACAGATCGTTGAAAAGCAGGTAATCCAATCCTTCATCCAATTTTTCCTGCATGCGGAAAGTCCATTTTTCAGGGTATCGATCCTGGTAAATGGAGAGGGCAATCAGCGACTTGGTAATGCTGTGGATGCAGGTGACTTTTTGCTGATGACCCATTTTGCCGGGGTTAAATTCCGCCCCCTGACATCGCATCGGCTGGGTGTTCAATATCGCATTGATGCCTACCCGTAACAGGTCATGGTCAGGCAACCCCAACCGGATCAGCAGAGTGGTCTGGATTGCATTATATACGGCGTCAATGTCTGCGGAGTCCTGCATGAGTGCAAAGCCCTGGGGCGTCCAGTTTTGCTCCAGCATAATCATGACCAGGCGACGGACATGCGGGTCCGCGAAGGAATGATTGATTTCAGCGAATTGGCTGAGGCGAAGGATTAAATTTTTAGTAGAGTAGGGGAAAGGTCGCAGCAGCTTTTGATAGAGTGGTGATTGTTGAAGGGCAGGGATGTACGATTTTGAAGGTAATCTCAATGACCTATCCGGCATAAATTGTACATCATAGATGGGATCAAAACGATTCATTGCGGTCCTCATGTGTTTGTTTTTGGGTTAAACAATAATGAAGCACCCTGGTCCGCTGTACGCTGATTCGTGCGAACAGTTAAAAAAAGGTAAAGACTTGATTCATGTAAAATGTGCGACCTATGAATGATTAACGCCGGAGCGCATCCGGAGATTGTGTTTGGGGGGCAGCATATTTCGAGCGATGGCTATTCCGTAGTCACTTTTTTGGGACGGCGTTGAACAAGGTATACACCGGCGAGGATGCAGCCAATTGCCAGAAAATGTTGGATTTGGATCGCTTCTCCGTCCAGAGATCCCCAGAGTACAGCGACGATTGGCATGAAATAGCTGACCATGGACGCAAAAATAGCTGTTGTGATCTGCACCAGATAATAATACAGCACCGTTGCCATGGCGGTCCCGGCTAAAACCAGAATCAAGACATACTTCATTGCCTGGTGGGCGTTTTCGTCATGCAGGATATGATCCATGTTAGCCGGTAGTAACAAAAAGACCAGACTTGGGATTGCTGTAAGTAAAAAAGTGACTGCAGTGATGTCCACGGCATGCATTTCTCCCAACCTTGCCTTGACGGTATTGGCGCTGGTCCCATAACAGGCAGTAGCGATGACCATAAGCATGCTGAAGCCGATAGAATTACCGGTGCTGGACTGGTTTTGTAAAAAAATCAGTCCGAAGGCACCTGCCAGGCCAAGGAGGATACCACCCAGTTGCCTGCTGCTGAACCGCAGGTTAAAGATCAGAATCCCGATGATCATGGTGAAGATGGGCGTTAACGCGTTGATGATCCCGGCCACGGATGAAGAAACCTGGGTCTCTCCCCAGCCATACAATGTAAAGGGGATCAGACTGCCGACAAATCCCACAACCAGCAGGTATGGCCAACGGCTCCACTGAATTTTACGCCAACGGTAGATGGTCCAGGGTAAAAAAAGGATGCCCGTCAGGCTAAGGCGTATCGCTACCATCTGGTAGGGATTAAAGCCGGTCAGACTCTTCTTGATCAGAATAAATGAACTACCCCAGGTAAGACTTAACACGACCAAGACCAATACGGAGCGCCAATTCATTGTTTATACAGTCCGGATAAGCTGGCGAAGTTACGATTAATGTCAAAACCTGCCGGAGTCAATTGGAGCATGGCTGGATAACCAAGACATCAGATCAGGCTTGGGATCATCTCCTGGTCACTTCTTTGCCGGGTTGTCCGGTTCGGTTTCAGCACGCTCATTCAACATGGCAGGATCTTTATCTCCTTTTTGTCCATTTTCCTGGCTTTGAACTTTTCCAAGATAGGAAGGCAAGTCCATGCCGGCCATGTTGAACAGGTCATTCAGTGGTGGAATGGATTTGTAAAGGCTGGAGACAAACTTGGACGTTGATGTGTTGTCGCCTCCCTGTCCATTTTCCCATACAGTAACCTTATCGATCTTCATGTTTTTGATCGCATCAACCTGCGTGCGAACCAATTCGGGTAATTTATCGGCAATCATCATCAGGACGGCGTCTCGGTTGTTACCTCCTGCGGCGTCTACAATTCTTTGGAAACCTTCAGCTTGTTTGGTGAGCACTTCGTAAAGACCTTTAGCCTGTGCTTCTTGCCTTAGAAAGATGGCATCTGCATCACCTTTCGCCACAGCGATGGTTTGCTCTGCTTTGGCTTGGGCCTCAATCACCAGTTTTTCTTTGGCTATCTCTGCCTGAACGATTTCGTCGGCTTTTCTTGTTGCCATTTCCCGTTCTGCACGAGCTATTTCCGCTTCTTTCTCAGCAACATATGCTTCTTCAAGCGCTTTTGCAGCCTGGATTTTCTCTGAGGCAGTAGCCAGACGTAGTGATTCAGCTTCTTTCTGACGTCTTTCGGCGTTGGATTGGGCAATTTTGATTTTTGCATCATTTTCCCCGTCGATGGATTTGGCGGAGGCACTTGCCTCTCCAATTTTAGCATCAGCTTCGGCGGAAGAAACCTGGATCCGTTCGTCTTTAAATGCCAGCGCCTCACCAATTGAACCGTCCCGGTTCTTTTGGGCTACGCTTTGTTTGGCGTCGTTGATGGCTTTGGCGGCCGCTTCTTTACCCAGGGCTTCAATGTAACCGGATTCATCCTGAATGTCGGTAACGTTTACGTTGATCAGGGTCAGGCCGATCTTGCGTAATTCGGCGCCCACGTTTTGCGATACGTTGGACAAAAATTTATCCCGGTCCGAGTTGATTTCTTCAATATCCATCGTGGCTACCACCAAACGGAGCTGTCCGAAGATGATATCCTTCGCGATATCCCGGATGGATTCCGTGGTTTTCCCAAGCAAACGTTCCGCGGCATTCAACATGGTTCCTTCTTCGTTGGATATGGCTACCGTGAAGCGGGAGGGTACGTTTACCCGGATATTCTGCTTGCTCAGAGCACCTTTCAGATCAACATCAATGGAAATAGGGCTAAGATCCAGGTATTCATAACCCTGTATAATGGGCCATACAAATGCGGCCCCCCCGGCCAGACATTTGGCCGAACCCTTCCCGGTTTTTCCATAGATCACCAGGATCTTGTCAGAAGGACATCTTTTATAGCGGGCAACAACAAATACAAGAATACTGAGTAGAAAGAGTATTCCGATGAAAGAGGTTATTAATTCGACCATGGTAGGACTGGTTTAATTCGTGAACAAAGGTCAGAGTGGCTCGTCCTGCATAACCAGGACGGATTGTTTATTAAGCAGACTTACAATGCGAACTTTAGTGCCTGTAGGCAGACGCTGGCCCTCTGTCCAGGCTTCTATCTCGCGGAGTGAGCCATTTATGTTTACATGTATTTTTCCGGGCCCGTGTTTTTCTTCCGGTATGGAAAAATAAACTTCGCCACTGCTTCCAATGGCGGATTCGATGTGCAAGGTGCCTTCTTCTTCCAGTTTGTGCAAGAGATACATAATGTAGGCTACGGTTGACATGGCCGCAATCCCGGCAATAAGGGCTAACAATAAGGCCACCATGGCATTCTGACCATTGTCAAAAACTAAAATGCCGATCCAGCCGAAGAAGGTAAAAAATGCCAGAATGCTCCGTATGGAGAATAAGTTGAATTCGTGTTCCAGAGCCAGATCATTTTCCAGACTATCATGATCCAACTCAAGGGCACCATCGGTACCGAGGCCGGCCAGACTTAAAACGAATTGGATAAGGAACAAAGTGGTCGCAATGACAGCCACACCCCAGAAAACATGTTCTATCACAGTTAGTCCGTTCCACCATTCCGCTAGAGTGATCAAAGTCATGCAATGCCTATTTCGTGGTATGATTTAAAAATAGTCCCATTGACCACAGTATAGCAAATTGTTCGACGAATCAGGTCATATATTCGATGGTTACCTCGGGATGAATTGTACATCCTGGATAAATCCAATGTCGAAGGCGATGAATCGCTTCCTATACGATTGGGATTTTTCCTGAAACAGGATTGATGATCAGGCGATTTCGTCCGTAATAAGTAAATCCAATGGCTACAATAAAGGGCTGCCAGAGGATCGGCTTGGAATTTTATGTACCACCTGGCATAAAGGAGCATTGCCCTTAGCAGGTCAATCGACAAATTGATATATTTGCGGCGTAAAACGCTTAACAAGACATGCCCGGGGCATGCATCCCAAAGCAGTTAATATGGTTGATGTAAAGATCTTCGGCGGCACAAATAGCCGATCCCTTTCTGAAAAAATAGCTGACTATTACGGATATTCCCTGGGAAGTTCGACAGTCCACCGGTTCAGTGACGGAGAGATTCAGACGGAAATCAATGAGTCGGTACGCGGAGCATATGTTTTTTTTATCCAGTCCACGTTTGCACCGCCGGAAAATCTTCTCGAGCTGTTAATGATGATCGATACGGCAAAAAGAGCATCTGCCGGATACATCTGCGTAGTCATCCCTTACTTTGGTTATGCCCGGCAGGATCGCAAGGATAAACCGCGGGTACCGATTTCTGCAAAGTTGATCGCTAACCTGATTCAGGCGGCAGGAGCGAACCGGATGATGACGATGGATTTTCATGCCGATCAGATCCAGGGCTTTTTTGACATTCCTGTCGATCACCTGAAAAGTGAGGCAATTTACATCCCTTACCTGGAGTCTCAGAAATTGGACAATATCATTTTTGCTTCTCCGGATGTTGGCGGTGTAAAGCGCGCCCGGACGTATTCCAAATATTTCAAACGGGACCTGGTCATCTGCGACAAATACCGCAAAAAAGCCAACGAAGTGGATCGGATCACCGTCATCGGTGAAGTAGATGGGGCAGATGTCATTCTAGTTGACGATATCGTTGATACGGCAGGTACCTTATGCAAGGCTGCCGATGCACTGATTGAAAAAGGTGCAAAAAGTGTTCGGGCTATTTGTACCCACCCGGTCTTATCGGGTAAGGCATTTGAAAATATCACGAATTCCAAGATTTCCGAACTGATCGTGACAGACACCATTCCACTGCGGCAAAAGCATGACAAAATTAAGGTGCTCACCACGGCTAAATTGTTCGCCCGTGCCATCCGAAATACCCACGAACACCGGTCCATATCCGCCCTTTTTGTAGACGGTTGATCCTGATTCGGCCTGCTTATTTTAGAGGACGCAGATCCATAAGCCGGATGGTGTGGCATTTTTAGAATTTCCTTTCACTTATGAGAATTTGTATTATCTTTGCAGTCCTGTTTGACAAGGTGTTAAAATATTAATCATGGAAATTGTTACCTTAAAAGGGAATGTACGTCAGGAAATGGGTACCAAATGGGCCAAGCAAGTGCGTAATGAAGGCCTGATCCCATGCGTGCTCTATGGTGGAGATACCAATCTGTGCTTTACGGTTGACCCGCACGACGTAAAGAAACTTGTTTATACTTCTCAATTCAAATTGGCCGAAGTTACCGTTGACGGATCGACCCACAGATGCATCCTGAAAGATTTGCAGCTGGATCGTCTGACCGATGAGGTTATTCATATCGACTTCTTGAAACTGACGCCAGGTCATAAAATAAAAATCAATGTACCACTGGCTACCAAAGGTGCATCTCCCGGTGTAAAACTCGGGGGAAAGCTGGTTACCAAGATGCGGACAATTTCCGTGAAGGTATCACCGGAAAACCTGATTTCTGAGGTTACGGTTGATGTTTCAGGCCTGGATCTCGGACAAACCGTACGGGTTCGTGATATCGAAAAAGTAGACGGGGTGGAGATCATGAATGCTCCTTCGATTCCTGTAGCTACGGTAACTATCCCACGTGCATTGCGTTCGGCAACATCGAAGCAAGATTAATCCTGAAGGCGGAGCGTAACGAATTCTTTCGTTACCGATTCATAAAAAGAGACGTACCATCAAATACGTCTCTTTTTTTTTAACTACGGCCGAGTGTGTAGAATTCAACCTTTTCTCCAACCCCTAAAATTTGCCCGGAATGCCGGAATCGGACCATTTTTGGAGCAAATAATAACCAATGAAATTTAATCTGTTGTTGATGACCCTAATGCTTCCGCTGGCCATTGAGTTGAGCGGTCAAACTTCCGGTTCCCAGGAACAAACCAATATTTCCCAGACTTATGATCTGGATGACGAATCAGAGGATAAAGAATACCTGATTCAAGTCCATCCTGGTGCTACACGGTTAATGATCCGGATTCAGGCTGAGCTGATTGGCGGATCCCTGGAGGCCGTGATTTTCCATCCGGAAGGCAGTAAGGACGGACAATTGAATTTAACTGCCGATGGCTCAGGAGGAAAGTCGAAATCGAGTTCCCGGAGCATTAACGATAAAGATTACGAGGTTAAATCAAAAGTTAAGGTCAAAGGGCAAGCGAAAGGTAACTTCGAAAAACAGTTCACCAATCCGGAGGCGGGAACCTGGAAGATCAAAATCAAATTAAACCATGCGGATGGCCATCTGCAAATGATTTCAAATCAAAATTGATCCATTCCATTTAGTTACAGTCCCAACCGGTAAACCGCTGATTTTACGAGATATCTGGATCCAGGAACCCCAGCCACCGGATACCTATTCGCGAGGAACCATTACCTTCAATGCACGGTGTGAAAAATCATAAAGTACTGCTATCGTTTCTGCTTTTCTTTTTGCAGATGTCCGGCTCAAGAGCTGGGACCTGTGTGATTACAGGGGATATCCGGCTTGATTCAACCTGGAGTCCCATAATATATGTTTGCGAACTAGGCAGCCTTACGCAATGGTATCTGGCCAGTGATCATTTGATCGTGGGAGAAATCCCCCTGGATCAGCATGGACACTTTGCAGCTTCCATTAACCTGCATTCACCGGGTACCGAATTCGTGCGCCTTCAATTGGTCAGACCGGACGACCCCGCATCAACGCTATATGTGGGCAATAAGCTGGAAAATTATCTGGTCCTACCGGTGCGCAATGCCGATACCATAACAATAAGGTCTGAGGGCTTACCGTGGCAGAACCTGCATGTTGATGCTCGTTGCTATTTGGATTTTGACGCCATCAAATCTTATTTTGATCTGTTGACGATTCGGGACACCTCCGGGGAGAAGATGCTGAACCATCTGATCAGCTGGTGGGAAAATGGGCAGGATCCGGCTTTAGGCTGGTATGCTGCCTATCGATTTCTGAATCGATTTCCCGGATATCAGAAAGAGGTCACCCGTTTTTCTGATCGGTTGCCCAGGCATTTGTATGCTTTCCTGCCGGCCAGAATAGCCTGGTGGCGATATGTATTACTGGCGCTGATCGTGCTGTTTTTATTAGGTAGTGTCTTTTGGCGGCGGTTCTATAAGCGAGAGGACCCTAATGAAGCGAATAGCCGGAAACTGGATGCATTAACCAACCAGGAGTTGAAGATTCTAAAAGGAATTATGGCAGGTAAATCCAATAAAGAGCTGGCCTCTGAGTTTTTTATTGAAGTCAGTACCATTAAATCGCACATCAACCGCATCTATCAGAAATTGGAAATCAAATCACGAAAGGAAGTCAGACAATTCGCCCGCATACTTCCTGAATCCATGCATCCCAGCTGAAACCGTTATTGAAATGCCTCTTGGTTAAAAGAAAGGGCAAATCCAGTCAGATTTCGCCGAATAAAAGCGTTTATACCTTATTTTGAGACCGGAATTATTTATCGGACACCCAAATGAAGGTAACCCTTATCCAAAGTAACATCCATTGGGAGGATGCCCAGGCGAACCGGGATCATCTGGACCAATTGATGCAGCGTGTGCCCGGCGATACGGATATTATCGTTTTGCCTGAAATGTTTACGACCGGATTTACCATGCATGCAACCAGTCAATCGGAATCCATGGACGGTCTGACCTTGCTCTGGATGAAAGAAAAAGCAAGACAAATGGATGCAGCCGTAATAGGCAGTATTATCATTCAGGAAGGGAGTCGGTATTACAACCGGTTGATTTGGCAAATGCCGGATGGACAGACGGTACACTACGACAAAAAGCATTTGTTTTCCTTAGCCCTTGAGGATCAGACGTACACTCCCGGCAAGCAACGCCTGAGTGTGTCATTTCGGGATTGGGTATGTGTACCCCTGGTTTGTTATGATCTCCGGTTTCCGGTTTGGAGCCGGAATACTTCAGGTTATGATCTGCTAATTTATGTGGCCAATTGGCCGCAGGTCCGTAGCCAAGCCTGGACTACTTTGCTGAAAGCCAGAGCCATAGAAAATCAGTGTTTTGTCCTTGGGGTGAATCGTGTCGGCTGGGATGAGGCAGGGCATTATTATTCCGGTGAAAGTGCGATCATCGATTACCAGGGTGATGAAATAGCCACGAAAAAGGACGATGAGGATCTGCTGTATGCTGAATTGGACCGGGAAAAATTGATGGAATTTCGAAGCCAATACGCTTTCCTCCGCGATCAGGACGCATTTAAACTGCTACCCTGACAGAGTAGGGGACAGATGAATTCAGGAAGGAAACCTTAGTCGTTGAGGATTTTCCACAGCAGGTCTTTCAGCTTATCCAGACCATAGCCGGAAACAGCGGAAATAAATACAACCCGAACCTCTTTAGGTAGCTGAGGACGTAGTAAGGTTTCCCATTCTTCGTCGATCAAGTCAGCTTTGGTGATCGCAATAACACGGGGTTTATCCATCAATTCGGGATTAAATTCCTGAAGTTCGTGCAGCAGTGTCTGATACGTTTTCCCTGGTTCATTGTCCTCACAAGAAATCATGAACAGCAGTACAGCATTACGTTCAATATGGCGCAGGAATCGCAGACCAAGACCTTTGCCGAGGTGGGCATCTTCGATGATACCCGGAATGTCAGCAACGACAAAAGAGCGGTTGTCACGGTATGGGACCACACCTAAATTAGGAGTCAGCGTGGTGAATGCATAATCGGCGATCTTGGGTTTTGCCGCGCTTATGCTGGACAGTAGGGTGGATTTACCGGCATTCGGGAACCCGACCAAACCGACATCGGCCAGTAATTTTAATTCCAGGATCTTCCATTCTTCTTTACCAGGTTCTCCCGGCTGGGCGTATCGCGGCGTTTGATTGGTGGCGGACTTAAAATGGACATTGCCAAGCCCTCCGCGTCCCCCGGCAACCAGAACCTTGGTTTCCCCTTCTTCCGTGATCTCAAAATGGATCTCGCCGGACTCAGCGTCCTTGGCGACCGTGCCGAGAGGTACATCTAGAATCACATCATCGCCATCCGCGCCGGTCATTTCCTGCCCGGCGCCCGGCTGCCCATGACCGGCAATGACGTGTTTGCGGTATTTCAGATGGAGTAAAGTCCAGAGTTGTTTGTTGCCCCGGAGGAGGATATGTCCTCCACGGCCTCCGTCACCACCATCTGGCCCACCTTTTGGATTAAATTTTGCCCGGTGCAAATGCGGGGAGCCTGCTCCGCCCTTCCCTGAACGGCAACAAATTTTCACATAATCAACAAAATTCTGGTCGGCCATATGCTGTTAATACCAGGAGAACGGATTAAGACTGATGTTGTTCGATCAGATCGCAAAGTCCCCCGAAGATAACTTCAATGGAGCCTATCCCATTGAGCGTCGAAGCTTTTCCTTTTTCCTGATAGAAAGCAAACAAAGGTGCGGTCTTGGCTTCGTATTCCCGGATGCGGTTGCGGATGATGGACTCATCCTGATCGTCCGAACGGCCGGAGGTCTCACCGCGTTTTAGTATCCGGGAGACGATCTCATCTTCCGATACTTCCAGGGCCAATAACAGGTCAATCGACCAACCCCGGGAAGCAAATAACTCATCCAGGGCTTCAGCCTGCGGGATTGTCCGGGGAAAACCATCCAGAATAAAGCCATTGGCATCCAGGTGGTGATCCAGTTTGTTGGCAAGCATGCCAATGGTGATCTCATCGGGTACCAGGGCACCTTGTGAAATGAATTCTTTTGCTTTCAGTCCAAGTGGGGTGTTGTTCCCCATTTCGTAGCGGAATAGGTCTCCGGTAGAAATATGAATTAAGTCGTAAGCTTCGGCGATTTTAATCGCTTGAGTGCCTTTTCCGGAACCCGGAGGTCCAAATAGAATTAAATTTAACATGTGACAACACTTTACATGAATCAATAACAATCGGTATAACCCGGAAAGGCTTACTCGGGTTTCTTTGGTTCAGAGCGGTTGGCAAGATAATAAAATAGTTGAGGTTGTCGGATGATCTGCAGGTACGCACGTATTGATTCCAGGACTCGATGCGACCCGGTTAAAAATTGGGCTTGGCAGCGATAGCGGCTAAACGGCGATTTCACATTTGCCCGGAGCATCGAACAGGATAGTCGAAAGGTACTTTAATACGGTATCCGGCAGGTAAACCAGGGGCCAATCAGCTGAAGATTTACGATAGCCTATCCGTCCGGAATGGATTCATTGATGAATAGTTTGCATAGGTAATTGCCGAGTTTCAATCTTTTTTATCATCTTCATTGCAAGAATAGAATTGTTGGCTTATGTCTTTTCAGATCATTGAGCAACCGACCATTTACGACGTGGTTATTGTCGGGTCGGGAGCTGGAGGTGGTATGGCCGCCAAAATGTTAGCAGAAGGAGGGTTGAAGGTAGCATTACTGGAAGCGGGCCCAAATTTTGACCCTAAAAATCCCGAGCAACAAACTCAGTTGAAGTGGCCGTGGATGTCTCCTCGCCGGGGCGCCGGCACAACGCGAGCTTTCGGAGATTTCGATATGGCCTACGGAGGCTGGGAAATCGACGGAGAACCCTACACGCGTAAGAACGGAACCGAATTTGACTGGTTTCGCTCCCGCATGTTGGGTGGCCGGACAAATCATTGGGGCAGAATTTCCCTGCGATTCGGACCATACGACTTCAAGCGCAGAAGCATGGATGGCCTGGGAGATGACTGGCCGATTAGTTACGATGATGTAAAGCCCTATTACGACCGTCTGGATAAGATGGTTGGGGTCTTTGGATCCAAAGAAGGAATGTACAATGAACCGGACGGGTTTTTCCTCCCTCCACCGAAGCCCAGACTCCATGAACTGTTTATCAAAAGAGGAGCTGGTAAAGTAAATGTTCCGGTCATCCCGGCAAGGCTTTCCATTCTGACCCGTCGGATCAATAAAGATCGCGGGGTTTGCTTTTATTGCCAGCAATGTTCCCGTTCCTGTATGGTTTATGGGGACTTTTCTTCCAGCTCAGTGCTGGTCAAGCCGGCTCTGGATACGGGCAACGTAGATCTGTACGTGAATGCTATGGCCCGGGAGGTGATCACCGATACGGATGGTAAGGCAAAAGCCATCTCCTACATCAATAAGGAAGATTTACGTGAATATCAGGTGCGAGGCAAAACCATCATTCTGGCAGCCAGTGCCTGTGAATCTGCCCGACTTCTGTTGAACAGTAAGTCCAGCAGGCATCCAAATGGTCTGGCCAATAGCAGTAATGTGGTCGGAAAATACCTTCATGATTCAACCGGAGCATCGCGGATGGGCTTGCTGCCCGATTTATTGGATAGACAGCGTTACAACGAAGATGGAGTAGGTGGGATGCATGTGTATACACCCTGGTGGCTCGATAATAAAAAGCTGGATTTCCCGCGGGGATATCACATCGAATATTGGGGGGGCATGGGTATGCCTGGCTATGGATTCGGATTCGGTCTGGAAGGCCTGAATGGTCTGGTGCCCGGGGCAAACGGACAAAGCCATCGCGCGGGCGGCTACGGCACGGACTTCAAAGCGGATCTTCGGCGTTTTTATGGGGCGACCTTTGGTATGTCAGGTAGAGGTGAATGCATAGCCCGTGAAGATAATTATTGCGAAATTGACCCGGATACGGTTGACAAATATGGAATCCCTGTTTTGCGCTTCCATTATACCTGGAGCGATCACGAACGCAACCAGGCAAAACACATGCAGGACACCTTTGAAGAGATCATCACTCAGGCAGGCGGAATCCTGTTAGGTAATAAACCGGGGCCTGAATCCGACTATGGGCTGGCTGCCCCGGGCCGGATCATCCATGAAGTCGGGACCGTTCGAATGGGTAACGATCCAAGGACTTCGGCGGTCAATGCATACAATCAGGCACATGATGTTTCCAACCTTTTTGTTATGGACGGCGGACCGTTTGTTTCACAAGCGGATAAGAACCCAACCTGGACCATTATGGCACTGGCGATTCGCGCCTCCGAATATTTAATGTCAGAAATGAAGAAGCAAAATCTTTGATCATGGATAGAAGAAACAGCCTTAAGACGTTGGTAGCCGGAGGTATTGCCGGTGGATTGTTGATCCATGGATGCAATCCTGCTCCCAAGGAGGAATCCTCTGCCATGATGGCAGAGACCGGCAATTCGGAAGCGTATGGCCGGACGCCGGAAGAACAAAAGAGGGATCAGGCTTTGATGAAGGAGCCTTTCTTCAATGCCCATGAGATGGCAACGCTGACCGTGCTTTGTGACCTGATCATACCTGCCGATGAAGTATCCGGCAGCGCATCGGAGGCGGAAGTGCCTGCATTTATTGATTTCATCATGAAGGACCAGCCCGGGTATCAAAACACCATGCGAGGTGGTCTGATGTGGCTGGATCATCAGATGTTGGCGATGCACGATAAAACCTTCATGGATTGTACGCCGGAAGAACAGAAAGCTTTTCTCGATAAATTGGCTTATCCCAAAGAAGTCGATCCGGCTTTTCAATCAGGAATCCGGTTTTTCAACACGGCGCGTAATCTTACGGCAACCGGTTTCTTTACCTCGAAGCTTGGCGTCAAGGATCTCGGCTACGTTGGGAATACACCCAATGTGTGGGATGGCGTACCCCAGGAGGTGCTGGATAAGCACGGCCTGGCATACGATGAACGCACACTGGCCGTGTGTGTTACACCCGATGAGCGTGAGGTCCAGGCAGAATGGGATGACGACGGAAACCTAAAACGCGGTTGATAGCTGCCATAGCCACGTACAAATAATAAGGGCACTCCGTGAGGAATGCCCAATCTCTCATTAATCAATTCTCAAACACTGCTTACTCGGGCGTACCGGAAATAACCAGACGTTCGGAACCATATATATATCGTTGTACACGAGGGATGTGTTGCGATATGCCGTGATAATCCGCCACGTCTGCATTCAGGAAACGCGCTCCTTCCCGGATAAGATAGAAGATCACAGACAGGAAAGGTGAAATCTAAATCACCGCTGGGTATGATTTTAGTTAGACTCCTGCTTTTGTTCGGATGATTCCTTTATGCCATCAATGATCTGCACCGTCTTGTCCCAGAACTCCCGGAAAACCGGTTTTAATTTTTCTGCAACCAATCTGGTTTGCTCCGGCATGACCGCAAGCACCGGATAGGTAACCGATCGATTTTTAGTTGAGTCACTGACCAGGTGTGTCCGGTCCAGAAACCATACCACATAGGAAAAGCACACCATGAACAGCAGACTGAGCAATGCGCCGCCTGCAATTTTGTTGACAAAATTCAGTTTGACAGCCTTGAAGAGATTTTCAAGATTTTTCCCGGTAAACCGGACCAGGGCCAGGACCAGGATAAATGTCCCGGCAAAACCCAGAATAAATATCCAGGGGTTTTGTCGGTTAAACAGCCCTTCCAGAAACCCGATGACTAAGGGTGATAGCTTCAGGGTGATCAGAATACCCAGCAGGACGCCCACCACAGTGAACACGGTTTTGATGACTCCGCGGGAATACCCCATGTAAAATCCGAAAGCTGCAATGAGGACCAGGAATAGATCAAGGATCATGTTAAAGGTATTTGGTAAGGTATTTGCGTTAATTTTAAAGTAAATATGCCTAATCTTACACTGATTTAGAGCGTCCGCTGTTTATATTAGACGTAAGTCAGGTACAGTTAGATGAAGGCCTGTTAGATATATACATCAATATGGTTATATTTGAAGGTTAAAATCTCCAATGAATAGCATCCGTCGGCATATCCTGTTAATGGTCTGGATTGTCTTTGGAGCCGTAGTTGCCAAAGGCCAGGTGTCCAGGGATACCCTGGCAGCGGTTTTTCATATTGGAGATCACACAGAAGCCTTCGAACAGCTATTTCTGCAATATACCCATCTGGCTAATCAGTTAAATCAGGACCACGAGCGTGCCTATGCTTATTGGACCGATATGCTCCAGAAGATGGATATGTACTCCGAAGAAGTAGGCGTATCCCTTGATGGATTGCAGTTGCTGCTCTATGCTTTCTGGGCACCAAATGGTCAATTGGAACATCTGGCTTATTTTCTTAAACCCAATTCTAAGTTTGTTGATGAACTCACACTCAACCATTTTTTCGAAGGGTTTATGAAAACCTACCGATTGCCGGTAACCCTGGAAAAACCTACTTACCTGTTCACCCACGCTGCGTTCCCGACCGTAGCTAAACGATTGTCTTCCCTCAAAAAACACTGATCTTTGTGATGTTCCTCGGCAGGGCTGCCTTAACCCTGTTTATGTTATTGTTTTTAATAATATGATTGTTAAATTTGTTTGGGCAGAAGGTGAGCGCCTACTCCTTAGGGAACTTATTACCTTTGTCGCCTGGATCTATTTGAGAAAACTACAAACATGAGTAACCCGGTTCAGTATACAGAAGATAACATCAAATCCCTGGATTGGAAAGAGCACATCCGCCTTCGTCCCGGTATGTACATCGGAAAACTAGGCGATGGAAGTGCTCCCGATGATGGCATCTATATCTTATTAAAAGAGGTTTTTGATAATGCCGTCGATGAATACGTCATGGGCTTTGGGAAAGTAATCGATGTGATGATCAATGACCGGGAAGTAACCATTCGGGATTACGGCCGTGGAATTCCACTGGGTAAAGTGGTAGAGTGTGTTTCCCGCATCAACACCGGAGCCAAATACGATTCGAAAGCGTTCAAAAAATCTGTCGGTCTGAACGGTGTAGGTACCAAGGCAGTAAATGCTTTATCGGACCACTTTACGGTGGAAGCTTACCGGGAAGGCAAGATGAAGCAGGCTGTTTTTGAACACGGAGATCTGCGTGAAGAATCCAAGCTGATCAAGACCACAGAACCTGACGGGACGAAGGTCGTTTTTACTGCGGATCATTCCATTTTCAAAAAGTATAAATACAACCTGGAACTGGTGGAAAACCAGCTCTGGAATTATGCGTATTTGAATGCGGGTATGAAGATTCGCTTCAATGGGCAGACCCTGGTTTCCAAAAACGGCCTCCTGGATCTGTTGGAGCGTAAGACGGCGGATGAAGAGTTGCGCTATCCGATCATTCACCTGGTGGGAGAAGATATCGAAATTGCCCTTACCCACGGCCAGCACTACGGTGAACAATATTATTCATATGTCAATGGACAGTATACCACCCAGGGCGGGACACACCTGGCTGCCTTTCGCGAAGCGATAGTGAATACCATCCGCGGCTTTTACAAAAAGGATTTTGATCCCAAGGACGTCCGTTCGTCGGTGATTGGAGCTATTTCCGTTCGCATTGAAGAGCCGGTGTTTGAGTCGCAGACAAAAACCAAATTGGGATCGCAGACCATCGCTCCCGATGGGCCTACGCTGCGGACCTTTGTTAATGACTTTATCAGTAAAGAACTGGATAATTACCTGCACAAGCATGCCCAGGTTGCCGATGCTTTATTAAAAAGGATCCTGCAGTCCGAGCGTGAACGTAAAGAAATTGCCGGTATAAAAAAGCTGGCCAACCAACGCGCCAAAAAGGCGAATCTGCACAATAAGAAATTGCGTGATTGTCGCTATCATTTTGATGAAAAAAGGGTCGACGAAGAGACCCTGGCCCGCACCACTGTATTCATAACCGAAGGTGATTCGGCCAGTGGTTCAATAACCAAGGCAAGGGATGTAGGGACCCAAGCCGTATTTAGTCTGCGTGGGAAACCATTGAATTGTTATGGCTTGACCAAAAAAGTCGTCTACGAAAACGAAGAATTTAATCTACTCCAGCATGCGCTGAATATTGAGGATGGAATCGAATACCTGCGCTACAACCGCGTGGTCATTGCCACGGATGCCGATGTGGACGGCATGCACATTCGTTTGCTGCTCCTTACCTTCTTTCTGCAGTTTTTCCCGGACCTCGTACGCGCCGGACATCTGTATATCCTGGACACACCATTGTTTCGCGTTCGCGATAAAAAATCCACCTATTATTGTTATTCCGAAGCAGAGAAACAGGCAGCTATCCAAAAGCTGCGCGGCAAAGCGGAGATTACCCGGTTCAAAGGGCTTGGGGAGATTTCACCGGATGAATTCGGAGACTTTATCGGAGAGAACATCCACCTCCAGCCGGTAGTCCTTAATGAGAATACCCATATGGATCAACTGCTGGATTATTATATGGGTAAAAACACAATGGAGCGTCAACAATTTATCATTGAAAATCTCAAAGTTGAGATAGACGAGGTCAATGGCTCGGTGAAAGAAGCTCAGGTCATGGAGATGCCGGAGGAAGAGGAGGTT
>ERZ795053.500-NODE-500-length-50323-cov-8.844911_pt1 | contig 50323 bp, 39 predicted proteins | sample MGYA00375137_ERZ795053 | MGnify/ENA primary metagenome ERZ795053 (study PRJEB30182, sample SAMN05720284) | activated sludge metagenome | isolation source: Anaerobic digester | place: Hong Kong | collected 2014-12-17 ...
CGGCAGCCGCGAATGCGGCGGTGCAGGGGGTGACGAGGCCGCGGGTGATCGACGCCGCCTTCGCGCCTGCCGGCGCTCCTACATGAACCGCCACGCGTCCGCAGCCCCTGTAGGAGCGGCGGCAGCCGCGAATGGGGCGGTGCAGGGCGTGACGAGGCCGCGGGCGTTCAGGCGGGGGCGCGGGGGCGGGTGGTTTCGGCGCGGATCTCGTGAAGGAGCTCGATCTTGCCGTCATCGCCTGCGCGCTCCAGGCGTACGGTGAAGCCCCACAGGCGGGCGAGGTGGCGCATGACCTCGTCGGTGCCGTCGCCGAGCGGGCGGCGGCGGAAGGCGGTGTGGCGCAGGGTGAGCGAGCGGTCGCCGCGCAGGTCGACGTTCCAGACCTGCACGTTGGGCTCGCGTGCGCCCAGGTTGTACTGGTCGGAGAGGATCTCGCGCAGCTTGCGGAAGCCCGCGTCGTCGTGGATCGCGGAGACCTGCAGCTTGTCCTCGTGGTCGTCGTCGAGCACGGCGAACAGGCGGAAGTCGCGCATGACCTTCGGCGACAGGTACTGCGCGATGAAGCTCTCGTCCTTGAAGTTGCGCATCGCGAAGTCGAAGGTCTCCAGCCAGTCGCTGCCGGCAATCTCGGGGAACCAGCGCCGGTCTTCCTCGTCCGGGTCCTCGCAGATGCGGCGCAGGTCGCGCCACATCGCGAAGCCGAGCGCGTAGGGGTTGATGCCACTAAACCAGCGGCTGTTGTAGGGTGGCTGGGCGACGACGTTGGTGTGCGACTGCAGGAACTCGAGCATGAAGCTGTCGGCGAGCAGGCCCTCGTCGTAGAGGTGATTGAGCAGGGTGTAGTGCCAGAAGGTCGCCCAGCCCTCGTTCATGACCTGGGTCTGGCGCTGCGGGAAGAAGTACTGCGCGATCTTGCGCACGATGCGCACCACCTCGCGCTGCCAGGGCTCGAGCAGGGGGGCGTTCTTCTCGACGAAGTAGAGCAGGTTCTCCTCGGGCTCGGGCGGGAAGCGCGCCTCGGCGCGGGCGTCGGCGCGCACGTCGTGTGCGGGCAGGGTGCGCCAGAGGTCGTTCACCTGGCTCTGCAGGTATTCCTCGCGCTCCTGCTGGCGCAGCTTCTCCTTGGCGAGCGAGAGCCTGGGCGGGCGCTTGTAGCGGTCGACGCCGAGGTTCATCAGGGCGTGGCAGGAATCGAGCAGCAGCTCGACGGCCTCCTCGCCGTGACGCTCCTCGCACTGGGTGATGTAGTTCCGCGCGAACAGCAGGTAGTCGATGATGGCGTCGGCGTTGGTCCAGGTGCGGAACAGGTAGTTGCCCTTGAAGAAGCTGTTGTGGCCGTAGGCGGCGTGGGCGATCACCAGGCCCTGCATGGTGAGCGTGTTCTCCTCCATCAGGTAGGCGATGCAGGGGTTGGAGTTGATCACGATCTCGTAGGCCAGCCCCATCTGGCCGCGCCGGTAGCCCTTCTCGGTGGCGAGGAAGTGCTTGCCGAAGGACCAGTGGTGGTAATTGACCGGCATGCCCACCGAGGCGTAGGCGTCCATCATCTGCTCGGCGGTGATGATCTCGACCTGCACCGGGTAGATGTCGAGCTTGTAGTGCGCGGCGACGCGGGCGATCTCGTCGTTGTAGCGGTCGATGGCCTCGACGGTCCATTCCGAGCCGGAGGGGAGCGGCGACTTGGCGGCGCGGCCGCGCGTGCGGGGGCGGGTGGTCTTCATGCGAGGGTCTTCTTGAACAGTTCGCGGAACACCGGGTAGATGTCGGCCGGCGACTCGATGCGCTGCATCGCGAAGTTGTCGTGCGCGGCCTCGAGCTTGGCGTACTCGCGCCACAGATTCTGCGGCTCGCCGGCGGTGATCTCGACGTAGGCGAAGTACTGGCACCACGGCAGGATCTCCTTGCCGAGCAGGCGCCCGCACACCGGCGAGTCGTTGTCCCAGTTGTCGCCGTCGGAGGCCTGGGCGCCGTAGACGTTCCACTGCCCGTTGGCGTAGCGCTCGCGCAGGATGCCGCGCATGAGCTCGAGCGCGCTGGAGACCACGGTGCCGCCGGACTCGCGCGAGTGGAAGAACTCGTCCTCGTCGACCTCCTTGGCCACGGTGTGGTGGCGGATGAAGACGACCTCGATGTGCTCGTAGCTGCGCGTGAGGAAGAGGTAGAGCAGCATGAAGAAGCGCTTGGCCATGGACTTGCGCTCCTCGTCCATCGAGCCGGAGACGTCCATCACGCAGAACATCACCGCCTGCGTGGTGGGGCGGGGCTCCTTGATGCGGTTGTTGTAGCGCAGGTCGAAGCGGTCGATGAAGGGGATGCGGTCGATGCGCGCGCGCAGCGCGGCGAGTTCCTCGCGCAGGCCGCGCACCTCCTCGCTGTCCTCGCCGCCGCGTGCGAGCGCCTCGTCGAGTTCCTGCTGCAGCTCGCGGATGCGCGCGGCCCAGGGCGAGCCGAGCGCCAGTCTGCGCCCGAGCGCGCCGCGCATCGAGCGCACGATGTTGATGTTGGCGGGCACGCCGTCCGAGGTGAAGCCGGCGCGCCGGGTCTTGTAGTCGGTGACCTTGGCGAGCTGGGTGCGGATCAGGCGGGGGAGCTCGAGGTCCTCGAAGAAGAGGTCGAGGAACTCCTCGCGCGAGAGCTGGAAGACGAAGTCGTCCTCGTGCTCGCCGTCCTGGCTCGCCTTGCCCTTGCCGGCGCCGTCGCCACCGCCGCCGAGCGGACGCTTGATGCGGTCTCCGGTGCTGAACTGGTCGTTGCCCGGGAAGACCTGCTCCCACACGCCGCCCTTGCCGTGGTGCAGCGAGGGCTCGGAGAGGTCGCGCGCGGGGATGGAGATCTGCTCGCCGTTCTCCAGGTCGCGGATGGAGCGGCCATGGATGGCCTCGGACACCGCCTTGCGGATCTGCTGCTTGAAGCGGCGCATGAAGCGCTGGCGGTTGACCGCGCTCTTGTTCTTGCTGTCGAAGCGCCGATCGATGATGCGGACCATGTCTCCTCCCGGTGTCCGCGCCCGGCCCGGGCCCGCGCCACGAGGGCGCGGGCCGGGCCGGACCGTGGCTCATGAATCAGGACGCCTTGCGTACGCGCAGGTACCACTCGCACAGCAGGCGCACCTGCTTCTCGGTGTAGCCCTTGTCGATCATGCGGTCGACGAAGTCCTGGTGCTTCTTCTGCTCGTCGGCGCTGGCCTTGGCGTTGAAGCTGATCACCGGCAGCAGGTCCTCGGTGTTGGAGAACATCTTCTTCTCGATCACCGCGCGCAGCTTCTCGTACGAGGTCCAGCTCGGGTTGCGGCCCTCGTGCTTGGCACGCGCGCGCAGCACGAAGTTGACCACCTCGTTGCGGAAGTCCTTCGGGTTGCTGATGCCGGCCGGCTTCTCGATCTTCTCCAGCTCCTCGTTGAGCGCGGCGCGGTCGAGGATCTCGCCGGTGTTGGGGTCGCGGAACTCCTGGTCCTGGATCCAGAAGTCGGCGTAGATCACGTAGCGGTCGAAGATGTTCTGCCCGTACTCGGAGTAGCTCTCGAGGTAGGCGGTCTGGATCTCCTTGCCGATGAACTCGGCGTAGCGTGGCGCGAGGTATTCCTTGATGTAGCCGAGGTAGCGCGCCTCGGTCTCGGCCGGGAACTGTTCGGCCTCGATCTGCTGCTCGAGCACGTACATCAGGTGCACCGGGTTGGCGGCGACCTCGCGGTGGTCGAAGTTGAAGATCTTCGACAAGGCCTTGAAGGCGAAGCGGGTCGACAGGCCGGTCATGCCTTCGTCCACCCCGGCGTAGTCGCGGTACTCCTGGTAGCTCTTGGCCTTGGGGTCGGTGTCCTTGAGGTTCTCGCCGTCATACACCCGCATCTTGGAGAAGATGCTGGAGTTCTCGGGCTCCTTGAGCCGCGACAGCACCGCGAACTGGGCCATCATCTTGAGCGTGTCGGGCGCGCACGGCGCCTCGGACAGCGAGCTGTGGGCGAGCAGCTTCTCGTAGATCCGCACCTCGTCGGAGACGCGCAGGCAATAGGGCACCTTGACCGTGTAGATGCGGTCGAGGAAGGCCTCGTTGTTGCGGTTGTTCTTGAAGGCGACCCACTCGGATTCGTTGGAATGCGCCATCACGATGCCGTCGAAGGGGATGGCGCCGAAGCCCTCGGTGCCCTTGTAGTTACCCTCCTGGGTGGCGGTGAGCAGCGGGTGGAGCACCTTGATCGGCGCCTTGAACATCTCGACGAACTCGAGCAGGCCGCGGTTGGCAAGGCACAGGCCGCCCGAGTAGCTGTAGGCGTCGGGGTCGTCCTGCGAGTACTGCTCGAGCTTGCGGATGTCGATCTTGCCAACCAGCGAGGAGATGTCCTGGTTGTTCTCGTCGCCCGGCTCGGTCTTCGCGACCGCGGTCTGGCGCAGCACCGAGGGGCTGAGCTTGACCACGCGGAAGCGGGTGATGTCGCCGCCGTACTCGTGCAGGCGCTTGACCGCCCACGGGCTCATGATGCCGCCGAGGTAGCGGCGCGGGATGCCGAAGTCGCCCTCGAGGATGTGCGCGTCCTCGGCGGCGTTGAAGAGGCCGAGCGGGGACTCGTTCACCGGCGATCCCTTGATCGCGTAGAAGGGCACGCGCTCGATCAGGCTCTTGAGCTTCTCGGCGAGCGAGGACTTGCCCCCGCCCACCGGGCCGAGCAGGTAGAGGATCTGCTTCTTCTCCTCCAGGCCCTGCGCCGCGTGGCGGAAGTAGGACACGATGTTCTCGATGACCTCTTCCATGCCGTAGAAATCGCGGAAGGCCGGGTAGAGCTTGAGGATCTTGTTGGAGAAGATCCGCGACAGGCGCGGGTCGAGCCGGGTGTCGACCAGTTCCGGTTCGCCGATCGCCGCGAGCATGCGCTCGGCGGCGGTGGCGTAGGCCATGCGGTCGGTGCGGCAGAGCTCGAGATAGTCCTGCAGGGACATCTCTTCCTCGCGGGCCGCTTCGAAGCGTGCCTGGTAGGCGTTGAAGATGGACATGGTCGTCTCCTCGTCGGGCGCAATGCGGCGCGAAAGGGGCTGCCGCAAGGTGAAGCAGGATCGCGTCTTCCGCCTGCTCGGCGGTGCCCGGCTCGCCTTCACGGGGTGCCGGGTCTGTACATGAGAACCCCATGATGGGTGGGAGTTCCACCCCTCGCGGCGCTTTTTCGTGAGCGGACGTGGACTCCGTCACGTCCCGCGTCGGGGCGCTCTCCGGGGCTGTTCTCGGGGGACGGGACAAGCGCAGTGCCTGTGCTAGAATGCCCGACTCAGTTCATTGTGCTCACGCTGGCTAGGTGCGCCTCCGGTCCCCGCGAGTGTGCCGCAAGCGCCCGGCGGGAGCGTTTTTCAGACTTCTCAGGATCGACTCAATGGAGCAGAACCAGGTAACCCCGAGCGCGCTCGAGCGCCGTATCGACATCTCCGTTTCGCTCGCGGACATCGAGAAAGAGGTGGATGCCCGCCTCAAGCGCATGGCGCGCACGGTGAAGATGCCGGGGTTCCGCCCGGGCAAGGTGCCGATGAAGATCGTCGCCCAGACCCATGGCGGCCAGGCCCGCGGCGAGGCCGTCGGTGCGGCGGTCGAGAAGGCCTTCGGCGAGAAGGTGCGCGCCGACAACCTGCGTGTCGCCGGCTATCCGAGCATCGAGCCGAAGGATGGCGCCGCCGAGGGTACGCTGGAATTCACCGCCGTGTTCGAGGTGTACCCCGACGTGGTGGTGGGCGAGTTCGCCGGTCGCAAGATCGAGCGCCCGGTGCTGAACGTGGGTGACGCTGAGGTCGACAAGACCATCGAGGTCCTGCGCAAGCAGCGCACCGGCTTCAAGGCGGTCGAGCGCGCCGCCGCCGCGGGCGACCGCGTCGTGATCGATTTCACCGGTCGCATGGACGGCGAGGTGTTCGACGGCGGCCAGGCCCAGGACTTCCCCTTCGTGGTCGGCGCGGGCTCCATGCTCAAGGACTTCGAGGATGCCGTGGTCGGTCTCGCAGCCGGCGAGGGCAAGACCTTCGACATGACCTTCCCCGAGGACTACCATGCCGCCAATCTGGCCGGCAAGCAGGTCCAGTTCGAGATCACCGTCAAGGCGGTCGAGGAGCCGGTGCTGCCCGAGGTCGACGCCGACTTCGCGCGCTCGCTGGGCGTGGCCGACGGCGACGTCGCCAAGCTGCGCGAGGAGGTCAAGGGCAACCTGGAGCGCGAGGTCAAGCGTCGCATCCAGTCCCGCCTCAAGGAGCAGGTCATGGACGCGCTGATCGAGGTCGCCCCGATCGACGTGCCCAAGGCGCTGGTGCAGGCCGAGTCCAACCAGCTCGCCGACAACGCCCGCCGCGACCTCGAGATGCGCGGCCTCAAGACCAAGGACATCCCGGTCGATCCGTCGTGGTTCAAGGACCAGGCCGAGCGCCGCGTCAAGCTGGGCCTGATCATGGCCGAGCTGGTCAAGGCCAGCGAGCTGCACGCCAAGCCCGAGCAGATCCGCGCCCTGGTCGAGGAGATGGCGCAAAGTTACGAGGATCCTTCGGAACTCGTGCGCTGGTATTACGCTCAACCGGAGCGTCTGGCGCAGGCCGAGGCGGTGGTCATCGAAGACAACGTCGTCGAGTGGGTCTGCGCCAAGGCCGACACTTCCGACAAGGAAGTGGCGTTCGACGAACTGATGGGCAACGCGGCCTGAGGTCGCAGAGGGTCTGACGAATGATGCAAGGAACACCCCAGCACAGCAGCGACTGGAACCCGGTCGGTCTCGGCCTGGTCCCGATGGTGGTCGAACAGAGCGGTCGCGGCGAGCGCGCCTACGACATCTATTCGCGCCTTCTGAAGGAGCGGGTGGTGTTCCTCGTCGGCCCGGTCAACGACGTCACCGCCAACCTGATCGTCGCCCAGCTGCTCTTCCTCGAGTCCGAGAATCCGGACAAGGACATCTACTTCTACATCAACTCGCCCGGCGGCTCGGTGACCGCCGGCATGGCGATCTACGACACCATGCAGTTCATCAAGCCGAACGTCAGCACGCTGTGCATCGGCCAGGCGGCGAGCATGGGCGCCTTCCTGCTGGCGGCGGGCGAGAAGGGCAAGCGCTTCATCCTGCCCAATTCGCGCGTGATGATCCACCAGCCGCTCGGCGGCTTCCAGGGGCAGGCCTCGGACATCGAGATCCACGCTCGCGAGATCCTCTACCTGCGCTCGCGCCTCAACGACATGCTGTCCAAGCACACCGGGCAGCCGCTCGAGCGCATCGAGAAGGACACCGATCGCGACAACTTCATGTCGGCGACGGCGGCCGTCGAGTACGGCCTGGTCGACAAGGTGCTGACCAGCCGCGACGACACCTGATTTCTGGAGAACCCCCACATGACGGACAAGAAGGCTGGCGGCGAGAAGCTGCTGTACTGCTCCTTCTGCGGCAAGAGCCAGCACGAGGTGCGCAAGCTGATCGCCGGCCCTTCGGTCTTCATCTGCGACGAGTGCATCGAGCTGTGCAACGACATCATCCGCGACGAGGTCGTCGGTGCGGAGGGTGGCGAGGGGATCAAGGGCACGCTGCCCACCCCGCACGAGATCTGCTCGATCCTCGACCAGTACGTGATCGGTCAGTCGCTGGCGAAGCGTAGTCTCGCCGTCGCGGTGTACAACCACTACAAGCGCCTGCGCCACATCGATGCGCGCCAGGACGACGTCGAGCTTGCCAAGAGCAACATCCTGCTGATCGGCCCTACTGGTTCGGGCAAGACCCTGCTCGCGCAGACGCTCGCGCGCCTGCTCGACGTCCCCTTCGTGATGGCCGACGCGACCACGCTGACCGAGGCCGGCTACGTCGGCGAGGACGTCGAGAACATCGTCCAGAAGCTGCTGCAGAAGTGCGACTACGATGTCGACAAGGCGCAGCAGGGCATCATCTACATCGACGAGATCGACAAGATCTCGCGCAAGGCCGACAACCCCTCGATCACCCGCGACGTGTCGGGCGAGGGCGTGCAGCAGGCGCTGCTCAAGCTGGTCGAGGGCACGGTCGCGTCGATTCCGCCGCAGGGCGGGCGCAAGCACCCGAACCAGGACTTCATCCAGGTTGACACCACCAACGTGCTGTTCATCTGCGGTGGCGCCTTCGACGGCCTCGAGAAGGTCATCCGCAACCGTACCGAGAAGGTCGGCATCGGCTTCGGCGCCGAGGTCAAGAGCAAGGAAGGCAAGAACCTCACCGATACCTTCCGCCAGGTCGAGCCGGAAGATCTGATCAAGTTCGGCCTCATCCCCGAGCTGATCGGCCGCCTGCCGGTGGTCGCAACCCTGCAGGAACTCGACGAGGCGGCGCTGATCCAGATCCTCATCGAGCCCAAGAACGCGCTGGTCAAGCAGTACCAGAAGCTGTTCTCGATGGAGGGCGTCGAGCTCGAGATCCGTCCCAACGCGCTGCACGCCGTGGCGCGCAAGGCGATCAAGCGCAAGACCGGTGCGCGCGGGCTGCGCTCCATCCTCGAGGTGGCGCTGCTCGACATCATGTACGACCTGCCGACGCTCGACGACGTCGCCAAGGTGGTGGTGGACGAGTCCACCATCGAGGACGGCGGCAAGCCGCTGCTGATCTATGCCGAGCAACAGAAGGTGTCGGGCGCCAACTGAGCGCGGCGTACCACCACCACCGCCCGATCCGGCGACGCCGGCTCCGTCCGGCCGGCCGCTTGAATTTCCGGGTCACGCCCTCACATGGGTGTGACCTTTTGCTTGAGGAAACCTAGAAAATGTCGGGTCACGCTGCCCTCCCCAACGAAGCGATGGAACTGCCGCTGTTGCCCTTGCGCGACGTGGTGGTCTTCCCGCACATGGTGATCCCCCTCTTCGTCGGCCGCCCGAAGAGCATCAAGGCGCTCGAGAGCGCGATGGAAGACGGCAAGAGCATCCTCCTCGTGGCGCAGAAGTCCGCCGCGAAGGACGAACCCGCGGTCGAGGATCTCTACGACATCGGCTGCATCGCCAACATCCTGCAGATGCTCAAGCTGCCCGACGGCACCATCAAGGTGCTGGTCGAGGGTGTGCAGCGCGCGCGCATCGAGCGCGTCGAGGACATGCGCAGCCTGTTCGTCGCCAGCGTGCGCCCGGTGCCGGTCGCCGAGGCGCCCAGCCATGAGCTGGAGGCCATGCGGCGGGCGATCATCGCCCAGTTCGACCAGTACGTTAAGCTGAACAAGAAGATCCCGCCCGAGATCCTCGGCTCGCTCGCGGGCATCGAGGAGGCCGGGCGCCTGGCCGACACCATCGCCGCCCACCTGCCGCTCAAGCTCGAGCAAAAGCAGGAAGTGCTCGAGATGTTCGACACCGGCGCGCGCCTCGACAAGCTGCTCGGCCAGCTCGAGGGCGAGCTCGACATCCTCCAGGTCGAGAAGCGCATCCGCGGCCGCGTCAAGCGCCAGATGGAGAAGAGCCAGCGCGAGTACTACCTCAACGAGCAGGTCAAGGCCATCCAGAAGGAGCTCGGCGAGGGCGAGGAGGGTGCCGATCTCGAGGAGATGGACAAGAAGATCAAGTCCGCCGGCATGCCCAAGGAAGCGCTGGCGAAGGCCGAGGCCGAGTTCAAGAAGCTGCGCCTGATGTCGCCGATGTCGGCGGAAGCGACCGTGGTGCGCAACTACATCGACACCCTGATCGGCCTGCCGTGGAAGAAGAAGTCGCGCGTCAGCAAGGATCTTGGCGAAGCCGAGAAGGTCCTCGACAAGGACCACTACGGCCTCGAGCGCGTCAAGGAACGCATCCTCGAGTATCTCGCCGTGCAGCAGCGCGTGGACAAGGTCAAGGCGCCGATCCTGTGCCTGGTCGGCCCCCCGGGCGTGGGCAAGACCTCGCTCGGCCAGTCGATCGCCAAGGCCACCAACCGCAAGTTCATCCGCATGGCGCTCGGCGGCGTGCGCGACGAGGCCGAGATCCGCGGCCACCGCCGCACCTACATCGGTTCGATGCCCGGGAAGATCCTGCAGAACATGAGCAAGGTCGGGGTCAAGAACCCGCTCTTCCTGCTCGACGAGGTGGACAAGCTCGGCATGGACTTCCGTGGCGATCCTTCGTCGGCGCTCCTCGAGGTGCTCGACCCGGAGCAGAACCACACCTTCCAGGACCACTACGTCGAGGTCGATTTCGATCTCTCCGACGTGATGTTCGTCGCCACCGCCAACACGCTCAACATTCCGCCGGCGCTGCTCGACCGCATGGAGGTGATCCGCCTGTCGGGTTACACCGAGGACGAGAAGATCAACATCGCCCAGCGCTACCTGCTGCCCAAGCAGATGAAGAACAACGGGCTCAAGCGCGAGGAGCTGTCGGTCACCGAGGAAGCGGTGCGTGACGTCGTGCGCTACTACACGCGCGAGGCCGGCGTGCGCAGCCTCGAGCGCGAGATCTCCAAGGTCTGCCGCAAGGTGGTCAAGCAGCTCGTGCTCAAGAGCCGCACGAGCAAGGTGGTCGTCAACGCGAAGAACCTCGACAAGTTCCTCGGCGTGCGCAAGTACAGCTTCGGCATGGCCGAGAAGGAGAACCAGGTCGGCCAGGTCACCGGTCTCGCGTGGACCGAGGTCGGCGGCGAGCTGCTGACCATCGAGGCGGTGCAGCTGCCCGGCAAGGGCAAGGTGGTCACCACGGGCAAGCTCGGCGAGGTGATGCAGGAGTCCATCCAGGCCGCGCTCTCGGTGGTGCGCCGGCGCGCGCGCTCGCTCGGCATCGACCCGGACTTCTATCAGAAGAGCGACCTGCACATCCACCTGCCGGAAGGCGCGATCCCCAAGGACGGACCGTCGGCGGGCATCGCGATCTCGACCGCGCTGGTGTCGGTGCTCACCGGCATTCCGGTGCGTTGCGACGTGGCGATGACCGGCGAGATCACCCTGCGCGGCGAGGTGCTGGCGATCGGCGGTCTCAAGGAGAAGCTGCTGGCTGCGGTGCGCGGCGGCATCCGCACCGCGCTGATCCCCGAGGAGAACGTCAAGGATCTCGCCGAGATCCCCGACAACATCAAGAACGCCATCGAGATCGTGCCGGTGAAGTGGATCGACCGCGTGCTCGAGCTCGCCCTCGAACGCAAGCCCGAGCCTCTGCCCGAGGAGCCCGCTCCGGCGGCGCCGGCCACACCGGCGGCCGAAGGTGCGGAAGGCGACAAGGCGAACCTGCGCCCGCATTGATTTGTCCCGGCCTCCGGGCCGGTGTTGCATCCAGGAAAAGCCGTGCTGCCCCCAGGGTGCAGCACGGCTTTTCCGTTTTGCTCGGGTGTGCGCTCAGGCGCCTGCCACGGTGTCCTCCACCGGCAGTCCCCATGCGCGCGCGACGAGCTCCAACGAGCGCAGGCGGGCGCCGTGGTCGAAGATCTGCGCGGTGAGGATCAGCTCGTTCGCTCCGGTACGCTCGATCAGGGTCTCCAGCTGCTGGCGCACGGTGTCGGGGGCGCCCACTGCCGAGCAGGCGAGCGACTGCTCGGCGAAGGCGAGCTCGGAGGTAGACCAATCGGTGTCGACGAAGGCCTCCGGAGGCTGCAGCTGCCCGCGCACCCCGCGTGCCATCGCGGCGAAGCGCAGCTGCAGGGAGCGCAGCAGGTACTCCGCCTCGGCGTCGGTGTCGGCGGCGATCGCGTTGGCGGCAACCGCGAACCAGGGCTTGTCGAGCTGGGCGGAGGGACGGAAGTTGCTGCGGTAGAGGTCGACCGCCTCGAACAGGAAGCGCGGTGCGAAGTGCGAGGCGAAGGCGAAGGGCAGGCCGAGCCGGGCGGCGAGTTCGGCACCGTAGAAGCTCGAGCCGAGCAGCCACAGCGGCACCTGCAGCCCTTCGCCGGGCACCGCGCGTACGGCCTGCCCGGGCCCGGCCGGCTGGAAGTAGGACTGCAGTTCGAGCACGTCCTGCGGGAAGTGGTCGTCGCTGCCGACCAGATTGCGCCGCAGCGCGCGCGCGGTGGTCTGGTCGGTGCCCGGAGCACGTCCGAGGCCGAGGTCGATCCGGCCAGGAAAGAGCGACTCCAGGGTGCCGAACTGTTCGGCAATGACCAGCGGTGCATGGTTGGGCAGCATGATGCCGCCGGCGCCGACGCGGATGCGGCGGGTCGCGCCGGCGATGTGTCCGATCACCACCGCGGTTGCGGCGCTGGCGATGCCGGTCATGTTGTGGTGTTCGGCGAGCCAGTAGCGGGTATAGCCGCAGCGATCGGCGAGCTGGGCGAGTTCGCGCGTGTTGCGCAGCGCATCTGCCGGCGTGCTGCCGGCGGTGATCGGTGCGAGATCGAGCACCGAGAGCGGGACGGAGGAGGGCATGGAAGTATCACTTGGAGCCGGGCCTTTCATTACGCCACAGAGCTGCGGTGCGTGCCAGCATGGAGCGCGCGCCAGCAGGCTTGCACGGCGTGATACGCTTGACCGGGTCGGGTTGCAGGTGTCTGTTGCGGCGCGCGAGCTACCCGTAACGGGCGCACATCGCGGAATACGGTAATTGAGGCGAAGGGTTTTTTTTGACACCATTCGGCCCCTGCGGAATTGCCGGTCGATCCGCTGCTTTGCCCGAGACCCATGCGGCAAGGGCGCGAAGAAGCCAACAACAAACCAATCGAGGAGTTCTGGATGAAAAAATACGCCCTTCTGTGCGCAGTGCTTGCCCTTCACGCCGGTGCCAGTTTCGCCAAGGACTGGAACGAGATCCGCATGGCGTCCGAAGGCGCTTATCCCCCGTTCAACACCACCACGGCCGACGGCAGCATGGCGGGCTTCGACATCGACATCGGCAACGCCCTGTGCGAAGAGATGAAGGCGAAGTGCACCTGGGTGAAGCAGGAATGGGACGGCATGATCCCGGCGCTGGTCTCGCGCAAGTTCGACGCCATCATCGCCTCGATGTCGATCACCGAGGAACGCAAGGCCAAGGTCGACTTCACCGACAAATACTATGCCTCGCCGCTCGCCCTGATCGCGAAGAAGGGCTCCGAGCTGCGTCCCGACCTCGAGCTGCTCAAGGGCAAGAAGGTCGGCGTGCAGCGCGGTACGGTGTCGGACAACTTCGCCACCAAGTACTGGGACGGCAAGGGTCTGCAGATCGTGCGTTACGCCAAGCAGGACGAGGCCTACCTCGACCTGCGTGCCGGGCGCCTGGATGCAGCCTTCGTCGACTATCTCGAGGCCTACGGCGGTTTCCTGACCAAGCCCGAGGGCGAGGGCTACGACGTGGCGGGCGATCGCCTGTTCGGTCGCAATGCCGAGGAGAAGGCGGTGATCGGCGAGGGCATCGGCATCGCGGTGCGCAAGCGCGACAAGGAACTCACCGAGAAGCTCAACCAGGCCCTCGCGGCGATTCGTGCCAACGGCAAGTACGACGCGATCCAGAAGAAGTACTTCCCGATGGACATCTACGGCAACTGATCGCCCTGATCGACCGCGGCCGCGTTCGTGCGGGCCGCGGCCTTTCCCTGCCGCGCGCTCGCCTGAGCGGGGGCGTGCGCGTCTTTCACTCCGAATCGGTGCGCCATGGATGCCCTGATCGAATACTCCCCCAGCCTGCTCGCCGGCGCCTGGGTCACGCTCAAGGTGGCGCTGGTGTCGGTGCTGCTCGCGCTGGTGACCGGCCTGATCGGGGCCGCCTGCAAGCTGTCGGGTTTCCTGCCGCTGCGTTTGTGGACCATGCTCTACACCACGGTGATGCGCGGCGTGCCCGATCTGGTGATGATGCTGCTGGTGTTTTATGGCGGGCAGGTGCTGCTCAACCTCGTCATCGACCACTTCGGCTGGGACTTCATCGAGATCGACCCCTTCGTGGCCGGCGTGCTGACGATCGGGCTGATCTTCGGCGCCTATTTCACCGAGACCTTCCGCGGCGCCTTCCTCGCCGTGTCTGCGGGCCAGCTCGAGGCCGGGCGCGCCTACGGCATGAGCACCTGGCAGGTCTTTCGCCGCATCCTGTTCCCGCAGATGCTGCGCTTCGCCCTGCCGGGCATCGGCAACAACTGGCTGGTGCTGCTCAAGAGCACCGCGATCGTGTCCATGATCGGCCTCTCCGACATGACGCGGATCGCCGACCAGGCCGGGCGCTCGACGCACCAGCCCTTCACCTTCTATCTCGCGGTCTGCGTGCTCTACCTGGCGATGACCGCGCTGTCGAGCTACGGCCTCGGCGTGCTCATGCGGCGCTACAGCGCCGGTGTGCGCGAGACCCAGGTCTGAGGGGGGCGCCCATGGAACTCTTCGACCTCAGCGTCATCACCGGCAGCCTGCCCCAGTTCTGGCGCGGCCTGTGGATGACCCTCCAGCTCACCGGCTTCGCGCTGCTGTTCGGTTTCTTCGCGGCGATCCCGCTTGCGGTTCTGCGCCTGTCCCCCAATCGCCTCGTGGCGGCCCCGGTCGCCGCCTACACCTACTTCTTCCGCGGCACGCCGATGCTGGTGCAGTTGCTGCTGGTGTATTACGGCGCCTCGCAGTGGGAATGGATGCGCGCAGCCTGGGAGGCCGGGCATCCGGTGTGGACGCTGTTCCGCGAGCCCTACTTCTGCGCCTTGTTCGCCTTCGGCCTCAACACCTGCGCCTACACCGTAGAGATCCTCGCCGGCAGCATGCGCAACACCCCGCACGGTGAGCTCGAGGCGGCCAAGGCGATGGGCATGACGCGGTTGAAGGCGCTGCAGCGCATCGTGATCCCGTCGGCGCTGCGGCGCATGATCCCCGCCTACAGCAACGAAGTGATCCTGATGCTGCAGGGTTCGGCGATCGCCAGCGCGGTGACCCTGGTCGACCTCACCGGCGCGGCGCGCGATGTGTATTCCCGCCACTTCGCGCCCTTCGAGGCCTTCGTCTTCGTCGGCCTGATCTACCTCGCGCTCACCTTCGTGCTGGTGGGCCTGTTCAAGCTCGCAGAGCACCGCTGGCTCGCCCACCTGGCGCCTCGCAAGGCGGAGGCGGGAAGGCAGTCCTGATCAACCCCGCCGCGAGTGCTGCGCCCCCACCGTCGCCGATCCGCGGCGATGCCGAGCGCTAACCCGCGGCGACACGCCGGGCGCCTCGCAGGCCCCCAAGCAAGAGAACAACATGAACCACAAGGCCAGCGTCGAACAGGTCCGCGTCGAAGACCTGCACAAATCCTACGGCGACCATGAGGTGCTCAAGGGGGTCTCGCTCACCGCGAACTCGGGCGACGTGATCAGCATCATCGGCTCGTCCGGCTCGGGCAAGAGCACCTGGCTGCGCTGCATCAACTTCCTCGAATGCCCGACCGCCGGCCGCATCCTGGTGGCGGGCAAGGAGGTCGAGCTGGTGCGCAACCGCAAGGGCGAGCTCACGGTAAAGGACGCGCGCCAGCTGCAGCAGATCCGCACGCGGCTGTCGATGGTGTTCCAGCACTTCAACCTGTGGAGCCACATGACCGTGCTCGAGAACGTCGTCGAGGCGCCGGTGCATGTGCTCGGGCTGTCGAAGGCAGAGGCGCGCGAGCGTGCGGAGCGCTACCTCGAACGCGTGGGGGTGTGGAAGTTGCGTGACGCCTACCCGGCCCACATGTCGGGCGGACAGCAACAGCGCGTCGCGATCGCGCGCGCGCTGGCGATGGAGCCGGCGGTGCTGCTGTTCGACGAGCCGACCTCGGCGCTCGATCCGGAGCTGGTCGGCGAGGTGTTGAAGGTGATGCGCTCGCTCGCCGAGGAGGGGCGCACGATGATGGTGGTGACGCACGAGATGGGCTTCGCGCGCGAGGTGTCGAACCACGTGATCTTCGTGCACCAGGGGCGCGTCGAGGAGGAGGGCGACCCGAAGGTGGTGCTGGTGCGTCCGCGCAGCGAACGCCTGCAGCAGTTCCTGTCCGGCAACCTGAAGTGACCGGCGCCGGGACGCCCGGCTGTGTTCAGCGGTAGTTGCGGTGCATGCGCATCAGCGTGCTCTTGCCGAACAGGCTCTCCACCAGGTCGACCGCGAGCTCGGCGGTCATGTTGCAGTGATCGAGCGCCGGGTTGAGCTCGACGATGTCGAGCGAGGCGAGCTGGCCAGTGTCGGCGATCATCTCCATGCACAGCTCGGCCTCGCGGTAGGTCGGCCCGCCGCGCACGGTGGTGCCGACGCCGGGCGCGATCGTCGGGTCGAGGAAGTCCACGTCCAGGCTGACGTGCAGGTGGGTGTTCGCGTCCACGCCGGCGAGCGCCTGCTCCATGGTCGCGCGCATGCCGATCTCGTCGATGTAGCGCATGTCGAAGACCTCGACGCGCAGCTCGTGCAGGAAGCGCTTCTCGCCCTCATCCACGCTGCGAATGCCGATCTGGCGGATCTGCGCAGGCGCCACCGCCGGGATGTGGCCGCCGATGCCGGTGAGCAGCTCGGGGCCGTGGCCGCACAGGCAAGCCACGGGCATGCCGTGGATGTTGCCCGAGGGCGTCATCGTGGCCGTATTGAGGTCGGCGTGGGCGTCGAACCACAGCACGCGCAGCTTGCGACCGGTCTCGCGGCAGCGCCGTGCCACCGCGCTGATCGAGCCGATGGCGAGGCAGTGATCGCCGCCAAGCATGATCGGCACGCGACCCTCGGCCAGTTCGGCGTATACCGCCTCATGCACCGCGCCGTTCCATGCCGCGACCTCGTCGAGATGGCGGAAGCCATCCACCGCCGGCAGTTCCGGGTTCGACGGGCCGGCGAGGTTGCCGCAATCGCGCACTTCGGCGCCGAAGGCGGCGATCGCTCGCCCCAGTCCGGCGACCCGCAAGGCCTCGGGCCCCATGCTCGCTCCACGCACGCCTGCACCCACGTCGGTGGGCACCCCGATCAGACTGACTTTGAGATTTTCCATGGCGGCGAATTTACCTCAGGTCCCGCCGTGATGGCAGGGGTGGCCTTGCGATGTGGTCGGGATTGACGGGGTGGCCCCGGAGCGTGTATTCATTGCGCCTTTTTTGGCGGCGGGGATCATCGCCCGCGTGCGCCGGGGCGCCGGGATCCCGGCGCGAGAGCGGGCAGCGCCGGCCCCCTGGAGTATTCGTGTCTTCGGTTTCACTTGCTTTTTCCCCCTTCTCCTTTTTCAAGCCGGCGGCAGCCCGGGGGGCGCGATGAGGCGCGCGCAGGCGAACGGCCTGCTGCTCGTCGCGGCGCTGATCTGGGGCACCGCCTTCGTGGCCCAGCAGACCGGCATGCGCGACGTCGGCCCCTTCACCTTCACCGGCTCGCGCTTCCTCTTCGGCGCCGTGATGATCGCGCCGCTCGCCTTCATGGAGCTGCGCCGGCTCGGCCGCCGCGGCACATTCCTGGACGTGCGCGACCTGCTCGCATGCGCGTTGCTCGGCGCGGTGCTGTTCCTCGGTGCCGCGCTGCAGCAGATCGGCATCATGAGCACCACCGTGAGCAATGCCGGCTTCCTCACCGCGCTCTACGTCCCGCTTGTGCCGATCGCGGGGGCGCTGCTGCTGCGCGAGCGCTCGCACTGGTCGGTGTGGCCTGCGAGCCTGGGCTGCCTGGGCGGCACTTACCTCCTCGGCGGCGGCAGCCTGTCGGCGCTCACGGTGGGCGACCTGTGGGTGATCGCGAGCGCACTGTTCTGGGCCGCCCACGTCATGCTGGTCGGGCGCGTGGCCGCGCGCAAGGGCGCCTCGGTGACGGTGGCGATGCTGCAGTTCCTCGTGGTCGGCGTGCTCGGCATGGCGGTCGGCCTCGGCACGGAGGAGGTGTCGACGGTGGCGCTCGAGCGTGCGCTGCCGTCGATCGCCTACGCCGGCATCCTGTCGGTGGGCGTGGGCTTCACGCTGCAGGTGGTGGCGCAGCGTCACACCCCTGCGGCCGACGCTGCCATCCTGCTGAGCTGCGAGACCTTGTTCGCCGCCCTCGCCGGGCGCCTGGTGCTGGGCGAGACGCTCACCGTCGCGCAGATGTCCGGCGGCCTGCTGATCTTCGCCTGCGTGCTGGCGGTGCAGATCCTGCCCTTGTGGCGGGCGCGGCGCGCGGTGGCGGTGGAGGCCGGCTGAGGCGGGTCTCTCAGTCCGCCGCACCGCCGGCCGGCGCCGGCAGTCGACGCAGCCACAGCGCGCATGCGCCGGTGAGTAGCACGCACAGCCCCACCAGCGCGGCCACGCCCTCCCATCGCCAGTCGGTCCAGGCGGTGCCGGCGAGGCTGCCGAGCACGCTGGCGCCCAGGTAGTAGCTCGACAGGTAGAGTGCCGAGGCGAGCGCGCGGCGTTCGCCGGCGCGCCGTCCCACCCAGCCGCTGGCGAGCGCGTGTGCGGCGAAGAAACCGAAGGTGAACACGCCGACCCCGGCGATCACCAGCCACAGCGGCTGTGCCAGCGTGAGCAGGAGCCCGGCGCCCATGACCGCGACCATCGGCCACAGTACCTTGCGCCGGCCGCGGCGCTCGGCGAGGCGGCCGCTCGCCGCGGAGGCCCAGGTGCCGACGAGGTAGAGCAGGAAGATCGCCCCGATCGCGCTCTGGCCCAGCCCGTAGGGCGCTTCGAGCAGGCGGAAGCCGAGGAAGTTGTACAGGCCGACGAAGCCGCCCATGGCGAGGAAGGCGACCAGGAACAGTGCCGGCAGGCCGGGGTCGCGGTAGATCGCCAGGGTGTCGGCGAAGATGCGCGCCGGTGTGGCGGCGCGCGCGCGAAAGTTGCGCGAGGCCGGAAGGCGTTGCCAGAACACCAGCGCCGAGATCACGCCGAGCACGCCGATCACCCCGAGCGCGACCCGCCACGAGCTCCAGTCCGTGAGCAGCGCGGCGACGAAGCGCCCGCTCATGCCGCCGAGCGCGTTGCCGGCGATGTACAGCCCCATCGCGCGCGCCTGCGCGCCCGGGGCGATCTCCTCGCCGATGTAGGCCATCGCGGCGGCGGGGAGCCCGGCGATCACCCCGCCGAGGAGCGCACGCAAGACCAGCAGCGCGCCGAAGTCGGGCGCGAAGGCGGTGGCGAGCGCGAGCAGGGCGGCGATCGCGAGCGCCGCCTTCATGACCTGCTGGCGGCCGAGGCGGTCGGCAAGCACGCTGCCCGGGATCAGCATCAGCGCGAGCCCCGCGGTGGTGGCGGACACCGTCAGGCTGGCGCTCGCCGCGCCGACGTCGAACTCGGCGGCGAGCAGCGGCAGCAGGGGCTGGGTGCTGTAGACCATCGCGAAGGTCGCGAAGCCGCCGACGAACATCGCCAGGTTGGCGCGCCGGTAGCCGGGCGTGCCGGCCTCGAGCTGGGTCGGCACTGGCGGGGGTCTTTCGGCGGGAAGGGCGGGCATGAGGTGATGACGGTGAGCGAGGGGGCGAATCGGGAGCGATCTTAGGATGGCATCAGATCTATCGTCCAATATATTCTGAGCGCTTCATCCATATATGGAAGCGAATGATGGAGCTGCGTCACCTGCGCTATTTCGTCGCCGTCGCCGAGGAGCTCAACTTCACCCGCGCCGCGGCGCGACTGCGCATCGGCCAGCCGCCCCTGTCCATGCAGATCCGCGATCTGGAGGAGGAGGTCGGCGCGCGCCTGTTCGAGCGCGGTCCGCGCCGGGTGGCGCTGAGCGCCGCGGGGGAGCGCTTCCTGCCGCACGCGCGCCGCATCCTCGATGGGGTGGAGGAGGCCGTTGCCGAGGCCCGGCGCGCCGCGCGCGGCGAGCTGGGCGAGCTGCGCGTCGGCTTCACCTCCTCGCTGCCCTTCACCGATCTGCTGCCCGACGCGCTCAATGCCTATCGGCGGCGCTTTCCGGCGGTGCGGCTGCAGTTGCGCGAGCTGTTCACCCCGGAGCAGTTCGCGGCGCTCGCGCGCGGCGAACTCGATGTCGGCTTCGTGCGCCTGCAGGCAGGCGCACCGCCCGCGGGCATCGTGCTGCGCGAGGTGGCGCGCAACCCGCTGCGCCTGGTCGTGAATGCCGCGCACCGGCTGGCGGACGCGGAGCGGGTGAGCATCGCCGAACTGGCCGGGGAGGATTTCGTCGGCTTTCCGGCCGATGTCGGCACCGATCTGCCGGGTGTGTTGCGCAACCTTTGCAGGCAGGCGGGCTTCGAGCCGCGCGTCGTGCAGACCGCGCGCGAGGCCACCACGCAGATCGGCCTGGTCGCCGCCGGCCTCGGCGTGGCGCTGCTGCCGGCGCCGCTCGAGTCGGTGCGGATCGCGCGCGTGCGCTACCTGGCGCTGGCCGAGCCGGAGGCGCAGTTCCGCCTCGCGCTGGCCGTCCGCGAGGGCGAGCCGTCGCCGCTGCTCGCCGGCTTCCTGGAGGTGCTGGAGCGCCTGCGTGCGGGGCAGGCCAGCGTCACCTGAGCGTGCCCGGGGGGCAGCGTCTGTGCTCGCGCATCAATGGCCCGCGCCGGCGAAGAAGCGCTGCCGCGTCTCTCCCGGCAGCTCCATGCCCGTGTTGCGGGCGCGCTGCAGCAGCTCCCAGTAGTAGCGGTAGGAGGCGCGATCGTGCAGACGTCCCTGGTGACGGATCGGGCCCCAGGCGTTGTCCTGCGCTGCGCACAGGATCGCCGCGGCCTCCTCGACCTCGGAGAAGTCGGGCTGCATCGCGGCGATGATCGGCAGGATCTGGTTGGGGTGGATGCTCCACATGCGCAGGTAGCCGAACTCGCGCCGGGCACGCTCGGCATCGTGGCGGATCACCGCGACGTCCTGCAGCTCGGTGGTGACGTTGTGCGAGGGGATGACGCCGTTGGCGAGCGCGGCGGCGGCGATGTCGGCCTTGGCGCGGACCACCAGCGGGTGCTCGAACTGGCCGGGGCTCTTCATGGCGCTGCCGGGGATGGCGCCGTGGTGGCCGGACACGAAGTCCATGAGGCCGAAGTCGATCGACTCGACGCCGTCGAGCGCGGCGATCTCCCAGGCCTCGCGCAGGGCGCCGTGGGTCTCGACCAGCACATGGATGGGCAGCGCGCGCTCGAGGCCGCAGGCGGCCTCGACGCGGCGCAGTTCGCGGATCTGCTCGGCGGCATCCGCCGCGGAACGCACCTTGGGAATGGTCACGAAGGCGAGCCGCCGGCCGGCACCACCGACCAGGATCTCGAGGTCGCGCTGCCAGTGCGGGTGGGTGATGTCGTGGATGCGCGCGCCGACGCGTCCGAAGTGGTTCTCCGCGCCATTGACCACCTCGACCACCATGCGCGCGTGCTCGGCTTCGGCGCCGGCCTGGGCGCCGTCCTCGCAGTCGCAGGTGAGGTCGAACACCGGGCCGAGCTCCTGCTGCAGCTTGAGCGCCTTCATCATGAGCTTCTCGGCGCCGGCGTAGTGGTCCACGGCGGGCAGGGAGGGGAAGGGCTTTTCGCCGGCGAACAGGACCTGAGCGGGGTGAAGCGACATGGCGGTCTCCTCGGATGGGCTGCGGCTGGCATGCGGGCCGCGGCGAGGCGGTGCGGCGGGCGCCGCGGAAATGAAAAAAGGCCACGGATTCTACCCCGTGGCCTTTCGCGAGGGCGGCACGTGGCCGCCCCGGATCGCGACTTACTTGAGCATGTCGGCCACGGCCGCGCGCTCGTCCTCGAGTTCCTTGAGGGTGATGGCGATCTTGCCCTTCGAGTACTCGTCGATCTCCAGGCCCTGGATGATCTTGAACTGGCCGTCCTTGCACTCGCAGGGGAAGCCGAACACCACGCCCTCGGGGATGCCGTAGGAGCCGTCGGACGGAACGCCCATGGTGACCCAGTCGCTCGAGCCGAGCACCCAGTCGTGCACATGGTCGATGGCGGCGTTGGCGGCCGAGGCGGCCGACGACAGGCCGCGGGCCTCGATGATGGCGGCGCCGCGCTTGCCGACGGTGGGCAGGAAGACGTCGTTGTTCCAGGCGTGGTCGTTGATCAGCGCCTTGACGCTGTCGCCGTTCGACTCGCAGAAGCGGTAGTCGGCGTACATCGAGGGCGAGTGGTTGCCCCACACGACCATCTTCTTCAGCGACGACACTTCACGGCCGGACTTGGCGGCGAGCTGCGACAGCGCGCGGTTGTGGTCCAGGCGCAGCATGCCGTGGTAGTTGTTCGGGTTGGTGCGGCCGACCTTGATGGCGGCGGCGCGGGCGATGTAGGCGTTGGTGTTGCAGGGGTTGCCCACGACCAGCACGCGGACGTCTTCCTTGGCGTTCTCGGCGATGGCCTTGCCCTGAACGGTGAAGATCGCGCCGTTGGCGGTCAGCAGGTCGGCACGCTCCATGCCGGGGCCGCGCGGACGGGCGCCGACCAGCAGGCACACGTCGGCGTCCTTGAACGCGACGTTGGGGTCGTCGGTGGCGATCATGCCGGCGAGCAGCGGGAAGGCGCAGTCTTCCAGCTCCATCATCACGCCCTTGACGGCCTTCTGGGCCTGGGGCAGGTCGAGCAGCTGCAGGATGACGGGCTGGTCCTTGCCCAGCATTTCGCCACTGGCGATGCGGAACAGCAGGCTGTAGCCGATCTGGCCGGCGGCGCCGGTGACAGCGACGCGCATGGGGGCTTTGCTCATGTGATTACTCCCTCGAGTGAGACGGTCGTATGAAGGTGCTGGAAACCTGCCCGGGTTCGTCGCGACGTACCGTGCGCCGCCGCATGGCGGCGTCTTCCGGTCGGGCCTGCGCGGCACGGCCACGCGTGCGCGGGTACCCTTTCTGGGCGCCGGCATACTAGCCCCATGCAGATAGCCTGTCAAATGCCATCTTATGTCTTATATAAGATACAAGACTAAAGATAGACGTTTATGAAAATTTATGCTCAAATGCGCGCATGTCGCAGGAGTCGCCTACCTTCAGCCCGCTCTACCGTCAGATCAAGGCCTTGATCCTTCAGGCGCTTGAGGCTGGGGAATGGCGCCCCGGCCAGGCCATTCCGAGCGAGCAGGAACTCGCCGCGCGCTTCAGCGTTTCGCAGGGCACCGTGCGCAAGGCCATCGACGAAATGGCGGCCGACAACCTGCTGGTGCGCAAGCAGGGCAAGGGCACTTTCGTTGCCTCGCACAACGACCCGCGCGCGCTCTTCCGCTTTCTCCGCCTCGTGCCGGTCGACGGCGATCTTTCTCCTCCACAAAGCATACCGCTGGATTGCTGGCGTGCGAAAGCCGGTCAGGAGGCGTCGCGCATGCTCGCGATCGAGCCCGGTGCGCCGATCATCATCGTCCGTCGTCTGCTGAAGTTCGCCGCCCGGCCCGTCGTCATCGACGAGATCTACCTGCCCGGCGAGGTCTTTCAGGGTCTCAGCGCCGAGACCCTGCAGGGCTGGAACGGGTCGCTCTACAGCCTCTTCGAAACCCGCTTCGGCGTTCGCATGATCCGCGCGCAGGAGCGCATCCGCGCGGTCGCCGCCGATCGTGGCGCCGCCGAGGCGCTCAATGTCCAGGAAGGGACGCCGCTCCTGTCGGTCGAGCGTGTCACCTACACCTATGGCGACAAGCCGGTGGAGTGGCGTCGTGGCCTGTATTCGACCGCGGAGCATTTTTATCTGAACGAGCTGAATTGATCTGTCGCGCATGGGCTGCAGGGCAGGACCGGCGCTATAATTTTTTGTCGTTTTTCGGAGTCCGCGACGGGGGTCGTCGCACATGCAGAGGGGAGTCTTCATGTCAGAAGTAACAGCGCGCAAACCAAGGCCGAAGTACCTGGCCCTGAACGAGATCCGGCTGCCTTTGCCGGGGATCGTCTCGATCCTTCACCGCGTCAGCGGCGTGGGCTTGTTCCTGATGTTGCCGTTCCTGTTGTACCTGCTCGATCGCAGCCTCGGCTCGCCGGAGACCTTCGAGACCTTCGCCGCGGTGGTCGACAACTGGTTCATCAAGCTGATCCTGTTCGGCCTGCTGTGGGCCTACCTGCACCACTTCTGTGCCGGCATCCGCTTCCTGCTGCTCGACCTGCACAAGGGTCTGGAGCTCGAGGAAGCGCGCAAGTCCTCCAAAATCGTTCTGGTCGTGAGCCTCACGCTCACCGTGATCATCGGGGTGGTCCTATGGTGAAACAGCGTATCGTCGTCGGCGCGCACTACGGTCTGAAAGACTGGATCGCGCAGCGTGCCACCGCCGTCTACATGGCGGCCTATACCATCATCTTCGCGCTGTCGGCGTTCAGCCTGCGCGAGCTGAACTACCAGGAGTGGTCCGGCCTGTTCTCGCACGGCCTGTTCAAGTTCCTGAGCTTCCTGTTCTTCCTGTCGGTCTTCTATCACGCCTGGATCGGCATCCGCGACCTCTGGATGGACTACATCAAGCCCAACGGTGTGCGCCTCGCGCTGCACCTGGTCACCATTTTCGTGCTCGTCGGCTACGCCGGCTGGGCAGCCCAGATCCTGTGGAGGCTTTAAGCGTGAACGTCGCGAAGCGTACCTTTGATGCGGTCATCGTGGGCGCCGGCGGTGCCGGCCTGCGTGCGGCCCTGCAACTCTCCGAAGCCGGCCTCAAGACCGCCGTGCTGACCAAGGTGTTCCCGACCCGTTCGCACACCGTGGCGGCGCAGGGCGGTGTCGCCGCCTCGCTCGGCAACTCGACCGAGGACAACTGGCACTGGCACATGTACGACACCGTGAAGGGGTCGGACTGGCTGGGCGACCAGGATGCCATCGAGTTCATGTGCAAGAAGGCCAACGAGGTCGTCATCGAGCTCGAGCACTACGGCATGCCCTTCGATCGCACCGACAACGGCAAGATCTACCAGCGCCCGTTCGGCGGCCACTCGATGAACTACGGGCAGGCGCCGGTGATGCGCTCCTGTGCCGCGGCCGACCGTACCGGTCACGCCATGCTGCACGCGCTCTACCAGCGCAACGTGCGTGCGAACACCCAGTTCTTCGTCGAGTGGATGGCGCTCGATCTGATCCGCGACGCTGACGGCGATGTGCTCGGCGTGACCGCGATGGAAATGGAGACCGGTGAGGTCTCGATCTTCCATGCCAAGGCCACCATCTTCGCCACCGGCGGTGCCGGTCGCATCTACTATTCCTCGACCAACGCCTTCATCAACACCGGTGACGGCGTGGGCATGGCGGCGCGCGCCGGCATCCCGCTCGAAGACATGGAGTTCTGGCAGTTCCACCCCACCGGCGTGGCCGGCGCGGGCGTGCTGATTACCGAAGGCGTGCGCGGCGAAGGCGGCATCCTGCGCAACGCCCAGGGTGAGCGCTTCATGGAGCGCTACGCGCCCAACCTCAAGGACCTCGCCTCGCGCGACGTGGTCTCGCGCGCGATGACCACCGAGATCAACGAAGGCCGTGGTTGCGGTCCGGACAAGGATCACGTGCTGCTCGACATCACGCACCTTGCGCCCGACACCATCATGAAGCGCCTGCCTGGCATCCGCGAGATCGCGATCCAGTTCGCCGGCGTCGATCCGATCAAGGCGCCGATCCCGGTCGTGCCGACCTGCCACTACCAGATGGGCGGCATCCCGACCAACTACAAGGGCCAGGTCGTCGTTCCCAAGGACGGCAACCCGAACAGCCCGGTCGCAGGCTTCTACGCTGCGGGCGAGTGCGCCTGCGCCTCGGTCCACGGCGCCAACCGCCTCGGCACCAACTCGCTGCTCGACCTGCTGGTGTTCGGCAAGTCGGCGGGCGAGACCGTGGTCGAGGACTTCCAGTCCGGCCAGCTCAAGCTGAAGCCGCTGCCCGCCGATGCCGCCGACGTCTCGCTGGCCCGCCTGGCCCGTCTCGACGGCCAGACCAACGGCGAGAGCGTGTTCGACGTCGGCCTGGAGATGCGCCGCACGATGCAGAAGCACGCCGGCGTGTTCCGCTTCGACAACCTGCTCAAGGAAGGCGTGCAGAAGATCGGCGAGGTCGCCGAGCGTGCCAAGCGCACCGAGATCAAGGACAAGTCCAAGGTCTGGAACGTCGCCCGCATGGAAGCCCTCGAGCTCGACAACCTGATCGAGGTCGCGCGCGCCACCATGGTCTCGGCCGAGGCCCGCAAGGAGTCGCGTGGCGCCCACGTCCGCGACGACGCGCCGGATACCGCCGAGAACCCCAACGGCCGCGACGATGCCAACTGGCTCAAGCACACCCTCTGGTACTCCGAAGGCGACCGCCTCGATTACAAGCCGGTGAACCTGAAGCCGCTGTCCGACGACGTCGAGCCGATCGCGCTCGCCAAGCGCACCTATTGAGCGCCCGGGAGAAACATTCATGACCAAGCGTACCGTTCAATTCAAGATCTACCGCTACGATCCGGACAAGGACGAGAAGCCCTACATGCAGGACATCTCGGTCGAGCTCGAGCCCTCCGACAAGAAGCTGCTCGATGCGCTCGTCCGCCTGCGTGCCAAGGACGACTCGATGTCCTTCCGCCGCTCCTGCCGCGAAGGCGTGTGCGGGTCGGATGCGATGAACATCAACGGCAAGAACGGCCTGGCCTGCCTGACCGACGTCGACAGCCTGCAGCAGCCGATCACGCTGCGCCCGCTGCCCGGCCTGCCGGTGATCCGCGACCTGATCGTGGACATGACGCAGTTCTTCAAGCAGTACCACTCGATCAAGCCCTACCTGGTGAACAACGACCCGCCCCCCGAGCGCGAGCGTCTGCAGTCGCCGGAGGATCGCGAGGAGCTCAACGGCCTCTACGAGTGCATCCTGTGCGCGTGCTGCTCGACGTCCTGCCCGTCGTTCTGGTGGAACCCCGACAAGTTCGTCGGGCCTGCCGGCCTGCTCGCGGCCTACCGTTTCCTCGCCGACACCCGCGACCAGGACACCGGTGCGCGCCTCGACAACCTCGAGGACCCGTATCGCCTGTTCCGTTGCCACACCATCATGAACTGCGTCGATGTCTGTCCGAAGGGTCTGAACCCGACCCGCGCGATCGGCAAGATCAAGGACATGATGGTCCGCCGCGCGATCTAAGGGCGGGCACAGTCGATGACGATCAACAGGGGGCGCGTGCGCTGGCAGTGTCGTCGGGCTCTGCTCGAGCTCGACCTGGTGTTCACGCGCTTTCTAGAGCGGCATTTCGATCGTCTCACCGACGATCAGCTGGCGGATCTGGACGACTTGCTGCGCTGCGACGACTACGACATCTGGGCGTGGGTCAACGGCAGCAAGGCATGTGAGAACGACCGCTGGAAGGAGATGATCGGACTGCTGCGTCAGGGGTGACGCGGCAGTACCGGTCCGATAAAAGACCAAAGGCAGTTAAACCGGCAAGTAGAAGGGACGATCTATGAGCACTGAACGCACTGCAACGCTTACCGTCGATGGCAAGACCGTCGAATTCCCGGTCATGACCGGCACCCACGGCCAGGACGTCATCGACATCCGCACCCTGGGCGGCAAGACCGGCCTCTTCACCTACGACTCCGGCTTCCTGTCGACCGCCAGCTGCAAGTCGAAGATCACCTTCATCGACGGTGACAAGGGCGAGCTGCTGTACCGTGGCTATCCGATCGAGCAACTCGCCGAGCAATGCAACTTCCTCGAGGTCGCGTATCTGCTCAAGAACGGCGAGCTTCCCAACGCGGAGCAGAAGACCGCGTTCGAGAGCACGATCAAGAACCACACGATGCTGCACGACCAGATGACGAAGTTCTATTCGGGCTTCCGTCGCGATGCGCACCCGATGGCGGTCATGGTCGGTGTGGTCGGCGCGCTTTCGGCCTTCTACCACGAGGCGATGGACTTCTCCGACGCGCAGCACCGCAGCGTGTCGATCAACCGCCTGATCGCCAAGCTGCCGACCATCGTTGCGATGGCGTACAAGTACAACAAGGGCGAGCCCTTCATGTACCCGCGCAACGACCTCGACTACACCGCGAACTTCATGCACATGATGTTCGGCACCCCGTGCGAGAAGTACGAGCCGAATCCCGTTCTGGTGCGCGCGCTCGACGTCATCTTCACGCTGCACGCCGATCACGAGCAGAACGCCTCGACCTCGACCGTCCGCCTGGCCGGCTCCTCGGGCGCGAACCCCTTCGCCTGCATCTCGGCCGGCATCGCCTGCCTGTGGGGCCCGGCGCACGGTGGCGCGAACGAAGCCTGCCTGAACATGCTCGAGGAAATCGGTGACGTGTCCCGCGTGAGCGAATACATCGCGCGCGCCAAGGACAAGAACGACAGCTTCAAGCTGATGGGCTTCGGTCATCGCGTCTACAAGAACTTCGATCCGCGTGCCAAGCTGATGCAGAAGGTCTGCAACGAAGTGCTGACCGAACTCGGCCTGGAGAACGACCGCCTCTTCAAGCTGGCGATGGAGCTCGAGAAGATCGCGCTGGAAGACCCGTACTTCGTCGAGAAGAAGCTCTACCCGAACGTCGACTTCTACTCGGGCATCGTGCAGAAGGCGCTCGGCATTCCGACCTCGATGTTCACCTGCATCTTCGCGCTCGCCCGTACGGTGGGCTGGATCACGCAGTGGGAAGAGATGATCACCGATCCCGAGTACAAGATCGGCCGTCCGCGTCAGCTCTACGTCGGTACCGCGCGCCGCGATGTGCCGGCGCTCGCGCAGCGTCCGTAAGAGACGATGAAGAGGGGCTGCAGGATCCGCCGCGACTGACGGTGACGGGGTGGTTGCGCGTGCGCGGCCATCCCGTTTTTCCATCGGAACCCATGCGTCGGCCGCACTCCCGCACCCGAAAACAGGGCAACAGAACACCACAGGTGCTTATCCCATGATGAAGCAACTCGAACAGACTTCGCACTTGTTCGGCTCGAACGCGCCGTTCATCGAAGAACAGTACGAAAACTACCTCGCCGACCCGACCTCGGTCTCCGCCGAGTGGCGCGACTATTTCGACAAGCTGCAGGCGCAGGTCGGCGCCGCCGCGCGCGACGTGCCGCACGGCCCGGTCATCGCCGCCTTCGAGCAGATGGCCAAGCGCGGCCCGGTGCGCACCGTCGTCACCGCTGGCGAGGACAAGCAGCAGGTCTCCGTGCTGCAGCTGATCAACGCCTATCGCTTCCTCGGCAACCGCTGGGCCAACCTCGACCCGCTCAAGCGCACCGAGCGCCCGCAGATCGCCGAACTCGAGCCGTCCTACTACGGCTTCACCGAGGCCGATCTCTCCAAGAGCTTCAACGTCGGCTCCTTCCACGGCTTCAGCACCGAGCGCGCCACCCTGCGCGAGATCCTCGAGGCGCTGCGCCAGACCTACTGCGGCCCGATCGGCGCCGAGTACATGTACATGACCGACATCGGTCAGAAGCGCTGGATCCAGAGCCGCCTCGAGAGCCTGCGCGGCACGCCGAAGTTCTCGGCCGAGATGAAGAAGCGCATCCTCGAGCGCACCACCGCCGCCGAGACCCTCGAGCGCTACCTGCATACCCGCTACGTCGGCCAGAAGCGCTTCTCGCTCGAAGGCGGCGAGTCGGCCATCGTCGCGATGGACGAGCTGATCCGCGTCGCCGGCAGTCTGGGCGTGCAGGAAAGCGTGATCGGCATGGCCCACCGCGGCCGTCTCAACGTGCTCGTCAACACCCTGGGCAAGTCGCCCTCGATGCTGTTCTCGGAGTTCGAGGGCAAGGCCGCCGCCGACCTCACCGCCGGCGACGTGAAGTACCACATGGGCTTCTCGAGCGACGTGATGACCCCGGGCGGCCCGATGCACCTGACGCTCGCGTTCAACCCCTCGCACCTCGAGATCATCAACCCGGTGGTCGAGGGTTCGGTGTATGCCCGCCAGGTCCGTCGCGGCGACGCCGACAAGAACCAGGTGCTGCCGGTGCTGATCCACGGCGACGCCGCCGTGGCCGGCCAGGGCGTCAACCAGGAAATGCTCAACTTCTCGCAGACCCGCGGCTACGGCACGGGCGGCACGGTGCACCTGGTCGTCAACAACCAGATCGGCTTCACCACCTCCGACCCGCGCGACTACCGCTCGTCGCTGTACTGCACCGACATCTTCAAGATGGTCGAGGCGCCGATCTTCCACGTCAATGGCGACGACCCCGAGGCCGTGGCCCTGGTCACCGCGCTGGCGGTCGAGTTCCGCCAGGAGTTCAAGAAGGACGTGGTGGTCGACATCATCTGCTTCCGCAAGCTCGGCCACAACGAGCAGGACGAGCCGATGGTGACCCAGCCGCTGATGTACCGCACCATCCAGAAGCACCCCGGCACCCGCAAGCTCTACGCCGACCGCCTGGTCGCCGAGGGCACGCTGAAGTCCGACGAGCCCGACCAGATGATCGCCGAGTACCGCGAGCACCTCGACAAGGGCCAGCTGCTGTACAACCCGGTGCTCTCGGGCCACAACCGCCAGTTCGCCGCCGACTGGACGCCGTACATCAAGCAACCCTACACCGACGAGTGCGACACCACCGTGCCGGTGCAGGAGATCAAGCGCCTGTCCGAGCGCCTGAGCACGATCCCGGCGAACTTCACGCTGCACTCGCGCGTCAAGAAGATCATCGACGACCGCGCGGCCATGGGCCGGGGCGAAGTGCCCTTCGACTGGGGCATGGGCGAGAACCTCGCCTACGCCAGCCTGCTCGCGCAGGGCTACGGCGTGCGCCTCTCCGGCGAAGACGTCGGCCGCGGCACCTTCTTCCACCGCCACGCCGTGCTGCACGACCAGAAGCGCGAGCGCTGGGACGAGGGCATCTACAAGCCGCTCGACCACATCCAGGACGGCCAGGCACGCTTCCAGAGCTACGACTCGGTGCTGTCGGAGGAGGGCGTGCTCGCCTTCGAATACGGCTACGCGACCACCGAACCCAACGAGCTGGTGATCTGGGAAGCCCAGTTCGGCGACTTCGTGAACGGTGCCCAGGTGGTGCTCGACCAGTTCATCAGCTCGGGCGAGGCCAAGTGGGGCCGTCTGTGCGGGCTCACGCTGATGCTGCCGCACGGCTACGAGGGCCAGGGCCCCGAGCACTCGTCTGCCCGTCTCGAGCGCTACATGAACAACGCCGCCGAGCAGAACTGGCAGATCTGCGTGCCGACCACGCCGGCGCAGGTGTTCCACCTGCTGCGCCGTCAGGCGATCCGCAAGGTGCGCAAGCCGCTGATCATCATCACGCCGAAGTCGCTGCTGCGTCACAAGGAGGCGATCTCCTCGATCGAGGAGCTGGCCAACGGCAGCTTCCAGACCGTCATCCCCGAGGTCGAGAAGCTCGACGCCAAGAAGGTCAAGCGCGTGGTGCTGTGCCAGGGCAAGATCTACTACGAGCTCCTCGCGCATCGTCGCGAGAACAAGATCACCGATACCGCGCTGGTCCGCATCGAGCAGCTCTATCCCTTCCCGACCGAGGCCTTCGCCAAGGCGATCGAGCAGTTCCCGAACGCCAAGGAGATCGTCTGGGCGCAGGAAGAGCCGCGCAACCAGGGTGCCTGGTACTGGCTCGCCTCGCGCCAGCACCTGGTCAACGTGCTCGGCACCAAGCGCCGCCTGCTGCTGGTGAGCCGCCCGGCCGCCGCTTCGCCCGCGGTCGGCTACTACGCCAAGCACAACGCCCAACAAAAGGCGGTCCTCGAAAACGCCTTCGGTCCGATCCAGGACACCACGCCGCAGTTCCCGCACTGAAAAACATCTAGGGAGAGAAATTCATGCTGATCGAAGTCAAAGTTCCGCAGCTGTCCGAGTCGGTTTCCGAAGCCACGCTGGTCACCTGGCACAAGAAGGAAGGCGATGCCGTCGCGCGCGACGAGAACCTGATCGACATCGAGACCGACAAGGTCGTGCTCGAAACCCCGGCCCCGGCCGACGGCGTGCTGGTCAAGATCATCAAGCAGGGCGGCGACACCGTAACCTCGGGTGAGCTGATCGCCCAGATCGACACCGAAGCCAAGGCCGCCGCCGGTGCGGCAGCGGCGGCTCCGGCTGCCGCCCCGGCCGCCGCGCCCGCCGCGGCTCCGGCTGCGTCCGGTGCCGCCGGCGCCGCCAGCCCGGCCGCGCGCAAGATCCTCGACGAGAAGGGCATCGCCGCCGGCGACGTCGCAGGCTCCGGCCGTGGCGGTCGCGTGACCAAGGAAGATGCCGTCGCCGCCCAGCCCAAGGCTGCCGCCGCTGCGGCGCCGGCCGCGGTGCAACTGACCGGCGACCGTCCGGAAGAGCGCGTGCCGATGACCCGCCTGCGCGCCCGCATCGCCGAGCGCCTGATCCAGTCGAAGAACGAGAACGCCATCCTGACCACGTTCAACGAGGTCAACATGGCGCCGGTCATGGCCCTGCGCAAGCAGTACGGTGACAAGTTCGAGAAGGCGCATGGCGTACGCCTCGGCTTCATGGGCTTCTTCGTCAAGGCCGCCGTGGCCGCGCTGAAGAAGTTCCCGATCCTGAACGCCTCGGTCGATGGCAACGACATCGTCTACCACGGCTACATCGACATCGGCATCGCGGTCGGTTCGCCGCGCGGCCTGGTGGTGCCGATCCTGCGCAACGCCGAGGCCATGTCGATCGCCGAGATCGAACTCAAGATCGCCGAGTTCGGCCAGAAGGCCAAGGATGGCAAGCTCTCGCTCGACGACCTGTCGGGCGGCACCTTCTCGATCTCCAACGGTGGTGTGTTCGGCTCGATGATGTCGACCCCGATCATCAACCCGCCGCAGTCGGCCATCCTCGGCATCCACGCCACCAAGGACCGCCCGGTGGTCGAGAACGGCCAGATCGTGATCCGTCCGATCAACTACCTGGCCATGTCCTACGACCACCGCATCATCGACGGTCGCGAGGCGGTGCTCGGCCTGGTGACGATGAAGGAAGCGCTGGAGGATCCGGCCCGCCTGATCCTGGATGTGTGAGCGGACGTAAGGGGCGAGGCGCGAGGCGTAAGGAGCGGTGGCCGCTCCATGCCTCGCGGTTCGCCTTGCCTGGGCGCCGCAGGGCGCCTGTTCGCACCTGACTCCTGACTCCTAACTCCTCACAGGTAACCCCATGTCCAAAGAATTCGACGTCCTCGTCATCGGCGGCGGCCCCGGCGGCTATGTCGCCGCGATCCGCGCCGCGCAGCTCGGCTTCAAGACCGCGTGCTGCGAATCGAATCCCTATGCCGATCCCAAGGGCGAGCCGCGTCTCGGCGGCACCTGCCTGAACGTCGGCTGCATCCCCTCCAAGGCGCTGCTGCACACCTCGCACCTGTTCGAGGAAGCCGGCCACGCCTTCGAAGGTCAGGGCATCAGCGTCGGCACGCCCAAGATCGACGTGCCCAAGATGATCGCCCGCAAGTCGGGCATCGTCGACCAGCTCACCGGCGGCATCAAGGGCCTGTTCAAGAAGAACAAGGTCACCCTGCTCAATGGCCACGGTGCCTTCGTGGGCAAGGCCGAGGCCGGCTGGCAGGTCCAGGTCGGTGAAGAGCTCGTCGTCGCCAAGCAGGTCATCGTCGCCACCGGCTCGGCCCCGCGCCACCTGCCGGGCGTACCGGTCGACAACAAGATCGTCTGCGACAACGTCGGCGCGCTCGACCTCGACGCGGTGCCGAAGAAGCTCGCCGTCATCGGCGCCGGCGTCATCGGCCTCGAGATGGGCTCGGTGTGGCGCCGCCTCGGTGCCGAGGTGACCGTGCTCGAGGCCATGCCCGAGTTTCTGTCGCTCGCCGACCAGGACGTGGCCAAGGAAGCGCTCAAGGTCTTCACCAAGCAGGGCCTCAAGTTCAACCTCGGCGTCACCATCGGCGAGGTCAAGGTGGGCAAGAAGGGCGTCAGCATCGCCTACAAGGACAAGGACGGCGCCGACCAGAAGCTCGAGGCCGACCGCCTGATCGTGTCCGTCGGGCGCGTGCCCAACACCCAGGGCCTCAACGCCGAGGCCGTCGGCCTCAAGCTCAACGAGCGCGGCCAGATCGAGGTCGACGACCACTGCAAGACCAACCTCCCTGGCGTGTGGGCGGTGGGCGACGTGGTGCGCGGCCCGATGCTTGCGCACAAGGCGATGGAAGAGGCGGTCATGGTCGCCGAGCTGATGGCGGGCCAGGCCGGGCACTGCAACTTCGACACCGTGCCCTGGGTGCTGTACACCAGCCCCGAGATTGCCTGGGTCGGCAAGACCGAGCAGCAGCTCAAGGCCGCCGGGGTGGCCTACAAGGTCGGCAAGATCCCGTTCCTGGCCAATGGCCGCGCGCTCGGCATGGGCGACTCGACCGGCTTCGTCAAGATGCTCGCCGACGCCGCCACCGACCGCATCCTCGGCGTGCACATCATCGGCGCCAACGCGTCGGAGCTGATCTCCGAGGCCGTGGTGGCGATGGAGTTCGCCGGCTGCTCGGAAGACCTGGCGCGCATCTGCCACGCCCACCCGACCCTGTCGGAGGTGGTGCACGAGGCCGCGCTCGCCTGCGACAAGCGTCCGCTGCACTTCTGAGCGAGGCGTGAGATGTGAGGGGTGAGGTGCGGGGGCTTCCCTGCGCCCACCCCTTTTCGCGTCAACCTGCAGCTCTCCGATCAACGCTCCTGACCGATTCTCCATGCCCCATCGCATCCTGAACGTTCCCCAGCACGGGATGATCGACGCCTACGAAGCCCTGCTGAAGACGCGCGGCTACCAGTCCGATCCCGCCCAGCGCGCCGCGGCGCAGCGCCTGCAGGGCCTCTATACCGAGCTCGTCGGCTTCAAGGCTGCACGCCAGGGCAGTCGGATCAAGCAGTTCCTCAACAAGCCCAAGATGCCGCGCAGTGTGTATTTCTGGGGCGGGGTGGGGCGCGGCAAGAGCTTCCTGATGGACTGCTTCTACGACTCGGTGCCGTATCGCCGCAAGCGCCGGGTGCACTTCCACGCCTTCATGCAGGAGGTGCAGAACGACCTGCGCAAGTTCAACAACGCGCCCGATCCGCTGCAGAAGGTCGCCGACCGCATCTCCGAGCACACCCGGCTGCTGTGCTTCGACGAGTTCCACGTCTCCGACATCGCCGACGCGATGATCCTCGGGCGCCTGCTCGACGCGCTCTTCGACCGCGGCGTGATCTTCGTGATGACCTCGAACTACCCGCCGGACGGGCTCTATCCCAACGGCCTGATGCGCATCAACTTCCTGCCCACGATCGAGAAGATCAAGCAGCGCTTCGACGTCATCGAGGTCGACCACGGCACCGACTACCGCCTGCGCACACTCGAGAAGATGGAGATCTACCTCGTGCCGCACGACGACGCGGCCGAGCGCAAGATGGCCGAGGACTTCCGCCGCCTCGCCGCGAGCGAGGGGCGCGGCGGCAGCGTCGAGATCCTCGGGCGCAACATCGACGTGGTGCGCCAGGCGCCCGGGGTGATCTGGTTCGACTTCGCCAGCCTGTGCGGCGGTCCGCGCTCGCAGAACGACTACCTCGAGATCGCGCGCGAGCACCACACGGTGATCCTGTCGAACGTGCCCAAGATGCTCGTCGGCAACGCTTCCGAGGCGCGCCGCTTCACCTGGCTGATCGACGTGCTCTACGACCACCGCGTCAAGCTCATCATGAGCGCGGCGGTGGAGGCCCATGACCTCTACACCGAGGGCCATAACGCCCACGAGTTCGTGCGCACGGTGAGCCGCCTGATCGAGATGCGCACGCGCGACTACCTCGCCGAGCCGCATCGCACCGAGTAGCCGGCCTGTGGCGCACAGTCCAGGCTCCTGGCATGTCGTGATATAATTGTTCAAATGTAAATGACCGCCGCGGCTTGTGGCGGCTCACCGTCCGCGCCCCGCATCCCGCCGGACGGAAGGCTGCAAAGGCGTCCCGGCCGACGGTGATGCCTTGGCGCCCCGGCACCCTCTTCGGCTGCCGCGACCGACAATTCCCGACCACAGGAGCCACGCTGTGACGCACAAGCTCACGGCCTTCCTCGCGTTCGTCTTCGTGATCGCGATGCTGGGCCTCACCCCCGCACCGGGCCACGCCGCCGAGCCGGCGAGCGGGTCCACCTCTGAACAGGCCGGCCACCAGCGCCTCGCCGATCTCCTCGAGGACGAGGCCGCGCGCACGGCGCTCGTCGAGCAGCTGCGCAAGCTCGGCGAGGAGGAGGCCGCGCGCGCGGTCGAGTCCGGTGCGCCGACCCAGACCCTCGCCGGCCAGGTCGCCGGCCTCACCCAGACCGTCGCGCAGGGCGTGGTGAGCGAGAGCGCCGCCGCCGTCGACGCCCTCGGCGTGGCCTGGAAGCAACTCGCCGCAGCCGATCCGCAGCCCCTGGCCTGGGCCGCGGCCGAGTTCGTGCTGCTGGTGGCGGTCACCTGGATCGTCTTCCGGCTGCTGAGCGCGGCGGTCGGCGGGATCTTCCGCGCACTCGACCGCTATGCCGGCGCCCGCGATGGCCCGCGTGCGCTCGGTTGGGTGCGGCGCAGCCTGGCGCTTCTTGGCGCTGCCGTGCTCGACCTGCTGATCATCGGCCTGTCCTGGCTCGCCGGCTATGGCGTGGCGCTCTTCGTCATCGGCGACACGGGCAGCATGCGCATCCAGGAGTCGCTCTACCTCAACGCCTTCCTGCTGGTGGAGCTGATCCGCGTCGCGCTGCGAGTGCTGCTCTCCGGCCGCGGCGAGAACCTCGGCATCCTGCCGATCGCCGCCGAGGACAAGGCCTATTGGTCGGCCTGGGCTTCGCGCATGGTCTTCTTCGTCGCCTACGGTCTCATGCTGGTCGTGCCGGTCATCGACCACTACCTCACACCGGCGCTCGGCCGCGCGGTCTTCATCGCGATCCTGCTCGGTGCGGTGCTGCGCGCCGCGGTGGTGGTGATGCAGAACCGCCAGCGTGCGAGCCAGGCGCTCGAGGGGCTGGCCGACCGCATGCAGACGCCTTTCGGGCGTATCGCGCTCACCATCGGGGCACGGATCTGGCACGTGGTGGCGCTGGTCTACCTGATGGCGATCCTGGTCACCTCCCTGCTTTATCCCGAACAGGCGCTGCCCTTCATGATCGCCGCCACCGGACAGACCTTGCTCGCGGTCGGGCTCGGCATCGCGCTCGCGGCGCTGCTCACGCAGGTGATCCTGCGCCGCATCGAGCTCGGCGACGAGTTGCGCCTGAAGTTTCCGCTCCTCGAGGCGCGCCTCAACGCCTACGTGCCCAGTGCGCTCAAGATCGCGCGCTTCGTCATCCTCGCGGTGGTCGTGGCCTTCATCGTGGACGCGTGGACGCCATTCGATCTCGGCGCCTGGATCGCCTCGGAGGCGGGAGCACGTGTGCTTGGCCGCGCGCTGTCGGTCGCCGTCATCGTCACCCTCGCGCTGCTGGCCTGGCTGGTGGTGGCGAGCTGGATCGAGTTCCGCCTCAACCCGCAGGCGGGCATGGCGCCCAACCCGCGCGCGCGCACCCTGCTGACCATCTTCCGCAACGCCATCGCGATCGCGCTGGTGGTGGTCACGACCATGGTGGTGCTGGCCGAGATCGGCATCAACATCGCGCCGCTACTGGCGGGTGCCGGCGTACTCGGCCTGGCGATCGGCTTCGGCGCGCAGAAGCTGGTGCAGGACGTCATCACCGGCGTCTTCATCCAGCTCGAGCGCGCGATCGACGTCGGTGACCTCGTCACTGCCGGCGGCATCACCGGCACCGTCGAACGCATGACGATCCGTTCGCTCGGCATGCGCGACATGCACGGCACCTACCATCTGCTGCCGTTCTCCTCGGTCGACACGGTGTCGAACTACAACCGCGACTTCGCCTTCCACGTCGGCGAATACGGCATCGGCTATCGCGAGGATTCCGACGAGGCCATCGTCCACCTGCGTGCGGCCTTCGACGAGTTGCTCGCGGACGAGGCCCAGCGCGCGCAGATCCTCGACCCGGTGCTGGATGTCCACGGCGTCACCGCGCTGGCCGACAACTCGGTAAATATCCGCGTCCGCATCAAGACCCTGCCGGGTGGGCAGTTCGGCGTCGGACGCGCCTACAACCGCTTGGTCAAGCGCCACTTCGACGCCGCAGGCATCGAGATCCCGTACCCGCAGATGACGCTCCACTTTGGCGAGGACAAGCAGGGCAAGGCGCCGCCGGCGAGGGTCTGCATCGAGGGGGAGCCCGTACCGCTGCTCGCTCCGGGGCGTTGACTCCGCCCGCGTCCACGTAAAACGGCCCGCCCCGGCAAGCTGCAGCGCTGGGGCGGGCCTTTTTTCGGGAGCCGCAACGAGCTGTGGCGCCTTTGTCAGGAGCCGATCACACCGCCGTCGTTCTTCGTGATGATCACGGTCGCCGAACGCGGGCGGGCGCTGCCGCCGTCGGGCCAGTTGCTGTTGCCACCCTCACCCGGGTGCTGGATGTTGATGAACAGGGTCTTGCTGTCCGGGGTGAAGGTGAGGCCGGTCACCTCGCATTCCTTCGGGCCGACGAAGAAGCGCCGGATCTCCTTGCTCTCCGGATCGGCACACAGCATCTGGTTGTTGCCCTGGCCTGCGAAGTCGCCACTGTTGCTGTAATTGCCGTCGGTCTGGATCCACAGTCGGCCGTCCTTGTCGAAGCCGAGGCCGTCGGGGCTGTTGAACATGTTTTGGGCGGTGACGTTGCTCGAACCGGCACGCAGGTCGCTGTGCACGGTCGGGTTGCCCGCGAGGACGAAGAGGTCCCACTCGAAGGAGGTCGCCGCCGGATCGTCCGCAGCCTCGCGCCAGCGCACGATCTGGCCGAAGCGGTTGTTCGCGCGCGGATTCGCATCGTCGGTCACGCTTCGACCGGAGTTGTTGGTCATCGTGACATAGACCTCACAGGTCTTCGGATGGACCGCAACCCATTCGGGGCGGTCCATCTTGGTGGCGCCCACCGCGTCGGCTGCCAGGCGGGTGTTGACCAGCACCTCGGCCTGGTTGGCGAAGCCGGCGAGGGCGGCGTTCGCCGCCTTGTCGAGCAGGATCCACTCGCCGGTGCCCATGAAGTCGCCGGTGGCCGCGCCGTCGTTGAACTTGGCGACGTAGAGCTTGCCCGAGTCGAGCAGGTTGGCGTTGTTGCGGATGTCTCCGGCGACGTATTTCCCGTCCGCAACGAACTTGTAGACGTAGTCATTGGCCTGGTCGTCGCCCATGTACACCACCACCGTGCCGTCGGCGCCGATGCGATAGGCTGCGTTCTCGTGCTTGATACGTCCGAGCGCGGTGCGCTTCTTGGGCGTCGAGCGCGGGTCGAAGGGGTCGATCTCGACGATCCAGCCGAAGCGGTTCGACTCGTTCGGTTCGAGCTGCCAGTCGAAGCGCGGGACGTACTGCTCGTACTTGCGCTCTGTGCCGTTCGAGTCGAGGCCGTAGCGGACCTGGGCCGCGTTGCGGGCGGTGCCGAGGGTGTTCAGCGTGCCGAAGTACTGATTGAAGTTCTCCTCGCAGGTCAGGTAGGTGCCCCACGGGGTGTAGCCGTTGCCGCAGTTGTTCAGCGTGCCGAAGACGAGCGTGCCGGTCGGGTCGGCGTTGGTCTGCAGCAGCGTGTCGCCCGCGGCGGGGCCGGTCAGCAGCATCGGTGTGTTGCCGGTGATGCGGCGGTTGTAGGCCGAGTCGGTGACGATCTCCCAACGCCCGGCGGTGCGCCGGATGTGGATCACCGAGACCCCGTGCGCGTTGAGATCCTTGTTGGCGTCGTCCAGGCTGTCGACCTGTCCGTTTGCGAACAGCCAGCGCACGTTCGTGTACTCGTGGTTCATCACGAGCAGGCCTTCGTCGTTGTTCCCTTCGGTGAGCGGGAAGAAGTGCAGGCCGTCGTGGTTGTCGCCGACCTGGCGTGCCTGCTCCGCGGCGCCCTCGCTCGCGTCGCCCGCCCAGCTCGAGCCGGGACCGGACGAGAACAGCGGCGTGCCCCAGGGCGCGAACACGGTGGCGGTATAGCCGGCGGCAACCACGATGTCGTCGGCGGTGGAGGTCGGGATGCCCTCGAAGCTCAGGAGCGGGGTGGCGACGGCGGGGGGGCTGGAAGGCGAGGGGGCGACGGACGCGTCGTCATCCGACGTACAGGCGGCCAGCGATCCCGACAGGAAGGCGGCGGCCGACAGGCCGAGCCCGCTCTTCAGAAATCCGCGGCGACTGACCGCGCGTGCCACGACGGACTGAAAGTGCTCGTTGGCCGAGAGGTTGGTCGGAAAGTCGTCGAGCGTATCGGGCTTCTTCATTGCTTCACCACTCCGGATGCAGGGTCGGGAAAGCCTTGAGTGTTCCCGTGCCGGGTTACGCGGGCATGAAGGGTTTTTTACGGTTCGACGAGCGCACGCAGGCGCCGACTGTGGCGTGCCGGAGGGGGATTCAGAAACGGATCTGGATGCGCTCGCCGTCGCGCGTCGGGCGCAGCTCGGCGAGCATCCCCTCCAGGCGGCCTAGCAAGGGCGCATTGCCGCCGATCTCGAGCTCGACGCGCGGGCGCCGCCCGCGCGCAAGCTCGACCTTCCCATTCACGGCCAGTGCAAGCCCGCGCAGCGCGGTGATCTCCAGCGTCGTCGCCGGTGCGGTGATGGTGGCGACCATGCGATGATCACCGAGCGCCTGCCCGGGCAGGATATCCACGCCGGCGGCGCTCCACTCCGCCTGCAAGCCGCCCTCGCAGCGTCCGCTCCAGGTGCAGGCGAGCGCGGGGACGTTCACGTCGAGCACGCCACGCCAGCCGGCGCGTGCGATCGCATGGGGAACGGCGGCGAGCGCGACGGCGGGTGGCAGCTGCAAGGCGAGGCGCTGCAGGGCGACGCCGCCGGGGCCGATCTCCAGGATGCCGGGCGTGCCGCCGTCGATCGCCAGACGCCAGCGCAGCCGGACACTTGCCAGCGCGGAGGGCTCGAATTCCCAGCGCAGGCGGGTGATCGGGCTCAGCGAAGCGCTGCTGTCTGCGCTTGCGAGACGCCCCTGGCCGTTCCACAGCGTGCCCGCGGTCAGCGCGAGCCGGAAGCGGCCCGCGCTGGCACGGTCGAGGCCCGCGTCGAGCAGCACCGCGGGCGCGCTCGCGACGAGCAGCACCCCCAGCCCTGCGCAGAAGATGGCCGCACCGGTCGCGAACTTCACCTTCCGCCCGCCTCGAACTCCGCGTCGAAGCGCGCCCGGCCGTCGCTGCCGACGGGCTGCAACTCCAGCCGGCTCGGACGCAGGCGCTGCTCGGCGTGCAGGGCGGCGAGCCAGTCGATCAGGGCCGGCAGGGTGCTGCGGCCGTCGACTTCCACCCTTTCGCCCACCAACCGCGCCTCGACCTCGATCGCGCGCGCGCTTGCAGCGGCGCGGATCGAGTCGGGCACGGCGGCGGGCGGGTTGGCTGCAGGCGCCGGATGCTCGCGCAGCGCGGCCAGGCCCAGGCTGTCCTGCTCCATGCCGAGGTAGGCGAGGCGGGCGGCGGGAAGGCTGCGCGCGAGCCGTTCGCGCTCGGCGACGAGGTGCTCGGCCAGCGCGATCAGGCCGCCGCCGAGCACGACCGCGGCGGCGAGCGCCAGCAGGCGGCGCTCGCGCGTGGCGCGCGCGGCGTACCAGGCGCGCAACCGGGCGGTCGGCGAGGTGGTGTCCGGACGGGTGGGCGAATGGGCGGCCGAGGGGGCCGGCGATCGGCCGGATGCGGTGGGGGAGGAAGAGGGTGCGTTCATCGACTTGGGCTGGGGCGGCACCGATTGCCGAGGTCGGCCGGGATCGCCGGGCTCGTGGTGCGAGGGCTGGGAGGGATGGGGCTGCGGGCCATGGACGTTCAGGGACGGGCGGCGAGGATCAGCCGACTGCCTTCGGCACGCGCGGCCAGCCCGCGGGCGTCGAGGCGGACGAGCAGCTCGGCGGGCGGTGGGCCAGCCAGCTCCAGGGTGAGTCGGCCCTCCTCGTAGCGTAGGGCCTGCGGCTGCGGCGCGCCGGCCTCGAGCGCGGCGTCGAGCAGGCTCAGGAGGTCGCCGGCGGCGAGCTGCCCATGGGCCTGCAGCGCGCGCTCATGCGCGCGGCGCAGCTGCATGCGCGGCTCGAGAAGGGGCTGGCCGGGCAGTGCCTCGGCGGCCAGCTGCTCGCCGCGTTCGCGCAACGCACGCTCCTCGCGCCCGTCGGACCAGACCAGCGCCGCCTGCGCCAGCAGCCACACCCCCGCGGCACTCGCGGCGAGGATCGCCGGCTTGCGCAGGCGCGGCCACCATCCGTCGCCGCCGTGCGCCGGCGCGAACTCCCCATGCAGCAGGTTGACTGCGTCACGTGCGGGCTGCCACCAGTCGAGCGCCGGACCTTCTTCGACCTCGAGCCCGCTCCGTACGGCGAGCGCTGCAGCTTCGGCAGGCGACGCGCCGGCCGCGGCGCGCAGCTCCAGGCGTATGGGGCGCGCCTCCGCCGGCGTCGCGTCGAGCTGCAGCGTCAACCATTCAACCAGCGTGTCGGCGCTGTCGGCGTCGAGCGCCATGCCGGCGCGCGGGCCGGTGCGCAGCACCGCGGTGGCGCCGGGCAGGACGGCCAGGGTCCACTGTCCGGGCGCCGGCGGGGCGAGCTGCAGCGCGCTGCGCAACGCGTCGAGCGGCCGGCCGAGCGCCTTGCAGGCGGCGACCAGGGTGGCGAGCTCGCTGCGCGCGACGACGAGCACGCCGACACGCGCGCTCGCCGGGTCGCGGCCGCTGACGGTGAGATGCTGCTGGTCGGGGTCGCGCGCGAGGTGGCTCTCGAGCGCGTAGCGGATCAGTTGCGGCTGTTCGCGCTTCGGTGCGGGCGGAAGCTCGAGCTCGAGCCAGAGCACGCGGCTGCCGGCGAGCATGAGCTCGTGGCGGTCGGCTGCGGGCCAGTGGCGCGGATCGCTGCGCCCGCGGTCGAGCGGCCGGCGCGCGGCGTCGAGCAGCACCCAGTCGGCGGTCGGCTCCTGTGGCCAGCGCTCGCCGGCGAGCAGCATGAGGGTGGTGGTCATGGCGTGTGATACCAGAGGATGCTCGGCCAGTTCGACTCGCGGTCGAGCATGGCCTGCAGGTTCAGCACCGCGTCGCCGTAGGCGGCGGTGACGGTGACGAGAAAGTAGCGGCTGCGCACGTCGAGCACGCGGCCGGCGGGCAGGCCGGCGCCCTCGGGCAGGCGGCCCTGGAGGTCGCCGAGGTTGCGGAACCAGGCGCGCTCGCGTGCCGCGACCAGGTTGCGCGCGGCGTCCAGGCTCAGGCCGTCGAGTACCGCGGCGAGCACTTCCGCGCTCGCGGTGTTGATGTTGATCGCAGCGCCAGCGGGTGCAGCGACGACGTGGGGCTCGAGCGTGTTGAAGGTGGCCGCCGGCACCAGCCCGAGCAGGACGAGCTCGCGTGTCTCGACCAGCGCGCGTCCGCCGCCCGCGTTTGTCTCGGCGCCGCCAGGTGCCTCGGAGGCCGTTGCGGTGCGCGCATCACGGCCGGCCCCGGCGTCGGCGGCCCCGCCCTGCAGGTGGGCAGCGAGCGCCTGCGCTGCCGCGTTCGCGCTCGCGCCGCTCATGCCGACGAGGCCGAGCAGGCGGGCGAAGCGCGTGACGGCCTGGGTGTCCACACGGCCGCGCGGCGCGAGTTCGTTCAGGTTGAAGCGTCCCGAGAGATCCCGGATCGCTCCGCCCACGCTGCCGTCGGTGACGTCGCTGCCGATGGCGGTGACCGGGATCTCGGTGGTCCAGATCTCCCCGAGGTGGTCGGTCGGGGTGCGGCGCGCGTCGTCGGCGAGGATGTTGCGCGACCAGTCCACTGCCGCGCGCCCGAGCTGCCAGGCCTGGGCCTGGTCGTGGCGGCCGCCGAGCATGTCCAGGCCGTGACCGAAGTCGGCCAGCGCCGCCGCGGCGAGCATGGCGGCGAAGCTGACCGTCAGCAGCGCGAGCACCACCGCGGCGCCGCGCTGCGCGGTCCGCCTAGCGCAGCGCGAGAACGCGGACGACGGTGCCGACATCGGCGAGCTCCAGGGTGAATTCCACCGCCTCGGGCAGCGGGGTGACGATCGCTGCACGGCCACGCCCGCGGCTGCGGTTTTCGGCGGCCGGCCACTGCGTGTGCGCCTGGCCGGCTGCGAGCAGGCGCCAGCGCAGGGTGTCGACGCCATCGAGCAGGGGCAGGCGCACCACCTCGCCGCGGGCCTCGCGGTCGGGCCACACGAGGGCCTCGAGGCGCTGGTCCTGGTGGCGCAGCTCGACGCGGCCAAAGCCCTGTTCGCCACCGATCACGGTCCATGCCAGCCGGCTGCGGCGGCCGTTGGGGTCGCCCTCGAGTTCGAGCGCGGGGAGCGTGGCGCCCGCAGTGGCCGCGCTCGGGCCGGTGCCCTCGGCGAGCTGCGGCGGGGCGATCTGCATCAGCTCGCGCTCGATCAGCGCGCTCGCGTGCACCACCGCCTGCCAGCGCGACAGCTCGGTGCCGATGCGCTCGCGCGCATCGACGAGCTGGCTGGTGGCGCGCCAGGTCAGCACGCCGACCACGCCGAGCAGCGCCATCGCCACCATCAGCTCGATCAGGGTCAGGCCCACGCCGCGCCGGCGCGCGGCGCGGTGCGGCACTGCGCGCGGGGAGACGGGAAGGTGGCCTCGCGGCATCGCCTCGCTCAACGCAGTGGCCGCACGGCGAAGCCGCTCAGGGTGGCGAGGGTGCGTTCGCCGCGGGCGTCGAGCACGCGCACGTCGATGCGGCGGAAGAGCGCGTTGGGCGTGCCGCTCACCTTCTCCTCCCAGCGCATCTTCACGCGCGCCTGCTCGGCCTCGCCGCGGTACTCGCCGATCGCTGGCCAGGCCGCGGTGGCGCGGTGCATGGCCAGGCGGTTCTGCGCGACCCAGCTGGCCAGCGTGTGCTCGCGCAGGGCGGCGGTGGACTGGGCGGTGGCGCCCATCGCGCGCAGCGCCGACACCAGCGCGATGGCGACGATTGCGAGCGCGACCAGGCTCTCGAGCAGGGTGAAGCCGCGCGCGCGCCCGGCGTCGCGAGGGCGGGCCCGAATCCCGCATCTCGCCGGGTGGGTCGCCGGATTCATCGTGCCGGCTCCGCGCCGGCAAGTCGCTCCATCCGGCCGTCGATGCGGCCGGCGATGCGGTAGCGCTTGCCGTCTTCGGCCAGATCGAGCTCGAAGGCCGGTGCGCGCGAGCCGAAGACGATCCGCCGGCCGCCGCCGTCCAGCGGGGTTGCGGGGGACTCTCCCGCCAGGGCGCCCGCAGAGTACGCATCTTCCGACCCCGCGCGCAACGCCTGCCGGCCGCCTTGTTCGCCCACGCGCAGCGCGGCCACGCGCAGGCCGCCCGCGAAGGCGCGCGGGGCGAGCTCGGGCGGCGTCTCCAGCCGCTTCCAGCCGCCGTCGGTCTGGCGTTCGCTGAAGCGGTAGCCGTCCGGCAGCAACTCCACCGCCAGCGCGCGGCCGCGCAGCTCCGCACGATAGGCGGCGCCCTCGAGCGCGCGCCGCAGGCGCTCGACCTCGCGCTCGCTGTCGTCGGCCTGGGCGCGGTCGAGCGCGAGCGCGATGCCGCCGCCGGCGATGCCGACGATCACCAGCACGACCAGCAGTTCGACGAGGGTGAAGCCGCGCTGCATGGGCTCGCGATCCGGGGGGAGGCGGGCGCCGTGCTCAGGGCTGCCAGGAGCCGATGTCGGCGTCGAAGCCTTCGCCGCCCGGGCGGCCGTCGGCGCCGTAGCTGAACACATCGACCTCGCCATGGACCCCCGGCGCCAGGTACTGGTAGGGCTGGCCCCAGGGGTCCGCGGGCAGGCGCTCGACGTAGGCCTTCCAGTTCTCCGGCGCCGGTGCGGCGCTCGGGCGCACGACGAGCGCGCCGAGGCCCTGCTCGGTGCTCGGATAGCGCCGGTTGTCGAGCTTGTAGAGCTTGAGCGCCTGCATCAGCGAGGCGATGTCCTGACGTGCCGCGACCACGCGCGCCTCGTCGGGCCGGCTCATGATGCGCGGCACGACCAGGGCGGCGAGCACGCCGAGGATGACGATCACGACCATGACCTCGATGAGCGTGAAGCCGCGGGAACGGTGGGCGGGGCGGTCGACGCGGGCAGGGCGGGCGAAGCGTTGCTGCATGGGCTTACCTCATCAGGGTGTTGATTTCGATGATCGGCTGCATGACCGCGAGCACGATCAGCAGCACCACCGCGCCCATCACCAGCAAGAGCAGCGGCTCGAGCAGGCTGGTGAGGGTGGCGGTGCGGGTCTCGAGCTCCTGCTGCTGCAGGCGCGCAGCGCGGTCGAGGAGCTGGTCGATGCGGCCGGTGGCCTCGCCGTTGGCCACCATGTGGATCAGCATCGGCGGGAAGGCGCGCCCGGCGGCGAGTGCGCGCGCGAGCGGGCGGCCCTCGCGTACCTGCTCCGCGGCCTCGCGTACCGCGGCGCGGATCGGCAGGCGCTGCACCACGCGGCCGGCGGCGTCGAGTGCGGCGAGCAGCGGCACGCCGCTGCCTACCAGGATGGCGAGGGTGCTTGCGAAGCGGGTGGCGTCCAGGCTGCGCAGGTGGCGGCCGAGCACCGGCAGCGCGAGCAGGCGGCGATCGAAGGCGTGGCGGATGCGCTCGTCGCGCAGCAGCGCGAGCGCGCCGAGGAGCGCCGCGGGGCCCGCGGCGAGCGCGAGCCAGCCCCAGTCGCGGATGAAGTTCGACGTCCCGATCATGATGCGGGTCAGCAGCGGCAGCGCCTGCTTGCTCTGCGCGAACACGCCCACCACCTGCGGCACCACGAAGACCATCAGCCCGGTCACCACCAGCAGCGCCACCACCGCCACCAGGGCGGGATAGATCAGCGCCTGCATCGTCTTGCGCTGCAGGTCGGCGCCGCGCTCGAGGTGGTCGGCGAGCTGGTTCATCACCGCGGCGAGCTCGCCGGACTGCTCGCCGGCGGCGATCGCCGCGCGGTAGATCGGCGGGAAGGCGCCGCTGTGGCGGTCGAGCGCGATGCGCAGGCTATGGCCGGAGACGACGTCGGAGCGGATCGCCGCCAAGGTGTCGTGCACGCGCTCGCTCTCGGCCTGCTCGATCAGCGCCGACAGCGAGTGCTCGACGGTGAGCCCGGCGGCGAGCAGGGTCGCCCACTGCCGCGACAGCAGCGCGAGCTCGTTCACCGGCAGGCGGCGGCGCGCCTGCACACGGGCGAGCCAGCCCGGGCGCCCGGCGGCGGCGCGCGCCTGCTGGCCGAGATCGATGACCTCGACCGGATGCAGGCCGCGCTCGCGCAGCGCGCTGCGGGCGGCACGACCGGAGTCGGCCTCGATCACGCCGGTGCTCGGTGTGCCCTGGAGGTCGAAGGCGCGGTAGCGGAAGGCGCTCATCGCAGCGGGCTCAGGCGCGGATCACGCGCTGCAGCTCGGCGGCGCTGGTCAGCCCGCTGGCGACGTGGCGCAGGCCGTCCTCGTGCAGGCTGCGCATGCCGGCGGCGCGCGCGTGGGTGCGCAGGCGGTCTTCGTCGGCGCCGTCGTGGATCAGCCGGCGCAGGGCCTCGTCGACCACCAGCAGCTCGTAGATGCCGGCGCGCCCGCGGTAGCCGCTGTGGCCGCAGTGCCCGCACTGGCCGGCTTCCCAGCCCTGCATCGTTGTGGCGGGTTGGCGGCAGTCGGGGCAGAGCTTGCGCACCAGGCGCTGGGCGAGCACGCCGCGCAGGGTGGAGGCGAGCAGGAAGGGCTCGATGCCCATGTCCACCAGGCGGGTAAGCGCGGCGGCGCTGTCGTTGGTGTGCAGGGTGGCGAGCACGAGGTGGCCGGTGAGGCTGGCCTGGATGGCGATCTGCGCGGTCTCGAGGTCGCGGATCTCGCCGATCATGATTACGTCCGGGTCCTGGCGCAGGATCGCCCGCAGCGCGCGCGCGAAGTCGAGCTCGATGCGCGGATTGACCGCGATCTGGCCGACGCCGGGCAGGTCGAACTCCACCGGATCCTCGACGGTGACGATGTTGAGCCGGGCGGCGTCCAGGCTCTGCAGCGCGGCGTACAGCGTGGTCGTCTTGCCCGAGCCGGTGGGACCGGTGACGAGCAGGATGCCGTGCGGCTGGCCGAGCAGTTCGGTGAAGGCGGCGCCGGTCGTGGGCGCCATGCCGAGGCCGTCGAGCCCGATCCGCCCGGCCTGCTTGTCGAGCAGGCGCAGCACCAGGCGCTCGCCGTGGGTGGTGGGCACGGTGGACACGCGCACGTCCACCGCGCGCCCGGCCAGGCGCAGGGTGATGCGGCCGTCCTGCGGGAGGCGTTTCTCGGCGATGTCGAGCTGCGCCATGATCTTGATGCGCGAGGCCATCGCCGCGTGCAGGCCGCGGCGCGGGCGGGCGATGTCGCGCAGCACGCCGTCGCGGCGCAGGCGCACCACCGACTCGCGCTCGTAGGGCTCGATGTGCACGTCCGAGGCGCCGTCGCGCACGGCCTGGGTCAGCAGGGCGTTGATCAGGCGGATGATCGGCGCGTCGTCCTGGGTGTCGAGGAGGTCCTCGACCGCGGGCAGCTCGGTCATCAGGCGGTCGAGGTCGACCTCCTGGCCGACGTCGGCGACCACCTCCGCGGCGCTGCCGCCGGCGCCACCGTAGGCCTCGGCGAGGCGGGCGTCGAACTCTGCGCGCGGCACGCGCTGCAGGCGCAGCGGCAGGCCGACGCTGCGGCGCACCTCGGCGAGCGCCTGCGGGCGGGCGTCCTCGCGCACCAGCACCTCGGCGTGCTCGGCGCCGAGCGCGGCAACCAGTACGCCGTGGTCGCGGGCGAAGCCGTAGGGCAGCTCGAAACCCATCAGCGCGGGGCCACTGGCGAGGCGGCACGCTGCAGCGGCCGGAAGGCGAGGTCGACCACCGGCGCCGGCTCGCCCGGCGGCGGGTCGCGCAGCAGGTTCGACCCGGAGGGCAGCTCGTCGCGGCGACCGATCACGTAGTCGTAGCGACTGTCGGTGAGCGCGGCGTAGCTGTCGCGGTCGCGCAGGATCACCGGACGCAGGAACACCACCAGGTTGGTCTTGGAGCGCTTGCGCGTGTCGTAGCGGAACAGGCTGCCGGCGATCGGCAGGTCGCCCAGCACCGGCACCTTCTCCTCGCCGCCGCTGTAGCTGTCCTCGACCAGGCCGCCGAGGGCGAGGATGGCGCCGTCGTCGACCAGCACCATGGACTCGATCGAGCGCTTGGTGGTGACCGAGTTGCCGGCGGCCGCGCTCTCCGCGCTGCCCACCACCGCCGAGGCCTCCTGGTAGATCTGCAGGCGAATGGTGCCGCCCTCGGAGATCTGCGGCTTGACATGCAGGGTGAGGCCGACGTCGCGGCGCTCGATGGTCTGGAAGGGGTTGGCGGGCGTGGTGCCGCCGCCGGTGTTGGCGTACTGGCCGGTCACGAAGGGCAGGTTGCGGCCGACGACGATGCGCGCCTCCTCGTTGTCGAGGGTGATCAGGTTGGGCGTGGACAGGATGTTGGCGCTGACCTCGTTCTCGAGGAAGCGCGCCAGCACGCCCAGGCTCAGGACTTCGCCAAGGCCGGGGACGTTGACCTTGCCGCCGCCGACGACGAGGTTGAGGCCGTTGTTGGGCAGGGTCGGTGTGCCGTTGCCGGAGGTGCCGGCGATGAGCTGGCCGAGGTTGCTGCCGCCGCTGTTGAAGATCTGCCCACCCAGGATGCCGACCTTGCCCGAGGCGCCGCCGCCCACCCACTGGAAACCGAACTCGGCGGCGCGCTCGGTGGAGATCTCGGCGATCAGCGCCTCGATGTAGACCTGCGCGCGGCGGCGGTCGAGCTGGTCGATGACCGCGCGCAGGTTGCGATAGACCGCGTCGGGCGCGGTGATGATCAGCGCATTGTTGACCGCGTCCGGCTGCACCATGCCGCCGCGCGTGGCGGAAGAAAGTCCGCCTGCCGTGGTGCTGGTCGCGGCGCCCGTGCCGCGCAGGGGCGCGCTGGCGACGCCCATCCCGGACGCGGCCGAACTGCCCGTGCCGAACCCACCGCCGCCGTTGCGCGACAGCGGCTGGGTGGTGGCGGCCTCGCTCGTGCCGCCCTCGCCGGCGAGCGCGGCGTTGAGCGTGGCGGCCACCTGGGTGGCGTCGGCGTTGCGCAGGTAGACCACGCGGATGTCGCCGCCCGCGCCGGGACGGTCGAGCGCGATGACGAGCTGGCGCAGGGCCGCCAGGCGGCTGGGCGTGTCGGCGCGCACCAGCAGGCTGTTGCTGTTGGGTTCGGCGACGATCTGCGGCGGCGCGAGTCCGCCGGCGTTCTGGCCGCCGGCTTGCTGTTCGGCGAGCAGGCGGACGAGCACCGGGGCGAGGTCGTTGGCCATCGCGTGCTGCAGGTGCAGCACGGCGACGTCGCCCTGCGGGGTGTCGATCGAGTCGATCACCGTCGCCAGCCGGCGCAGGTTCTCGGCGTAGTCGGTGACCACCAGGGTGTTGTTGCCCGGGAAGGCGGTGACGGCGTTGTTGGCCGAGACCAGCGGGCGCACCACGTTGACCATGTGCGCCGCCGACTCGTGGCGCAGCGCGAAGACCTGGGTCACCAGGCGGTCGCCACGTGCGCCCCCTGCGCCCTGGCGGCCGCTCACCACCGGAACGCCGTGCAGCTTGGCGTCGGCCTCGGGCACGAGCTTGGTCACGCCCGACTCCTCGATCGCCGCGTAACCCTGCAGGCGCAGCGCCGAGAGCAGGATCTGGTAGGTCAGCTCGGGCGCTACCGGGGTGTTGGTGATGAGGTTGATCTTGCCCTTGACGCGCGGATCGATGAGGAAGTTGCGCCCCGAGATGCGCCCGATCGCCTGGATCACCGAGTCGATCTCGGCGTTCTGGAAGTTCAGCGCCACCGGCTCGCCAGCGGCGTGCGCCG
>ERZ795053.503-NODE-503-length-50251-cov-19.712885_pt1 | contig 50251 bp, 45 predicted proteins | sample MGYA00375137_ERZ795053 | MGnify/ENA primary metagenome ERZ795053 (study PRJEB30182, sample SAMN05720284) | activated sludge metagenome | isolation source: Anaerobic digester | place: Hong Kong | collected 2014-12-17 ...
TTTTCCCCGCGGTGTCGATGCTCAAGGTGTAATTGTGGTAGACAGAATTCGAAGAGATCGTTCCTCCTCGTTCCAGAGCGAGAGCTCCGATACCCAATTGGGTCCACGTTCCACCGGAAGTATCGGAAAAGGCAAAGCGGTACATCGAGTGATTCGAAAACTGCAATTGCCGCGACGTGCCCCCGGTTGTGCTGAAGGTAGCTCCCGAGATCGAAGCTCCACTGGCAGATTGGGCGTTGATGTCAGCCTGCATCGCGGATGCAAGATCGACCAGGGAGGATGGATTGGCCAGTGTCGTCGAAAAAGTGTGATCGTGGAAGACGTGAACGGTGCTATCCCATACACCACTTGCGGGTAACGAAGTCCCGTACGCGTTCAGTCCCAGCTCCGATTCAACCGAATCCCCGTTTCCATCGGACAGGATTTCCACCTGGTAGCGACCGGTGTTCTCAATCCGTAACGCATAGGTGCCATCGAAGGAGTCCATGGCGGATACGTGGATACCGATGGGATTGACAGCGGTATCCAAGCTCGTGGCGATTTGCTGGATATCCTGGCTTTCCACGTTGACGACCCGATCCTTTTGGTACTCCAGGGCAGTTCCGAGGACTTGGCCAGCGATGGGAACCAGCCCGGCAAGTCCAAGCTCATCCGAGCTGTTGTCGGAAATGGAAATTTCTTCCCCCCTGTTATTCTGAACCACGATCCTTCGCGTACCATCTCCCAGGTTGGCAACGGAAAAATCCAGGTTTTCTCCAGAAAAGGTGGATGCAAGCTCGTTGCGCGCTTGCTCGATATCCATGCTTCCAAGGTTGGCGGAAAGCCCCGGGGGGGTGATCGTCAACTGGTAGGTGGGAGGAAGTTCGTAGGTCGAACGGATGGTGACCTCTTCCCCTGCACGGGAAGAGTACGTGGCATTCATTGCAATCCCTGTGGAAGGCGCGGTTTGATAGGTGAGCTCCATGGCAACCTGGGAAGCTGCACTGGCTTGGTAGTCCAGCTCCAGGTTCATTCGAGAAGAGGCTTCGGTCTGGTAGGTGAGTTCCATGTTGACCAGCGAGTTGGACGTAGCATAGTACCCGAGGCCCATGTTGACCTGGGCCCCGGCTTCGGACTTGTAGGTCAACTCCATTTCCATTTCCGAGCCGGTTTCCGAAACGTACGACGTTACTGCCTGGATCTCCGATTGCAAGAGATCCCTCGAGTCCACCGCTTCCACCTGGAAATGGGAATACAAGTTCGTATCGAATGCAGCGTCGGTTTGGTAGGCAAGGTTCGCAGCAAAGGAATGGCTTGCGGGGTTGTCCTCCACGATGGTTCCCGAACCAGCCCCACCGATATCCGTCCACGCAACTTGTGTTTGGGCATCGGCGTGGCTTTGGGAAGCCTGCACGTGCATCCGGACATCGATACCGTCTCTTCCCGTGGGGTCGACCCCACGGATCAGGTCCAAATCCGTGGTTTCGTAGTCGTCGAAAATGGCCATAAAGGGCACTTCCTGGGCCGGGGTGATTTCGTACTCCCCAAAAGCCACAAGGTCTGGAGCGGGGGTTACATTCATCGAAGAGATCCCGATCGCTGTGTTGGGGTCAAGGGTTTCGCTGCCCGAACGGTCGACGTAGTAGATCCCTCCAAGGGGAACTTCTCGGCTTTCCACAAGGTACGATTCTTCCTTCAAGCCGGAAGCATGGAAGGACGTCAATCCCGAATTCTTCCCACTTTCCGTGGCCATGTCCGCTTCCCCGGAAAGCGTTCCGTTGAGTTGGGTATACACGTGGGAATTTTGAATTTGACCCTGGCCACCGCCGATCTCCATGTCCAAGCGAAAGGCCCCGGAAGATTGCTCAACCAGGCTACTTGCAGCAATTTTCGCGGGTTGGATCTCCCCGGAAATGGCTTGGATCTTGTCCGAACTGGTGGAAAGGAAAAGGGAGGCAGACCCATCCAAAAGCTTCTGGTTGTTAAATTCGGAATGGTGGGCAATTTCATCCAGGTTTTTCTTCAACTGCTGCAATTCATCGTTGATGTCTTCGCGATCTTTCATGGTATAGGTTCCGTTTGCGGCCTGCACGAACAACTCTCGCATTCTCTGGAGGACCGCGTGCGTTTCTTGCAAAGCGCCTTCCGCGGACTGTACCATCGAAATCCCGTCCTGCGCGTTTTTCACCGCCTGGCCTAATCCACGGATCAGGCTTCTCATCTTTTCCGAAATCGCAAGCCCAGCCGCATCGTCTGCCCCACGGTTGATTCGAAGCGCTGAAGAAAGCCGTTCCAGGTGAGTGGACATTTTTTCACGGTTCGCGGTCACTTGCCGCCATGCCGAGAATGCTACGGCACTGTGAGAGACGATCATGGTCAGGCTCCCTTCATGAGAATGGTTGTCCTGGGTAATATATCGGCATATTTTCGTAAGGCTTAAATGATCCGCGATTGGTAGGGAAGAGGAAGAAGAAGTGGGAACAGGCAAAGAGTAGGCGTATTGGGTCTGAGAGTGTCAAGCACCCACAAACATCCTTATGACCCCTCTGCAAAGGAAACCCGCTCCTCGTTGAGGGAAAGGATGAGCGAGCCGAAGCTTCTCTGGGATCCCGCCAAGTACACCTCGGAATCGGAAAAGGCAACGATCAGGGCTATGGGTGCGTCTCCCTACCGGGAGTTTTTCAAACAACTCGTTCGAGGAAACATCGAACATGTGGGTGATTTCCCGGGTGGATTTCCCGTAAACGCTTAGGGGTCTCTTCATGCCCCTGGGCCATTCACCCGTTGGTTGCATGGCAAGAGGTATGGTAACTTTGACCAGGAACATGGGGATCGAGCTTGTACGTCTTGTCCCTTTTTACGTTTCCGGCTTGTACAGGGACCAGAAACTCCATTTTCGCCCATGGTCATGGAGGAGTTTTTCCAGGAAAAGTCCGTGGGAATCAAGGGTCTTCCAGTCGGAAATGCTCTTGGCCAGGCTATCCAGTTTCTTCAGGTAGCTTGCACCGTAGGGGTACGCCTTGGTCATTCCACGCTCGAGAATGGAGACAAGTAGTGCGCGATACACGAGGATGGCAGCAAGGTGCACTTGCTTTGATTCCAGATCCTTGGCAAGGGGGAGCAAGGTCCCATACCGTTCGCCATCCAGCTTGTTTGCCCGGCGGACCAGGTATTCTTCTGCGGCGTTGGTTTCCCCAACCGAAAGCAGGAATCGAACAAGGAATTCTTCCAGTTTGGGGTTTTCTTGGATCCGTGCTACTTCCTGGGAAATCACTTCTGCGCGCTTCTCCTCGCCGATCACATCCAGAAATTCTTGGAGAGTTTTGACACAGGGGTAGGCTCGAAAGGCCTTGCGTAGCAACTCGGACAATTTTTCCACGTTTCCTTGCCTGCGGAAAACTTTTATCAGCAACCTGTCCCTTGAAATCTCATGGACAGAGGAATCTTCGGGAACCTTTTGCAGCCAAGAATAAGCCGCATCCACCTCATCACTTTCCAGGTAGACCTCGGCGATCGAGAGCACGGTTTCCCGGGAAGCTTCCCTCCCAGTCATCAGGAGAGTTTTCTCAAAAAGCTTGCTATCTTTAATTTGCCTGGCCAAAGACGCAATCAAATCCAAGTGGCGATGCTTGCCGGGTTCTTCTTTTTCTGCATTGGCTCGCACCTGGAGTTCCGAAATCATCGAGCGGATTGCGGGTTCAGGAAGACATTCCCAGGCATGGTCCACCAAGCAACTTCGTATCCCGTAGGGGTCTTTGCGGTTCAAATCCAAGATCATTTCGACAACTTTTTTCTTGTCGGCACATCGGGAGGCATGTTTCACGAACTGAGCCGCCGCGTCCCTTTGGAAAACGCGTTCCAAGTCCATGGAGTCCTCGTCGTCGAACGCAAAAAGGAACTTGTCCGTTTCGAAAAGTTGCGCGATCACTTCCATCCCGGTTTGGGGATCGAAGTCCCTGGATTTCAGAACCTGCAACATTCCCCATAATTTCAAGGAAGAATCGGGAGACTGTTCTTCGTCGCTGAGGTCTTTTTCTTCCTCCCAATCCGCGATTTTCTCCTGGAAACTTTCCAGGTTTTCCCAAGAGGAACAAACCAGTTGTTCCACCCAATCACTTGCCATTTCGGAACGATCGCTCAGTTCCAAAAGCACCTGCGCCAAAACTTCTGCACCCAGAGCCATCAACTTTTCTTTTCGGGCATCTTCCATTTTTTCGCCAACCTCGATGTTGCAAAGTTCTGACAAGTGACAGCACTTGCCGTGTGAACAAAAGAGCCGCAGTGGGCTGCGGCGGTCCCAGGAGGGCTTTTTGGCTTTCCATTCAGAAGAGGAAGCGTTCATCGCCCTGGAGTTCGGACCCAAAGCGGTCCTTGCGGAAGAAGGAGTATACCAGGCCGCAGGCCCCGAAGAAAACGGAGAGGTCGGCCAGGTTGACGATCCCCGTGCGCAAGGGACCCAGGCGAAACAGGAGAAAGTCCACCACTTTCCCCAAGAAAACACGGTCTACCAGGTTTCCCAACCCCCCACCGATCATCATGGCGATGCAAATCGATTGGAACCGGGATAGGGTTTTCGTGGAGAGAACCCAGTACAATCCAACGACGCAGGCCACGAGGGGGAGGAGAATCAACGAGAAGAACCGGATGTTCCCTCCAAGGTTTGAGAACATGCCCAGGAATGCTCCGGGGTTCTCCGCGTACATCAGGGTTACCGTACCGTTGAGAAAGGGAATCGTGGGGCTGTGCTGCAGGAAGGAAACGGCCAGGTGCTTGGTTACACGGTCACATCCCACGTTCCCCAAAACGATGAGCAGTATAAGGGCAATTCGCATTCCTTTTCGAGCCATGGTTCCCCCTTGGAAACGAAAAGCCCCCGCGGAATTCGGGGGCTCAAGATGCATTCCTGGAATGGTTCGCGAAGAACTAGTCCACCAAGTCCAACACGTCGGTGTTCGAAGGATCCAACTGCAGGATCTTGTCGGCGTATTCCTGGTTGTTTTCCTTTTCGTCCAGGATGTTGTTGATGCGGATCATGTACAGGTACGCTACGACCCTGTCGCGCTTGTCCGCTGCCATGTCGGTTGCGATTTCTTCCAGACCAGGGTAGGCTTGGCGCAGTTGGTCGTTGATCTGTGCGCCGTACAGCTGGTAAATCTGTTCTTCTTGGGCGAGTTCCAACGCTTGGTCGATGAAGATGCCAAAGAATCGGATGGCCTGGTGGCGATCGGTGGGGTTCAGGTTGTAGTAACGGCTCAGGGCGGCAAGCGTTGCGTCTTCGTACAGAGAAAGTTCCTTGAGGTTGTCCAATCGCTTTTGCTCAAGCTGAACGATTTGTTCTTCGTTCAAGTTGATGCGTCCTGTGTAGAAACCGTTGATCACGCTTTCAAGCGAAACCTCAAGCAGGATCCTTCCATCGTAATCCTTGGGTTGGTACTCGAACACATACTCGGCAACGGGGGCGTAATCGTTGCTCTGCATGGCCATTCCGTAAACCTGGGAAAAGTCGGACACGTCTTTCATGGTGCCCTGGTACACGAAGGAAATCTTGTTGTCGGTCATGTATTGTGGAATCCATTGCTGGATTTTTTGGGCCTTCACCTGGTCCACGAACGATTCGTAATCCTCGGTTTGCTGGAACTCGGCGAACGTCATGCCTTCCTTCTTATCCGTCACGAGGATGAGGTGGAAGCCGTAATCGGTTTCCACGGGGCCGGTGACCACGTTCAAGGGCGCGGAGAAAGCAGCTTCTTCGAATTCGGGAACCATCATTCCCCGGGTAAACCATTTCAGGTCTCCCCCGTCGTCCTTGTTGGATACGTCAAGAGAGTATTGTGCTGCGGCATCCGCGAAGGAAATCTGTCCGCCCTGGATCTGGGAGAGAAGCGAAAGGGCTTCCTCTTCGGTTTCTACCAGAATGTGGCTTGCCTTTACTTCTTCGCTTCCACCCGAAAGTTGATCCTTGTACAATTCAAATTGGTTTTGCAACTCCTCATTGGAAACAGGTGCAAGCCTGTTGATGGCGGCTTCGCGTGTCATCTCTTTGCGATAGACCATCAGCACGAATTCGTAGAAATTTTCCATCGAACCGTACTGCCCTTCCACCTGTGCCTTGGTGGTGGGGTCGGCGGATACCTGCATCACCACGTCGTTTACCTGTTGTTCCAGGTCCAGCTGGTTCACGGTGATTTTTTGCTTGAAGGCGTAGTAATCCAAAAGGGTCCTCTGCGCCTTGTAATTGGCAAGCTCGAATTTCAAGAAGATGCCATCAAAGATGGGGTCAAAATCCTGTTCCTGGGCGTACATGGGAAGAATGTACTGGTACTCGTTGTTCAAATCTTCCACGGAAACCCCGTAACCCGTATCTTCTCCGTTTTCCAGGATTTCCACCGCCATGGCGGTCGGGGGAAGAATCCCAGGAGTAGGGGCTGGAGTTTCTGCAGCCATCAGGGAGATGCTGAGAAGAGCGAAAACCGTGAACAAAAGCAATGTTTTTTTCAAAATCGTTCCCTCCTAAAAAAGCGGTTTTTCTTTCATGGGGTAAAAAAAGTATGGTTTTGGTGCATTACTTTTCCTCGAAACGCTGCATCCATTCGTGTAATTTTTTCCCGGAAAGCTCCAACAGAACGTCATACAAAAAAATGGCCACTTGAAAGACGAAAAAAAATCCGAGAATATGCCAAAAGGGGCGATCCAAAAATGGTTGCAGCAATTCGGAAAAAAACAGTTCCAGTCCCCAAACGTACAGCGCCAGGCATCCGTTTAAGTAGGTGAACTTAAGTAGCCACTGCCAAGGGCGGGCAAGGTTTTGCACAAGGCTCCGGAAGACCACGTATCCCCCGAACGATGTCGTGAAAAGGATGGCCATGCTTTTGAGTGGAAGGAGCATCGCCAAAATGGACGTGGCCAAAAAGACCATCACCCCCGTCTTCTTCGGGTACACATCCAAAATGAAAGCAAGGATCACCGCGGAAATCCCCAGGAAAAACAGGCGATTGAAGGGAACGAGGTTTGCCAGTAACACGAAAACGAGGCATAGTGCGGAAGAAACCCCCGCTATGGCAAGGGAAAAACTCCCAGAACGCATGTCGTTGCTCATAGAAGGAGCGTGGCATCCCCAAACGAGAAGAAGCGGTACCCCGTTTCGAGGGCTTCTTGGTACGCATCCAAGATGAACTCGCGTCCTGCGAAAGCGCTCACCAGCATCAGCAGCGTGGATTTGGGAAGGTGGAAATTGGTGATCAGGCCATCCACCAGGCAAAAATCGTGGGGAGGGTAGAGGAAGATGTCCGTTGTTCCCTGGAAATCTCCGTTTGGTGCCGGTTCGGAGTTGCCGAGGCTCTCCAGGACACGAACACTGGTTGTGCCGACCGCGATGATGCGCCGTTTTTGCTCCCGGGCAGCAAAGATCTCCGCGGCAGCGCTGTGGGGCACGAAAAAACTCTCGGAGTGCATAGTGTGGTCTTCAATCTGCGCGGTTTTCACGGGGCGGAAGGTCCCTGGGCCCACGTGCAATGTCACTTCCACCGTTTGGATTCCCATCTGCGCGATTTTCTGCAGCAGTGCAGGTGTAAAGTGTAATCCCGCGGTGGGGGCTGCAACGGCGCCTTCCCTGCTGGCATACACCGTTTGGTACCGTTCTGGTTGCTCCAATTCTTCAAAGATGTAGGGTGGAAGTGGCACTTGGCCTTCTTGCGCGAACCACTGTCCAGGTGTTTTTCCTGCGGGGAAAAAGAAGCGGAAGAGCCCCGAACCGTCGGGGTACTTGCGTTCGCAGGTAGCTTCTCCCCCGGAGTTCTCAAAAAGAATACGGGTGCCTTCCTTCACGCGCTTTCCCGGACGCATCAGGGTTTTCCAGGTGGTTTGGTCTCCACCCGAAACCGGGTGCAGCAAGAAGATCTCCACCTCTACCCCATTTTCCTTGTGTCCCTTCAAGCGCGCGGGAATGACTCGGGTGTTGTTCACCACGAGAAGATCCCCGGGAAGCAAGAAATCGGGAAGGTCATAGAATCGGCGGTGTTCGATGGAACGGCAGTTCCGGTTGAGCACCATCATGCGCGAATGATCCCGCGGTTCCATGGGTTTTTGTGCAATGGCTTTCATGGGAAGGGAGTAGTCAAAGAGGTTCACGTCCACTCGTTTTCCCCCGTTTACTCCGGTCGCGCGGAGACGTACGCGTAGAGTAATGCCGCTGCTCCCACGAATGTTCCCGCAATCCCGATTCCCATGGCGTACCAGTACTGTTTTTTCAAGGTAGTGATCTCGTTCTTGAGGCGGTCGTACTCGATCTTGATGTAATCCAGGTCTTGCGAAAGGGTGAGTACCTGGTCCGCTCGGACTTCCAGTGCCAAAAGCCTTTGGTCGGAAATGGCCAGAACGTTTTGAATCTCCCCGATGGTTTGAGCTTGCTGCAAGATCGGACGCATGTTCACCAGTTCCGATTGGATGGAGGAGACCCTGCTTTCCAGGGAAGGAAGAGCGCCCACCTGCTGTTGGAGCTGGTCCAGCTGCTGTTGCATCTTGCGATCGGCTGCAACGGATTTTGTGAAGCTGGCCTCGGTGGTGGGAATCCACTCCTCGAGGAAATCGAAGTCGCGCATGTACACCAGAAGACGGCTCACGTTGGCTTCGTTGGCGGTCAGGCGGCTCTCCTGCTCTTCCACACGGGTGTACATGTTTCGCAGCTCCTGTTCCACGGCTACCAGGAAATCGTTGTACCCCGAAATAAAGCTGGTTTTGGATTCGAGCTGCTGCATCTGGGCCAGAACCTCGTTTTTCATGGAAAGCAGCCTTCCTTCCATGGCCTCCAGTTCCTGCCGGCTTAAGGTTACTTCCAGGCGATCCACTCGGTCGCGGAGGAGCTTGAGCGACGTTTCCAGGCTCTGGTCGTGCTCTTCCAGGAACAGCACGCGCTTGGACAGATCCGCCACTTCGGTGAGAGGTTTACTGCTCATGATGATGGCGCGTAACCGGCTGAGGGTATTGGCAAGTTGAAAGCGGGTGACTTCCAGGTTGCCGTTGAAAAAGCCAGAGGAGTCCACGAGCATGATTCCCGAATCGATCATCTCCTTTACCTGTGGATACACGTCCAACTCGGACGAAACATCTACCGGAGTGGAATTCCCCGCCACTACCCCCAGGAAAAGGATGGAAAAAACGAACAAAAGAAGGCTTTTCTTCATGCATCTCACCTCTGGTGCGTTAGAAAACAAACGTGACATCCCGGTATTCCTCCCCGGAAAGGGTAACCGTCCGGTTTTGCATCGCTCCGTCCGGACCCTGGCAGCTGAAATGGTAGGTACCCGCACGCAGCCGCATGGTCACGGGTGTTTCGCCCGCGAAATTTCCGTCCATCCAGGTCTTGCACCCGGGTGGGAAAGAATCGATGGTAACTTGGGTGGACTTGGGAAGGGTTCGGATCAGGGTATACGTTTGGCCATCCAAGAAAACCTGTTGTTCGGAAAGTTCACCCCCTGGCCAGGAGAAGCGAAGTGTACCGCTTCCCGGGCGCACCCGCACGTCGCGCAAGGGGGTTTGTCCAATTTCTTGCCCCATCCAGGAAACCGTTGCGCCAGGCGGATCGGTGACAAGGAACAATGCGGCTTCACCATCAAGGTTGATCGAGAAGGAATAGATCACTCCTGGCGAAAGGCGATACACCCGGCGCCGAACCGGGTATCCACCACGTTGAATATCGAAGGTTTGGATTCCCATGATGGTATTGATCAACGCGGGGAGCTCGTAGCGCTCCGAGGCGTGCAACACGAAGGCTTCTCCGGGGGGGATCACATCCATCAGAACGGTGCAATCCCGGTTCAGGTCAACGGAAATTCTTTCGGGGGCGTTGATCACCCGACGTGTGAGCCACTCTTTCTCACCTTGTACCAGGTGAATTTCGTGCTTTCCGTGGGCAACCTGTACCGTCATGGGGGTCAGGCCCTGTTCCTGCGAATCGAGAAGGAAAATGGCCGCAGGGGTCGACTCCACGGTTAAGGGGTATGTCTTGAGTGCCAGTTCCTGGAACACCGTGTTTTCCCCGGGTTCGAGGAACAGTTCGTGCACCTCCGCAACGTAACCGGGCGCGGAAATCGCGAGCACGTGTTTCCCCGTGGGCAATTCCTTGAGCGAAAGAGGAGCAATGCCAACGGGGCTACCATTGAGCTCCAACGAGCAGGATGTAGGAAACGTGGAGATTTCAAGGTGCGCGAAAGATTCCAGCACCTGGAACACCGTGTTTTCCCCCTCCGCTTGGATTTCCACGACCTGCGACTGGGGTGCGTACCATTCCTTCGAAAAGTGGAAAAGATGCCTCCCCGGGGAAAGGAAAAGGGTAAGTGGGGTCACACCGCGGTCTTCGCCGTCCACCGAGACGAAAAGACCCGGGGGTTCGGAAAGAACGGAGGTTTTCCCCGCTCGGGTCAAAGAGACGTGCATTTCCCGGGTAAAATACTGCGAGACTTCCAGGTAAAAGAAGCGAGGGAGGTATCCGGGTGCGGAGACCTCCACGTAGTGCTTTCCCACGGGAAGCTGGGCCTCGAAAGTACCCGTTGCCGGGAGTGTTTCGTCAACCAGGATTTGGGCATTCGGAGGATCCGATTGGATGCGCAGGATTCCCGATGCCTTCAGTTCCAAGGTGACCGAGGTTGCTTCGGCAATCTCGATCACACGATGATACGGGTTGTACCCCGGTTTCTCGGCGTGGAAAACGTGTGCACCGGGGGTTAGGAAAAGCATCTGGGAAAAGACCCCTTGGCGGTCAGAAATGCCGAAAAGGGCTCCATCGATGTACACCGAGACCTTTCCAGGGTTGGTGAACAAACGGATGGGCACGCAAAAAAGAAGGCTTCCCGCCAAAACCGCGAGCACCAAGAGTATTTTTCGCTTGACACTTGCTCCATGTACCTCCATGTGCCTGCCCCTCCTTGCGTTTTTTTACTGGTAGCGAACCACCGGGAAGTCGAGCGAACCTGGGGTATCCCAGGTCAGTACGTTCCCTTCGGCACGATCGGGTTGGGGTTGCACGTCGAGAATGGCAACCTCTTCCGGGAAAACGAACACAAGCCGGGAGTTTTCCTGCAACTGCAGCTTGTTTTCCCCGAAACCCGAAACCCAAACCGCACCTTGCTGCGCGGTCAAACCTTCCACCACGGCACGCTCATGAATGGACAATTCCACCCCTTGCATGGTCGCCGTAGAAGCGTACTCCAACAATTTCACCGGTTCCGGGAGCTTCTCTGAGAGTTGGGTCAAGATGTCCTCGTAACTCTTCCACTTCTCTTCGGTCGTCCGCGTGTTGAAATACTCGTAGGCTTCCTGCAGCTGATCGGTCTTTTCGTAGGCGAAGCGCACCTTGTTGTCCATTTCCACGGGGCGTTCCAGCCCAAAAGTGTACACCGCGGAAAATTCCAATTGCTGGTACTGGGGCTTGTTTCGGAATGCACTGATCAGGTTGAACGCAGAAAACCCTACCACGAAAATCAGCAAGATCCAGATCCAATTTTTCCGATTCATTCTTTTTTTCCACCTCGTTGTTGAAATTTGATGTGTCGGAATTCCTCGAAACGCAAACCCGCTTGGCGTCCATTCCAGGCATTTTGGAAATCCCGCAGCAAGGGAAGCGCGACAAGGGACACCAATAAGATTACCCCCGCAAAGACGGACAGGATCACGAGGAAAAAGGTCCAAGCCAAACGGGAAACAACCATTTCGATGGTTTCCTGCAACTGTTCCATCCGGGCCTTCCAGGAAGGGCGAATTTCCAGGAAAGCCGTCCGCAGATCGTCAGCCCCTGATTCCAAGCTCATCCCAAAAAAGGATTGGGCTATCCGACGAACAAGGGACACCTGTTGCATTACCTCGTTCTTTGGATCGTAGGCAAATCCCATTTTCAACGCTTTTTGCATTTCAAACGTTTCCAGGAAGGATTCCAGGCCTTCCACGGGTGCAAGATCGGGTGCCATTCCTCCTTCCGCTTCCAGGATCATCAGGGTAAAATCCGAGGAAAAACGGTAGGTATTGGCATGGAGTTGCCGGATCTGGTTGAAATCGGAAAAAAGACCCACGCACAAAAAGGTACCCAAACCTGTTACCATCACGAGAATGATCGTCATCCACCGGAGGTAGGAAGAAAACCGAAACCCCATTTACACTGGCCTACTCTTCCAGTTTTTCCAGTAGGTAGTTTTCTACCCAGGAGTCTTCGACGGACGTTTGCATTCCCGTTTCCATGTCCTTCACCAGGCAAACTCCTTCGTTGATTTCGTTTTCGCCGATGATCACGCACAGCGAAAAATCCTGGCGGGAGGCATACTTGAGCTGGGAGCGCATGTTCCGCCCCATGAGATCCTGCTCCACGCTGATCCCCCTTTTCCGCAGGAATTCCACGATTTTCAACGCACGCTCCGAAGCTTGTTCCCCCATACCCAACACGAAAACTTGGGCATTCGGTGGGAGATGGAGCTGCACCCCATCGCTTTGCATCACCTTCACCAAGCGTTCAATCCCACAGGCAAAACCGACGGAGGGAGTAGGCTTTCCCCCTAATTCTTCTACAACACGGTCATATCTTCCGCCACCAAGGATATCGAAAACGGAATCCTCGTACGGGTACTTGACCTCGAATACAAGGGAGGTGTAGTAATCAAGGCCCCGAACGAGGTGTGGGTTGAGGGTAAAAGGGATTTGCAGCTTTTCCAAACGGTCTTGCACCGCGTGCAAATGGGACCGGCAAGAATCGCAGAGGAAATCGGTAATCACCGGTGCGCGTTTTCGCAGTTCTGCATCCTTGGGCACCTTGCAATCCAGCAAGCGCAGGATGTTGGTGTCGTATCTCCTTTGGCAATCCTCGCACATGTTGGGTAAGTGAGGCGCATAGTACTCCTTGAGGGCCTGGCGGTACTTCTCGCGGTCAGCCTCGCATCCCAAGGAATTCAGGTGCAGGTCGTAGTGGTGCAAGTGCAGGCGGTCAAGCAGGAAGATGGAGGACCAGATTACCTCCACGTCTGCTTCGGGCAACGGCGAACCCACCAGTTCAACCCCGTACTGGTGAAACTGCCTCTGCCTTCCCGCCTGCGGTCTCTCGTAACGGAACATGGGGCCCATGTAATACAACTTCTGCGGGAGCCCTTGTCCTCCCAGTGCGTTTTCCAAGAAGGCACGCATTGCGGGGGCAGTCCCCTCCGGGCGTAGGCAAAGGGAACGCCCGCCCTTATCTTCAAAGGCATACATTTCCTTTTGCACGATGTCCGTGTTGCTTCCGACGCTTCGGACGAACAGCTCGGTCATTTCAAAGGCCGGAGTCCGAATCTCGGAAAAACCGAAAACGCGGCTCACTTCCCTGGCGGTTTTTTCGAAAAAATGCCAGAAAGGAACCTCGTCTCCCAGGATGTCCACCGTCCCTTTCGGTCGTTTGATCAAAAAACGTTCACCCCTTACGTTGAATTGGATTTATGCAAACCCCGCATTGGCTGCAACTGGACCAGCGACAATCCGGCGTGCATTTTCCTTCGTTGCTGTTTTGCCACTCGCGTAACAAGAATTCCCGCGTGATTCCGCTGTCAATGTGATCCCATGGCAGGGGTTCGTGCAGGGAGCGTGTGCGTGTGTAGCTTTGCGTATCGATTCCACAGGCCGCGAAAGCTTCCATCCAGCGTGAAAAAGAAAAACCTTCTTTCCACGCACAGAGTGTTCCCCCGTTTTGCTGCACCCACTGCAAAACGGGAGCCAGGGAGCGATCACCCCGGGATAGTACCCCCTCGACAAACGTCATTTCGGGCTGGTGGAACTCGTACTTGCCCAGTTTTTTTAGGGGGAGCAGAGAATGGAGGTAGGAGTGCAACTCGTCGACGGAAGCCTGGCGCGCAAACTGGAAGGGTGTATGGGGTTTGGGGACGAAACCGGCTACGCTGATGGAAACATTCTTGATTCCCCATCCCCGGATTTTCTCCACCAGGTGCACGATACCCTGGCGATCCTCTTCGCTTTCGCCCGGAAGGCCTGCCATGAAATACAACTTCAGCCGGCTCCACCCCATTTGCCGTGCGGCTTGTACCGTTTGGCGAAGGTCTTCCACTTCCACGTTCTTGTTGATTCTATCCCGCATCGACTGGCTGCCAGCTTCAGGGGCAAACGTTAAGCCGGTTTTCCGCAACCCGGAAATTTGGGCGGCAACTTCCAGCCCGAAGCGATCGATCCGGCTGGAGGGAATGGAAAGCGAAATGGCCTTCTGCTTCAGCAACGGGTAGAGTTCGTTCACCACGCGCGATAGCTCCGGGTGATCCAGCGTGCTGAGGGAAAGCAGGGAAAGTTCCTCGTACCCCGTTTGCTCGAGTGCCCGGATGGAAAGATCGATGATCTCTTCCGCGGAGCGATTTCGGACGGGGCGATACACCATGCCTGCGTGGCAAAAACGGCAACCATGGGTGCATCCCCGTAACACCTCCACCATCACGCGGTCGTGCACGATGGGGAAAAAAGGAACGATCTGCCGTGTGGGAAAGGCTACATTTTCCAGGTCCACGGCCGCCTTCCGGATTCGCGTTGCCACGCTTCCCCATGGAAGGTCCAGCGGAACCACCCCCGCCTTGGTTTGGCGGTAGAACCGTGGAACATACACCCCCGGAATCTTGCTCAGCGCAAACAAACGCTGTGCTTTTGGCATGTGCTTGGTTTGCCTGAGGTTTTCCACGATCGAAACAACGGCTTGCTCGCCATCTCCCACGAGGAAAGCATCGAAGAAGGGTGCCAAGGGTTCCGGGTTGAACGCACACGGTCCCCCGCCGAGGATGATGGGATCGCTTTCGCGCCTTTCTGTTGCGAGTGGGTGGATCTCCGACAGCGAAAGGAAATCAAGCACCCCCGGGAAACTCAGTTCGTATTGCAGCGTAAACCCCACCACGTCGAAGGTGCTGGGAGCGGCGAATTCCTCAAGGCTAAATGGGGGAATGTGCGCACGCGCCATTTCTTCGCGCATATCAAACCAGGGTAGGAACGCACGCTGCGCCCATACTCCTGGCTGGCGATTCAAGATATCGTAAAGGATGCGCAACCCCAAGTGGCTCATCCCGATTTCATACACGTCGGGGAAAACCAACAGGAATCGAAAATCGCTTTCAGTGCTTGATGCTTCCACCGAATGGATCTCGTTCCCGATGTACCTGGAAGGTTTTAGCACACGATGCAACACACCGGATCGGTGTAACCACTTCTGAATTTGCATGTTTTTCAGCACTCCATTCGAGACCTATTCTATCATAAATGCCCGGAGTGTTCGGAAAGGGTTTTTTCTGGCTGCTGCCGGGGAAAAAGAAGGGAAAGCAGCCAACCGACCAAAGTACCGATTCCCACACCCAAAGCCTCCCGCCAGATAACGGTGGAAAGCGGGGAATGCACGTGTTGGAAGGAGTTGACGATGGAACACAGACCGATGGCTCCCAGCACGGGGAGCAAAAAAGAGTACCTTCCAAAATACACGTGCTTTTTCTGGATGTACAGGAAAAGGGCGGGAATTCCCAGAAGCTCCTTGAAGCGTGGGCGAATGCCAAACAGCTCCTCCAAGAAATCGCGAAACCTTCTTTCCAACGTGGAAACGAAACCCAAGTTTCCCGAACGGATCAGGTAGTACAAGATGCCCAACAGAACGAGAATCACCACCAGCATGTCGGTCCAATGCAAGCGCGACTTGAGGTTATTGGCACCGTAATGGGCGAATTCCCGGAGAAAAACGAGGAACGGTAAGTAAAACAACGTCAGCTTCACACCGTGGGGAAGGTAGATTTGGTTCATGGCTGCGAAGGAAAATCCCATGGCATTCACGGCGATCCCCAACGCGAATGCGAAGGCCACGAGCGAAAAATACTTCACCGTCAACCCGCTTTCAAATTCCCGGAAGTCCCGGAAAAAGCCGGTGATACCAAATGCAGCCGTTACCCCGCTCAGGTAGAGCAAACCATCGATGGGCCCGCCTGTCAGCCATCCCCAGGTAAAAAGGCCAGCGGAAAACAGCACCAGCAGTGGGGAATAAAAAAAGATCAGGGCAAAACCCGATGCCATCAGAACCCAGGGAAGCCAGAGAAGTGTTTGGGGAACGGGGTTTTGAATGGAGGAACCCGGTCGAAAAAGGCCGATCATCTCCAAGCCGTAAGAATCGTAGTCTTTTCCCAGGGAGGGTGGCAAGGGTTGGATCCAGAAGAAATCGATACTCCTCTCGTTACGTGCGCGCATCCATCTGCGTAGAACCATCTGGAAATTGAGCTCCAACTTTTCCACCTCGGCGGGTTTGATGGTATGCACCCGGAACATCTGTTGCTGCAAAGAGGAAGGGAGCAGTTGCAAAGCACTGCGCACAAGGGACGTGGAAGCATTTAGCTCCAAGAAACCCACGCGAATACGGTAGGCTTCGATCCATTGGGCCAACGTGGAGGCGGACAGCGTGGGGGGAGGTTGCTCGAAGAAGACCACTCTTGGCTGGTCGAGGGTTGACAGGAGCCCTGGGATGCGCGAAAGCGGAACCTTTGAAAAATCGCAAATGTACACGACCCGTTCCCCGCTGACCCCCGGTGAATCCAACGGACGCACCGGGAAAAAGGTCTCCATGTTGCCGTTGTATCCGCTTTCAAAGCCAAACGCAACGTCAGAAGCATTGGCATCGAACTCGATGCGCGGGTACACGTACAAGAATATGGTCAATACGGACGAGAAAAGAAAGAAAACGAAAGCGATCCGGCGAAGGCGCTCCATAACGGTGAGCTCAGCCTGGGGCATTGCACTCCCCCCCGAGTAGGAGGGGTTGGGGGAAAATCACGTTCATGAAAACCCTCCATCCCTTCTGAAAAATATCGCCAAATGAAAAATCCCAAAGGGGGTTTTGAACTTTTTCGGGGTTGGGTGAGTCTTACTTTATGATACTGAGATGCACCCCTTATTCCCCCTTGAAGAAATATATACCCCCCACATTGGAGCGGACCTGCGGTCCGCTTTTTTATTGCCGCTTTCCGCAATGCAAAAAAGGCGGCTTTCGCCGCCTCACCCTGCTATCAAAGCTTCTTATTCAACGATAATCGCACTGACAGGGCAGGAGTTTGCCGCATCTTCCACGCAGCCAGCATCCGTTTCCTCGACCAGCACTTCAGCCTTGCCATCGTCCGCCATGGTGAAAACCTCGTCACACATTTGCGCACATACGCCGCAGCCGATGCAGGTATCCTTGTCTACAGACACTCTCGCCATTCCACACACCTCCACAAATTTTTTCCGGAAGCAATTATAGCACATCTTCTTCAGGAAACATCCGCTTCCTTCCACAATTCCTCGAGAAGCAAGAGAACCATGGGGAGTTTCACTCCTTGCTTTTTCAACAGGGAGATGGTTTGCTGCAACAGCTGAATGGTTTTCAAGTCCACGTCCGGGACATCTCGGATGAAATACCCCACGCCGTGTTCGGATTCGATCAGCCCTTCGTTGGCCAGTTTCTCCAGTGAACGCATCACGGTATTCATGTTCACTCCGAACAGTTGGGCCAACTCACGTACGGGGGGCAGTTGGTCTTTCCGCTGGTAATGACCCAGAAGGATCTCCTTTTTGATCGTGTTCATGATTTGCAGGTACGCGGGTACACCACTGTGCTTGTCCACGCTTCGGATCATCGCAATCCCTTCTTCCCTTACTTCATTTCGAATGGAACGAATGCTCTCTTTCCTTGCAAGTAGGCGAGCGCGATTTCCTTGAATGTCGGGAAATCCCCCACTTCTTCATCGGTTTTGATCAAGGTGCGGTTTCCCAACACCCCAACCACGTTTCCCACGGGAATCTTTTCCCCGGAATCCACCAGGCGGTGGCTCTCTTTAGCATGGTCCATGGTGTCATGGTACAACACCACTCCTTCGCGGATAATGGCGAACGACGTGGAAATCTCCTCCAACTCGTAGAGTTCGTGCGAGGAAATGACGACCGAACGGCCTTCCTGGTGCACGAAGTCACGAAGCACTTCCAACACTTCCTGGCGAATCACCGGATCCAGGTTTTGCGTGGGTTCGTCCAGCAGGAGCAGCTCGGCCCCACTTGCAAGAATCAGTGACAGGTGAAACAAGGTGCGAATCCCCATGGAGTAATTTTCCACTTTCTGCGACAGGTCAAACTGGTAATGCATCGCAAACGAGGAAAAAATCCTTTCGCTCCAACGGGGGTACAACATCTTCCACAGGCGCACGTAATCTTCCCCTCGGAAACGTCCGAACTTCAACCGGTCTTCCGTGAGAACACCAAGGCGTGTTTTCCCCTGGGAATTCAACGGTTCCCCAAACAGCTTCACCTTTCCCTCATCTGGAATCAATCCACCGTAGATGCAACGCAGTGTGGTGGTTTTTCCTGCACCGTTTGGACCGATTAACGAGAAAATCTCTCCCTGTGGTGCTTCGAACGTAATTTCGTTTAGAACGCGCTTGCTGTCGAAACTTTTCGAAAGATTCTGCACTTGAAGGACCATTACTTTTTTACCCCCTTTGTTTGGAATGCCCAGAAAGCAAGGGCGAGCAAGGTTGCTGCGACCGCGCCGGACATCAGCACGTTGCCCTGGTGGGAGGGGCTCAGGAAGAACCAGGGGTTGGAGAAACGGCTCCCGATGCCACCGATGATGATGTCACCGATCCAAATGAGAAAGGGCATTCCGAAGTTATCCAATCCCACGATCACGCAGAGCATGGAGATCCCGAAGTACGCTGTGGAAAAGATCAAAGTCCCCAGCAAGTTGATTCCCACCCATCCCAGGCTGATATCCCAAAGGAAAATGGCGCTACCGATGAGTTGTGTGGTCAACGCGATGGTGAGCAGGAACAGGTACGAGACCCAAAAAAGCTCTCCACTGGAAAAAGGGATCGACGTCAACAGGGACATCCGCTTGTGCTGAACGTCCCAGGGGAGCATGCTCGAAACCAGTAGCAACAGGAAAAACATGCGTACCGGGAAGGACGGAATCAGCAGCAGTAACGAAAAGATCGCCAGTTTGCCGGCTTTTTCCACGAATTCTTTCATAAAGAAGGCTTCCATTTTTGCAAGCATCTCATTTCCTCCTTAACTCTTTTTTTCGAACCCGGGGGTTCAGTACGCGTACACGTGCAACCGGAAGAAATTTGAATCCCGGTTGATTTGCAACTGGTCCTGGCAACTTTCCGGGACGTACACGTCCAGCGATCCCGTGTTGCAACGGACTTCCAGCGTTCGGGTGCCAGTCCATTCCTCCTCGTACCGGATCTTCCCGGAAATCACGTTGGAATCGACATGAAATGCCTTGGTGCCGTTGAGATGCAGATCAAAACTCAAGACGTTACCCTTGAGCCGGAACTCGGTGGTGTTGAAATATCCCGAAATTGCTCCTACGTTGGCGTACACATCGAGTAATTGCAAGGATTGGGAATCCCCGATCTCCATGCGAACCCGGGCGGGTGGATTGTTTGCGTAGGAAACCACCTGCCGCATACCCCCGGCAACGGAGCGGACGGAAATTTCGGAAGGAACGAAAAGCCCCGTAGCTTGTTGCTTTCCGATGAGTTCCAGCACTTCCATGTTCACGACGACTTCCTCACCCATGTCCACCGAGCGGTCCGGTTCCAGGCGGACCAGGGTTTCCTTCGGACCCCACTGTGAGTTCCAGTTAAAACCTGGGATTCCTGGAATGTTCAGCCAATCTCCCACGTAACGATCGAGGAATTGGCCCGCGATCGATGCACCAACCGCAATCAACGATACCAGTACCAACATGGTGATCAGGAATGCGCTGAACTTACGAAGGTTCAAGGCCAACAATATGCCAGCTACCAGGCCAAGTACGACCCGCGCGTAAAAAAGAGGGATGAAGATCGCCAATACAAGTAGCACGACGATAATGGTGCTCTTCACTAACAATGGAAAACGCTGCACGAAAAATACCTCCCTTTCTTAGTGATTTACTGTTCTAATATATTAGAACACAAAAACAAGAGAAAGTCAACCCCCCTTTGGGGAGGGGTTGCTTCCACACGAAAAGGGTCTACGGGAGGAGTTCTACGGGAATGGTGATGGCAAATCGGCAGCGGGGGTCGCCTTTCAAAACCGATTCCAATACTTCAACCTCCAGTTGCCGATCGAACAGGACTTCGAGCGGGTATTTCTCGAAACCCGCGCTACAGTAGCACCATTCGGGAGAAATGGTAGGAGAGTTGTGCAGGATAGCTTCCCGCGCAAGTGGACAGTGGCAGGCGTAGTACCGACGAAGATCTGGATCGGTCTCCACTAAGAATTTTTCCGCATCGTAGGGGATTTTCGTCATGTAGACCTTGTTATTCTCGCGAACACCGCTCAAGATCTCCTGGTTTTGTTTCACGAACTCCACGACGGCAGGTGTTATTTTTTGCTCGAACCAGACCTGGCCTTCCGCGCAGAAACGTTGCAATTCTTCCACCTTGCGTGCATGGAGATCTTTCAGGTACGCATCCAAGTTACCCGCCTCTTGCAAGGCTTTCTTTTCTCCGTCAAAGGCTTCTTTCGGAATGCCGTGGTTGTTTCCTGCCAAGCCATTTCGCAAAACCTCGGGTTCCAAAACTTTTTCCAATGGGTTGACAAGTGCTGCCGTCACAGGTGGGAATTTCTCGGGGGAAGACCCCAATGGTGGGATGGTCAAGGAGTTCCATATTTCGTCCAAGGCTTTTCGGGGGTCTTTTTCCTTCTTGGATTTTTCGGGTTCCCGGGGGGGCCATTCCGCCTTCTCCAACAGTTTTTCCAGCCTTTTGACAATGTTTTCGTACACCCCCAAGCCCCCCACGAGGGAAGTGAAGTAAATGTATGCGTCTGTTCGCCCTATGCAGTAGTAGTAGCGCGCCAAGGCGACGATGCCTTCCAGGGTATTTTTCCCGGTGCGGATGTTTTCGTCCAAGTACCCCTGGATCTGGTTCGCTCCCGCCTCGTCCATAGGAACAAGCGATTCGGAGAGAAAAGTTTCCAAGGCAGAAACGGATTCCAAGGATCTTTCGATTTCTTCCTGTGGTTTCTTCCTTTGTTGCAGGAATTGCACGAATCTTTCCCTTTGCAAAGCATCCACCCCTTTTGCACGGGTTATCCCGTTTGATTCCAAAGTATAGCACATCTGTGGAAAAGCATGCTTTTCGTGGGTGGTTTGCCCTTCCCTTTTGCACGGGATGCATCCTGGGAGCTTGCCCGGTTTTTCGTCGAAAGGTTTAGTTAACAGAAATCCGGTCGATAACAACGTATAATCGAAAGGGGGAAAACGCTATGAAGAAAACGGTTCTTTTTCTTTTGTTGTTGGTTTTCGTGGGGTGCGTGTTGCAGGGCGCGGGATTGCTTGGTTATCGTTATGGTGTGTACGACCCGTACGTGTTTCCAGCGCGGACGGTTTCCTACTACCCCGGTGTGTACGCGTCCTCCTACTCCAACTGGCTCCCCTCCTACCACTACCCGTACTACTATTCGGGGGGATATCGCATTTTCCCGTCGTACTCGCCCGTTTCCAGCTACTACGTTCCGCATGTTCCTGCCTACTCCGTTCCTGCAGCCACTTCGCGGGTGGTGTACTCCCCGGTGGTAGTCCCCTACTACACGCTCCAATACGCGGTTCGTTACGTTCCAGTTGCGGTCACCACCACGGTTCCCTTGGCAGCATACCCCTACTCACCCTACGGCTGGTAGAATCCGATTCCAGGCAATCGAGCCCAAAAAGGGGGACGACTACTGCCCCGAGAGGGTGATGTTGGCGTTCGAAGTATCCAGCTCGAGAGAGGCACCACCTCCGTTGATGGTTCCCCTTTTGGAAGTTTTGGTGTCTTGCGAAAAGGTGATGCCCAAGTTTTTCGTGGAGATCGTGCCGTTGCTTGTTTTTGCGGAGAGGGTGGCGCGCGTTTCGCGCGGAACGCGCAAATCGATGCGCCCGTTGCTGGTGGTGACGCGCACCGTTCCTGTATCCGGAAGCGAAATATCCCCGGAAATGGAACCATTCGAGCTGTCCAGCAAATGCATGTTGCCAGATAGGGAGCAACCAACCAGCGAGATGGAACCGTTACTGGTCGTGACGTTCAGCTGCCCACGAAGGTTTTCCAGGTCCACGCTTCCGTTCGAGGTTTTCGCGTCGATTACCCCGTTACACCGCGAAAGGATGATGCGCCCGTTGGAGGTTTCCAATTTCAGAAGGCCATTGCAATCGTTGACCTCCAAGCGCCCGTTGGAGGTGTTGGCTTCCACGAGCTGCAAGTCTCTGGCGAAAGAAGCGGGAACCAAGATATTGAGTTGCGCACCGTAGCTGATGGGGGTGAACGAGAATCCTACGTCGTTGGGCATTTGCGCGAAAACGTGCAAACGATTACCCTGCTGCTGGGACTGGACTTGGATCTTCTGGATTTCCTTTTCCAGGTCTCCCCCTCCCTGCACGTACTTCGTTCCTTCCACCTTGATGGTGTTTCCTTCCCATGTAGCAAGGGAGATGGCACCGTTCCGGGTGTCGATTTCGAGTTCCGAAAGGCCCATGTTCTCCGCAGGGATTTGAAGGGAGAAGGTTTGTTCTTTCCGAACTCCCAAGACGTCACAGGAAGACAGAACAACTGCCATGCCCAAAACGAGGGCCAGTACAAAGAACGTGGTACTCCGGTTTTTTTGCATCGCGATCACTCCTTGGTGGATATCACCTGTATTATAACCCATCCAACCAAAAAAAGAGGGGGGCCAAAAGGCCCCCCCCTCTTTTTCAGAAGGGACTTACTGCAATTTTTGCTGCAGGTCACTGATTTGTTCCGGTGTTAGCCCCACTTTTTCGGTCAGGTACTTCATGGCGACCTGCTTCACGTTGGAATCATCCACGGGTTGGCCCCCGTTCATTTCCCGGAAGATGTCCGCGATGATCTTTTCTACCGCGGTGTACGCCAGAGTGTCAGGTTTCACGTGGTAGTAGTTCTCGTAGGATACCACGTAATCGTGGAAAATCTCGTCGGTGTTGGCATCCATGATAGCTCCCAGGATGGCAACGACCATTCCCGCGCGATCCTTTCCTTCCACGCAGTGCACCAGGTAAGGGGGTTGATGGATGGTCATGAACAGAAGCCCTGCGTAGAGTTTCTGGGCAAATTCATCGCTGAGAAGGTCCACCCCCATGTTCAGGTTGATGATCTGGCCTTCTTCTCCCAGCTTGCTGTAGTAGTCGTTGTACGCGTAGCATGCCTGGAGTTCCTCGGAGGAATCCGAAAGGTTGATCACTGTCTTGATTCCAGCCTGTTCCATGAGGTCCGCGGCAAAAGGAGAACGGGGGTCATCGATGGAGGGGTGGGAGGTCCGGTACAACTTCCCCGGAGCGATGTTGCCCATGACCACGCCGCGGAAATTGGCGAAGATGGCGTCTGTTTCGTAGTCCTCACGCACATCCGTGCGCACCAGGTGGCGAATTTCCAGCTCCTCGAGGTATACGCCCTTCTCCACCAGCGAAATTTCGATCTGTGTCCCCACGTCCAACCCGTAGGTTTTGGAACAGTTTCCGTAGTTGATGGCCAGTAACACGTTGCCGCCAGAAATGCGCACCAGGGGATTTCCACGGTCTACGTCGCCATACGTGGTCACGAAGGGGGCTTGCCAGACATTGCCTCCCGCGGATACCTGGAGCATGTCACCCACTTCGTACCCCGCTTCCAGCATTTGCTGTTCCGGAACGTTCGTATGCACGTTGCCGTACTTGTCGACTTCCACAACCTCCGCTGCCACGGCGGCCAACAGCATCGCGGAAACGATGCACATCAAAACGAAGAGTAAGCCTTTTTTCAACATGGTACACCTCCTGTCAAAGATACTTGTAGCCCGTTACGTTGCGTAAGAATTCCTTCCGGCGATGCACGTCTGCATCTGTTTCCATTCCTTTCGGGGAGGATCCGTCGATCACCCCGACAATTCCCTTTCCTTGGTCCGACTTCGCGACCACCAGTTGCAACGGATTTGCCGTGGCCGCGAAGATGGTGCAAACTTCCTGCGTGTTCTTGAGCGCATTGAGAACGTTGATGGGGTAGGCGTTTTGCATCAGCAACACGAAGGCGTGTCCCGCTCCGATAGCTTGGGCATTTTTCCCCGCACATTCCACCAAAGCGGCATCGTTTCCTGCCCGTCGGATCAAGCAAGGGCCGGACGCCTCGTTGAATGCCAGCCCAAACCGGATACCCGGAACCGAGGTCATCATTACTTCGTACATGTCTTCCACGGTTTTGATGAAATGGGACTGTCCCACGATGATGTTGCTGTTTTCCGGGATCTCCATGGTCACCAGTTCCAAATCGATCATTTCACTTCCCCCTCTCGAAGAAAACTCAGCTGTTCCTTTGGCGTTGCTGCAGGGCTTTCACGATGAAACTTGCCACGTCGATGCCGTGGGTTCCCCTGCCGAAACCCGCATCCATTCCATTCTCCGTTGCCATGTCATTGTTGATCTGTGTTCCTCCGCAAATCAGCAATACTTTGTCCCGGATGCCTTTTTCGCGGCAAAGCTGGTCGAGCTGGCGCATGCCTTTCAGGTGTACCTCGTTGTGCGTGATGATCATGGAACTCAAGATGGCGTCGGCACCCGTCTCGATGGCAGCATCGATCATCTTTTCCACGGGAACGCTGGTTCCCAGGTACACGTACTTCATGCCGAACTTCTCGATACCACCATGCTTGATGTCCAGGATTTCGCGCATGCCCACCGAGTGCTCGTCGTTGCCCAACGTTCCGGCAACCACCTTGATGGGGCGATTTCCCACGAATTGGCGGACGGAAGCTTCATCCAGCACGTCGGGCTTTTCCGGGATCTTGAGCTCGTCCCTTCGAATGAAGAAGGGAACACGTGCTTTCACTTCCACGTACGTGCCTTCCGCGGGATGCAACACGGTCTTCGAAATCACCGTTGGTTCTTCCAGGCCCATGCGCGAAGCGATTTCCAGGGCCGCGGCTTCGGCCACGTCCGGGTTGTCGGGAATCGTCATGTCCAGCTGAATGAAGCCATCGTTCTGCCATTCCACCTCCGGGCGGAACAACCCACTGGCCATTTTCTCGCGGTGTGGCTGCATCCGCACCTCGACGTTATCGGTTTCGTCCAGCTCGTCGAGGTATTGGATCTTCTCCGGGTGGTCCAGGGTGCATCCACCGATAAGATCGCAGGGTTTTTCCAAGCCATCCGGAAGATGGTTTTCCCCAAAGTGGTGGCACACGGGTGCCATGTAATCCGATTCCCGGGGTACCACGGTTCCCGCACCGAGCTCGCCATCTTTGTCGCGTGCAATTCCGTCGCCCACTCGTTCGGGGAAGAAGCCCGAATCCACGAAGAACCCCTGGTGCACGGCTTCGAAGTATCCCCCGTTGTCCAAAATGTCTTGCATGTACAAGATCGCGCGGATCTTCATGTCCCGCATCGCACCGCGTAACGCCTTTTCATTCGGCTCCACGAATTCCTTCATTCCGTCGAGTGCCAGCAGCGTATGCTTGGCGGTTTCCACCCCGCGGATGGAGTTGACGTGCCAGGGAACGTTTCTTCCCTCATCGGGGGTAATCGTGGACTGGATATCGGCACTTGTCAAGCGGCTGAGCAGCGTATCCAGGACGTGGATTCGCGTTGCATCCAACAGGTCGGACTCGATGTAACGCGTGTTCATCTGCGCGCGGAAACGGAAACCCTGGAAGAGCTCCCGCACCGTAAGGGCGTACACGAAGTTGAGCCGAAATTCTGGAGCGGGAGCGGTCATGGGTGGCACGGTGGACAGCGCGATGAGTTCTTTGGGGAGCCCCGCCTTCGTGGAGTAGACACAGTTGATGGCGTGCTGTACCAGGAGCTCGGGCATGACCTTCCACGCCACGCGCGAGGAAGCGTTTGCGTTGTGGGCGCCGTCGATCTGGAGCATGTTCACGGATGCCATGAGATGCTTGGCCACCGCGGCATCCACGAAGGAACGGATGGGATTGATTCCACGGTACAGTACGTTGTACTGGGGGTCCTGGTGCGCCCCGTTCACCCCTTCTTCGGCGAAAAGCACCGCAACTTCCGGCCCGGCGATTCCCGAAACGTAACTGTGGAAGTTGATCGGGCGTCCCACCTCATCTTCCACCAGGTCCAATGCCTTGCGGGTGGCCCGGATTTCCTTCCGGGTGATGGGGATCCCCCCCACACCTTCCGGAGAACCCTCGATCAAGCCATCGAAATGCGACTGCCCCAGCGTGCGGATCACCATGATGTGATCCGCGCCGTGCCAGGCGGCCATGCGCATGCGGCGAATATCGTCTTCGAAGCGTCCGGAAGCGATTTCCGCGGTGATCACCTCTTGGGGTTGGGGATCGATGTGGTTGAAGTACTTGGCGGGGGGAAGCGGCACGCTGTTTTGGAGCGGCTGGGAAATCTCCCGGTAGGAATAGTCTCCCACCTTGCTTCCGGGTGGAAGGGGCACTCGCCATGTCCACCCTTTGCGGCGGGGACGGTACTCTTCCAGCTTCTCCAGGATCTTGGAAACATCCAGTTTCTGGTCAGGGTGCAACGCCATGCTCAATGCACCCCCTTGAAAACCCGGTCAACCTCGTCCCAATGTCGGCCCTCGATGAGCTCCAGCCCGGCTTTCACAACGGGGAGCGAAGTCTCCTTGGAAATCCTCCACACGATATGCCCTGCTCCCTTGCCGAGTAAGCCCCGCTCGAAGATTTTGTCCACCAGCACCTTGGCCTGCAGGGAGTTGAAACCCATGCGCAACAGCACGGAGCGCTCAATGGAAGGCGACGTGTGCGTGTGTGCCAGGTTGATGAGTGGATCCACGATGCGTTCCGCGAGTTCCCAAAACTTTTCGTTGAGCTGCTGGTCCGAAAGGGCTTCCAGCTCGCTTCTCCTTTGCTGAACCTTCTTTTCGTCCAATCTGTTTCATCCTCCTGTAGTATGTTAAAAGAGCAAAAGATGTCCGTTTTTCTTCAGCCATTTTCGGCGAACCGCGTAATCGGGGAGAAGTTGGCCAACCCATTTCCAGAAAGCGGTGGAATGGTTGGGTTGCACCAGGTGGCACAGTTCGTGCGCCACCACGTACTCCAAGATCTCCGGAGGAGCGAGTACCAACCTCCAGTTGAAGTTGAGGTTCCGCTTTCCCGAGCAACTGCCCCAACGCGTTTTTTGATCCTTGATCCGCACTTGGTTGACCTGGAATACCCGGAGACCGTCGGGATGTTGGCGTTGGAAGAAAGAAATGGATTCGCATACCTCTTGCCGGGCTTTTTCCCGGTACCACGCCTCGATCCTGGGACGGGCCTCGAACCGCAGCCTTTCCGCGGGGAAAAACGGGTTATGCCGCAGCAGAAACGCTTCTTTCTCCAACGTGAGGGCCATATGGGGAACGCCATCGTCTGCGATCAAGCGCAAAGGGAGTGTCTTGCCCTGCCAGGGCAGATCGGATGGAATGGGTTTGGTGGTTTCGGGTGGAGGGGTTTGGATGGCAAGCTGCAATCGCGACAGGATCCAGTCCGCGCGTTTTTGCGCCAGCGATTGCAGTTGTTCCATAGAAATACCAAGGGGGGCTTGGATTTTCAACTCCCCCCCGGGCGATACTTCGAATCGAACGGTCTTCCGATTTTTGAAAACCAGTTGGAATGGAACCGGCTTCCCGCCAATGATCATTGTCATGTGGCACCTCTCTGCCCGTTGATATCATATCATAGCAGGGCGAAAAATGCCAATTCGCGCATTTCAGCCCATCATAGTCCGAACCAGCGCAACCGCTTCGCTGGCGTCGGCCGAGTAGCCATCCGCGCCGATTTGCTGGGCGTACTCTTGGGTTAGGGGTGCGCCTCCCACAAGGATTTTCACGGATTCGCGCAATCCCTTTTGCTGCAATTCTGCGATCACCCGGGGAATATTCATCATGGTGCTTGTGAGTAGTGCGGAGATGGCGACAAAATCTGGTTTTTCTTCTTGGACAGCCTTCGAAAAGCGTTCCGGGGATACGTCCACTCCCAAGTCCACGATGTGCATCCCGGCTCCCTTGAGCATCATGCACAACAGGTTTTTGCCGATGTCATGCAGGTCCCCCTCGATGGTTCCCGCAACGATTTTGGCATTGCCCCGTTCTTTTTCCCGGGAAAGCAATGGTTCCAGGATGGCCATAGCCCCGTTCATGGCCTTTGCGGCGACGAGCACCTCCGGAACGAAGTATTCGCCTTCGGTAAAAAGCCTCCCTACCTCGTCCATTCCCGGGATCAATCCCTGGTTCAGGATCTCGTTGGGATCCATCCCATCTTGGAGCAACGATTGCGTTAATTCCTGGGCCTGCTTGGTGCGCATTTGGATGATGGATTCTTTCAGCTGCTGAATGGATTCCATGGCTGTTCCTCCTTGTCCGTTTCGTGGTGTTGGATGGTTACTCCATGTCCCCGAACATATCGCAATGTGCGCGGCTGGGGCAGGATATGCAAAGGCTTTCTCCCCGTTTTCCCCGCTCCCCTTCCTGCAAAAGCCCGATGGCAAAAGAAGAGGATTTCAACGGGTGGATCATGAAAGACGCGTTGATGTGCAGGCCCCTTTTGCCGGCTTCCAGGAGGTGGAAAATGGTGTGCTGGGCTTGCAAGGGGATTCCTGGACAGCCAGGTGCCATGCGATGGCTGTACCATCCCCGGGGGGTCAGCGTTTCCTGGAACACGAAAAAAGCTTTTCGTAGCATCATCGTCCCCGCATGGTCCAACAATAACCCGCGCATGGTTTCCCCGCGTTGAAACGCGCTCGTGGCCTCTTCTTCCAACTCGGGTCCAATCGTCAGGATACCCAAAACCAGTTGGGCGAATCGGTGAAAAAAGGGGGGAACACTCCGCTCGGAAAACAGCGCTTCTACGGGAAAAAGGCCCTGTAGAAGCATTGCAGCGATACCCCTTTCGTGAATCCAGTCCAGGGCGCGCTGGGCATCGGAAAGCACTTCCGGGGGAAACGCCTTTTTGCGTTGGTTCCTCCCTTTTCCAAAGGCATCGAGGGTGCGTACCAGTTCTTCGGCGTGCATTTCTGGGAGTTCTCTCTTTTCTTGTGGCATCATACTGTACCTCCTTCCAGCGAGAGGCATCGGAGGAAACGATCCTGGAAGCTGGGATCATGCTGCAATGCAACATGCTGCATCTTCGCCTTCATGTTTTCCACCCGCTTCGGGGAATAGGCGTCCACGAGGAAAAGGGCTACCCCGTTGCAACTGGCGCTGGCTGTCACGTGCACCCGTGAAGGAGAGAGGCGGGGGAGCAACCCCGTGGCCATGGCAGCTGGTACGTCCAGTTCGGATCCAAAAGAGCCCGCCAGGAACAGTCGGTCCAGTTCCCCCGGTTCTACCCCAGCCTTTTCCAGCAGCAGGTCGATGCCGGTGCGAATGGCGGCCTTGGCAAGCTGGAACTGGCGAACGTCTTCCTGGCTCAAGAAAACCCGGGGTTGTCGCTGCAGCACCCAGTTCCGATTTCTTCCCGTACCCTCCACCGCTGCGTTGGGAGAAAATGCTCCCGAAGGAAGGATTTCCCCCCGTTCCAGTAGGTTTGCGACCAATGAAACCAATCCCGACCCGCAGATCCCGCGCAGCGGTTCACCGGCCACCGTGGAAAAAACCATTTGGTCGGATTCTCCCCTGTCCACGCCCGACAAGGCGCCGGGAATCGCGGGCATCCCGCACGCAAGCCCCATTCCTTCCAGCGCGGGTCCGGCTGCCGTGGAGCAGCACCAGGTTTTCCCCTTGGCTGCAAGAAGGATCTCCCCGTTCGTCCCGAGGTCAACCAGCAGGGTAGGTGAAGTTACTCGATCGAGGTTGCACCACAGCGACGACGCCAGGGCATCCGATCCCACGAACCCCGCAACCGAGGGAAGGAAGAACAGCGGTATGTCTCCCTCGAGGAAGGGAAACCCTGATTCGGTGGCGGAGGCGAGAATGCCTTGGGTAAGCGCGGGTGAAAAAGGCTTGGCGCCCAGGCGTTCGGGCGAAATCCCCCAGAAAAGGTGGTGCATGCAACTGTTTCCCGCCAGTGCAACCGCACGAACGCTGGAAGCGGGGAAATTCCCTTTTTCCAGCAGGAAGCGGCCCAGCAACGCCAATGCCTCTCGGATTTCCGCCTGCAGTGTTTGAAGGCCCCCCGATTCCTTGCAAAACGCGATGCGCGAGATCACGTCTGCGCCGTGCACCCCCTGGGGGTTCAGCGAACGCGCTCGTGCAACCGTTTTCCCCGAGACATGCAAAAGCGCCCCAGAAAGAGTGGTGGTTCCAATGTCGAATGCCAACAGCAGGTCTTCTTGCCCTGGCGAAACGCCTTGTGAAACGTGCACCACCATTCCGTCAAGCGTGCAGGCGGTGAGGGGTAAGCTTTGCTGGTTCGCACCCCCCAGGAGGGATACAAGCTGTTTTGCCATTCCCAAGGCCCCGGGTACGGGAAAAACCTCGTGGGTACCGCATGCCCGGAGAAACGCGTCAAGGTCGGAAGGAGAGTTGTGGCTACGGGCAAAGTCGAAAGAGCGTTTCGCGACGCGGTATTGGCGAATTCCCGCGCCGATTTCCCCTGTGGCTTGTTCCGAAAAAGCGACGGGAGAAAAAGCAGTCGCGCACGTTGGCAGGGAAAGGAGCACGGCATCTCCCTGCAGCCGTGTTCGGCACGCCAGCCGGAACCCTTCGCGCAGCTTGTCCTCGCCCAACAATGCCCGTTCGCGCTCGCCGGGAGCAGACAGCTTTCCGTCCACACGGACCAGGCATTTTCCACAGGTTCCGTTGCCCCCACAGCTGCCTGGAAAAGGGAAACCGGCCGCAACCAGCGCATCGAAAAGGGTTTGGCCCATCGAGCAATGGAATTCCTCGGTGGAAAAGGTGCTGCGGATCACGGGCAAGGGGCTTCGCCCCTTTCGCTGGAAGGATGATCCCCGTTGAAAAAACGGATAGCAAAGGATGCAACCCTTTGCCGGAAGTCGTCGGAAGCCTCTTCCGGGAACTCGAGGTGAAGTTCCCCCTCCTGGATTCGAATCCAGGGTACCCAGCCGTTTTGCCAGTCGGCGAGGGGCAGCAAGGGGAAGCGTCCGGGGTGCGCCATGCCCACGGAAATGCGTTTTTCCAGGAACGAAACGCCCATTCCAGGATACGCCAGAAGCATTCCCAGCGTGTTCGCCGAACGGGGGTACATGTCCCCGCGGAAATCGGGGCGGAAACGGTAGTGCCCCGCGGGTTCGTTCCGAAGGTAGCATCCCACCATGTCCCTCCATACCCCCATGGAAGGCCACATCGAGTACGATTCACGTGAAAGCGCAAGGTCCGTTTCCAGGCGCTTCCGGCACAGGGGGACTTGTTGGCCGCAGAAGAACAGGTACGCCATTCCATTCGTGGTGAGGGGGCTCGAGGCATCCCATCCCTGGGGTTGGCGTGCGGAAAGCGTGACCACGTAGTGGTCCTCCTTCCATGCACGGGTTTCAATGGTGTGGAATGCTTTTTGGGCGAACGCGCGGAAGCGTTGGTATCGTTCCGGGGGTTCGCCGGTGCTTTGCAGCATCCTGGAGAGGAAATCTAGCGCGGTTGCTGCCTTGATTCCCAGGAACACCTGGTCCTCCATGTCGCGGTACAGCGATTCGAAGCAGTCCAGCGTGTTGTTTGTGCCCGTGTCGGGAAGGCCGTTTCCCGAAAGGTCGGAGCCCAAGATGAAATCGCCCAGCGCGATGCAGAGCTCTTTTTGGTTCTCGAACGGTTCCCGGTTTCCCGTGAAGTGGGCGTACAAGGCGTGCAGCAAGAGGAAATTGGCGTTTTCTTCCACGGGCATGGGCCCCAGGATGTACACCTGTTCGTCGATTTCGAACCCCCCGCCGATGTCGTGCGGCATGATGCACACATCCGGTCCGAACGAAAAGGGGCGTTCGCGGTTTCCCTTTTCGTACGTTTGCGCCCAGAGATCCAGTTGGTCCCGGATCAACTGGGGCCAAAAGAGCGCGTAGAAGGGGGCGAGGTTGTACTCCACGTCGATGGTGGAAAAGTAACCCGTTCCTCCCTCGTAGCAAGTGTAAAAGTCCCTGCCGTCTGGATGGTGGAGGTACCAGGTGGCTCCTTGGTAGATGTGGAAGTTCCAGCAGATGAAATCCTGGATCCGTTGGGGGATATCGGCTTGCAGCAATAGGCTATCAAACAAATCGCTCTTCTGAAGGATGGAAGCCTTGTTTTGCACGGCGTACTCCACGACTTCCCCCACGTTGGCAAAACGCTGCTGGTAGGAAAAATCGCAGGGTGTGCCGTGCACGCGAACGATTCCCCGTTCCAGGAGGAAGCTGGCCAGGATGAAAAGCACGCGTCTCTCCTCTCCGGGTTGCAATTGGAAAGGAATGGCATCCATATCCCAGAATGCCGACCCGCTGGAAAGCGTTTTGCGCTGCATTTCCGCGTCTGGGCAAAACAGCGCAAGGTCATAGCGCAACAGCTTGCCCGGCTTGAATTCCGGTCCACGAAAGGAGGCGGCGATGTCCACGGTTTGAACCAGGGTGTCTTTGCCCATGCGTCGGGTTTGCGTGAGCTTTTCCAATCCCCCGTATATCCAGCCTTCCCGGGTATGGTGCGAGGGGTTTTTCACGCACGCTTCCAGGTAGAAGAACGGGGCCGTCGAGAGTACCTCGTCCCGTGGAAAGAAGGGGGAAACCCATCGAAAGGAGATTTCCAGCCCCATGTGCTCCTCGTTGCTGGTTGCGGTGAGGCTGTTCATGGTGCGGGAAATCCGGAAATCCTGGATGGTTTTTTCCGGACGGTTAAAGGGTGCGGGGTATCCCACTGGGAAGCCCCATCGTTGGTTCTCGCATTCCACGCCCAGGTACAGCGGAACCGAGGTGTTTTGGGGTCCCATTCCCACCATTCGCACCCCTCCACTTCGCAGCGAAGGGTGGAACTGCACGGAAAAATGCGAACCAAAACGGGAGATGTACTCGTCTTCGAAGGCTTCGCGTTCCAGCGGATCGGCCTGGAAGGAGAGATTCTTCTTCCTTGCCTGGTTTTGGTCGGTTTCGCTCATGGTTGTATCCTCCAGGGGATGGCCCCTTTTTTTGGAAAGAGGGGAAAAGTGTCTCCAGAGTAACTGACGGAGAATGGTACGGTGAACTTCAGTGCAACCCTTCCCGTTCCTCTTTCCCCGCGGGGTGGTACGTGGAAAACGGAAAGGCCGCTCGAAGGAAGGCCCGAGCATCCGAAAGGCTCTCGAACCTTCCGTCGGCTATGGACTGGCAAAGAAGGTTTCCCACGGACGTAGCCTCCACGGGTCCGGCAATCACGGTATGGTGGCAAAAGTCCGCGACACGTTGGCAAAGGAAAGAATCCTGGGTTCCTCCACCCACCATTCGAATAACCTGCACGGGCCTTTGGGTGATCTGCTCCAGCTGGTGGAACGCGGTGGCTATGGCACGTGCAATGCTTTCGATAACAAGGCGAGACACTTCCCCGGGGGAGCGTGGAAGCTTGTGGAACCCCGTTTTTTCACACAGTGCCTGAAGCGCCGCGACCATGCTCGTCGGGTTTTCCAGCGAAGGATCATTCACGTCCACGAATCGCTCGGGCGCACAAGCTTGCCTGGCAAGGCGCGAAAGGCGGGAAAAATCGAGATCGGGTTCGTCCTTTTTCCATTCCTGTAGCGAACGCTGGATCAACCAGAGTCCGGGAATGTTTTTGAGCAGGCGAAAGCCACCGTCCACCCTGCCTTCCAGCGAAAAGTTCCACTCGCGCATCCTCGGGTCAGTGGGAAGGGAATCCACCTCTACACCAACCAGGCACCAGGTTCCGGTACTGACGATTCCCTCACTCGAGCCGCTGACGGGTGTTCCCGCAAAAGCGCTCGCGGTATCGTGCGAACCCACGTGCACCAGCGGAAGCGAGAGGATCTCCCCCATACGTTTTCCGGGGAACGCGATCGGTGCAAAAAACGGGGGAAATCCCAACTCCCGGATGAGTTCTTCCGACCAACTTTTTTCGGTTGCATCCATGAGCCCAGTGGTCGAAGCGATCGTGAACTCGCAGCCCACCGGGCCTCCCAGCAGGTAACCCACGAGTTGGGGCATCATCAGGAGGGATCGGGCACGCGCAAAGAGTTCCGGGAACTGTTCTTCAAACGCTACCAACTGGAAAACGGTGTTGATCGGAAGCAAATGGTTCCGGGTCACCTCGAACAGGCGATGTTCCGGAACGCGTTCCAGGGCCCTTTCCATGGAGGCCCGGAAAAACCAATTTCGATAGCACAGCGGGGGGCACAACAATGCACCTTCCCGCCCCAGTAACCCGAAGTCTACCCCCCAGGTGTCGATCCCGATCGAGCGAAGGCTGGGACAGTGTTCCTTGGCCTGGCGAACGGCGATTCGAACCTGCTGCACAAGGTGGTGGATGTCCCAGTAAAAGACCCCTTCCCTTTGCACGGGGGCATTGGCGAAGCGGTGCACCGTTTGCAGTTCGATTCCAGTTTGTTTCACCCTGCCAAGGCAAGCCTTTCCACCCGAAGCGCCCAGGTCGATAGCGAGGTAGTCGTGGGAAGGGTGCATGCCCTACCCCCTTTGGGAAATGGCCAGCGCTTCCAGGCCGCTTTTCGCAAATTCTTCCAGTGGGTTCGCGGCAAGCCCCCGTTCCGAACGCATGTGTAGCAGGTAGGGGTTCACGTCTGCCTCGAACGCCTGCTTGAGAACTTCTTCCGCTCCGATGGCATCCTGGCGTTGCCGGGCGCTTTCAAGCTCCTCCTTGTTTACCAGCAACGCTTTCACGAAGGTTTTTTGCAGGTTGACCACCGATTGGATGGTGGCTTTGACCTTGGATTTGACGTTGTGGCTCTGGTCCAGCACGAGGGACACCTGCGGTGAAGCTGCCGGGTCTTCGGGTTGGCCCAGATCGAAGAAGCGGGTGAGCTCCACGAAGATGAGGAAGAGCTCGTAGGGGTTGAGCGAACCCACGGTGAGGTCGTCGTCCGCGTACTTCCGGGAATTGAAGTGGAAACCCCCCAACTTCCCTTCCGCCGAAACCAGGTCCACGATGTACTCGATGTTGGTTCCCTGGGGATGATGACCAAGGTCCACCAAGACCTTGGCCTTGGGTCCGAGCTTACTGGCAGCGAGGAGAGCGGTTCCCCAATCGGAAAGAACGGTGTGGTAGAAAGCGGGTTCGAAGAACTTGTACTCGAGTAGGAGGAGGGCATCCTCTGGAAGCGAGGGAACCACGTGTTGCAGTGATTCCAAAAGGGTTTCGAAGGCCCGCAACATGTCGCTCTGCCCGGGGTAATTGCTTCCGTCTGGCAACCAAAGCGAAAGGGTCTTGGAGCCGGTTTGCTTCATGATGTCGATGCATTCCAGGCAATGGTCGATGGCCCGCTGGCGCACACCGCGATCCACGTTCGACAGCGAGCCAAAGCGAAAAGCCTGGTCGCCGAAGAGGTTGGGATTCACCGCGCCAACCCGTAACCCCTGGCTCTCCACCTGCTGGCGGAGGGCAGCGAAGTCATCCACCCTGTCCCAGGGGATGTGTATGGCCAGTGAAGAGACCCCGCCCGTAAGGCGCGCAACCGTTGCAGCGTCTTCGATCTTTTCGTGGATATCACGGGCTTCGCCCGGAACGTGAAAGGTACCAAACCGGGTTCCCGAAGCTCCGAACCCCCATGAGGGTACTTCAACCCGGAATCGGGAAAGGTGATCCGTAATCTCGGAACGTTCCATGGTGCATTCCTCCTTGCTACTTGACCCACTCGTGGGGCCGGTAGTGCTCCATTTTTTTGCCGTGCACGAACTCTAAGAATTCCACAACCTGGCTGGTGGGAATCTCGTGGTTTCCTGGTGTGGCGCCCGAAAGAAGGGCGATCTGCGCGAGAAACTCGAGGGTCTCCAACCGGGCGTACGCTTCCTCGATACTCTTCCCCACGACGGTCACCCCGTGGTTTTGCAACACGAACACCCGGGCACCCCTTTGCAACCCCTCGGAAAAAACGCGGGCGAATGCATCGGTTCCCGGCATCCGGTAGGGGAGGTAGGCGATGGGTGCAAGTGTGAGGGCCGTTTCGGGAAGAGCGTTCACCGGGAAAGGTTGCTGCATTACGGCAAGGGCAGTGGCATGAACGGGATGCGCGTGGAAAACGGCCCCCGCATCCGCGCACTGGCCGTAAATGTTCAGGTGCATTCGGTACTCGGAAGAAGGTTCCCGGAGACCCGAAACTTTTTCCCCCTCGAGTGAAAGGGTGACGATATCTTCGGGCACGAGGAAGTGCTTGATGACCGTGGTTGGGGTGATGAGCACTTTTCCTCCAGCACGGAGGCTCATGTTTCCCCCGGTGCTTTCCGTTAGTTTTCGATCCCACGCGAGCTTGGAGTACAGCACAAGTTTCTCTTTTTCGTTCATCACGACCTCCCGTTCCTTTCGTTTGCACAAGCCGTTCTCCATCCCAATCGGGGAACAGCCCATTTGCTTTTGCTGACAGGAAATGATACAATAATCGCGGAATTTGCCAATTTTTTTGATTAGTTTTGCCAATGATTATATCATACTTTTCTCAGAAAATAATCATTCTTTGGAGAGGTGGAATTTCCGTGGGTGGCCAGGTACTCGAAGAACAGTTCCCAGGGTGGGAGCCAAACTTTGCCCTTTTCCGTTCGGTGATGATGGGAGAAGCCGCACCTTTGCGCGTGCACCTTTTCGAGCACGAGATCGATGGGCCTTTTCGCAAAAAGATCTGGGTGGGACGCTGGAACCTTCCCTGGGGAGAGAGCCGGGAACAGAGGATCTTCCAGGACATCGAGTTTCGGCGCCGCATGGGATACGATTTTGCCACGCTCTGGGGAACGTATCGCAACAACCCGCTTTTTTCCCCCGAGGGCGCTGAGGGGCGTCGCTGGGCCCAAGAAGGTCTGGGGTTGATTCGCTCCCGGGAAGATTTCGAGAAATGGGACTGGCAAGCCATTCGCGTGGATGAAAGCGTGGGGGAAATCTACCGAGCCCTGCTGCCGACCGGAATGAAATGCCTGATGTGTAGTCCCGTGTGGCACAAGATCATGGATGATTTTCTCGGCCACACCGGTCTGTTTACCGCCGTGATCGAGCAACCTGACCTTGTCAAAGACGTGATCGACGCCTGGGGCCAAAAGGTGTTCGACTTTTACGCCACCTACATCCGAGAGGATTTCGTGGGGGGGATTTTCCACGGGGACGACCTGGGACACAAGACCGGTACGCTCGTTCGCCCCTCGGTGATTCGCGCGCTCTTCCTTCCCTGGGTGAAAAAGTACGCCGCCCTGGCACACCAGGAGGGAAAGGTTTTCTTCCTACACTCTTGTGGAAACGTGTATGCGTTGATGGAAGATTTTCTCCAAGACATCCAGATCGATGCCTTCCACTCCTTCCAGGATACCATCGTTCCCGTGACGGATTTCAAGAAGCGGTACGGGAAACGGACGGGAGTCTTGGGCGGAGTGGACGTGGATAAACTGGCAAGGCTCCCGGAACGAGAACTCCGGGCATACCTCGACAGCATCCTGGAAACATGCATGGAAGGTGGGAGATACGCGCTTGGTTCGGGGAATTCCATCACCGACTACGTTCCCGTTTCCAATTACAGGATCATGATTGCCCAAGCCGTCCGATTCTCGGAGTCGATGGGTTGGCGCGCGCCAAAAGGAGGTACGCAATGAGCAAAGAGCTGAGGCAGGAAAAGATCGTGCAGCTCATCATGGACAGGGACTTTGTTTCGATGAGCGACTTAGGGCACTCGTTGGGGGTTTCGACCATCACGCTCCGGAGGGATATCGCGGAACTCGTGGAGAAGGGGTTCGTGGAAAAAACCTACGGCGGTATCAAAAAGGCGAGCAACCGTGTTTCCGAGGCACGCTTCTTCGAGCGATTGGCCACAAACCGCAAGGAAAAGCAGATGATGGCACGGGAAGCCCTGAACCTCATTGAAGACGGCGACATCCTTTTCTTCGATACCAGTACCACCGTGTTCGAGCTGGTGCTGTGGTGCTGCAAGTACCGCAAGTTTCTCAACGTTGTCACGAATGGTCTGCAAACCGCCTCCGAGTTGCTCAAGAACCCCACCTTCAACGTCACGGTGATTGGGGGCACGGCCACGTCTTCCAACTTCGCAACCTCGGGGGTGTACGCCGAGAAAATGGCCTCGGAAATCCACGTGCGCCAAGCCTTTTTTTCCTGCAGCGCGTTTGACCCGCAAGAGGGTTCCTTCGAAAACGTTCCCACCACGGGAAACATCAAGAGAATCTTGGGTGAAAAAAGCGAACGGCGCATCCTACTCGCGGACCAGGGAAAGTTTTTCCGCAAATCCATCATGAAAACCTTCGACGTGCAAACGCTCGATGCCATCATTACCAACCTGCCGAAAGAAGGCATCCCATCCACCCTTTTGCACGATACCCGCTACCGTTTTGCCACGGAAAAAGCAATCACCGAATGAACAAGTTGTTCATTGAGTGACCAACTTGTTCCAATGAACCGGTTAATTGGAGAATCGGCTTTTCTTTTTTCCAAAAATGTGCTATGATAAGAGCATATTTTATCAAGAAATACTCTAAAAATGGTCTTTTTGTGTTTCCCATAACCGTCCACGAGGTGCGAAATGCTGCGAAAACCCTTTGACCTGAAATGTGACCTTTTGCGCGAGCCGGTAGGGATGGATTGCCCTTCACCTGTTTTGCAGTGGAACGTGGAGTCCGAACGCCGGGGGGCTTGCCTGGCCGCATGCGAAATCGAACTTGCCCACGATCCCAGGGCCTTTTTCGAGGCCCCCAACCGCACCTGGAAAAGCGGCTGGATTCCCATCGATGCTCCCGAGTGCAGCGATTGCCTGCCGGAGTTGGAGGAACATTCCCTGTACTTTTGGAGGGTTCGTTGCAGGGACAACGAGGGAAACGTTTCGGATTTCAGTGATCCCACGCGGTTTGCCACGGGCTTCCTTCGGTCCGCACCCCAGGCACGGTGGATAACCTCTCCGCAACCCGAATTCTTCCAGACACGCGGAACCTTCGTTCTCAACCAAAAAATCGACGGACACCGTCACACCCATGCGCTTTACCTGCGCAAGGAGTTTGCCCTTAAAGGCCCTTTGCAAAGGGCGGTGGTGTACTTTTGCGGGTTGGGATATGGCCAGTTGGAGATCAACGGGCAAAAAGTGGGCGACCACGTTCTTGACCCTGCGCAGTCCGAGTACGACAAGGCGGTGTATTTCAGCGGTTTCGACGTGACCCACCAACTTCGCCAGGAGAATGCGCTGGTGATGATCCTGGGAAACGGGCGTTTCCTCGAAAGCTACGGTTTCGAGTATCCCCGGGGATGGGTAGAGCTTCGCCTGGAATACCGGGATGGAACGGTGGAAAACGTCCTGAGCGACACCTCCTGGGTTTGCATCCCCGGGGAGGTGACGCGCAACGGGATCTACTGCGGGGAGACGCACGATTCCCGGAGGAAGGATCCTTCCCTCGGCCTGCCAGGTGCCGACGTGGTTCGATTTCCCAGGGCCATCGAGGTGGAAGGCATTCTCCCGAGGTTCCAAAACATGGAACCCATCCGCGTCACGAGGTTGCTTGCCCCGCGCTCGGTGCATTCCCCCGCCGAAGGCACCGTTATCTTCGATTTCGGCCAGAATTTTGCCGGTTGGGTGCGGCTCACGGCGGATGGTCCGCGCGGAACAAAAATCCGCCTGCGTTTCTCCGAGCTGCTCGCGGAGGATGGTTCGCTCAACATGCTTGTGCTGGAAAACGCCGAGGCCACGGACGAATGGATCTTGCGCGGCGAGGGGGAAGAAACCTTTGAACCCCTTTTCACCTACCACGGATTTCGGTACGTGGAAGTGACCGGCTACCCCGGTGTCCCGCGACCAGACCAGATCGTGGGATGCGTCGTCCATTCGGACGTGGAAGCGCAGGGCTCCTTTTTCTGTTCGAATGAGCTGGTGAACCGTATCCACGAGTGCGTGCAATGGGGACAACGTTCCAACCTCATGAGCATTCCCACGGACTGCCCCCAACGTGACGAACGACACGGATGGTTGGGAGATGCGCATCTTGCCGGCGAAGAATCCCTATTTAACTTCGGCATGCACGCCTTCTACCGCAAGTACCTGGACGATATTTCGCGTTCCCAGCAATCGGACGGGTCCCTTTCGGACGTCGTGCCATCGTATTACCGCTTTTTTCCCGCGGATCCCGCGTGGGGCAGCGCGTACGTAACCCTTGCCTGGGAAACCTACCAGTTCACCGGAGATGCACAGCTTCTCGCCAAACACTTCCCGGGCATGCAGCGGTACGTGGATTTCCTGGGGACGCTGGCAGACGGTGGCATCATTACGTTCGGCAAGTATGGGGACTGGTGTCCTCCCGGCTCCATCTTGCCCAAGCGAACGCCCGTTGCACTCACCTCTACCTGGTTTTACTTCCACGATGCCCTGATTCTTTCCAAGATCGCCCAAGTCCTGGGCCAGCCCGAGGTACGGGAAAGATACGAACAGGTTGCCCTTCAGGTCAAGGATGCGTTTCACCGCGCTTTCTTCCAGGAAGACCAGTACGCGGTTGTTCCCATGAGCCCGAGGCAAAGCCTGGACAGCAGCCTGCCCTCGCAGACCTCGAACGCCCTGCCCCTGTCGTTGGAGATGGTCCCCCCGGATGCACGCAGCAAAGTGTTCAACACCCTCGTGGATTCCATCATCCGGCGAAGCGACTACCACGTGGACACCGGCATCGTGGGAACGCGTTTCATCCTCGACGTGCTTTCGGATGGGGGGCGGATGGACGTGGCATGGAAGATGGTGAAAAACCCCGACTACCCGGGGTGGGGGTACATGGTGAACCAGGGTGCGACCACGCTGTGGGAACGCTGGGAAAAGTTGACGGGTTTCTCGATGAATTCGCACAACCACATCATGCTGGGAAGCGTGGATGGTTGGCTGTACAAGTACGTGGCTGGCATGCGTCCACTGGAAGCGGGTTGGGCCAAGATCTTGTTCCAGGTGCCTTCGCTGGAAGACATCCGGTTTGCCTCGGCAAGCGTGAAAACCCCCCGGGGAAAGGCCTCCGTTTCCTGGAAACGCCGGAAGGGGGAGTTGGAAGCGGTGATTCGTGTTCCCGTTTCCGCCAAGGCCCAGGTGCGGCTTCCACTGCCCGAAGGGGCCAAGGTTTGGGAAGGGGGCAGGGAGGTATTTTCCAGGACTTCCACAGCTGGGATTTTTGAAACCGAAACCGCGAGTGGCCTGTACCGTTTCCGGGTGGCTCGGGAAGAACCATCCGCCAAGCCGATGGGGGAAGGAGTGGAGCGAGGATGATGTTTTACATCGTTCGCCGCGTTTTGTTCGGGCTGTTGACGCTTTGGGTGGTCATGACCATCACCTTTTTCCTGATGCACGCCATCCCGGGTGGGCCCTTCGACATGGACAGCATGGACGTACAGAGTCCCAGCTACCGCAGGATCATGGAAGAACGGTTCGGGCTGAACAAGTCGATCTTCGAGCAGTACCTGATGTACTTGGGCAACCTTGCCCGGGGCGAACTGGGACTATCGATCAGTTACTACCCTCGGACGGTGAACCAGATCATCGCGCAAGGATTCCCCGTTTCTGCGCGCCTGGGGGGTATCGCGATCCTTCTGTCCATCGTGGCAGGCATCGTGTGGGGTGTGGTGGCGGGATTGCGGCAGGGAAGGTGGCAGGACAACCTGATGAAAGTGCTCACGGCGTTGGGGATCACGATTCCCGGTTTCGTGCTTGCCACGCTGCTTATCTACTCTTTTGCCGTGGAGCTGCGCTGGCTTCCTCCCATGGGGCTCCGTTCGTGGAAGCATTACATCCTGCCTGCTGTGGCTCTCTCCTTCGGGCCGGTGGCCTACCTGGCGCGCTTGACGCGTTCGAGCCTGCTGGACGTGATCCGGCAGGATTACATGAAAACCGCACGTGCAAAGGGGCTATCCAGAAGGAAAGTGATTTACAAGCACGCACTCAAAAACTCCATGCTACCCATTGTCACCTACATCGCCCCGCTGATCGCGGGACTGATGACTGGAAGCTTCGTGATCGAGAAGGTCTTTGCCATTCCGGGCATGGGACGGGAAATGGTGCTGGCGATTGGCAACCGCGATTACATGATGATACTCGGGTTGACCTTCTTTTTCAGCGCGTTGATCGTTTTCACCTACATCATCACCGACGTGCTGTACGCGTTTCTTGATCCGCGCATCAAGCTGGGAAAATGATGAGCGAAAGGATGAAGCGAAATGGATGAACAGGTCCACGTTCCCGCTGAACTATTTGCACCCGTTCCCCCCCAAGAAAAGCTGCGAAACGAAATCGTTCGCCCTTCGATGTCGTACTGGCAAGATGCCTGGCGACGCTTACGTGCCAATCCCCTGGCCATGATCGGGCTGGTCATCGTGATCTTCATGACGTTTCTGGCACTTTTTGCTCCCCTTTTGACCCCGTACGATTACTACTCGCAGGATTTGTACAACGCCAATGCCGTGCCTTCGAAGGAACACTGGCTGGGCACCGACCAGTTCGGCCGAGACTTGCTCACCCGCATCCTGTTCGGCGCGCGCATTTCCATGACCGTTGCCTACGTTTCCACGCTCCTGGTGCTCGTGATTGGGGTAACCTACGGGGGTGTTTCGGGGTACTTCGGGGGCAAGGTAGACAATGTCATGATGCGCATCGCAGATATCCTGAGTGGGGTTCCCAGCATGTTGTACCTGATCCTGCTCATGGTGGTGCTGGGACCGGGGCTGGTCACCATCATCATCGCCATGGGTATTGCCAACTGGATCGGCATGGCACGCATGGTGCGGGCGGAAGTGCTGAAGTTGAAAAACCAGGAATTCGTGATGGCTGCCCGGGCACTGGGTGTGAACAACCGCAAGATCCTCTTTCGTCACCTTCTTCCCAACAGCATGGGCACCATCATCGTGAACCTGACGTTTGCGATTCCCGGTGCCATTTTCGCCGAGGCCTTCTTGAGCTTCATCGGGTTGGGGGTTTCGGCTCCACAAGCCTCGTGGGGCATGATGGTGTCCGAGGCCATGCAGATGTTCATGGCGTTCCCGCTCAATCTTTTTTGGCCGGCGCTGGCGATCTGTATCACCATCTTGGGATTCAATTTCCTGGGCGATGGGTTGCGAGACGCTCTGGATCCCAAGATGAGAAAGTAGGAGAGTGGCGATGCAAAAGTTGTTGCAAGTCAAAGAGCTTCGTACATCCTTTTTCACCTACGCCGGGGAAGTCAAAGCAGTGCGAGGCGTGGATTTCGACGTGCATCGTGGAGAAGCCGTGGGCTTCGTGGGAGAATCCGGTTGCGGCAAGAGCGTCACCATGCTTTCGGTGATGGATATCCTCGACGACGTCGGCAAGATCGTGGGGGGGAGCATCCTTTTCGAAGGCGTGGAACTCACCGCGCTTTCCGAGAAAAAAATGCAGGCCATCCGGGGAAACCAGATTTCCATGATCTTCCAGGACCCAATGACCTCGTTGAACCCCGTGTACACGGTGGGAAACCAGATGGTCGAACACCAGGTTCGCCACAGCAAGATCGCGCGTTCCGAAGCCAGGCGACGGGCAATCGACATGCTGGAACTGGTGGGGCTTCCGCAACCCGAGGAGAGAATCCGGCAGTACCCCCATGAATTTTCCGGGGGCATGCGACAAAGGGCAATGATTGCCATGGCGTTGGTTACCGGGCCCAAGCTGCTGATCGCCGATGAACCCACCACCGCGCTGGATGTGACCATCCAAGCACAAATCCTGGAAGTAATGAAAGACGTGCGCAAGGAACTGAACACCTCGATCATCCTGATCACCCATGACCTGGGCGTGGTGGCGAGCCTGTGTGACCGTGTGAACGTGATGTACGGGGGAAAAATCGTGGAATCCGCCCAAGCGATGGAACTATACCGGCATCCTGGCCACCCGTACACCGTGGGTCTATTGCAAAGCGTGCCCAATCCCGCCAAGAAAAGCAAGGAGCGGCTTGTTCCCATCGAAGGGCAACCACCAGACTTGCTCAAGCCCCCAGAAGGCTGTCCCTTTGCCCCGCGTTGCCCCCACACCATGCGCATTTGCCAGCAAAAAATGCCCCCGGCTTTTCCCAGCGGAGAGGGCCATAGCGTTGCCTGCTGGTTGCCTTTGAAGCAGAAGGAGGAAGCGCACGATGCTTGAAAACACACTGCCCTTGCTGGAAATCACGAAACTCAAAAAGTACTTCCCCATGAAACACAAGCTTTTCTCGAAGAAACGAAGTTTCCTGCAAGCGGTGGATGGGATTGACCTGCGCATCGAACGCGGAGAAACCGTTGGATTGGTTGGGGAATCCGGGTGTGGCAAAACCACCGCGGGCCGAACCGTAATCCGTTTGTACGATCCCACGCAGGGCAAGATCCTCTTCGACGGAAAGGACATCGCGGGGCTCTCGCAAAAACAGATGCTGCCCTTCCGCCGGAAGATGCAGATGATCTTCCAAGATCCGTACGCTTCGCTCGATCCACGATTCCTGGTGAAAGATATCGTTTCCGAAGGCATGGTCCCATCCCTTTCGCGCGGGGAGAAATTGGAAAAAGTGAAATTCCTACTCTCCAAGGTGGGGTTAAATTCCGAGCACGCCAACCGCTTCCCCCACGAGTTTTCCGGGGGGCAAAGGCAAAGAATCGGTATTGCCCGTGCACTTGCGGTGGAACCCGAGTTTATCGTGTGCGACGAACCCATTTCTGCGCTGGACGTTTCCATCCAGGCCCAAGTGGTGAACATGCTGCAAGACCTGCAGCACGATTTCGGGCTGACCTACCTCTTTATCGCGCACGACATTTCCATGGTGAAGTACATTTCCAACCGCATCGCGGTGATGTACCTGGGAAAAATCGTGGAGATTGCCCCGAGCGATGAAGTGTACACCCATCCGCTTCACCCCTATTCCCAGGCCTTGCTGTCCGCGGTTCCCATCCCGGATCCCGGTGAAGCGCAGAAAGCAATGCGTATCGTTCTGGAAGGTGATGTTCCCAGTCCGATCGATGTTCCCGAGGGTTGCCGATTCCGAACGCGCTGTTCCCATGCAATGGATGTGTGCGCGCGGCAGACCCCCGAATTGAAAGAAGTAGAATCCGGGCATTATGTCGCCTGTTTCTTGACAGATGAAGACACCCATCCCAGGTGAGTGGGGTGGAGAAAAGGAGGCTTTTTATGGGAAACAAAAGGATTGTTCTGGTTCTCGCAGTTGTCTTTGCCCTTGTTTCGGTCGTGGCACTTGGTGCGGCAAAGGAAATTACCTACAACGTCGCCGCGGAAGCCAACGGCTATGACCCGAGGAGTTCGGCCGGGCTAAACCAGCGCCAGGTGATCAACCAGTGCTTCGAGGGTTTGCTCAAGACCGACCAAAACGGTGCGTCGGTACCGGGGATCGCCGAGAGCTGGGAGATGCTGGACAACGGAACCACCATCATCTTCCACCTGCGCGATGCAAAGTGGTCCGATGGAAAAGCGGTTACGGCGCAAGACTTCGAGTACGCCTGGAAGAGCCAGTTGGATCCCGATTTCGAATCGTCGAGCAACGATCGGTTGTTCGTGATCAAGAACGCGGAGAAGTACCTGAAAGGCGAAGCCCAACGGGAAGAAGTGGGCGTGAAGGCCCTCGACGACAAGACGCTCGAAGTGAAGCTGGAATACGCATCCCCCTTTGCGATGGAAAATTTCGCGGGTGTTTCTTTCTACCCGGTGCGGCAGGACATCGCGGAGAACGATCCCCTCGGCTGGACGCTCAACCCCAAGACCTTCGTGGGGAACGGCCCATTCAAGATGACATCATGGAGAGCCAAGGACGAGATGCTGTTCGCAAAGAACCCCAACTACTACGACGCCGCAAACGTGAAGCTCGAACAACTGCGCTTTGTGTTCGTGGAGGAAGCCGCTACGGCACATGCGGCATTCCTTACGGGAGACATCGACGTGAACGAGACCGTTCCCGCTTTTGCCACCGAGCAGCTGATTTCTGACGGTTACGCGCTGATCGTTCCCTTGGTTGCCACGTACTACTACTCCATCAACATGGGATCGGATGACTGGGCCGACGTGGAACGAACCCCGGCGGATGCACTCACGCGCGAAGCTCTTTGGGACGTTCGCGTGCGCAAAGCGCTTGCGATGGCCATCGACCGGGTCGCCATCACCGACGTTGTGCTTCGCGGGGGACAGGTTCCCGCGTACGGTTTTGCCCCTGAGGGTGTCGTGATGAACGGCCACGATTTCCGAAAAGCGAGGTCCTACTTTGACCCCCACGGGGACGTGGAAGAAGCCCAAAAGTTGTTAGCCGAAGCTGGTTATCCAGGTGGCGCAGGCTTCCCCGTGTACGAGATCTTCTACAACACCAGCGAAATGCACGCTGCGGTTGCCCAGGCGGTGCAAGACATGTGGAGGAAAAACCTGGGGATCGACGTGAAACTGGTAAACAAGGAAACCAGCGTGTTCGCGTTCGAGCGTGGACGGGGCATGTACCAGATTGCCCGATCCGGAAACACCTGCGATACGCTGTATCCCTCCATCCTCGAATTGTTCAAGTTCGACATTCCCACCAACGATCCACAATGGGTGCTGCCCGAGTACGTTTCACTGATCGATGCTGCAGCACGCTCCACCGATACCGTGCGCATGGAAGCACTGTACCGCATGGCCGAGGATGTGCTGATGGAACACATGCCCGTGATTCCCATTTTCTACTACACCCGGGTTTTCGCGATGCAAAAGAACGTGCACGACGTGGTCCGCCTGCCCAGCGGCTCCATCTACTTCAAGTGGGCCTATAAAGACTAGTTCGTTACCCTCCTTCTTTCTTTCGCAGGGTGGGGCGAAGCCGGTCTTTTTGCCCGGTTTCGCCCTTTTTCTTCTACGCGTTACGCGTTCCTGGAGGTGTATCCAAGTGCGCCAACCCGATTTTGAAAGCTTTGCAGCGGTGATCCAAGGGAAACGAAAACCGTCGAAGGTACACCTGGTGGAGCTGGGAGTGGACATCGAAGTAGTGAAAGCGGTGATGGAGGGCGTTTTCTCCCGGCACTGGTCCGATGATCCCCAAGAGCAACTTCTCTTGCGCCTGGAATTTGAACGGTTGTTGGGGTACGATGCACACGTTTTTAGCTCCCATTTTTCGGGGATGCCCGAATTTGAAAAGAAGACCTCGAGTGATTTTGGCCCCCTTGCCCGTGCCAACCGAACTTGGGCATTGGAAGGAATCGGCCTGATCAACAGCCAGCAAGATTTCCATGCCGTTGACTGGCAAGCCATTCGCGTGGACGAGAGCCCGTTCCTCCAGGTGAAACAGCATCTTCCGAAGGGCATGAAGATCCTCCTTTTTTCCACGCTGTTTGAACAGGTGATGGAATGGTGGATGGGATACGAGGGGCTCTTCGTCAACCTGGTGGAAAACCCCGAGCTGGTGGAGGATGTTTTCGCGCAATGGGGGCAGAAGGTGTTTGCGTTCTACCAGCGGTTCCTTTCCGATCCAGCGGTGGGGGGGATTTTCCACGCGGACGACATGGGTTTCAAGACGTCGACCATCGTCAGCCCAGCGGTGTTGGAGAAGTACCTCTTCCCGTGGTTGAAACAGTTTTCACGGCTTGCCCATGATTACGGCAAGTTGTTCCTCTTGCATTCCTGTGGCAACGTGTCCCGCATCATGCCGACCCTTATCCAGCAAATCCACATCGATGGTTTTCATTCGTTCCAGGACAGTATTTGCCCCATCGTGGATTTCTACGACCAGTACCCTTCGATTGGTGCCCTGGGTGGTGTAGACATGGACAAGCTGGCCCGGTATCCTCCAGCTGAATTGCGCGCGGTGGTCCGAGCCATTCTCCAGCATTGTGCCCCTGGGGGAAGATTTGCACTGGGATCGGGAAACACCGTGGCAAACTACGTGCCGATCCGGAATTTCCAGATCATGCTACAAGAAGCCGAACGATTTGCGCTATAATCCCAAAAACCACGAAAGGAGAAAGAGAATGAACGCATGGATCGTATACGGAGGATGGGAAGGGCATCAACCCCGGGAAATTTCCGAGTGGTTTGCCCGTGAATTGCGAGAAATGGGGTGGAATGTCCAACTTTTCGCGGAATTGGGTGTGCTGGAAGACACCGAGGAATTGAAGTCGGTTGACCTGCTGGTTCCCATGTGGACCATGGGAACGTTGGGTGAAAAAGCCACCCGGGCAGTTCTGGATGCGGTGGCCAATGGAATGGGGATCGCGGGATGCCACGGTGGGATGTGCGATGCGTTTCGAGAGAACACCGATTGGCAATTCATGACGGGAGGACAGTTCGTGGCCCACCCCGGGAACGACACCCGGGAATACACCGTGCAATTCAAAAGGGGATCGAGCGCTATCGTGGAGGGGTTGCCCGATTTTTCGCTGGTGAGTGAACAATACTACATGCACGTGGATCCAGCCATCGAAGTGCTGGCCACCACCCGGGTGACGGGCGGGGAAGACATGGGACCCCATACCGCCAACGGCGAGGTGGATATTCCCGTGGCCTGGACGAAACGATGGGGAAAAGGCAGGGTGTTTTACTGCTCGCTGGGGCACAACGTGGAACTGTTCGCGCAGCAACCCCTCGGAGAACTCATGCGCCGGGGTTTTACCTGGGCGGCTCGCAGGGGATAGGGGGGGAATTGACGTGAACATCGGTGTGGTTGGCTGTGGAAACATCAGCGATATCTACCTGGAGAACCTCACGGGCGTGTTCCCCAAATGGAGGAAAGGTTCATTGGAAAGGGTCGTAGCGGTCGCAGACCTCGACGACCAAAAAGCCCAGCGCCAAGCCAAACGCTATGCCATCCCCCGTGTTAGCAGCCTGGACGAAATGCTGCAGGATCCCGAAATCCACGTGATTTTGAACCTGACCAATCCCGGTGCCCATTTTGGCATCAATTCCAGTGCCTTGTTAGCGGGAAAGCACGTGTACTCGGAGAAACCACTGTGCCTTTCGAACCAGGAGGCCCAACAACTCCTTTCCATCGCGGACGAAAAAAAGCGATGGATGGGTTGCGCCCCCGACACGATCTTGGGTGGAGGAATCCAAACCTGCAGAGAGGTTTTGGACAAGGGTGCCATTGGCAAAGTGGTGGGGGTTGCGGGTTTCATGACCTGCCCCGGGCATGAATGGTGGCATCCCGACCCGGAATTTTACTACCAACCCGGGGGAGGCCCGTTGCTGGACATGGGCCCGTACTACCTTTCAACAATGGTGTACCTTTTGGGCTCCATTCGCGAGGTGCAGGGGATGGCAGCGACCCCACAGGCTTTCCGAACCATTTTCAGCGGGCCGAAGGCGGGAAAGAAATTCGAAGTGCAGACCCCCACGCACATTACCGCGCTGCTGGGGTTTGAAAACGGCGCGCTCGGAAACCTGGTGATGAGTTTCGACACCTGGTACAGCCATTTGCCCTTCCTGGAAATCTACGGTGAAAAAGGCACCCTCACCGTTCCCGACCCCAACTCCTTCGGGGGCCCCGTACTTTTGCGGAAAAGCCACGAAAAAGAGTGGGAACAGCTAAACATCGCCAAGCCTTTCACGGCAAATTCCCGCGGCCTTGGCTTGATCGAAATGATCGATGCCATCCAAGAAAACCACGAATGCATCTGTTCCGGAAAAACAGCCGCACACGTTCTGGAAGCGATGAACGGGATACTGGAAGCCGCCCAAACCGGGAACTCCATACCCATCCAATCCCCCATCCCCAACAGCAGGCTTCTTCCCAACCCCCTTTCCGGCCAGTAAAAGCCCTTGAAGCCATATGCCACTTGGGACCGCCGCACCCCAGAGCAACCCAAACACTTTCTGTAGGGGCAGGCCCCCGTGCCTGCCCGCCCTTACAACAACTCCTGAACCCGAGACTTGACAATCCGCCCAGTTATGCGGCATTCTAATAGATGTTACTCGGTGTTCATCGAAGAAACTTCAGCGAGTAGAGATCTTGTTGTGCAGAACCATTCGAAAGGGGAAATCCATGGCAGAAAAAAAGGGAAACGGCGCCAATCTCGGGTTTGAGAACCAGATGTGGGCGGCTGCTGAGTATGAGGATGTTCCCATCTTCTGCAAGAGCGAAGCAACGGATGAAATCAGGGAAAACGGCTACGTGTTGACCCCGTGTCGGTACGTGGGCGCAGCCGAAATCGAGCATGACGGCGTTCCTTTCGAGGAAAAGATGGCCGAACTGTCAGCCACTCTCTACGAGCAGTTCGCGGAGGCATACCGGCTTGAAGCCACCATCAAGAGGAACTTGGAGGTCTTGGGGTATGACAGATAATCAGGAAAGCCTCAACTT
>ERZ795053.504-NODE-504-length-50227-cov-5.868891_pt1 | contig 50227 bp, 38 predicted proteins | sample MGYA00375137_ERZ795053 | MGnify/ENA primary metagenome ERZ795053 (study PRJEB30182, sample SAMN05720284) | activated sludge metagenome | isolation source: Anaerobic digester | place: Hong Kong | collected 2014-12-17 ...
GACGGAACCGACGTCGCCCCCGGATATTCGCCGCCGCATCCAGAACGTTCTTCCCCACATCCGCGCCACGCCGCCTGAGACTCAATACGGGGAGGTCACGGCGGTTCGCGCCGAGGCGGGAATGGTCCTCTTCGAGACAGGGGAGCGGCGCGTCTATTACGGCCAGCGCGTTCGGATCACGCGAAATGACAGACTCGTCGGGACGGCCGTCATCAATCGGAGATTCACGGTACAGCGAGCCGCCGCCGCCCAGGTTGAGAATACCGACGTGGACATCCGGCGCGGCGACATCGTCATCTCCGATTGACGCATCCGGCGCCAATCGATCAATCGCCTGTTCTGAACCTCCCGGGCTTTCGATGGATCGCCCTCCCGGTAGGATAGCCGAGTCGCCCACGAGGCCCCGGCATGTCCACCTGGCTCGACAAGCTCCGATACGATCCAATCGCCCCGCTGCTCTCCTGTGGTGTTGACGCCGTGATCTACTTCACGCGCCGCGATCTGCTCGGCGAGCGCGTCGGGCCGGCGCGCCAACTCTGGTCGCTTCCGGATGTCGAGAAAAGGCTGCGCAAACAACAGTCCTATGGCGCATTCACATACCCCGGCAAGCGCGTTCCCGTTCATCCGCCACACTATTACGACCTGCTCGAAACCTGGAAGCAGTTTCGATTTCTGGTTGACCAATATGCGATGACAAAGGCGCATCCGGCCGTCGAGCGCGCCGCCGAGTTTCTCTTTTCCTGCCAGACGCGCGAGGGGGATTTTCGCGGGTTTCTCGGCAATCAGGTCGCGACCTACTACACCGGCGCCATCGTCGGTCTGTTGACCAAGGCGGGATACGGCGCGGACCCACGAATCGACAGGGGATTCGACTGGCTGTTGTCGATGCGTCAGGACGACGGCGGCTGGACCCTACCGATCCTGACACACACATTCACGAAGCGCGAACAGGCCCGGCTTTTCATGGCGGACGCCGAAACCGTCCAGGGCGACGCCGGCAGGCCCTTCTCGCACAACTGGACGGGGATGATCCTCCGCGCCTTCGCCGAGCATTCGAGGCGCCGACGAACGGCGGCGGCTCGCAACGCGGCGAAACTCCTGAAGACGCGATTCTTCAAACCCGACGTCTATGGATCCTACAAGTCGCCAGATTACTGGGAGCGATTTCAATACCCCTTCTGGTGGAATCATCTCGTCGCCGCGATGGACGCGATCTCACGAATCGGACTTCTGTCGGACGACCCCGACGTTCGACGCGCATTGGACTGGTTCGTCAGGCGTCAGCAGTCCGACGGTCTCTGGAAACTCAATAACGACAAGAAACGCACAGCGCAGCACGCTGGCGCCAATGAGATGCGGGCGTGGATCGCGCTCGCCATCTGCCGCATCCTGGGACGGTACTGATGACGCGTCGGCGAGTCGGGCGGCGCGAATACACCGGGCGGGGGATCGGGGGCCGATCGCGACCGGCGGCGGGAGACCGTCCGGCTTGTCGCTCCGGAAAACGCCTGAGCCTTCGGGTGAAAAGCCGTCCCAGGCCATCAAGATTGACGCGGCCCCCCAGTCCAGTACCTTATTGCGATCCGTGGACGCGTCCGGCGCCAACGCCGGGCCAATCCCCCCGAACTGGAGACGATCCGCCCCATGAAACTCGCATTCAGCAGCGTCGCCTGTCCGAACTGGAATCTCGCCACGATGGTCGAGAAGGCCAAGGAGTACGGATACCAGGGCATCGAACTTCGGGGGCTCGAAGGCCAGATGCACCTGCCGCTTGCCCCGCAGATCGCCTCCAATCCCGGAAAAGTCGCCGACCTGATGGACGCGACCGGCGTCAGCCTCGTCTGCCTGTCCACGTCCGCGGCGTTCCATCACCAGGATCGCGAGCAGGTCGCCCGCAACCAGGCGGAAGTCCGACAGTACATCGAGCTGGCCAGCAAGCTGCGCTGCCCGTTCGTCCGCGTCTTCGGCTCCGAGATCCCGCGAATGAAATTCAGTCTGCTCGGCTTCGAACGGCGGGAAACGACGCTGCATCGCATCGCCGAGGCCCTGCGCGAACTCGCCGACTACGCCGCGCGACACAAGGTCACGATCCTGATCGAGAACAACGGCGACTTCACGGACAGCGTTTCCATGTGGTACATCGTGGACGCCGTCGATTCCCCCGGCCTGCGCTGCTGCTGGAATCCGTTCAACGCCCTCACGCGCGGCGAGCGGCCGACACGATCTGTCCCCCGGCTCGGCGCTCGCGTTGGCCTCATCCATCTGACGGACGGCAAATTCACCAACGGCGTCTTTGAGGGCTACGCCCTCCCGGGCGAAGGCGCCCTGGAGCTCTATCGGTTCATCCAGTTGCTCAAGGGGATCGCCTACAAGGGCTATGTCTGCCTCGACTGGCCCAAGCTCTGGGAGCCGGGCCTTGCCGAACCGGACGTCGCCCTCGCGAAGACCGCCGCGACACTTCAGCCGATGATCGCCGAAGAACCCGTCACGCTCTCCGCCTACAAGGGCGACAAGCACCTGCCGAAATTCGTCGAAGCCTGAGCCCGAGCGTCTCTTTCCACACCTTACGTCGGAATTGACAACAGTTTCGTCGTTTTTTCTTTGCCGCCCACTCTGGCGGCGCGTACGATACGGTGACTCCGGGGCCGGAGCGAAATCGTTCCGTTCCCAGTGTTTTACTCCAACCGCCCTCTGACCAGGGAGCGTCGGATCGCGTATTTGTCATTGTTCTTCATACCGCGACTCGGGCCCCCGCAACCATAAGGAGTATTCGCATCATGTATCGACTCATTCCATGGATAGGCGGCGTCATCGTCTCGTTGACGATGACCGGCGTCGCCTCCGCAACCAACTACATCTGGCTGGAAGCCGAGCCACTGACGGGTGGCGCCATCGTCGTCGAGGACGGCATGGGCCATGCGCTTGATCTCAAGTGCGATCCGTGTTTCCAGAACGGCGACGCCGAGTGTCGCTGGCTCGTGACAATTCGAATCGGCAGCGACGATCCTCTCTTCGGCTGGACACTCGACCTCGGCAGCCGCGACGTCAATACCGCCATCCTGTCGGCCGGCTACCTCACACCGATCTACGGCTCCACGGGGGCGCTGATTGAGTATTTCCCCTTCGATGGCCCCCTGACCTTTGTTCCCGGCAGCGGACCTCAGCTCATGCGAAGAATGGGCGCAGGCACAATTTTCGCCGTTCCGCCCGCGATCGAATCCGATGACGGAATCGCCTGGAATGTCGCCGAGTTCATTCTCTCCAAGACGGCGACCAGCGCGGACTCGGGCGTCGTCGAGATCTATGGCCGGACAGGCGTCGGCGCCTACGGTCCGGTCCCCGGCGAGACCTTCCCCGCCGTGGTCGGCGACAATCCGGAAATCGAGATCGAGCAACCGCTCACGATCTATCCCAACGCGCTGATCACCATCTCGACGCGCATCGGCGCCGACTACGTCCCGCCCGCCGAGGGCGAAATGACGCCCTTCCTCTGGGACGATGAGCCGATCGTCGATCCGGCGGACGCCGGCACGCCGGGCGACTCGATGTGCGGCGGCACGGGCGCGTTCGGCGTCAGCGCTTCCGGCTTCTCCGGTCCCTCACAAGGTGGAACCGTCGGCGGCATCGCCATCAGTGAAGGCGGCCGCAGCGTTCGCGATCCGATGGGGGGCCTCACGGCCCTCTGCGCTCCGACCTCGCTGATGAGTTCGGCGATGACACTCCTCTGCATGATGTCGCTTCGTACCGCTCGACGCCGCAGGCGTTGAGCGTCGCTCCTTTTGACAGGCGCCCCTTCTTCGGCGGCGTCGATCGGCGGAAACGTCGTTCGGCGCCGCCAAGCGTTTTCCCGTCTGGTTGACGAACAACGCGCGTCGCCGAATTGGCGTGGTATCGCATGACGCGATCGATACAATGCGACCATGCCAGGGACGGCGACAATCAACGAGACCTTCGTCGAGAACATGCGCGGCCTGTGGCGCCTGGATGCGCGGCTCGCATGGGAAACAGACCAACTGCCGGCCGACGCCGGCCTGGAGGTCCAGCCCTCCCGCCGCGGCGGTCCGACGGCCGCCGTCACGACGGCCGACCGGCGCACGCTCTTTCTCCACAGCCGATACGATCCCGCTCGCGAGGCCGCTGAGTTTGCCGACAACCTCGAAATCGGCGAGGCCGCCTGCGTTGTCCTCTGTGGACTCGGCCTCGGCTACCATCTCAAGGCGATCTTTGCGAACACGGGACGAGACACGATCCTCCTTGTCTCGGAACCCGACATCGCGACCATCAAATCGGCGATGGAACACGTCGATCTCTCACGCGAACTTTCGTCGCATCGTGTTCGGATTCTGACGCGCATCGAAAAAGACTACCTGCATGATCGACTGGCGCCGTTCTCCACGCAGTTGATGTTCGGCGCGGCGTTCGCCGTCCCGACGTCTTCGCGAGAGTGGAACGCCGAATTCCATGCGCAATGCCGGGACGCCATTGTCGACTTCGCGGCATTTTCGAAGGTGTCGCTGACGACGCTCGTGCGAAACGCGGAGATCACCTGTCGGAACATCGCCAACAACCTCCCGACCTACGTCGCGACGCCTCCAACGCAGGCGATCCGCGGACGCCATGCGGGCAAGCCGGCCATCCTCGTCGCGGCCGGGCCGTCGCTTCGCCGGAATATCGACCAGTTGCGGGAACTGAAGGACCGGGCCGTCATCATCGCTGCGCAGACAACGCTGGAGCCGTTGCTCGAGCGCGGTATCACACCGCACTTCGTCACATCGCTCGACTACAGCGATCTGTCGGCTCAGTTCTTCGAAGGCCTGCGTATCCCGGAGGAAGTCGTCCTCGTGGCCGAGCCGAAGGCCTCATGGAGGGTCATCGACGCCTTCCAGGCCGCGGTCGAAGGTCAGGCCAGAACCATCCTGCTGGACAACGTGTTCGCGCGACGCTGCCTGGGCGACGCGCTGGCCGCGCGGGCGCCGATGGAACCCGGCGCGACGGTCATGCACCTCGCGTTCTACCTCGCCCAATGGCTTGGCTGCGATCCCATTGTCTTCATCGGGCAGGACCTCGGATTCGGCGGACACGTGTACTACGCCCCCGGCGTTGCAATGCACGCCGCGTGGGGACCGGAACTCGGGCGGTTCTGCTCACTCGAAATGCGCGAATGGGAGCGGATCATCCGACAACGCAGAATGCTGCGTCAGGTTCCTGACGCCAACGGCCAGCCGATCTACACGGACGAGCAGATGTATACGTATCTGCAGCAGTTCGAGCGGGACTTCGCGAAGGCGCCGCAGCGTGTCATCGACGCGACGGAAGGCGGCGCCCGAAAGCGCGGCGCCGAGACGATGCCCCTCGCCGACGCGGCGCGACAGTTTCCGAAGTCGTCCGCGCCCGTCTCGTCAGTGGTGGACGGCGCCATTCGATGGATTGACGCGTCACGACTCGATCCGGCGCTCACAGTTCTCCGGGAACGCCTGGAGGCGCTGAACGCGTTCGAATCGATGTGCGTCGAAACGCGCGATCTCCTGAACGCGATGGAAGACGCCGTCGAGACGCCGGCTCGATTCAATCAGCTCGTCGTGCGCGTGGACGAACTCCGCACACTCGTTCAGCAGCACGAACTCATGTTCCGCATGGTGCGCGATGTCTCTCAGCTTGCCGAACTCCAGAAACTGGCGGCGGACCGCAAGCTGTCGCTTGACGCGCCCGACGATCGGAAACGCGCCGTTCGACAGCTTCGTCGCGACGTCGCGTTCATCGACGCCATGCTTGATGGCTGCCAGCGCCTGCGCCGCATCTTCCAGGAAGCCATCGCGCGATTTGAGGCGGCCCGCGCCTCAGGCGTCGGCCGTTCGGCGCCGGCGACTTCGCCGCCTGCGACGGACCCCGCCTCATGAACATCATCGCCGCCGTCAATGTCAACCTCGACGAATCGCCCATGGGGCTCTCGTCGCGGCTGCGCGAGCCGCTTGAGAATCGCCCCGTGTTGCGGCGGACAATCGAGCGCGCCTTGCGTGTTGAGGGCGCCAGCGGCGTCCACGTCCTTACGCCGCCGTCTCAGGTCGAAGAAGTGCGCGCCATTCTGGACGGACTCGACGTGCGGATTGAAACGCACAACGCCCCGGCGCCTCCCTATCAGGCGCTCGTGCGGGCGGGGCGATTCTGGGGACTCGACGGCTGGCGTGGCGGCGTGGGATCGCTCTGCGTCTTCGATGAGGACTTCAATGCGCCCCTGCTTCAGGGTCTCGTCGCCAAGACGCGGGCCGACGCCGTTATGTCGATTCCCGGCGCGGCGCCCCTGCTCGACGCCGACCTGCTCTCGTCAATGATCGCCCATTTCAGAGCAAACATCGACATGGCGCGCATGACGATCATGCAGGCGCCGCCCGGACTCAACGCCATCATTGTCGCCCGCGACATCATTGAACAGCTCGTTGGCGTCGGCATGCCGCCCGGCGCGATGCTCGTCTACCAGCCCGATGCGCCGGCGCCCGATCTGACCGGCAGGGAGGCCTGCTATCGTCCGGATGCGGCGATTGTCCGCGCATCCGGTCGACTTCTCTGCGACACATCCCGGTCCGTCGAACGCGTCCGTCGAATCATGGCCGCCGGCGGCGACACCTGGAACGCCGCCACCATCTGCCGCTGGCTGTCCGACGTCGATCAGCAGCATCTCGTGAATACGCCGGACGACATCGAAATCGAACTGACGACAGAGGATCAGTTCGGGGCCGGAGATCTCTTCAATCCGCGCGGCGACGCCGTCCCGACGCGCGGTCCGATCCGGCTGACGGCGATCGAGCGTATCGCCGAGTCCATCGCCGGCGTCGACGACGTGCGCATCGTCTTGGCGGGATTTGGCGAACCGACACTGCATCCGGAATTTCCCGGGATCTGTCGGGCGCTCCGAGAGGCGGGCGCCGGCGCCATCTGCGTCCGAACCAACGGCGTCGCGCTGACAGGCGCCGCCGAGGCTGCGCTGTTCGATACGCCCGTCGACGTGGTTGAAGTGATGATCGACGCCGTGAGCGCCGAAACCTACCAGCGCGTCCACGGGCTCAACGCGTATGACAAAGTGATCGCCAATCTGAATCGATGGGCGGCGCTGCGAATGGAACGCGCGTCGGTCCGTCCGCTGCTCGTCCCGTCTTTCGTGAAGTCTCACGATACCCTGGCCGAGCTGGAGCCGTTCGTCGATACCTGGCAGCGACAGCTCGGCGCCTACGCCGTCCGCGGCGCCAGCCACTACGCCGGACAACGCCCGGATCGGGCCGTCACGTCGATGTCGCCACCGCGAAGGGACGCCTGTCGACGCCTGTTTTCGCGCATCGTTGTCCTCGCCGACGGGACTGTCACAACGTGCGATCAGGACTACTCGGCAAGACAGGCCATCGGCTCGATCCTGGATCATTCACTCGAGTCACTGTGGCGCGGGGAGGCGCTCACGGCCGTTCGGGCCAATGATCCGGGGCGATGCGCCCTCTGCCCGAAGTGTGACGAATGGCATCGACCCTGATCGGCTGGAAGACGAATCCCTCGGCCCATAGGATCGACACCTGACTTTTTCGGGAGGCCTGTCGAATCATGCATAGTCCGTTACCCGCCTTCGTCAAACGCGATCTCGACGGCTTCTTCGGCCTGTTCATCGATAACCTCGTCCAGCTTCTGCTCATCATCGTGCTCTGCGTCAACCTCTGCGGCATGTCGGATGATCTCGTGTTCGGCCGAATCCTTCCCGGCGCCGCTGTGTCGCTCATCATCGGCAATCTCTTCTATGCGTGGCAGGCCCGTCGCCTGGCCGCCCGGGAAAACCGCACCGACGTGTGCGCCCTGCCCTATGGCATCAACACACCTTCACTGATCGTCTATATCTTCTTTGTCATCAAGCCCGCCTTCGATGAGTCCCATGACGCCGAGTTCGCATGGAAGCTCGGGCTCGTGGCGTGCATTGGAAGCGGCTGCATCGAATTCTTCGGCGCATTCGTCGCCGAGCGCCTGAGAAAACACACGCCCCGCGCCGCCCTGCTCAGCACCCTCGCGGGCATCGCCATCGGCTTCATCTCGATGACCTTCGCGCTGCAGATATGGCAATGGCCGCTGGTCGCCATGGCGCCACTCGCCATCATCCTCGTGACCTATTTCTCGGGGGTGCGCCTGCCGCTCAGTCTGCCCGGAGGACTCGTCGCCGTCGCGATCGGGACGCTGATCGCATGGATCCTGCCCCATGACTGGTCGAACAAGTCGATGACGCTCGACAGTGTGTCAAAGGCCTGGGCGGCCCACGGACTACACTGGCCCGGGGTCTATCTCGCCGACATCGTCACGACAATCGCGGAACACCGGCAGCGCATCCTGGCGCTGCTCGGCGTGATCGTTCCCATGGGCCTGTTCAATCTCATTGGCTCCCTGCAGAACATCGAGTCCGCCGAGGCGGCGGGCGATCGATACGCGACGGGCCCCTCCCTCGCCGTCAACGGCGTCGGCACGATCGTCGCCGCGATCTGCGGCAGCTGCTTTCCGACGACGATCTACATCGGGCATCCGGGATGGAAAGGTCTTGGCGCCCGGGCCGGCTACTCCACACTGAACGGTATCGTCATCACGCTGCTGATCTTCACGGGAACCCTGTCGCTCGTCGCATCAGTGGTCCCCGTTGAAGCGGGCATCGCAATTGTCTTCTGGATCGGAATTGTCATCACGGCCCAGGCGTTTCAGGCCACGCCGGCTCGCCACGCCCCCGCCGTCGCCATCGGTCTCTTCCCGGCGATCGCCGCATGGGGAGCGACAGTCGTCATGGGCGCGTTCAGCGCCGCCGGCGGCGCAACGATCGAGGCGAAACTGGCTTCCAGCCCGCAGGCGGACGTCAGCGGTTTCTGGCTCCACGGCCTGCTCACAATGGAACGCGGGTATATCCTGACCTGCATGATCATCGCCGCCGTCAGCGCGCATCTGATCGACCGGAAGTTCCTGCATGCCGCGGGCTGGATGTTCGCAGCGGCGTTGTTGACGGCAATGGGGCTGATGCACGCCTACGCGCTGCATGGAAATACCATCGACTATCACTTCAGCTGGTTCGCGGCGGCCTCGGACGGGGGCGGCCGCATCTTCGACGCCCGCCTGATCGCCATCGGCTATCTGTTGATGGCGGCGCTCTTTGGGGGCGTGCACCTGTTGTCGCGCGATGACGCACTTGACGCGCCGCACATCCCGCACGCCTGACGCCCGCGTGTGCGGATTGGCCTCGCCTGTGGATTGGCAGTACGCTACCTGCGATGACAACGCCCTCGGAGCTGAAACATCGCGTCGACGTCGCCGCCGGTCGAGCGCCGGCTGATCTCGTGTTGCGCGGCGGACAAATCGTCAATGTCCTCGCCAACGAAATCCACGAGGGCGACATTGCCATCGCAGGGGATCGAATCGTCGGAATCGGCGATTACGATGGCGCCGTCGTTGAGGACATCTCGGGCCTCTGCGTCTGCCCGGGATTGATCGACGCGCATGTCCACATCGAATCCTCCATGCTGGCGCCCCCCGAGTTTGCCCGGCTTGTGTCGACCTGCGGGACGACCGCCGTTGTGACGGATCCCCACGAAATCGCCAATGTCCTTGGGATCGATGGCATTCGATACATGCTGGCCGCCAGCGAAAAGACGCCCATTGACGTGTACGCAATGCTGAGTTCGTGTGTCCCCGCGTCGCATCTTGAAACGGCGGGCGCCACGCTGCTGGCCGAGGATCTTCGCCCGCTGTTCGACGAGCCCCGCGTTCTGGGGCTGGCCGAGATGATGAACTATCCCGGCGTCGTCGGCGGCGACGCCCAGTGTCTCGCCAAGATCGCCATGACGCCGGGACGCGTCGATGGTCACGCCCCGGGACTCAGCGGCCGCGATCTCTGCGCCTACGTCGCAACGGGCGTTGCCAGCGATCACGAGTGCGTGTCCGCCGCCGAAGCGCAGGAGAAGCTCCGGCTCGGACTGCGCATCATGATCCGAGAGGGAAGCCAGGCGCGCAACCTGGAGGCGCTGCTTCCCGCCGTCACACCCGCGACGGCCGATCGCTTCATGTTCTGCACGGACGACAAGGATGTCGATGATCTCCTGGCGCAGGGTCAGATCGATCACATGGTGCGCAGCGCCATTGCGTCGGGCATGGACCCGATACTGGCGATCCGACTGGGAAGCCTGTCGGCCGCGCAGTACTTCGGACTTCGCGATCTCGGCGCCGTCGCCCCCGCCCGCCGCGCATGCCTGACGATCGTCGATAACCTGCGCGACTTCCGCGTTCGCCGCGTCTATCACAACGGTCGCCTCGTCGCCGCCGATGGAAAGTCCACGATTCCGGAAGTCGCAACGACGGGAACGTCCCACGCGAATACAGTGAACATCGCGCCCCTGGATCGCGAACAGATCGCGATCCCGTCAGGCGACATCACGGGCCCACAGCGCGTCCATGTGATTCATGTAATCGAGGATCGAATCGACACGGAGCGGAGTATCGAGACCCTCCAGGCCATCGATGGACGGCTGCACGCCGATCCGGGCGCGGATCTCGCCAGGCTTGTTGTGATTGAACGGCATCGGGCCTCCGGCCGCATCGGCGCCGGCTTCGTACGGGGATTCGGGCTGAGCCGCGGCGCTCTCGCATCGACCGTCGGTCACGACGCCCACAACCTCGTCGTTGTCGGTGTGGATGATGGTGACATCATTGTCGCCGCCGAGCGGCTCGCCGAAATTGGCGGCGGTTTCTGCGCGACCGCCGGAGGAAAGGTCCTCGCCGAGGTTCCCCTGCCCATTGCCGGCCTCATGAGCGACGCCACGGCGGACCAGTTGAGTCAGCGGCTGGATCGACTCCACCAGGCGGCCCATTCATTGGGCGGAAAGCTCCGTCGCCCCTTCATGGCGCTGTCATTTCTGCCGCTTTCGGTCATCGGACGGCTCAAGCTGACCGACCAGGGCCTGGTCGATGTGGAACAGTTCCGGCTGATTGACGTTATGTCGGAATAGTTCATAGACAAATTGTGCTTTCCCAGTCAAGTCATCCGCCCTACAATCAGCACCTGATAGGTACGGCTTCGCGGCCACGTAAAAACCCTCGCCAGATTCGAGAGACCGCAAGCCGCCAGGAACGCCTTTGCAGCCGGTGTGTCCTCGCACACGAAAGTCCGAGCGACAAAGAGCTGATTGGAGAGTAAGCGGATCATGATGAGCCTGACCAGCGAATACGCGTTACGGGCGGTCGTTTACATTGCTCAGAACGAGGAATGTTGGCCCCTCGCTGGGAGCGAAATTGCATCAGCATCCGGAGTGCCCAGCAAATACCTTGCGAAGATCCTGGGCGATCTGGTCCGCCACGGTGTCCTCGACGCCAGACGTGGACGCGGCGGCGGCTTCAGCCTCGCGCGCAACGCCAAGGAAACGCCATTGTGGGAAGTTCTCGCCCCGTTTGAGCGGTTCAAGCGAACAACTTGCCCCTTCGAGGATCAGGGCTGTCCGGACGCATCTCCGTGCGCGTCGCACCCGCGATGGGAACGGGTCCTTCACACCTACCACGGCTTCCTGAAGGAAACGACGATCCACTCGATCGCCTTCGATCGCCCGAGCGGCGCGAGAAACGGGTCCCACGCCGGCAAGCGATCGCGCAAGAAGTCCACCCTGACGCGACGGCGCTGACGCATCCCGAATTGTGACTGGGCGCCGCGAGTTGCTGATCTATCGTCGGAGCAGCCAGACTCCCAGCGCGCCGAGGATCGATCCGATGGCGGCGATCATCGCCTTGCTGGTGGAATACCGCCCGGCGATTTCGGCGGCTGTCGCGTGCTTGACCTCAGCCGCCAGGCCCTCCAGTCGGGCGTTCACCCGCTCGATGTCCCGCCCCTGTTCGGCCACTCTGATCGGCAGACCGTTCAGTCCGCGTTCGACCGCCGACAGCGTGATCTGAACGGCGGCAACGGATTCCGACAGCCGGCGCAGCAGGGAATCATGCTTCTCCGTCACGCCGCGCTCCAGGCGAACGGACGACTCCAGCGAGACGATCGCCGTCTTCAGGTCGGCCATCCCTCGTTCCATCCCCTCGATGCGCCCCTGAATCCAGCGTTGATCAATCATCATCACACCTCGGCGGTTCGGTCCGATCTCCCAATTACCTCACGTCACAGCGCCTTCGCGCCTTGCTCCGTGTTTCGCCAGTCAGTGATTGGCTATGGCGCACGGCGCCATGGCGACGCCGCGGTTCGATCCACAGTTACTTGAGCGTTGTGAGGGTAATTGCGATCTCAAACGCGATCAGAATGATGATGATCCACTCCAGCGTTTCGCTGCGCCGGGCGCTCTGCAGGTCCGACATCTTTCCGTAGATGCTGTCCAGCGCGTCCAGCTTTCGGATGACGCTCGCGTCCCAGTCGTTCAGGTGCATTCGATCGGACGCCACATGGTAAACCCGCGCGAGGTACTGATCGCCGAGCAGCTTGATGGCGTTGTTAACGCCTTCGAACATCGACACACCGTCCAGCTGCAACTCTGCGATCCTCGCCAGGTCCGTCCGAAAGGTCGATCGTCGCCACCATCGTCGGGGGCGCGTCAGTTTGTAACCCTCGTCGAGCGCCAGATCGAGGCGTTCGTCGAGATATCGCATCTCGAGCATCTCGACGTTGGCGTATTCCAGCACCGCCTGGACGTCGTCGGCGTCCGCGTTGAAGAGAATTGCGGCGTGCCAGTCGATGAACGAGACGTCGCCGGCGCTGTAGGACACGCAACCTGACAGAAGATCCTGCTGCTGCTGGCGCGACAGCTCGGCGTCTTCGGCGCTGATGATTCGTGCAAGGGACGGTCGGATCCTGTCAATCATTTCCGGCGTCGGACTGGCGCCCGCCAGCGACTCAATCTGGTAAACGACGTAATCCTCGACGATCGCCGACACCCCCGGACGATCGATCGCATTGGTAATGTCCCGAACCAGCGACTCGACAGCATCGCGCGAAACGCGCAGCAGCGCTTCATTGTCCCAGAGCAGACCGCTCATCGAAACGACCTCGTCGATCGGCCCTTCCAGCGGAACATGAAACGCGATCGAAACGGCCCCGAAATCGTACAGCGTCATCTCAATCGTCGATCGCGTCGTCGCCCGCCCCACCTGGACGCTTCCGATGTCACGCGTAATGCGCAGCGGCGGTGGTGAAAACTCAAAGTACTCCGGCACGCGGCGCGACCGGCGAACGCGTTCACGATGCTTCTCATCAGAGACGAGGCGTTCGACAGCATCCAAGTCGATGCCGTACCCGACATCGTACGCATAGAACACGCGACAATCGCCTTTCTGGATCTGGATCATGGCGAGCATCCACCCATGACGTCGGCGCATCAGGCGCCCGGCGCGTCGTAAACTGTCGGATCCTCAACCCCCGCGATGCGAAAGGCCTCGCGACGCTCGACACATGTTCCGCAGCGGCCGCAATGCGCGTCGCCACCGACGTAGCACGACCATGTCCGCTCAAACGGAACGCCAAGCGCAGCGCCAAGACGCACAAGATCGGCCTTGGACTTTCCGACGAACGCCGGCCTCAGCCGAACGGGGCGCCAGTCGCAGAGCCCCATCGCCCGATCCATCGCCTCTGCGAACGCCGGCCGACAATCGGGATAGATCTCGTGATCGCCACCATGCGCCGCGTAGGCGACGGCGTCGTACTTCAACGACACGGCCCACGCGGTTGCGATGGAGATGAGGATCATGTTTCGATTCGGCACGACAGTCGCCTTCATCGACTCGCGATCGTAGGGCGTCTGCGGGACCGGCGTGTCGTCCGTCAGGGCGCTGCCCGCCAGCAGCGGCGTGATCGAGCCAAGGTCGACGGAACGCTGTTCGACGCCGATGGCCTCGCAGATGGACGTCGCCGCGGCAAGCTCACGCGCGTGGCGCTGACCGTAGTCCACGGCCAGGCAGCGAACAACATCGCCCTGATCCCGCAAATGGTACAGAAGCGTTGTCGAATCGAGCCCGCCGCTGTGGAGAAGCACGACATTCATGCCGTCAATATAGGGCGAATCCGTGACACCCGCGATACCGAAAAGAGGCGGTCCCGCCGGCGGATTCGATTAGGATAGCGCGAATGGCGACGCAGACCTTCCAGCCCGAGCGCGTGCAACTCTGCATGGAATCCTCCGTCGATGTGTATCGGGAGCAGATTGCCGCGTCGATCGCCGCCCTGGATCGCGTGGCGGCGGAAGAGGCGGAGCACCTCGTCGCTGTCGCCGGGGAAGACGAGCGCAACTACGCGCCGCGCCATCGCGCCAACGTCTTCGAAACACTCTGCGCACGCATTGACGAATTCCTCCTCGATGATGATGGCGGCTACTACCTCATGCGAGCCTACCTCTGCTCGCATGAGCGAAGCGCAGCCGTCCTCGAAGTCTGGTTTCAGGTAACGAAACCGGGGGCGCTGTCGCGCGGCGCGTGGTTTCGTCACCTCGTTGTCGGACTCGACGAACAACACGTTTATGCGGACATGGGCGCCTCCGTTGCGACGTCGACGACTGCGCCCGCCGAGTGAAACGTTTTCGCGCTCCCTTATGGGACGACCTCCAGTGCGGCCGCTGTATCCCCGGCGCAACTTCATCAACTCTTCGCGCACGTCGCCTTGTCGCTTACGGGATTCCCTCTAGATTACATCTCAACACCTACCTCCCCTATGTGCCGGCGCCGCAAGCCCACCACCCTGCGGCGCCGGTATCTTTTCATGCGGTCGGATCCCCCGCCCATTGCCGCCTTCAAAGCGCAGTCGCCACGCCGGAACGGTTGTCCCTCCACATCCTCCATCCGCAGTGACGCGGAATCGGACCGCCCCGTTCGTCGAGGGCGTCGCGGGACGCGCGCAGCCTGTCGCAGGGAAAACCAGATTGCTATCGGGCCGCATCCGTCAAAGTCGCGGCCTACAATCGGTCAAACGTCCGTTGGAGAGGACGCAACTGGGGATGAAGACATGGAACAGACACAACCGAACAAGGCAAAGGCGGCACAGATTCATCGCATCGTGAGCATGCTGCTGGAACTCGATGAAGTCACACTCGCCCGTATGGAAGAAGCGCTCAAGTCGCACGTCCAGATCATGACGCCCAGCGTCATCGTCCGAGATCGCTGACAAGTCCGCACGGCGCGTCGTGGAACGGCGGGCGTCGGGAGGGCTTCTCACCCGCCCCGCTGCCGTGTGCCAAATCGCGCTGCCAATCTGGCACAGACGACTCAGATTCCGACGAAAAACCGCCATTCTCGGCGTCGGCGCCCCCTATGGCGCCTTGGCACGTCGCATGCATAAAGTCCTCCCGGTAGCCAGTCCCATACTGCGCAACCGGAAAGGACCCTTAGCGCCATGCGACCTGACCAATTCACGATCAAAGCCCTTGAGGCCGTCCAGAATGCGGAACGACTTGCGCAGAGCGCAGGGCACGGCGAAGTCACGCCCGTCCATCTGCTCGCCGTTCTGACCGGCGCCGACGCGGAGGCGGATGGGGGTATCGTCACGCCGATTCTTCAGAAGGCCGGCGGGAGCCTCACGCAGATCCGAAGCATCACCAGGTCTGAACTCGATCGCCTACCCAAAGTGCAGGGCGGATCGCTCTCGTTCAGCCAGAACGCCCAGAATGTTCTCCATGCCGCCGAGAACATCGCTCGCGACATGAAGGACGAGTACGTGTCTACGGAACATCTCCTTGTCGCGCTCGCGGATGTCGGCGGCGACGCGAAGGAGATCCTCAGTGTCAGCGGCGCCCGCAAAGACACGCTGCTCGCGGCGCTCAAGGAGATTCGCGGGAGCGCCCGCGTAACGTCGCAGTCGCCGGAGGATTCCTACCAGGCGCTTGAGAAGTACGGCAAGGATCTCGTCGAAGTCGCCCGCCAGGGCAAACTCGATCCCGTCATCGGTCGCGACGACGAAATCCGGCGCTGCATGCAGGTTCTCGCCCGACGCACCAAGAACAACCCGGTCCTCATCGGCGAGCCCGGCGTCGGCAAGACGGCCATCGTCGAGGGACTCGCCCTGCGCATTCTCGATGGCGATGTCCCCGACGCCCTGAAGAACAAGAAGCTCATCGCGCTCGATATGGGCGCGCTGATCGCCGGCGCCAAGTACCGCGGTGAGTTTGAAGAACGCCTGAAGTCCGTCGTTCGCGAAGTCGTCGATTCGGCCGGACAGATTATCCTCTTCATCGATGAACTGCACACGATCGTCGGCGCGGGAAAGACGGAAGGCTCGCCCGACGCGGGCAATCTTCTGAAACCTGCGCTGGCGCGAGGCGAGCTTCGCTGCATCGGCGCCACGACGCTCGACGAATATCGAAAGCACCTGGAGAAGGACAAGGCGCTGGAACGCCGCTTCCAGTCCGTTTACGTCGGCGAACCGAGCGTCGAGGACACAATCGCCATCCTCCGCGGTCTCAAGCCGCGCTACGACGCCCATCACGGCGTGCGCATCCAGGACAGCGCGCTCGTCGCCGCGGCGACGCTTTCGGCGCGCTACATCACGGATCGACACCTGCCGGACAAGGCGATCGACCTCATCGATGAGGCGGCTTCGCGCCTCCGCATCGAGAATGACTCGATGCCGAGTGAGCTCGACCAGCTTCGACGCCGGATCATGCAGCTCGAGATCGAGCGCGAGGCGCTGAAGAAGGAAAAGGACGAAGCAAGCCGTCGACAGCTCGAAGGCGTCGACCGAGAGCTTGCGGACCTACAGGAGCGCAACACGGCGCTGACTGCCAGGTGGGAAAATGAACGCGCCGCGATTGAAGGCATGAAGGCGCTCCAGCAGGAGATCGACGCGAAGAAGAACGAACTGGAAGACGCCCAGCGGCGCGGCGAACTCGAACGGGCGGCGCGCATCAGCTATGGCGAAATCCCCGAGCTCAATCAACGGCTTGAGGCCAGCGAGCGAAAACTCACGGAGCTGCACGCGGCCGGTGGCGGTCTGCTTCGCGAAGAGGTCACGGCGGAGGAGATCGCGGAGATCGTCAGTCGATGGACCGGCGTTCCCGTCACGCGCATGCTCGAAGGCGAGCGCGAGAAGCTCCTCAGGATGGAGGATCGCCTGCACGATCGTGTCGTCGGCCAGACGGAGGCCGTTCGCGCCGTGTCGGACGCCGTGCGTCGCAGCCGCGCCGGCCTCGGAGATCCCAATCGCCCCATCGGCTCGTTCCTCTTCCTGGGACCGACAGGTGTGGGCAAGACGGAACTGTGCAAGGCCCTCGCAGAGTTCCTGTTCGACGACGAGTCCGCCTTCGTGCGGATCGACATGAGCGAGTACATGGAGCAGCACAGCGTCGCCCGACTCATCGGCGCCCCGCCGGGATACGTCGGCTTCGAGGAAGGCGGCCGTCTGACGGAGGCCGTGCATCGGCGCCCTTACAGCGTGATTCTCTTTGACGAGATCGAGAAGGCGCATCCCGACGTCTTCAACACGCTCCTGCAGGTGCTCGACGACGGTCGCCTGACGGACGGGCACGGCCGCACGGTCGACTTCCGCAACACGATCATCGCGATGACGAGCAACATCGGCAGCGCGCACATCCAGCGGATCTCGGAACACGCGGCCAGTCGGGACGCGTACGACAAGGCGACAGGGCGCGGAACGACAAGCGAGACGTCGGCCGTCGCCGAGAGCGATATCGCGACGGACATCGAGATCGAAATGGCCGTGAAGGAAGAGCTGAAGAAACACTTCCGGCCGGAGTTCCTCAATCGCATCGATGAGACGATCATCTTCCATCGCCTTGGCCGCGAGGATCTGCGAAGGATCGTGGACATCCAGGTCGCGACGCTGCGCAAGCGCCTGGCGGATCGCGAGATCACGCTCGAGCTCAGCGACGAGGCGAGTGACAGGCTGGCGAACGAGGGCTACGACCCGATGTATGGCGCCCGCCCGTTGAAGCGCCTCATTCAGCAGCAGATTGAGAATCCGCTCGCCCGGCGACTGCTGTCTGGCGAGTTCGGCCCTGGCGCAACGATACACGTCGGCGCCGACACGAACGGCTTCTCATTCAGCGCCAATCAGGCGCCAATTCAAGCGTAACGATTCGCGCGACGCCGAGCCTCCTGATGATCTCAGGGGGATTCGGCGTCGCGTTCGTCATACCAACAGCCGAGCGTTCGCTCGCGCGCAATCGGTAACGCAAACTAAGTCAGACAACGGCCGACGCGCATCAACGATCGGTCTATCCGACTCAACGCAGGAAAAAACGTGGGCGCAAATTAGACTCGCTCCGTTTTGCGTGCGTACAATCATTGGAATGGGTCCGAGAAAGAAAAATCCCACCGAATCGGGTCGAAAATCATGCCTACGAAACTCCGCGCCGTCAGTCTGATTGACAGTCTCGTTGTTGTTGCGATTGTCGCCGTCGTTGCGGGTGTGCTGGCGCCGGGTCTGTCGAACACAAAGACAAGGCGCATCCGCGATCTGGAACTCGCCCGACTTCGCGACCTCGCCGCAACGCTTCAGGCGTACGCGATGGAGGATCCGAACAACATCCTGGGACCGATTCACAGTGGAGCGCCCGGCTTCGTTGGCGAAGGATACGCAGAATACGGCGGCGGCCCGGGAAACTCGTTCTTCGTTGGATGGGGCGCGAGCTTCGGGCCTGAGAATCGACCTCTGAACCTGCTGCTCTACGGATACTCGGGCAGAGCGATCCCGCCAGAGCGACAAACGGAACCAGGAGATCGATCTGTCTATCGCGAATTCCAATGCGCGGGGAATGACCTGGGCTGGCAGGCAATGGACGCGAGCCCCTTCCTGCCCGAGGAAACAGACGTTCCCTATTTCGACTCGTATGGCACATCATTCCGACTCAACAATTTGTTCGCAATCCCAAACGACATCGGCTACGGCATCTACGGCCGGCCGACGAGCCGGATTCCCGCGCCGTCTGAGACAGTTGAGTTCATGGAATCTCGCGTTTTTCAGACCATGGTGACAAGCCCCAACTCTCCGTACTTTGGTGGCGAGTCGCTGGACCTTACGGGGTTCCACGGAAAGCGAGCCCATTTCATGCTCACCTATGCGGACGGCCATGCAAGTTTCGAATACATGGGAAGTGACTCGTACATTGACGCCAGTTCCCTGGCGTTCGGTGTTCGTGGGTCGTGGGGACGCATGGACTGCTCCGAAGATCCAATGGCCAATCCTTAGCAGTTAGTTTCGCCACCGGAGACGTGTTCATGTGTCGGAACACGGGAAGATTCACAGGTACTCAATCGCTTTGCGGTTTTCTCCCTAACAGCCAGGCGTCGGGCGCGAAAGCGTGGCGAGACAGTTCGGACTCGGCGCAACGGTTCACTTCCTCGCCATCGAAAACGGCAAAGTCATATTCGGCGCCAATTCATCGACAACTCAACCGCAACCCAATGCGCGACGCCGAGCCATTTCATGATCTCAGGGGCGTTCGGTGTGGTGTTGGCGTCACCGAGCACCGCGCGTCCGCTCGCGCCCTGTCGGTCGCGCGAACAAAGCCAAACAAGGGACGACGTACACCAGCGTGCGCCGTAGCCAACTCAGGGCAAAAAAAGTTCTGGACGCAAATAGACTCGCCCCGTTTTGCGTGCGTACAATCATCGGAATGGGTCCGAGAAAGAGAAATCCCACCGAATCGGGTCGAAAATCATGCGTACGAAACACCGCGCCGTCAGTCTGATTGACTGCCTCGTTGTTGTTACGATCGTCGCCGTCGTTGCGGGCGTGCTGGCGCCGGGCCTGTCGAACACCAGGACAAGGCGCATCCGCGATCTGGAGCTATCAAGGCTCCGCGACCTCGCCGCCACGCTCCAGGCGTACGCGACGGAGGATCCGAACAGGATCCTCGGGCCTGTCCACCGGGACGCCATCAGTTATGTCGGAGAAGGTTACGCCGAATATGGTGGAGGTCCCGGATCGGCGTCATTCGTCAACTGGGGCGAGGATTTTGATCCGTCGGCGAGGCCGCTGAATTATCTGTTGTACGGATTTGACGGCGATCCCCTGCCGACGGCGGAAGAGACCGAACCGGGCGATCGCTCCGTCTACAGAGAATTCCAATGCGCGGGAAATGACTTGGGTTGGCAGGAGATGGGGAACAACAACTTCGTCCCTGATGAAGTTGAGACGCCGTACTTCACATCCTATGGAACCTCGTTTCGCCTCAATAACCTCGCAACCACAATGCACAACGTTGGTTACGGCATCTATGCGCGACCGACCAGTCGAATTCCCGCGCCGTCCGAGACCGTCGAGCTGATGGAATCGCGAGTATTTCAGACAATGCTGAATAGCGTCAACTCGCCCTTTTTCGGAGGCGACGCTGTCGACCTGACGGGTTTCCACGGAAAACGCGCGCACTTCATGCTCACTTACACGGATGGCCATGCGAGTTTCGAATACATGGGAAGTGATTCGTACATCAACGCCAGCGCCCTTCCGCTCGGCGTTCGTGGTTCGTGGGGTCGCATGGACTGCTCTGAAGATCCGATTTCCAACCCGTAACTGACTATGGCGCCGCCGGAGACATTGTCATGTTTCGAAATTCTCGCAAATTGCCGACTGGCTACTCACTCTGTTGTTTCTTTCTTGCCGGCGCGACGTTGCAGGCGTCTGACCCGATTCTGGTCGACGACCTGAATCTGGCGCCGGACCTGGCGCCACGAACGACCGTTGCGGCGTCGCAGTACACCGTCATCGGTTCCGTCGCGTTCTTCTATGCGGACGACGGCATCCATGGCGTGGAGCTGTGGCGAACGGACGGAACGACGGGCGGAACTTTCATGATCCGCGACATTCGTCCCGGTCGGTCCGGCTCGAACCCACGGGAGATCACGGCGCTCAACGGCGTCGTGTATTTCGTTGCGGACGACGGCGCCTTGGGCGCCGAACTCTGGCGATCTGACGGTACGTATGCCGGTACAACAATCGTCGCCGATATCGTCCCCGGCTCGGCTTCGAGCTCGCCGCGCGATCTTGCTGTCTTCAACGACGAACTCCGATTCACCGCCGATGTGGCGCTCACCGGCGCGGAATACTGGGGCAGTGACGGAACAGCGCCCGGAACGGTGATGATCGCCGATATTCGCGCTGGCGAGTCCTCATCGACGCCCTTGCAGCGAACGCGACTTGGCGACGCGATCTTCTTTGTCGCAAATGACGGAATCACAGGCTACGAAATCTGGCGTGAGACCATCGACCAGGGCCAATCGGTCATCGAGCGCGTCAGCGACCTGGGACTTGGACAAACGAATCCGATGATCTCCGAGTTGACAGCCGTTGGTTCCGAACTCTTCTTCGTCGCCACGTCGGACAATCTGGGAAGAGAGCTCTGGAAAACTGATGGGACGCCGATGGGCGAGACCCTGGTTCGCGACATCCGGCTCGGCGGCGCGGGATCGGAACCTCGCAGCCTGACGGCGGCGAACAACCTTCTGTTCCTTGTCGCCGCCAATGGCGTCGAAATCGGCGCCCCCCCTCCGCAGCCGTCCAACAGCGGCCTGGAACTCTGGGTGAGCGATGGAACGACGGCGGGAACCACGTTGGTGCGTGATTTCTGGCAGTCGCCGTTCGGCGGTGACTTCGGTGGATCCCCGACCGAGCTGACATCGGGGCTCAACGAGGTTTACTTTATCGTTTCCGAAGGGGCGCCATTCAGCTCAGTCGCCCGACTGCAGATCTACCGATCGGATGGAACCCTGAATGGAACAATCAACCTGACGAATCTTCCAATCGTTCAACAGGAATGGCATTGGTTTCGATCGCTGACGTTTGTCGATCCCCTGCTGTTCTTCTCGTTTGAAAATCGAACGCCCGGCGCCGAATCCGCCGCCGAACTCTATCGCACTGACAACAACGGCAATTTCCAGATGGTCAGGGACATCGTCCCCGGCCCCGACGCGGGTTCGTATCCACGAGCGCTGACGGCCTTCAACGGCTCGCTTCTGTTCGAGGCGACGCTCAACCCAGGACGCTGGGAACTCTGGATCTCCGACGGAACCGAGACGGGAACGCAATCCGTCCATGAATTCAATGAACGCCCGGGCGACGCCTTTCCGATGGACCTCGTCGCGTTCGACAATCAGCTCTACTTCAGCGCCGACGACGGCGTGAGCGGAACAGAACTGTGGCGCACGTCGGGCCCCGACGGCGTGACCGAACTCGTCGCGGACATTCTCCCCGGCCCGCGCGGCTCGAATCCCTCGCAACTGACGCCGCAGGGGAATCGCCTTTACTTCAGCGCGATCACAGCGGCGACTGGCGAAGAGATGTTTGTCTATTCTCCTGCGGACGACACAGTCACGCTGGTGAAGGACATCGGATCCGGCGTGCGCTCGTCGCGGCCCGACCTGCCGACGGCGTTTGATGGATCACTTGTCTTCAAGGCCTTCGACAGTGACAACGGACATACGCTCTGGCGCACGGACGGCACAGACGCGGGCACGTCCATTTTCATCGACGCCTGGCCGGACGAGACAACGGCGCCTTACGAACTGCTCGACATTGACAACGCAATCATCGCCGCCGCGGACGACGGCGTCAGCGGGCCCGAGCTCTGGATCACGGATGGCACCCCCGCCAACACGTCGCTCTTCGCCGAGATCATTCCGGGCGACGAAGGTGGCGATCCATCCGATCTGACGCGCGTCGGCGACACGATCTTCTTCGTCGCCGAAACGCCCGCCGCCGGCGCCGAACTCTGGCGCGTCAACACAGACGGAAGCGACCTGCAACTGGTTCTCGATATTCGACCGGGCCCCGTCGGCGCCGAACCGCGGAACCTCGTCAATGTCGGTGGCGCGCTCTACTTCACCGCCAATGACGGCGTCTCGGGCGAGGAGCTCTGGACATCCGACGGCACGCCGGCGGGCACACAGATGGTCGACGATCTTGTCCCCGGTCCGCTCGGTTCGAGCCCCGAGTTCATCATCGACGGCGGCCCGCTCTATGGCGCCCTCTTCGTCGCGTCGTCGGAGGCCAGCGGACGCGAAATCTGGCGGAGCGATGGTTCGGCCGCCGGTACCCACCTGATGGCCGATCTCGTTCCGGGGTCCGAGGGCTCGAATCCCGAGCGACTTACACTCGTCGGCGAAGACCTCTACTTCATGGCCAATGATCACGTCAGCGGCTGGGAACTCTGGACGCTCTGCCTGACGGACGCCGACGAAGACGGAATCCCGAACGCCATCGACAACTGTCCGGCGATCGCCAACACGGACCAGTCGAATACCGATGGCGATCTCTACGGCGACGTCTGCGATCCATGCCCGAATCGCGCGACCGCCGACGTCAACGGCGACACGCTCGTCAACGCGCTCGATATTCAGGCGATGGTTGCGGCCCTCACAGGCGCCGTGGATCCGGATTCCTATTGCGCCGCGGACATGAACCAGGACGCGATCGTCGACACAAACGACATACCGCTCTTTGCCGAGTGTATTGTCAGCGGCGCCTGCGCAATTCCCTGACACTGTCGGTCCGCGTACGGGGCAACGTCACAGTCCGCGGACCTTCCGGGCTCAATCCTTCCAATACGAGCCGCGCACTCACGATCATCATGACCGGAGTGCGTGGTCTCGTTCGTTCAGCCACGACTGGATCACTGTTGCGTCCACGTCGGCGTGCGACGACGCTGCGCACTGACATGCGCACGATGTGGGGACGTCCCAATCGCACGAAAAAACTTTCGCGAATGCAGGATGAAATTCCGCATGGACTGCCACGACGCTGGCAATCCTGTTGTCGACGCCGCATATCCTTAACCACATACTCACTTGACGGTATTACGGTTGAGGAGTAAACCCGCATACGATGTAACTTGATGATCATCAAGCGCGGCGAAAGCGCCGCCATCACGAAGTGGAGTAGGATCTCTTAACAACCATGGAGGATTCTGATGAGGATCACACGACGTGATCGTCTTGCGCCCAGCCTGCGCGCAACGACGACGATGATCGCGATACTCTCGGTCACATCGACCGCGATGGCGCAGATATCAGGGGGCGGAACACCTGTTCTGATTGGCGAGGGCCCCACGCCCCAGCCGATCGAATGGATGAAGCTCAATGGAGGTGGCTTCGTTGACGCCGGCGAACCGCTGATCTCGGACACACAATTTTCGTCGATCGTGACGGACGACGGCGATCTGCTCTACATGTTCCGATCGGAAACGATCAGCACAGCGCTGGGGCGTCTTTCCTCGGACAGGAACTGGGAACTGTTCACAGACGGAACGTGGTCCGGCACACCGGAGACGACGGCGACAGCCGCGGACCACGCATTCGGGAACTACTACGAGAAGAAACTGTTTCAGCATCCTGACTATTCGGGCGGGCTGCTGGGCTATGCGCGCGGCGTGATACGCTCGGGCATCAATGTCTTCAACCAGCACGGGATGGCAATCAGCTTCCGTTTCGACGGTTCGACCTTCGAACAATATGACAACAACGCAAATTACGATCCGTTTCGCAACAAATCGGTAATCGCCTCCTGGTCCTGGCTCCTGGCGGATTTCGATTTCGATCCGGTATCACGAACCGGCATGCTCGTCAGCACCGTCGGCCAGGCGAATTTCCAGAGCAAGGAGTTCCTGACGGCCGCGCTTTATCTGCATGACGACACAAGCAGGATCTGGCGCCGCTGGAACAAGCCGGAAACCGGCGACGCCGACTGGGGGCCCGACGATTCGCCCGACTCGCTCCGATCGTCGCTGATCTTCGACAACGATGTCGATTGGTTCGCCTATCAGCAGGACAAGCCGCGCGTGACGCATATTCGCGGAACGTCGGATTACTTCGTCACGTTCACGATGTCGGACTACGAGGGCGATGTCGGACTGACCGCCGGGAGGTATGTCGCAGGCGCGCCAAACCAATGGAACTGGTGGGACGGCACAGCGTTCCGGCATGGCGCCCCCTACAGCTTCACGTCCATCCTGCCGATCAGCGCCGGGACTCGGGATCAGTTCTACTGGCGCGACGGGCTGATCGAGATTCTCCATAAGGTCGGTGGCGATCTGCACGAGATGGTGTTCGACAGCGCGACCAACACATTCACGGACAATGGCGCCGTCATCACGGACGTTGGGAGCTACTGCTACGCGGTCACATCGAGCGGCGTCCTTGAAGTGTATTTCTGCGAAGATGGCGGCACGATCCAACGCACGCGAAAGAGCGCCAGCGGAATCTGGTCGGCGCCTGTGACGGTGTTCACCAACACCACGGAGACGATTCAGCCCGTCGGCGTCTCCTATTTCGGCGCATCGAGTCGCCCCGTGCTGTTCCTGACAATCCTCGTCGATGGCAAGAAGCGTCTGTGCGCGATTTCGCCGCAGTCTTCCTACTGGAACGATCAGGGCGTCATTGATCTTGACCCGTTTCCGGCGGCGGAGGTTCTGGATCCGGCCGAATACGGCTTTGAGAAGTCTGTTCCGAATGACGCGCCCGGCAACACGTACGGTCCCGGCCGCCCGGCGCCGATGGCGATTGACCCTGACGGCTACGTTTACACAGGGCGCTACGGCAACACAGCGGTCATCGTGCACCCGCCGCACAGCATGGGCGTGGATGACAACGCGGCGTGGGGCGCCCACTGGGATTACTTTGACTTCCCCGGCGGCGCCGATGTCGACGCGCTTCGCGGCAAGGTCTATATCACCGATTCCATGGTCGCCGGCGGTCAGGGCGGGCTCGTCACGAACAGCGCCGTGCAGATCTGGGAAACGGCGCTGCGTGACGTCTCTTTCGGCTACCAGGCGGCGCCCGGCGGCGGGGAGCCGCCGCCCGAGTACTTCGATCGCTCGCTCGCCGGCCAGTCGTTCGGCGGCCTGAGCTGGGCGGCCGACGTGGCGGTCGACAGCGAAGCGGGACTTCTCTACGTCACGGATGGCCTGAACCATCGCGTCAAAGTCTACGACATCGAGAACCTCGTTGATACGGGCGCCTCGTTCGGACGGACTGGCCTGTTCGAGAGCAAGATCATCGAAGCGCACAAGCCGTTTGTTCAGGCGATCGTTTCGTCGATGATCGACGCCGACCTGCTCAGCGACGGTGGCGCCCCCGGCGATGATGGCGGAACAACGCTGACCTGGGTCAGCCAGGATCTGGAGGGAATCGTGGTTCCCTTCGTCATGGCGCTGCCCGAATTCGGCGATCTCGACTCGTCTTATGACGACCAGGAACTCCTTCGGAACATCCGCCAACACTACAAGGAGCGGAACGATCGGCCGGTCTACCTGACGTCATTCGGAAGCTACGGAGATGGTGACGGCGAATTCCGCTTTCCACAGGGAATCGATCTGGACGCTGACGGCAATATCTACGTAGTGGACTGCGAAAACAGCCGCATTCAGCACTGGACGAACAACAGCGGCGCATACACGTTTGATTTCGCCTTCGGCGTCCTCGGCCGGGGTCCCGGAGAGTTGTTCTATCCCGTCGGCCTCGCGGTCGATCGCGCACACAACGAACTCCACGTGAGCGATCCGATGAATCGACGAATGGAGGTCTTCGATCTGAGCGGCGCATTCCGTTACGAATGGGGCGCCTATGACGTCGGGACGATCCAGACGCTGGACGCGGCGATGGGCGTCGCCTGTGACCAGCGTGGCGGCCTCTACGTCGGCGACAGCGGGAATCTCGTCACATTCCGCAGGAACGACGAGCGCCCCCGGATCAAGATTCACGAGCCGGGCCCATGCGATGTCCTCGGCGTCGGCGTCCACGAATTCAGCGGCGTCGTGTCGGATGACTTCGGCGTCGAGGGAATTGAACTGCGCATTTCGCTTGACGGCGTCAACATCGTCGATGACATGTATGACGTGGCGACGGGCCCCTTCTCGACGACCTTTACGATTCCCCCCACGATTCCCTCGGTGGGTGTCGCCCGGCTGGAGGTCAATGTCACAGACACCATCGGACAAGTCACAACTCGCGTGTTCTTCGTGCAGGTGGGCGCGGCGGGTGATCCAACAGATACAGACGGCGACGGTCTGCCGGATTCGTGCGACAACTGTCCCGATCATGCGAACGCAAATCAGGCGGACTGCGACGCCGACGGCGTCGGTGACGTCTGCACGATCGCCCTGGGATTGGACACGGACTGCAACGCCAACACGATCCCTGATGACTGTGACCTCGCTTTCGGCTCCAGCGTTGACTGCAATCTCAATCAGATCCCGGACGAGTGTGAGACAGACTGCAACGCAAACGGCATACCGGACGACTGCGACATCGCGAATGGCGACGCCATGGACTGCAACACGAACGGTGTACCGGACGAATGTGATCTGCTGTCGGGGGTCAGCACGGATTGCGACGGAAGCGGCGTGCCCGATGAGTGTGAGTTGGACCTGTTCGACTGCAACGACAACAGCATCCACGACGCGTGCGACATTCTCAGCGGCGCCAGTCTTGACTGCCAGCCGAACGGCGTTCCGGATGAATGCGAGTTGGCGGTGAAGATCGCTCGCGTCGCTACGAATCCCAGGGCCGTCTTCATCGACCAGGTTCGGGACCCCGCCACGGGCCATATCTTCACGGCGTCGTACAACAGAGTCCAGGAGATTGACGACCAGAACGTCGTGACGGACTTCACGGGTGTGACACTCCTCGGCTCGTACCTGGGAATCGCGCTTGATCCGTCGAATGGTGACCTGATCTTCAGTGGCTCAAGCTCATCCGGACAGGCCCGCGTTGTCCGCTACTCCCAGGCTGGGGGTGAATCCGTCGTCGCGACGAGCGGCGGCGGCGCCTTTGTCGGCCTGACATTTGCGGAAAACGGCGACATCATCGTTGCGGCGCCGACCGAGGGGACAATCTATCGGATCGACGCGTCAGGACTTCTTACGCCAATCGCCTCGGGCGCGCCACTGACGCAGCCGTCCGGGGTGGTTCGGATTCCCGGCGCCGCCGAATACGTCGTCACGGATCCGACGGGCGTCTTTCACATAGATGCGGCCGGCGTTGTGACCCCCATCGCGACGGGTGGCGATGCGACATCCGGCTTCGGCGTCGCCGCGGCGCCCGACGGAAGCGCGTTCGTCGTCGGACGCTCCGGGTCCCCAGCTGTCATCCAGGTCCTCCCGGACGGAACGTTGACCCCGCTTGTGGGCGATATCCAATTGACGGCGGCGTTCGGCGTCACGGCCGACGGCGATCGATTCCTGATCAGTGGCTTCGCCGACGCGTTGTCGCAGATGTACAGTCTCTACCCGGACAATGACTGCAACGACAACAGCGTACCCGATGAATGCGATCTGATCAGTGGCGTACTGACTGACGAAAACGAAGATGGCATTCCGGACGCCTGTCAGGACATCGGAGGCTGCTGCGTGGATGGATTCTGTCAGATCCTGCTCGCGAACGAGTGCGCGGACCTCTGCGGCATCTACTTCGGCAATGGAAGCGACTGTTCAACGACAGCGTGTCCGCTCTACGCGGCGGGCGCCTGTTGCATCGATGGCGTCTGTGACGACCAGATTCCGGGACCGAACTCGTGCGCATGTGCGGGAGGAACCTGGGAGATGAACCTCAACGGAACGGGATGCGCTGAGATCATCTGTCCGTAACCCCTGGATCAATGAACGCACGGCGTCTGAGAGGACGTCGAGGCAAATGCGCGAGTCCGTCGATCTCGAACCGATCGGCGGACTCGTGTCCTGCCGGGAATCAGACGCGGGAGTTTCCGGATCAGTTGTCGAGGGCGATCCCCAGCCATGCGGACAGATCGCCGCCATCGGCGTGACCGTCACGATTGACGTCCGCCCGCAGCATATCGCCCGGCGACATTGGCTCGCCGACCAACGCCGACGCGAGCGCCTGGGCGTCCAGCGCGTCGACCGCTCCATCCGCATTGACATCCCCTGCGCCGAAGGCCAGCGGATTTCGGAACGCGACAAGCGCCCCATCCGAGCGCCCCACGAAGATCCGCTGATTGTCCGGTGAATAGACGATTCCCTGCGCGCCGGAGCCGATGTCGATCGTGTAGTTCACCAACTCCGTACCGCTCTCCACATCCCAGAGTCGCAGGCTGCGCCCGGCGTAGATTGTGCCGGATGCGACAACTGCGCCGTCCCGCGAAAATGCGACGCTGCGCACCCACGCGTCAACGGGTCCGAGTGTCCTCACCAGACCGCCCGTTGCCACGTCCCACAGCTTGACCGTCCGATCGATGGACGCCGTTGCCAGGAGCGTTCCCGGCGCATTGAAGTCGAGGCTCAGCGCGCCGTACTCGTGACCCGAGAACGAACGCAGGAATCCGCCATCAGTCGTGCGAAACAGACTGGTCACACCAATCCCCGCGACGCCGATGGCGATGGTCGCGCTGTCCGGTGAAAACGCGCTGCCGGCGGAGGAAGTGAAGGTCGCGCTGAGAGTCGACGCCATCGTCAGGCTCGGGAAATTCCAGAGCGTGGAGACGCCGCTGTCCGATCGCGTCAACATCAACTGGCCGTTTGGAGAGAAGGCGACATCCACCACTTTGTCGTTGTGTGCGACAAAGGAACCCATGAGCGCCCCGTCAGTGGCGTTTCGGAAGTCAACGACGCCATTCGCTCGCCCGATCGCAAGCTGAGCGCTGTCCGGCGTGAACGCTATGAAGTTCTGCAGACTGTCGTCCGGCGAAATCCAGAGCGGTGTTCCATCCGTGGCGTCGAAGACGTGGACCCGGGCCGGGTAAACGGACATGGCCACACGGGAACCGTCCGGCGCCATCGCGAGATCCGTGAATTGGCGTTCGAAGTGCGTGAATTGCTTTTGCAGCGCCCCATCCGTCGCGGCTATCTTTCGGATGTGCGGCGACGGGGAGCCGAAGTGGCTGCCGGCGGAAACAATCATCGATGCGCCGTCCGACGTCCACGCCAGCGGTCCAACGCCTTCGCCGCCGAGCGGCGTCATCATTCGAAGGAAGGCGCCGCTCTGGGCGTCCCAGACGCGAATCGTCCCGTCATGGCTGGATGTCGCGATCTCGGCGCCGTCGGGCGAATAATGCACGCGCTGGATGGGCCCCGTATGCCCGGACAGTGTGTGCCGCAATGCGCCATCGGCGACGTTCCACAACCTGGCCATACCGTCGTCACCACAGGAGGCGAATTCAGTTCCGTCGGGCGACAGCTCAATCCAGTTGATGGCTCCGACATGCGCGCCACCAATCGTGCGTTCAAGGCCACCATCACTCATTCGATAGTAGCGAATGTCGCCCGACATCTGCTGAAACGCGATGGCCGAACCAGCGATCAAATACGCGCTGTCGGCGGTGAACGTCGCGGCCACGCTTCCGGCGGGTTCGAACATATGCAGAAACGCGCCGTCGGATCGTCGATAGACATATGTGTCATCATCGAAGCCTGATGCGGAACCGGCCAGGCCGAGATACTCGCCGTCCCGTGAGAAGAAAATCTGCTCGCCGGTCTCCACGGCGCCGATGGCGCGAAGAAAGGCGCCTGTGTGGGTGTCCCACTCATAGGCGCCGCCCACACTGGCGCCCCAGACCGAGTCTCCGCTGGGATCAAACGACACGCCGAAGATCGCGGCGTTGTTCGAGCTGAACTCCGACGGAACCGCGACGGTCAGTTCCAGCTTTCCCGACGCAATATCCCAGATCTTCAGTGAGCCGTCTTCGGCGCCGCTCGCGGCGCGCAGACCATCCGGCGATACCGCGATTTCCCGCACGCGAAACGTATGTCCGCCGACCTGCCAGTCGACGTCGGGGCGTGGTTCAGCGTGTACGCCGGCGGGCGCGCAACACGCGATCATGGCGAGCGCAGGGCAAAGTCGCGAGAACATCAGGTGGCTCCGTGGGATGGGGAATTGTGCTCGTTACGACCTAATGTCATGGCGTCCGCCACCTATTGCGGCCGGCGCTTTCGGCGTTTTTCCGCCGATCGGCCCCGGGATGGCCAGTTCCGTTATCATGCACCGCTGGATCGCTGATGTTCCACTCGACATAGTCAGGAAGGGCCGCCAGACCGGCGATCCTGAGAACCTGGGGCGAATCGTCCTGCGATCCGGCAGGCCCCAGTCACAATGGCCCCCTGGAATCGGATTGAGCCTCATTCATGTTGCTGCTGTTTCTCTACGCCATCCTCGCGCTCGGCGTGTCGTTTCTCTGCTCACTGCTTGAGGCGGCCCTGCTCAGCATTCCTCGAAGTCATGTCGCGCTGCTTGCGGAGTCCGGTTCGCGAACGGGCGCTCGGCTCTCGGACATGAAGGCCAACATCGACAAGCCTCTGGCCGCCATCCTGACGCTGAACACGATCGCCCATACCGTCGGCGCCGCCGGCGTCGGCGCGGAGGCGGCCATCATCTTCGGCGACTGGTCGATCGGCGTCGTCAGCGCCGTCATGACGCTGCTGATTCTCGTTCTGAGTGAGATCATCCCCAAGACCCTGGGCGCCGCCCACGCGAAGCGACTCGCCGGCTTCACGGCGACGACGACGCGCGGCATGATGATCCTGACGCTGCCCGTCGTCATCGCCCTGGAATGGATCCATCATCTGATCGGATTTCGACGCGCCGACGCGCCCGTCAGTCGCGCGGAGTTGCTCGCGACGATGCGCCTCGGACACGAAGCCGGCGCCCTGGACGCCAGGGAATTCCAGATTGTGCGAAACCTGATCGCGCTGAAGAAGGTGCGCTTGCGGGATGTGCACACGCCCCGTTCCGTCATCTACGCCCTGCCCGCCGATCGGACCATCGCGGATCTGAGTGAGGAACGCGGCGTCTTTCAGTTTGCGAGAATCCCGATCTACGAGGGCGCCATCGATCATCCCATCGGATACGTCACGCGCAGTGACATTCATCGATGCCAGCAGAACGGCGGCGCGGACATGCGGCTCGCGTCGCTCGTCAAGCCGATACGACTGCTCAACGAGGAGGTCAGCGTCGCCGATGCGCTGGAGTCGATGCTCGCCCACCGTGAACACATCGCCATCGTCCGAGACGCCCACGGCGGGACAACGGGCCTTATCACGCTGGAGGATGTCATCGAGACAATGATCGGCGAGGAGATTGTGGACGAAACCGATCCCGTCGTGGACCTTCAGGCGCTCGCCGGCCGACTCGAGCGGGAGATGCGGAATCGCCGCCGCGATTCAGCTGACGAAGATCGCCCGGATTGAGCGACTTTCGCCCTGGTCCATCGCGAACGAATTCGGCTACTGAACCCAGCGACGAAGCTGACTGAGATCGAACCGGCCGTGAACGCCGGTCTCGATCGATCGATCGGACAACACAAACCACGGCGACTGCTCTGACGCCCGCAGCACGTGGAATGTCGCCGCCGGATTGGCGCCACTGCCAAGCAGAATGGCAACACGGCCATCGACATCGACGGCGGCGTCCAGAACTATCAGCGCATGGGCGTCACGACCTTTGCGGAGCAGCAGGTCACCTGGCGCGATCGTCCCATCCTCGACGACCCGCGTGTCATCAAGAAGACTGTCAAATGACGTGAATTGCAGCTGGGTTTCGATCCACGCGCAGAAGCTGTCGCGACTCTCGTCGATCATTCCCGATTGTTCGAAGCGCGGCCCGGATTCATCCGCCAGGGCCCGGACCCCATTCCGCCATGCAAGCCAGCTCATGCGCTGGCCCGATGTGAAATGGAAAGCAATTCGATCCAGCGACCTGGTTCCCCAGCCATGCTCGGCCCGCAGCCGAACCATCATGCCGGCGGCGCCCAGGAAGTTCGTATGAGGTTGGAGAGCGATTGTCAGCTCGACCCGCGGATCGCCCGATTCGGACGCGGATTTTCCGTTCGCGCATCGGATATCCGCCGCCGGCGCGCCGACGGGGAGATGACGAAGCCAGTCACCGAATCCACCTGATGGAAGCAACACGCGATCAAATCCATCCGGTGGCGCGACGTGATCACTGAGCGCCTCGTACCCGTCCGACTGTGACCGCGTGAGCCAGGCGTAGTCCCCGGCGTGTACATTTCGCCGCGCGGCGGCGACAAAGTCCTTGATATCGACAGAGGGCCCCGGAACACCGACAGCGACAGGCGTCAGCGCGTGCGTCGCCGTGCCGACTGCGATGATTCCGATGGCGAGAGGTACGAGTCCGCGAACGGAACACGCCCGGATATCACGCCGCAGACCGAGGAGCTTGGCGCGGGCCCGGCGTCCGGCCGGAATCGCGGCCCTGTGTAGCGCCCAGTTTCCCCATGCCTTGAAATCTTCCGTTGGAAAAGCGAATCGGACGACCATTGCAGGAATCAGACTCTTCCGGGCGAATGTTCAGTGTTGCTCGATTGACGCCGCAATTTGTTCGTCAGCTCCGACGGTCCACATCGTCGGGCGCGTCATCAGGGTGACGGCGAATCGGCGTTCGGGTCCGCGGCGAGTTTCATCTCGCCGATCGGCCGGTTTGCGCGAACCGTGACGTGTGACGGCTGTCCGGGCGTGACGGGTCGCGTGATTCCCGGCGAATTCGCCGGCGTCGGCGCGACGGGCGCCGTCCGACGTCCGTCTAGGGAGGCCAGTCGCTTGATGGCCGGCTCGTAGTCGGGCTTGACGGCGAGCGCTTCGCGAAACGCGCGTTCGGCCTGATGAGGATCATTCATGTCCATGCAGACTACGCCGACGTTGTAGTACGCGGCCTCCGCCGGCACCACACGACTGAATTCAACGGCGGCGTCACCCAGTCGGCGCTGTCGCGCCAGCGAGATGCCGAGGTTCATGCGGGCTCGTTCAAAATCCGGCGCCAGCTCCAGGGCCGATCGAAACGCGGTTTCGGCGCCCTTGAAATCGGCCGCCGTCAGCAGACAGAACCCGAGGTTGTTGTGCAGGGCCGGGGCGTCCGGCTCCAGCTCGATCGCACGACGAAACGACGTTTCCGCCGGACCAAAGCTGCCCAGGCGCGTGTACGCCATGCCAAGGCGATTGTGAGCGTCAACCAACTTCGGATCGCCCTTGACCGCCAGATCAAACTGGCGCGCGGCGCCGACGAAGTTGCCCTGTCGTTCGAGCATCAGACCGGACGCGTAGTGCGTCTCCGGTGCGATCTCGGGATCGGGCGCATCCTTGATCTGCGAATCATCCGGTTTGCGGTCGGATCGATCGAAGAGCTCCGCCCACTTTTTGCTCATGTCGCCGGAACAGCCGGCGCTCAGCAGGAGCGTCGCAAACGCCAATGTCGTGAAGCGCATGGAATTCATGTGTTAGTTCCCCGAACTTCCGGAGTCGACCGCGCCCGTCAGGTGATATGCGGTGTCGCGCGGCTCAGGCTGCTGCGCCACGCCGCGTCCCGCCGCCGATTCGACGGCGTCCATTCCACGGCCTCGCGGCATGCCCAGCACCACATCGATCCGCTTGCTCCCGGGTGAAACCTGCATCAGGAATTCCCGGGCGACGCGCAGCCGCGCATCGACAAGCGTCGCATCCTGGATCTTCGTGTCGTAATAGAGGCGGCCGCCGCTGGTCGCGAGCAGTTCCGCATATCGCTCAAGTCGCGCCTCGCCCGTGCCGCTGAGATGCTCGGAATCCGCGATGAAGTGCATGTCGGCGATCGACAGATCCGCCATCATGCCCTGGTCGTTGTGATAGGCGAAGTACTCACCCACAGTGGTGCGATTCGTGTCATCACCGCCCGGCGGCGAGTTCATCGTGATCGTCGGCTCGGGATCGTGGCAACCCGCCAACAGGCAGATCGCCGCCAACGACGGCAACATCATGCGAACGCTGTTTCGAAACATCTCATTGACTCCCGCGCGACTGCAGTCCGATCCGATCGCGCTGCATCCGTTCCGCAGAACGTGACAAGCGCATCGGGGTCCGTGTTTTCGGTCGGCGACTCGCAGTTCTATCGGCAGACAGCGCGGCGCAGGGCGAATGTAGTTGTCGCCGGGAAAAGGATTTGCGCGCGACGGCGGGACATGTTTGCCGCGCAGAGATTGCACGTCCGGTATTGATTCTGCGCATCGACAAAAAAGAGCCGGAGCGATGCGTTCGCCCCGGCTCTCATTGTCTCAATGTATGTCTCGGCGAGCCTCGAATTTCTCGCCGCAATAACGCGTAACGACTACGTGTGACGCGTGTGCGACGTGAAGCGACCGCCGTTGTCGTCGCCGTCTGAGGATTGCGTCGGAACCGGCGGCTTCTGCGCTTCGTGCCCGATCAACAGCGCCTGCGTAATCTGATCGCCGACCTGCGACATGCCGTCCGGCGTGTACGGGATCATCATGATCGTGCTCTTGCTGTGGGCGCCGACGGCCGTGACGGTATCGTAGTGCTGCGTCAGAAGCACCATCTTCGTCGCTTCCTCCGGGGAGATGCCCGCCTCGGAGCACGCCGCGACAGACTCTTTCAGACCATTGGCGATCGCAAGGCGCTGCCGGGCGATACCGACACCCTGCAGTTCCTTGGCGCGGGCCTCGGCCTCGGCGCTCGCGATCGTGCGGATCTTCTTGGCCTCGGCCTCGTTCTTCGCGGCTTCGCGCATTCGCGCCGTCGCGTTGACGTGGTTCATCGCCTCCTTGACCTTCTCGTTCGGCTGAATGTCGTTGACCAGCGACTGCATGATCGTGTAACCGAACTCCTGCATCGTCGCTTCGAGCCGGCCTTTCACGGCCAGGGCGATCTTCTCCTTTTCAGAGAAGACGTCGTCGACACGCATCTCCGGGACGAGCGCGCGAACCGTATCGAACACGTAGGATCGCATCTGCTCGCGCGGGTTCATCAGCTTGTAGTGGGCGGCGAGAATCGTATCCTCGTCCTCTCGCACGAAGAACTGCACGGCGACGACGAGATTCACAAACACGTCGTCGTGCGTCTTCGACTCGACATTGACCTCAAGCTCGCGCACGCGATGCGTGACGCGGCCGGCCACCTTGTCGAGAATCGGCATCTTGAAATTCAGGCCGGGACCGCAGACCTTGTGGTAGCGGCCGAATCGCTCGACCACGGCGTGCGTCGCCTGTTCCACGGTAAACAGGCCGCTGAAAATCACGGTACAAAGGAAGACCAGCAGTACTCCACCGATGATGTATCCCATCGCTCTGTCCCTTCTCCCGGATGGAAACCGGGTTCTCGAACGACGTAGCAGCAACTTTACTGATACGCGGCCGACTAGCGACCGTAAACGGCGGAAACAAATTCGACCCGAACCTCCGCCGGCGATTCTTCTATCTCGTAGGACGGCACCTCGAAATTCAATTCGGCTCCCTTCGGCGCCGAAGCCAGTTTCTGCGGGAAATCGAAGACCGTTCTTCCATCGACGTTCACACCAATCACGCGGACTTCGAGCTGCTCAAGCGCGTACCCGGCGTTGAAGATCGAGACGCCGAGATTCTCGGTCCCGAGCAGCCGTCGGCCGCCCCACGCGGAGCCGATCCGGTAATACAGGTCCGCGGCCCGATCGCACGCCTGGTACCCCGCCGGGACCGCCGACGGGGCCGGATGTCGCGCCCGTCCGACCGAACGAGGCGCCGAGTCCAACGGAGCGCCACACTGGCAACAGAAATGCGCGACCGGCACGTTCTCCGCCCCGCATTCACCGCACACCCCGTCACGCCCCATGCATACCAGCCTCCAGAACGGCCCCTCATTATTGAGTGTAGTGTATGGCCCTCGAAACGCCACTATAAAGCCCGGCGCCGCCTATAGCGGGCCGGCCCCGTCAAACGGGACGCGTACACGAAGGAAAACGGCTTCGCTGGGCGTTGCTTTCCGGCGGTTCGCGACGGTTCCGCTAGAGCTTCACGAAGTTGCGCAGCATCGTCCGGCCGGCCGAGTCTGAACGCTCCGGGAAGAAGACGGTGCCAAAGATGTTCTTCTGGTGGATCACGCTCGTGAAATCGACGCAGTGATTCGTCGTGGCCGCGACGGTCCTCCGATCGAGCGGCTCCGGGTGAACACAGTGATCGAAGTAGAAATAGGCGCCCGATTCGAGCCCCTCGAACAGCGCGCAGTCCATCGCCCAGTGGACCTGGTTCCAGCCCTGGTGCGGAACGGAAAAGTGTCGCGACGCCGGATGCCGGCCGAAGTCAAATCGTGTCACTTTGCCGTGGACAACGCCGAGCCCCGTGTGCTGCTGATCCTCGTAGGAAACGTCGAACAGCGTGTTGAGACCGCCGCCGATCCCGAGGATCGGTCGATCGCTCTCAATCGCGCGAATCAGTGGCGCAGTAAGCCCCCGATCGCGCAGGCTGCCCAGCATACGCCGATAGGACAGACTGGGCGGCAGAATGATCTTGTCGGCCCGCTCCAGCGGTTCCGGCGTCGATACCAGCCGAGCGTCAGCCTCCAGCTCCTCCAACGCCGCCATGATGGGGCGTGTCCTGCAACCTTCGCAGTCTACCACGGCGATCATGTCGTCTCTCTTCAGAATCAAAAAAGCCCCGATCGTCAGGCGCAATCCCGACGATCAGGGCTGTCGCAGACTTGTTATGTATCGGCGAACACGGGGCTTCGCCGCCATGACGACGGACGCCGCTCAATCACGAGCAGACGGGCGTGTCAGCGTCGGGCCGTCGAGTTGGTGAGAACGCCGCCTCGGGGCACCGCGTAGAATTCGACGCGACGATTCTTCGCCTTGGCGTTTCGCGAGGCGTTTGAATCCGAAGGTCGGAACTCACCACAGTTGGCCTGGATGAGCCGCGTGCCGTTCACACCCTGCCGCTGAAGCTGGCGAACACACGTGAGCGCGCGGGCCGAACCCAGCTCCCAGTTGTCCTTCCACTTGCTCTTGCGAATCGGGTCGTTGTCCGTGTGGCCGATCACGAAGATATCGCGATCGCTGTAGCGCGCCTGGATATCGCGGGCCAGCTTCGCCATCGTGCTCTGACCGTTGTTTGTCAGATCGGCCTTGCCCGACGCGAAGAGGACTTCGCCGGGAATGGAGATCATGTCGAACGACGGCGTGCTGATCCAGCCATCCGCCTGCACGACGGGCTGCTGAATCGGCTGCTGCTGGATCGGCTGCGTGGGTCGCGACGAACCCCGCGAGGCCAGATCGGCGCGGGCGCGGGCCAGTTCGCGATTGAGTTCATCGATCGTCGCGCGGGCTTCGTTCTCGCGCGCCTGCGCCTCGGCGAGCTGACGATCGCGGTCATCCAGCTCGCGCTTGAGCTGATCGTTCTCCGCCGTCAGATCTTCAATCTTCAGATCCTTCTCATTCGGGGCGCAGCCCACGACGAGAAACGTCAGTGCAAAAAGGGAAATCCCGAAGCGCGTTGCGGCAGTGCGTGCCGTCCTTGTCATGGCAGACTCCTCCAAGTTGATGCAGGCGAATCGACATCCGCCTCTGCCCCGAATACCACAAAATACGGGTTGTCAGCGCAACACAGATACCAAATATAGGACGATCCGTCAACAGATACAGGCCATTTTTGCGCATTGTGCGATGCGTATCTGTACGCCACCCATCAGGCGCTACGAACGGCGCGCACATTGGTTCGATTGTGATTTTCAGCTGAGTCGATTGCGTGTTCGCCGCCACGCGCCTGAAAGCGGAGTCTGTGGTCGAAATTCACAAGCTGACGACGTACCAAGGACGGCGGGAAATGTCAGTCGTCGTCGTTGTGGCGAATCCGAAATGGGCTTGAAACATCCGCCACTGTCGCGCCGAGCGGTGTCGCGTTTGCCAGCGCGTGAAGCTTGGTGATGTGCGCAAGGTCCGCCGCCATCGCGGCGTCGCCGGCCATCTGCGAGGCGCAGGTGTTCGCCTCAATCACTTCGAGTTCCGCCACAAGCGGTTCGATCACTTCGGCCAGGATGCGGAAAACCCGTTCCCGTTCCCCCGCCAGCCAGAGCGCCGACGATCGGATGATGGCGGCCGCGACGGCGGGCTCCTCCAGCAGCAGGCAGCCAGCCGACGACGGACCGATTTCTGACAGGCGGCCTCCGACACCATCACTCCCCAGGCTTTCCACGGCCACGCGGGGAAGCGTGACGCGACTTGAGAACCGCCCGAGACCGTCCAGCAGGTCGGCGTACCACGCCCCGCTGAGCAGCGGCGCGCCATCGATATCGGCACATGTTGACGCGAGGTCAATCGCCGACAGCGAGCGAGCCGCATCCGCCATGATTGCCTCGGCCTCAATCGAATCGGACATGGCCCCCATTCGACGACGCGTCAGCAGATCGAGCTCTCCGACTTCACCGATGATCCGGGCGAACGCCTCAAGCGACAGATGCAGGGCGCCGGCCGTTCGCTCTGCGACCGCCAGGGCGAGCAGCACCGGGTGCGACGTCGGCGCTGGCGTCGGCGCGCCATGATTCAGTCGCAGGGACGGCGCGCCCGTTGCCGGTCTCGGCGGTCGCCGAAACGGCCGCAGTCGCCCGGCCAGCAGTGGTCGATCGTTAGTTCGCTTACGCGTCATTCGTGAACCAATCGCAGCCCGTATCTGTTGCGGCGCGTCGTCGCAGTCCGCCAGTGTTTCGTAGATCGTCGCGCCCGCCCGGCCGTGTGAGAAAAATGACGCCGGACCGCCGGCATGGATGAGCCCTACGCGACGCGAGTCTGATCCGGCGGAGCCCCACTGTCTCGCAGCGCCGGGGCGTCTCCCCACGGCGCGGGATTGATGATCTCGACGCCACTGAAGCGCGATCGCAGCGTCTTCTCGGTATCTTCCGCCACACCGGGCGACAGTGAACCGATGAGCAATGCGTCCACTTTGATATCTGTTGCAAACTCGGCGTCATGAATCGGAAGACCACGCCATGTGGCGGGACTTTCTACGTCGGCGAATCGAGAATCGTAAACGCACTCAATACGAATGCCAGCGCTTTTTGTGACATCAATGATGAATTCGCAACCTTTTCCGCGCCGCCATATGGCAACGCGACGCAATGTTCGCTTATCGGCCCGCTCGCGCAACATCTGCCGCAGGCGCGACAATCCCAGCAGCGCGTCGAAGTGATCCTCCGACAGAGGACGTCGCCGCCGCAGGCGCGCCGCCTTCTCCGCCTCGGCAAGCGCGAGCCCCGACGCGAACCCGTCTGACGCGCGCTCCTTCACGGCGATACGCGCGTATCGTTCGATGTCACAGTCGATCGCCATCGATCGACGCGATTCCGGCGCATACGTGTTCCAAAGGCGAACGTTATTGCGTACGAGATACGTCAGCATTCTGTTCGCATCGCGGTTGACGTTCGTGCGCCGATGCCAGACGAGCGCATCGCCCATCGAATCGACCCGCCAGCCGCGCCGCCACAATTCGCACGACAGCGCGTACTCCTCGACGTAGTAGTCGTAGTCAATCGGGTATCCCCCCGCCGCGATGAAGGCGTCGCGACGAATCGCGGCCCCGCAGTTGAAGAATGTCCCCGGCGCCCCCCCCGCGTCGTGACGCTCCGGCGCATCCGCCAGTCGCACACGGCACGCGATCGCGCCGACGGCCGGACGCTCGCGCATCTCCCGAACGACTCGATCGATCGTTCCGGCTGCGGGCCAGCTGTCGTCATCGAGCATGAACAGGATCCGCCCCCGGGCCGCCATGGCGCCGATGTTTCGCGCGCAGGCCGCGTGGTTCCGCCCAAGGTCAATCCATCGCACGTTCGGATGTCGTGATCGCACTGTCGAATCATCCGATGACGATCCATTGTCGATGACGATGATCTCAAACGGAGCATCGGGAAGGCGCGCCAGTCGATCCAGCGTCTCGCGGACGCTGTCCGGACGATCCCGTGTCGGGATGATCACGCTGCACGCCGGCGGCTCGACACAGTCGCCCTCGAACCGATCATTGACCTCAGTCGTCCGCCTCATGCCACGCGCCCCTGTTGAGGTGATCGGCGAAGCTCGCTTCGACTTTCCAGCTGCGACTGAAGTCGATCGAGGGGCACGGCCGTCGGTCCGACAACGCCCGCCTCCAAGGCGGACGCAAGTGTCGCAAGATACGCCGCCTGCATGAGGCCGCCGCCGGTCGCCGCCACGCACGCGCCCGTCGCCAGCATGACTTCGCCACAGCCGAAATGATCGACAACGCGATCCGTGAGCGCCGGCAGATGCTCGCTGAGCAGTCGCCCCTTCCAGGCGGGGGCATGGGGATCGTCGGACGGTCGCTGAAACGTAACGACGCCGCGCTTGCCGAGCGTGACAATCATTCGTTCGGCGCCGCTGCGATCCATCGCGCGGTAGACGAGGGCCGAGAGCCCCGTGTCAAAGTCATTCATCGCCAGCCTGAGTTTCCGCTCCGAGCACACCAGCAGGCCCGCGTCGCGGATGGCGAGCAGATTCGCCGGCGTCTCACCGCAACCGCCGGCCAGTGTCACGCCTCGACTGCGAAGCGATTCATTCAGCCCGTTGAGCAGCCCGGGGCCGAGAAGCCCCGCGCCGGCGTCGAAGAGTATGACGGACTCGGCCTCGGCGCACTCCTGGACGGCAATGCACGCCGCCTCATGCTCGGACGCCGAATCCGCGGCGAGCGGCTCGGCGTATTCCACTTTGAAGAGCTTTCGATCATCGACGACGAACCGCGTCCGGAGCGGCGCCTCTTCACGTTCCAGGATTGAGCGAACGCGCACGCCGGCGCTGACGAGCCGCCGCTGCGCCCAGCACGACAACTCCCCCGGTCCCGTCGCCGTCAACAGCGTCGGCCGGGCGCCGAACGCCGCGAGCTGCAGCGCGATCAACGCCGCGCCGCCGACGTAGTCTTCCCTGCCAAGCGCCTTGAGCGACATCATCGGTGATTCACTCGAGACGTTCCTGGCGTCGCAGAGCACATAGCGCTCGACGACCACATCCCCCACGACCACGACGTTGGCCCCCCGAATGGACGCGACATGGCGCGACATCGTGGATCGATTGATGTCATGGCGATCGCAGAGGTAATCGAGGCGTCGCTCGGAAAGTTCATCCGTCTGGCCCATCGCGCCGATGATGCGCGACGAACTGAACACCACTTCACCGCTGGAGAAGATGACGCGACCACCGTAGGCCTCGACGACATCGCGCTCCCGCAGGAATCGGGGATCCTCGCTTGTCGCGTACTCGCGGCCCTTGACGTACACGTCCGGGCGCAGAGCGCCGAGGATTGCCTCCGCCGTCGGATGCGGATCGATCACGACCCAGTCAACGAATTCGAGCGCGGCGAGATTCTCCGCGCGGAGTTCCTGCGGAATCTGGGGACGCTGCGGTTCCTTGTCGATCGTGGCGTCGCCCGTGATGGACACGACGAGCACGTCCCCCTGCCGCCGCGCGAACTGCAGGTATCGAATATGTCCCGGATGAACGATGTCGAAACAGCCGTGACACTGCACGATCGTCGGCCGGGACGAACTCTGTCCGTCGCGTGCCGCGGCGAGCAAGTCGGCGAGGCGACTGGGACCGACGATTTTGCGTCGGTAGTCGCGCGCCGTTGAGGCCTCGCCGGATCGCGGGTTCACATAGTCGTCGTTCAGCATCAGCCGGCTCGCGCAAGTCCCCTGACGATCTCAAACACGCCGCGCGCGATGAGACTGATGATCAACAGCAGCAGAAGCCAGCCCAGCGTGACGCCGAGAACGGGCCACGACTGCTCGATGAGCTTGCCCGGCGCGGGTGACAGCGTTCCGGCCAGCCACACGGCGCCACCCGTTGCAAGGATCGCCGCGAAATGCCCCTTCACATTGCCCGGAAAGGGCGCCGATCGGACAGCGAGACACATCAGCAGGTACACGAACGCCCACGTCTGCCAGCGATCGAAATCGGCCGTGCGAATCGCGTCGCAGGTCCCCTCGGCGAGATCGATCAGCGAGCGGGACTGCGACCAGAACGCCCCCAGGGAGCCGGGCGTTTCCGCGGCGACCTTCTCGATCGGCACTTTCTGCGCAATCGGGTCCCCGAGATGGTTCACCACCAGGTAAATCGCCGTGCCACAGGCGACGAGCGGCAGGAATCCGATAAGAACCGGGCCGAAGACCGGGATCTTCGGCTCGTAGCCGGCGTCTGTGAGCGGAGCGCCGCGTTCGTCATCCCCCATCAGGGCGGTATTGTTGACCTTTGCGCCCGTGATCAGTAAACCGACGATTCTGCCCAGCGTGGCGACAAGCGTGCCCGGCAGAAGTGCGATATTCACATAGCGAGGCTTGATCATCCGCGACCATTGGTAGTCCACGGCCCACGCCAGGACGACGATCATCAGGACCCAGATGGAGGCGCTCAGAAACAGCATTTTTGGTCATCCGACATTGGAACGCGCACGGCGGGCGCGGCGTCTACGAATTGATATCGACGAGTCCGATCGCGGTTCGCCATTGAAGGGACTTGTCCGCGGAAAGGCGCAGATCCCGCCGACAACCGGCCCCCATCGGGTTATAATCCTTCGGGAAACGTTTCACGCTCCCGGGCCAGGTTGCGACCAGTCCGCGCCACGAATTATCCGGATAGTAGGAAAGCCCTGAATGGCGATTTTGATCTGTTGCCCCTGCGGATTGCCTCTCGATTGCGAGAACATCGACCTCGTGATCGACGCGGCGTGCCCGCGCTGCAAGCGCAATCTCGATCTGGAGTTCGAGGACGAATCCGGCGCCCGACGCCGCGCCGTCCTGACGATCCTGGATGGCCCCATCTGGAAGGGCGAGCAGTTTGTCATGCCGATCGGCCAGCAGCTCACGCTGGGCACGGGGACGGACGGCTGGCTGTCGCTCGAGGGAGAAAACCTCGAGGACAAGCACTGCCGGCTGCGCGTCTCAACCGGAGGCTATTGCGTCGTTGAGGACCTCGATACGGCGTCGGGAACCTGGATCGACAACGCCCGCATCGTGAAGGGCAAGCTCTTCCCCACGCAGTCGGTCCGCATCGGCGAGTTTCGCTTCCGGCTCGACTTTCGATCGACCCTCGGACAGGACCAGCCGGCGGTGGCGATCTCAGATGTCGGCGCTGTCGCAATTTCGCCCGACCAGACCTTTGAGCGCCTGCGCCACGTTACGTCGCCTCTGGGGAAGCTGATTCAACGGCGATTCGTCTATGCCCGAAGCGCCCTCTCGGCCTTCGCCTGGATCACGGCCGCCTATCACTGCGTCCATCTGCGATATGTCGCCGAACCCAACTGGCCGGGCTACTGGGCCGTTATCGCGAGCGCGATCATCGTGACAATCCTGCTGGCGTCGACGCGACTCGTCGCCCTCGTCCATCGATACGCGAAGTACGCCGGCATCGCATCGCTCGTTCTGCTGGCCATCGTTGACCTCGCGGCGTGGCGCCTGCACGGCGCCGCGATCCCGCCGCTGATTCTGGCGGCGGCCGTGTCACTGGCGATCACACGCACGCCGGGCCCCGCCGGCGCCCTTGGCGCCGCCATGCTCGTCGTCGGCGCCGTCACGACAATGGCCGTCATGACGCTCAATATCGTCCTGCCGCTGCTGCCCGTCTGATCCACAATTTTAGACATGAATCTAAATAAGCTCGCCGGTCCGGCCCGTCGATGACGAGGCGTCATCGCGGCCCGCGCCGCCCCCAATCGTACAATTCCGGCGCCGATTCCCGCCTTCCGCTTTGCCAAACCGGGGATCCGGCGCTTGATCCTGGCGCGGCGTCGACGTTAGGATGAATCCGGATTCCCACGATCACGTCTTGCCGCGATCGGTCCGGCCGGACCCACGCGAGAGAGGGAGCAAACCATGTCCGCGACGCAACCACGACACTGCCAGGTATGCAATTCGGCGATCTCGAACGAGGACATTGTTGAACGACGCGCGGGACTCGTCGCCGGCGTGCTCCTGTGCCATATGTGCGTCGAGAAGAAACGACAGGAAATCCAGGCGCAGGTCAGCGCCCAGGCGGCCGCGGCGGCGCCCGTCGCGGCCCATGCGGTGTCGCACGGCGATGAGGTCGGAACGACCCAGGGCGGCGTCTATATCCCTCCCGTTCACGAAGGGGAAAGAGACATCTCCGACGAACCTGTCGCGCTGATCGACGTGGATGAAACGCGTGTCGCGGGCTCCACGATGATTCGCAGTTTCGCCACGGGCAGCACCCTCGCCGGCTCACATGACGACACGCGCTACAAGCGCGCCCTGGCGGCGCCCGAGCTGCCGGCGACGCGCGTCCGCACCTTCCACGGCAAGCTGACGGAAGCGGGCATGGCCCATATGGATGAGCAGATCAATGATTGGCTTGAGGCGCATCCCGACGTCTTTATCAAGAGTTCAACCTCCGCCATCGGTCTCTTCGAAGGCAAGACGAAGGAACCCCATATGGTCCTGACGCTGTTCTATTGATCATGTGATCCCTGAACTGGAGCGAGATGACGGGAAACTCAACGCCCGTCTCGCTCGACGATCTCCGCCAGCCGCTCACGAAACCAGGTCGCGGACGCGATCTCCCGCCCGTCCGCGAAGCGGATCGTGTAAGGCCTGCCACTCATCGATGACCCCGTCGCCGCCAGTCGGATGAAATCCTCGGCCGTCTGGATCTCCGCCGTCTTCCACTCCCACTTGCGCCGCATGTGCTCGATTGCTTCACGGGTATCGTGCGATTCCCCGTTGCGAATGAACGACGCGCCCCGCAGATCGGCCAATGCGGCGATCAGCGCCTCGATCCTTTCGCGCTCAGTCATCTGGGGCTGGGCGTCACGCCGCGGCGGATCTGAAGGCGCCGTCGGATCGGACGACCCGGCAGCCGCCGGCGTGTCACGATTCGACCCCGTTGTCGCGGACGTGGGCGTCTTGTCGGGCGCCGCCGAAGGCGACGCGTCACGACGGCAGGCGACGGCTGAGAGAATCAGCAGGACGGCAATGACGACGAGGTTGGTTCGAACAGGACACATCGCGGCTCCGATCACTGACAACGCGAAGCCACTGGCCCGTTCACGCGATTATTCGTGGCCGCGATACCACTCGATCGTTTGTCGAAGCCCCTCATCCAGGCGCGTTTCTGCCTCGAATCCAAACGCCGCCTTCGCGCGCGTCGTGTCCAGACGACGACGTGGCTGACCATCGGGCATGGACGCGTCCCAGTGAATGGCGCCGCGAAAGCCGACATGGGTCCGAATGAGCTCGGCCAGGTCAGCGATCGTAATCTCGTCGCCGGTGCCGATGTTGACGGGCTCGCCTTCGTCGTACTCCCGCGTCGCCATCACGATCGCCCGCGCACAATCCTCGACGAACAGGAACTCGCGGCTGGGCGTCCCCGTGCCCCAGACAACCACCTGCGCCTCGGCGTTCGCTTTGGCGTCGCAGAATCGGCGAATCAGGGCCGGAATGACATGGCTCGAACCGGGATCGAAGTTGTCGCCCGGTCCATAGAGGTTGGCCGGCAGCAGGGAGATACCATTGAGATCGTACTGCTGACGATAGGCCTGGAGCATGACCAGCAGCGCCTTCTTGGCGACGCCGTACGGCGCGTTTGTCTCCTCCGGGTAGCCCTTCCACAGATCGTCTTCGACAAACGGCGTGGCCGTAAACTTCGGGTAGGAGCAGACTGTCCCGACCTGTACAAACTTTCGCACGTCATTGCGACGCGCGTGCTCGATGAGATGCATCCCCATCGCCAGATTGTCGTGAAAGTACCGGCCGGGATTGGCCCGATTGGCGCCGATGCCACCGACGACGGCGGCGAGATGAATGACGATCGTCGGTCGCATGTCTTCGTACATGCGCTCGACATCGCCCTCTCTTGTCAGATCGTAGTCCGAGCTGCGGGGAACAAGGATCGCCCCGGCGTCGACGTCCGCCGCGCAGAGCTGTTCACAGACATGATGCCCCAGAAATCCGGCCCCGCCCGTGACGACGATTCGATGCGATGAGAGATCCAACATACTCCGCCACCGCTCCTTTGGGACGCGACACTACGTCTGAAGATCCCCTTGGCGCCTAACGACAGTATCAATGACGTCTCTGACGGGACCAGGGTTCTGACAACCAGAGATACGTCCATCGTATGACGCGGCGAAACAACCCCGTCGTGGAGTCCCCGATCTCCCAGCCAACGATATTGGCGTCCTCGGGCGCCCTTCCAACAAGGGATCGCCACGAAGCCTGAATGCGTCGATAGTCACTGTTCGCGAGCCCTCGGTCAAACTGAGAATAGAGCTGCCCCCTGCCCATTTCGAGTATCGCCTCCAGAATCTCATCGGCGCTGCCGGGCTCGATGACCATTTCGTCGGCGAGCTTCGATGAGAATCCGGTCCAGTCGGGGAACCTCTTTCGAAAGGCGTCAACTTCCCATTCATCCATCCGGCTGCGGCGGCAGTAGTCAGAAGTTGCAAGAAGCACATCGAGGAGTTTCCGCTGAATCTCGGAAACGGCCTGAAAGTCCCGAGACGCAAGCGCCGCGAGTTCAGCAATCAGCGGGCGGAGCCCGACCTCACGAATTGCCGTCGGACTTTCCTCGTGATGCAACGTCGGCGCCCCTTGCGTTTCCTGCGATGCGGGGACAGGACGTCGATCGTCAGTCATGGCGTCGTCGATCGCGACGACCGTCCGGCCCGAAACCACTCGACGAACATCGCCAGCCCGTCCGCCAGATGCGTCCGCGGTTCGTACGCCAGTTCCACCTGCGCACGTGTCACATCCGCATATGTCGTCTGAACGTCACCCGGCGGAACAGGCTTTCGATCAATGACCGCCTTTTTGCCAAGCGCGGCCTCAATCGCCGCGATCAGATCACTCAGTGACACCGGCCTTGACTCGCCGAGATTATACACGCGGAATCCACCGGTATTGTCGATCGACGCAACAACGCCGCGAATGATGTCATCGATGTATGTGTGATCGCGCATCATGCTTCCGTCGCCGAAGACGGGAATCGGCTGGCCGGCGTCAATCAACCGCGTAAACTTGTGTATCGCGAGATCGGGTCGCTGCCGCGCGCCATATACCGTGAAAAACCGCAGGCAGGTAATGTCCATCCCAAAGAGATGGTGATACGTGTGACAGATCAGTTCGCCCGCCTTCTTCGTCGCCGCGTAGGGTGAAATCGGATGATCGACGGGATCGTCCTCGGAGAACGGCACCTTCCTGTTGTTGCCGTACACGCTCGAGCTGCTGGCGAAGACGAACTTCTTTACGCCGCGTGAACGCGCGGCCTCCAGCATGACATTCAGACCGCCGAGGTTGACGTCCTGATAGACGAGCGGCTGTTCGATGCTCGGCCGAACACCCGCCCGCGCCGCCAGATGCACGACGCAGTCGACATCCGCCAGGGCCGCCTCCGCCGCAGACAGATCGCGGATGTCCGCCTCGATGAGTCGATACGACGGGTTCTGACTGGCCGCCTCAATATTCCGCCGCTTGATCGCGACGTCATAGAACGGGTCGAAGCTGTCGTATGCGATCACGCGATCGCCTCGCGCCAGGAGCGCTTCGCACAGGTGCGAGCCGATGAAGCCGGCGCCGCCCGTCACGAGAATCGTGGAGCCGCCTGCGCCACTCATTGGGGCTTCACCGTGGGGCGACCGACGCTGTGGTACTCGAAGCCCTGCTTGGCCAGGTACGCCGGGTCGTAGAGATTTCGACCATCGAAGATGACCGGCGCCTTCAGCGCCTGACGAACCAGCGCGAAGTCCGGCGTGCGGAATTCCGGCCAGTCCGTGAAGACGACCATGACATCGGCGTCCTTCAGCGCCTCGTAGCCATCGGCGTGATACGTGATGCGCTCCCTGCCGAGCATGCGTTCACCGTTGGCCATCGCCTCGGGATCATGGGCTCGAATCGTCGCCCCGGCGTCGCGCAGGATTCGAATCGCGTCGATCGCGGGCGCCTCGCGCACGTCGTCCGTCCTCCCCTTGAAGGCCAGCCCCCACACGCCGATCGTCGTCTGCCTGATCCTGTCGCCGAAGTAGTCGAGCAGCCGCTGGGCGAAGCCCTGTCGCTGCAGCCGATTTCGCTCCTGGACCGCTTCCGCGACGACCGCCGGTACGCCCACTTCCCGTCCCATGCAGACGAACGCGCTAACGTCCTTCGGGAAGCAGGATCCGCCGTAGCCGACGCCCGGAAACAGGAAGGGATGGCCGATTCGCGAGTCGCTGCCGACACCCTTCCGCACGACTTCCACGTCGGCGCCGAACTTCTCGCACAGTGTTGCGACTTCGTTCATGAAGGAGACTTTTGTCGCCAGCAGGGTATTGGCGGCGTACTTGGTCATTTCGGCGCTGGCCGGATCCATGACGAGCAGACGTTCGCTCTTTCGCATGAAGGGGGCGTAGAGCTGCTTGAGAATCTCAACGACGGCCGGATTGGTCGTGCCGATGACGACGCGATCGGGCTTCGTGAAGTCGTCGACCGCGGCCCCCTCCTTCATGAACTCGGGATTGCTGACGACATCGACGGGGTGCTGCGTCACTTCGCGGATGGCGGCGTCCACCTTCTTGTGCGTGCCGACGGGAACCGTGCTCTTCGTGACGACGATTCGATAGCCGTCCATCGCCTGGCCGATCGCCTTCGCGACGGCGACGACCGCCGACAGGTCGGCGCTGCCGTCCTCGTCCTGGGGCGTTCCGACGGCGATGAAGCAGACAAGCGACTCACGGACCGCCGGCTCCAGCTCGGTCGTAAACTCCAGGCGCCCCGCCTTGACGTTGCGCGTGATGATTTCGCTGAGGCCCGGTTCATAGATCGGAACGTCGCCCCGCTTGAGCCCCTCGATCTTGGTCGCGTCCTTATCGACGCAGATCACATGGTTGCCGCCGTCAGCAAAACACGTCCCCGCCACAAGGCCGACGTACCCGGTTCCGACTACACAGACTTTCATTCGACAATGCTCCCCTGCGAGGCGGCGCCGGTCCCGCCCGGACCAGTCGCCCGCAATCCGCCCTGCAGTTTAAGGCGGTTCGGGAATATTGCGACAAGGGGGCGCCGAAACGTCGGAATCCGGGGATTGTCGCCTGGCGCCATCTGACGTCATTGCCTGCAGAATCGATAGTGCGCGACACCCCATTCCCGACCTTCGTCGTGGCGAAACAGCTCCGCGCAGGCGAGGAAGAACAGTCGCCATCGGACAAACCAGCGTTCGGCGTCGGCGCCATACGTGTCTCGCAGCGCCGGCATGACGGCAGCGCGTCGAGCGTCCAGATTGGCGAGCCACGCCTCGGCCGTTCGCGCGTAGTGAACACCATTCAGATACCACTGCGAGTCCAGCGTGAGTCGCCGCTGAAACTGTGGCAGGAGATCAAACGACGGCATCATCCCGCTTGTGAAAAAGTAACGCCCCATCCAGTTGTCCGCCCCCTCCGTCTCGAACAGGTACGGATAGGACCGATGGCAGAAGATGTGAACAAACAGCCTGCCGCCCGGCGCCAGCCAATCGGCGATGCGCGACATGAGGGCGTCGTAGTTCCGCATGTGTTCGAACATCTCCACCGAGACGACGCGATCAAAGC
>ERZ795053.506-NODE-506-length-50200-cov-6.659507_pt1 | contig 50200 bp, 49 predicted proteins | sample MGYA00375137_ERZ795053 | MGnify/ENA primary metagenome ERZ795053 (study PRJEB30182, sample SAMN05720284) | activated sludge metagenome | isolation source: Anaerobic digester | place: Hong Kong | collected 2014-12-17 ...
CTGGACGACATCGACCGGCTCGGCGGCCGACTCGTCGATCGTCATCCGGTAGTACTTGCCCAGCCCGTCGAGGGTGTGCCCCCGCTGGACCTCGACCCCGAGGGTCGGCACGTCGCAGATCTTGATCGTGTTGTTCTCGGAGGCGGTGATCGCCTCGGACAGGTCCTTGCCGACCTTCTTGTCGTCGACGTCGAACGCGGCCACGAACTCCACGTCCCGCACGTGGTAGGGGCCGAACTGGACGTGCATGAGGCCGGGCACCGTCGTCGCCGGGTCGGCGTCACGGTAGTAGTGCACTCCCTGCACGAGCGAGGTCGCGCAGTTGCCGACGCCGACGATGGCGACGCGCACAGATCCCATGATGGGTGTCTCCTTGTGTGGTGTCCGCCGGTCAGGCGGTCTGGGTGGGTATGCCGGTTGGCCCGGCAGCCGGGTCGGTCGGGTGACCGTCGCTCGTCGTCGCCCCCGCGACGGCCGAGCGCTCCTTGCTGATCAGCTCCTCGAGCCAGCGCACCTCGCGCTCGCACGACTCCTCGCCATGCCGCTGCAGGGCGAGGGTGTAGGTGTCCATCCGCTCCCGATTGCGGGCCGAGGCGGTGCGGATGTTGGCCAGCCGCTCCTCCAGCCGCGAGCGGCGGCCCTCGAGGATGCGCAGCCGCACCTCGGCCTTGGTCCGGGCGAAGAAGGCGAAGTGGACGTCGAACTCCTCGTCGTCCCACGACGCCGGCCCGGCCTGCTCGGCCATCTCCTGGAAGCGCTCCTTGCCCTCGGCCGTGAGCTCGTAGACGATCCGAGCCCGCCGGCTGGTGGCCGGGATCGCCTCGTCGGCGGCCTCGTAGACCCAGCCCTTGCCGAGCAGGTCCCGCAGGCACGGGTAGAGCGAGCCGTAGGAGAGGGCACGGAAGGCGCCGAGCGCGGTGTTGAGCTGCTTGCGCAGCTCGTAGCCGTGCATCGGGCTCTCATGCAGCAGCCCGAGGACTGCGAACTCGAGCAACTCGCCGCGGCGTGACATGACGCAAACGCTAGCACGAAGTTATATCGAGCCGATACATCCGGACGATGTGTCGCGGCGCGGGGCCGGGCGAGCGGGTGGTTGTCGGGTGGCGCGCGGACCGGCGGCCACGCGGCATACCGGCTCGATAGCGTATGCCGCGTGGCCACCGCATCCGTCGTCATCCCGACCCGGGGTGGTGCAACGCGGCTGCCCACGGTGCTCGCCGCACTGGCCTCGCAGACCCACGCGGACACCGAGGTGGTCGTCGTCCTCGACGGCGACATCGACGAGTCCGCCCGGGTGGCAAGGACATTCGCCGATCGTCTGGACCTGCAGGTCATCGAGTTCCCCGAGAACCGCGGCCGGTCGGCAGCCCTCAGCGCGGGCTTCCAGGCGGCGACCGGGCGGGTGCTGATCCGCTGCGACGACGACCTCGAGCCGCCACCGACCCACGTCGAGCGGCACGTCGCCCACCACGCCGGCGAGCCGGTCGGCATCATCGGCATGTGCCCGGACGTCTTCCCGGCCGACAACGCCTACGGCCGGGTCTACGGCGTTCCGGTCGACCAGCGACTGCGCCGTGACGCCTATGCCCTTGCGCCGCAGGAGCGTTGGCGTCTGTGGTCGGCCAACGTGTCGGTCACCCGCGAGACCTACGACGGGGTCGGTCCCTACGACGACGCCTTTCGCGCCTATGGCTGGGAGGACATCGACTGGGGCTATCGGCTGCACCGCCTCGGCGTGCCGATCCGCATCCCCGACGACATCGAGATGGACCACCACAACCCGCCGCTGACGGTGCGCGAGCGGGCCGAGCGCGCGCTGGCCTCCGGCCGGTCGAGACGCTTCTTCGAGGCCAAGCACGGACTCGAGCGGGCGCGGGTCGTCGCCGGCACGGGGGTGTGGGACCGTGCGGTCGGCACGCTCGCCGGCCGACTCACCGACGAGGCCTCCGTCGGCCGGTATGCCGCGCCCGTCGACCGCATGCTGCCCCGGCTGCCCGCGCCGGTCGGTCACAAGCTCGCCGCGCTCGTCATCGAGGCGGCCGGACGCGCCGCCCTCTCCGACTGACTCGCTTCGGCCGAATTCGCTTGCACATCAAGCGCTTTCGGCCACCCGGCAGCGAGCTCAGGGCCGGCGCAGCACGATCTCCATCGGGTCGTCCTCGTCGAGCAGCACCTGCACGATCGAGTCGCCCGTCGTCATCGCGTGGTCACTCCAGCGCAGCTCGATGCCGGCGGCGGCGAAGCGGTCGGCAGCGTCCGGGCCGAGGTAGGCCGCGCCACCGCTGCCCGACAGGTAGGCCGTGCCCCCCACTGCGTGCACCTGCTCGACCAGCCGCTCCAACCCCGCCCCCACCGGCGGTGCGGTCCAGGCGAGGGGGGTGTCGATGCCGAGCACGTCGCGGATCATCACGATCATCGAGGTGTTGACCTCGGCGAGCGTCTCGCCCGAGCAGCCGGCGAGCCGCTCGAGCAGGTCCGTGCCACGCGAACGCCAGTGTCGCGCAGCGGCATACCGGCCCCGGATGGCGTCGGCGAGCCGGCCTTGCCACCCCGGGGCCACCTGCACGGACGTGATCGGCACGAGCGAGGGCTTGCCGACGAGCACGTGCGACACCCACGACCCGCGCATCGTCACGCGCCGCTGATAGCCGTGCTTCTGGAACTGGTCGTGCTCGGCGACGACAAAGACGTCGGCGAGCGCCATCTTGTGCCAGAAGCCCGAATAGGGCAGCAGATCCGGCTGGTGGATCGTCACCAGCCGCCCACGGCCGGCATTCTGACCGGTCATGGGCGCAACGAGCGCACGAGCGCGTACTGCTCGGCATACGCCACCTTGCGCACCGTGCCGATGGCCGCCGCCATCTCGACGATGCTGCGCATCGGGTGCGCGCCGTCGGGGATCTCCGAGCCGTATGCCGCGCACGCGGCCGCCTTGGCCCGCACCTGCTGCTCGGTGAGCGTCTCGAAGACGTTCCAGCGCAGGTCGGACTGGTAGAGGTTGACGTCGTAGGCGGCGATGTCGTAGACGAGCACGCCCGGCGGGAACCAGTGCCCCTCGCTCATCGACAGCCGACAGGCGCGCATGCCCGCCTCGTAGGCCGCGATGTGGTCCTGGTGCAGCGACGGGAAGGGCAGGTAGACCTCGTCGGGGCGCTGCTCGGCGAGCACCTCGTCGAGCGCGGCGACCAGGGCGCGCATCTGACCGGGCAGGTCGCCGTCGGGGAAGCCCAGGGCCAGGCTGGGCTCGGCGAGGCCGAGCTCGGCCAGCGCGGCCTGGTGCTCAGCCGCGCGCTGCGGCCCGCTGTCGGTGAGCACGACGACCGCGCACTCGCCCCGATGCTTGGCGATCAGCCCACCGCACCCGAGCGACTCGTCGTCCATGTGGGGGGCGATGACCAGCCGGCGCATGGTGGCCAGGGTAGTGCCGGCGGCAGGTCGGTCAGCGGGTGAGCAGGGCGTCGGTGAGATAGCGCCCGCCGGCCGGCGAGTAGACCGCCGTGACCCGGGTGTCGTCGAGGACGAGGACGAGCCAGGTGCCGCCCTGGTCGCAGCCGCCGTCGGTGATCTGCTCGGCATAGATCCGCGCCTGACCACGCCAGCCGGTCGGGGTGAGCGTGCCCCGGCAGCCGAGCTCCGGATAGCTCACCGTCGACGCTCCCGCCGCGAAGCTGAGCTCGAGCCGATAGGTGCGGGTCTGGCTGTCGAAGAGCGAGCGCTGGGTGGCCGACCCGGCATACCGGCCGGCCTGCGGCTGCACGCCCTCACCGGCGGGCGCGGTCACGCAGAGCGCCACCCCGGCGAGCGGCTTGTCCGGCCCGCCCTCCGAGACGGCCGTCTCCGGCAGCCAGTCCCACACCCCCGGGCTGACCTGCGCCCAGACCCACCAGGTGTTCGTCTGGCCTGGCTTGAAGACCGGGTTGGTCGTCTGCAGGTCGGCCTGGCACTGCACCTGGATCGGCGCCTTGGGCACGACCCGTCCGGTGAGCAGCCCGTTGGGCTCCTGCCAGAGGGTGCAGGTCGCGGCCGGATAGCCGCCGACGAGCGCACCCGCCGGCGTGCACGGCTTGCCCGGTCCGTCCTGCACGACGGTCACCGCGCCGGTCGGCCGGCTCGGTGCGGGGTATGCCGCGGCAGCCCCTGTCGCGGTCGGCGTTGGTCGCGGGGTGCTCGGGGCCGACCCGGCGCCGGCGGGTGCAGCGGGGGTCGAGCCGCCGCGCGCTGCGTCGAGGATGCGGGGCACGGCGAGGGCGGCGACGAGCACGATGACCGCGGTCGTGACCACCGGCCACAGCCACGGTGGCCGCCGGGTCGTCGGTGTGGGCGGGGGAGCGGACACCCCCGTCACGATAGCCGCGTGCCGCGACCAGGACCTCGCTGTCCCGGCCCGAGCCAAGCCGGCCGTGGCGATGCCGAGGACGAACGGCTGCCCGTCATCGGCGGTGGCGACGCGGCATACCTGCTGGGCGGGCTGGAGTTATCCACAGATCGCGGTGCGGCACTGGCCGACGGCGCTCTGGGCCGGGACAGTGGCGCCATGGACCCCGACCTCCTTGCCGTGGCGCTGGCCCGAGGCGACGGCGTGGTGAGCACCGCCGATCTGGCTCGGTGCGGCGTCGACGACCTTGGCGTCCGGGCGCTCGTGAGGAGTGGTGGGCTCGTGCGGGTGCGGCGCGGCTGCTTCGTCGACGGCCCGCGACACCGCTCGGCCGAGGCCGCCGATCGGCACCTGCTCGAGGCGCGCGCGGCGCTCCGCGGCCTCAACCCGGCCGAGCTCGGCGACAGCCCACGGCCAGGTGACCATGCCGCCTCGCATCTGACCGCAGCGCTTGCGTGGGGGCTGCCGGTCATCGCGTCCGACCTGCGGCTCATCGAGGTATGCCGCGTCGGCTCCGGTCAGCGTCGGCTCCGCAGCCCTGTCCTCGTCCACGGGCCGGTGCCCAGCCATGAGGTCGTCCGGCGCGAGGGCGGCTGGGTCGTGCGGCCGATGCTCATGCTGAGACAGGTCGCGGATGGGCATGGCGCGCGGGCTGGGATCGTCGTGGCCGATGCCGCGGTGCGGGCCGGGTTGGTCTCGGTCGAGCGGCTGCGCGTCAGCGCCGGTGTGGGTGAGCGGCCGGGCGCTGCCGCCGAGCAGCTGCCTGCCGGAAGACTGGCTCCGCCCGGCCGTCGCGGCGAGCGCGGACCGTTTCGGCTGGTCGCCGAGCTCGCCTCGAGCCTGAGCGAGTCGCCGGGCGAGTCCTGGACCAAGCTCGTCCTGCACGGGCTGGGCTACCAGCCGGAGCAGCAGGTGGAGATCCGGACGTCGACCGGACAGCAGGCCGGGCGGGTCGACTTCCTGATCCGCGAGCTGCGGCTCATCGTCGAGTTCGACGGTCGGGTGAAGTATGAGGGGGCGGCGGGAGCCGCGGCACTCGTCGCCGAGAAGCAGCGTGAGGATCGGCTGCGGGCCCTCGGCTTCCGCATCGTCCGGCTGGTCTGGGCTGATCTTGCCGACCCGGCGATCGTCGCCCGCAAGATCGCCCAGGCTCTGGCCGCCTGACCGCCCCCGCACGCGCCCGGCCGGGTCCAGCGAGTGAGGCGAGTGCCTGGCCCGGATGGCGCCGACCCCGCCGCCGGGCCCGCCCGTGCCGCGTGACCGCCGTCCTCCTCAGCCGGAAATCGACGATTCAGCGGGATATCGACGGATCAGCAGGTTGCAACCTGCTGCGTAAGCAACAACCGGCTGGGGCAGCTGGAAATCGACGGTTCAGCAGGTTGCAACCTGCTGCGTAAGCAACAACCGGCTGGGGCAGCCGGAAATCGACGGGCCAGCCGGAAATCGACGGATCAGCGAGCGGGATATCGACCTGCAGCCGGCTGTGGCCGGCCCATCCTCCCCTCGCCGACGGCACGGCCCCCATCGCGTCACGCCCCGGCGCGCGCAGCAGCCGCCCTGTGCAGACCGCGTGCAGATTGGTCGCCGCGCAGCGGGCACGCGCATACTGGCCTGTCGTGAGCACCTCACGCCCCGAGCCCCAGCGGCCCCGCCCGCCCCGCAGCCGCGCCGATGCCCGAGCCCGCGCCGAGGCCCGCGCCCAGGCGATGGGCGGCGCCCGCGCCTCCCGCGCTGCAGCGACCGCCCGCGGCGTCAAGGGCGGCTCCGCCGGCCGCCCCCGCAACCGCCGCCGGCTCTGGCTGCGCCGCATCGCCTGGACCGTGCTCGGCCTGGCCATGCTCGGCTTCGGCGCGATCGCCGCTGCCTTCGCCACCATCGACCCGCCGAGCCCCAACGCGCTCGCGGACGCTCAGACGAGCATCGTCTACTACGCCGACGGCAAGACCGAGCTGGGTCGGATCGCCGAGCAGGACCGTGAGTCGGTGGCGCTGGCCAAGATCCCCAAGCACGTCCAGCAGGCGGTCATCGCCGCCGAGGACCGCGACTTCTACTCCAACAGTGGCATCTCCCCCAGCGGCATCGCCCGCTCGGTGTGGCAGGCGGTCAAGGGCAGCGACGTGCAGGGCGGCGGCTCGACGATCACCCAGCAGTACGTCAAGAACTACTTCCTCACCCAGGACCGGACCCTGGACCGCAAGCTGCGCGAGATGGTCATCTCGATCAAGATCGACAAGGACCAGTCCAAGGACGAGATCCTCGAGGGCTACCTCAACACGATCTACTACGGCCGCGGCGCCTACGGCATCCAGACCGCCGCCAAGGCCTACTTCGGCAAGGACGTCAGTCAGCTCACCGTCGCCGAGGGCGCGGTCCTCGCCAGCGTCATCAACGCCCCCAGCCTCTTCGACCCCGCCCTGGGCGCCAAGCAGCAGGCCAATCTCGCCAACCGCTTCGGCTATGTCCTGGACGGCATGGTCTCCCAGGGCTGGCTCACCCCCGCCCAGCGCGCTGCAGCGACGATGCCGCAGATCCTGCCCAAGGCCCCGAGCCGCATCCTCGCCGGCCCCAACGGCTATGTCATGGCGGCGGTCCGCAAGGAGCTCACTGGCACCCTCAAGCTCACCAACGAGGACATCGACCGCGGAGGCTTGCGGATCACGACGACGATCGACAAGAAGGCTCAGGACGCCGCGATCGCCGCCGTCGACAAGAACTTCCCCAAGACCCAGAACGAGAACGTGTATGCCGGTCTCACGGCTGTTCGTCCGGGCGACGGCGCGATCGTGGCGATGTACGGCGGCGCCGACTACCAGAAGCGCCAGTTCTCCTCGGCGACCGATGCGACCATCCCGGCCGGCTCGACCTTCAAGCCGTTCACCCTCATCGCCGGCTTGCAGCAGAAGGTCTCGACCAAGACCGTCTTCGACGCCAACGGACCACTCAAGGACCCCGCCCTCGGGACAGCGGTGATCAACAACTACGACAAGCGCAGCTACGGCCAGATCGACCTGCGCCGGGCGACGGCGCTGTCCTCCAACACGGCATACATGCGGCTCAACCTGCAGATCGGCCCCAAGGCGACCCGCGATGCCGCGGTCGTCGCGGGCATCCCCGAGTCGACGGCCGGCCTCGGCGCTGAGCCGACGAACGTCCTGGGCACCGCCTCACCGACCGTCCTCGACGTCACCAACGCCTATGCGACGATCGCCGCCGAGGGGCGCCGGGCCCAGCCCTACCTCGTGACCAAGGTCGTCTCCAACGTCATCGACGTCAGCTACCAGGCCCAGCCGCGGGTCGTCGACGCCTTCGGCAAGGACGTCGCCGCCGACACCATCGACGCGATGCAGCAGGTGACGACGAGCGGTGGGACAGCCGCCCGCGCCACCTCCGCGGTCGGCCGACCGGTCGCCGGCAAGACCGGCACGAGCGAGGACATCAAGTCGGTGTGGTTCGCGGGCTTCACCCCGCAGCTGTCCGCCGCGGTCGCGATGTACAAGGACGTCGGCGGGGTCGAGCAGCCGCTCACCAACGTCGGCGGCATGCGCGAGGTGAGCTCGAGCTCCTTCCCCCTCTCGATCTGGATCGACTTCATGAAGGCCGCCCACGAGGGACTGCCCAAGCAGGACTTCCCCAAGCGGGCGGGCATCGGGGACGACAAGATCCCCACGCCGACCGTGATCTCGACCCCGACAAGCACGCCCTCGCCGACGGCGACCGATGCGCCGACGACGACCGCGCCGGCCCCGACGACCGCGCCGCCGCCGACGACGACGACTGCGCCGCCCACGACGGCCCCGACGGCGACCTCGACCCAGACCAAGACCCCGGGTGGCGGCAAGCCGTCGGCCACGGTGGTGCCACCGCCCGCCGCACCAGCGCCCGCGGGCTGACGCGCCAGTCCGGGCAACGGCGGGTCCACGGCATACCCTTGCGGCGTGATGCGCCCGTGACGCCGCCGACCCTCGCGCCGACGCCCAGCCGCGACGACTCGATCGTCCGGCAGGCCAGCCAGGTGGCCGGGGGGCCGCTCGGGCGCTTCGCCGTCCCGCTCGTGCGCGGGTGGCGCTGGTATGCCGCGGCGCTCGCCGCCGCGAGCGCGGTGCCGTCAGTCGCCTCGGTGCTGTTGCGGGGCTACTGCATCGAGGGCGGCTGGCGCTCGCCCGACCAGTTCTTCCACATGTGCTTCTCCGACCTCGCGGCGACCTTCGGCAGCCAGCAGCTCGGCTGGGGACTCGGGGCCTTCCTCGCCGGCCGCGCCGAGGCGCCGACGCCGGCCCATCCGCCGCTCACGTCGATGCTGCTCGCGGCGACCGGTGGGCTGGTCCCCGACGGCAGCATGGAGTCGCGGACCCGCTTCTTCGTCGTGGTCTGGGCGGTCCTCGGCGCGCTGCTGCTCGCCCTGCTCACCGGCTGGACCGCGGCGAGCTCCCGACGTATGCCGCTGCGGGCCGCGCACGTCGCGCTGTCGCCGGTCGCCGCGCTCACCCTGCTCGTCGCCCCGGACATCCTCGGCGTCGCGCTGACCGGCGCCGCCTTGCTGGCCTGGTCACGGTCGCGGCCGACCGCCACCGGAGTGCTCCTCGGCCTGGCCGTCTCAGCCCGCAGCTATCCACTGCTCGTGCTCGTCGTGCTCTGGGCGCTCGCGGTGCGGGCGGGCCGGCCGCGCGCCGTGCTGCCGGTGCTGGCCTGGACCCTCGGCGTCGCCGGAGTCGTCTTTGGGATCGTCTGGCTGCGCAACCCGACCGGGGCGATGGCCGGCTACGACTCGTGGCTCGGCGCCGGCGCGGGATATGGCTCTCCGTGGGTGGCGCCTCAGCTCGTCGGCTCGGCCATCCCGTCGGTCGTCGTCTCGATGCTCGCCATCGCCGGCTGGGGGGTCGCGGTCGTCGTCGCCACCCTCGTCGCGCTCTCCGGCCCGCGCCGTCCGGGGGTCGCCGAGGTGCTCCTCGTGGCGGTGGCGATCATCCTCGTCACCGGCAAGTCCTTCCCGGTGCAGAGCTCGCTGTGGCTCGTGCCGCTCGTCGCGCTCGCCGGGCTCCGCTGGCGCGATCACCTGCTGTGGGCCGCCGCCGAGACGCTCTACTTCGGCGCCGTGTGGCTCACCATCGCCGGGCTCAGCGTCCCCGACCGCGGCCTGCCGACGGGGTGGTACCTGCTCTTCCTGCTGCTGCGCCTCCTCGGCGTGGGCTGGCTGGCCTGGCGGGTGACCCGGCAGGCCCGCGAGCGGGTGCCCTTCGAGGTCGACCCAGCCGAGCCGGACCCGCTGGCAGGTCCGCTGGCCGGGCTGCGCGACCGGGTCGTCGTCGAGGTGCGCTGAGCCAGCGCCGGGCATGTCACGACTCTGCGCGGCCCGCCGCTGACCGGCGCGTGTCAGAGGTAGTCGAGCAGGGACAGGCGCAGTCGGGGATCGGTGCGGACGTGCTCGTGGTGCTTGAGGCACAGCGGGTGCAGGACGTGGTTGAGCAGCACGTTCCACGAGATCGGGTAGCCCACGACCTCCCCGCGGATCTCGCCGGGAAAGGCTGCCAGCTGCGGAGCGAAGTAGTCCAGGCGGCGATCGAGCTCGCGGACCCACTCGGCTGTGAGCGGGTTTCCGGCTCGCCCGAGGAAGGAGCCGCTTGCGCCGATCAGCCGGTAGTGCCGGCGCAGGTCCGCGCCGAGCCGTCCCGGGTGCCGGCCCACCCAGGAGGCATGCTCGACGGGGGAGGCGAGCAGCCAGGTGTCCGGATGGTCGCGCAGGCTCTGAGCCGCCGCGGCCCACGACTCGACCGGCTGCTTGATGTCGCAGTATCCGCCACCGTGATGGTGCAGGAAGTAGGCGCGCAGGTAGTCCGAGCGGTGCACCAGCGAGAGGTGCTGGTATGCCGCGTGCAGCGGGTGGTTCGGGACGATCCAGTCGGGGAGGGTGTCCGGTGTGACGAGGACGACCGGCAGCCCGATCGTCTCGCGCATTCGCTCGAGGCTGGCCCGCCGGTTCGGCGTGAGGTCGTTGTCTCCGGTCCAGAAGGTGAAGACCCGTGGCTCGTAGTCGACCGGTGGGCCGAGCTCGGGGGCCGGCCAGGCGAGGAAGGACCGGCGGTAGCGCGCCGGATCGAAGCGGTAGGGCGCGAGTCGCGCGAGCGCGGGATTGACCCGGTCCTCGACGACCGACTGCACCGCCCGGACGTGCGGGACGATGCCTTTGCGCGCAATCATCCCGGCGTGCTTGACCTGCTGCGCCGTCGTCGTGATCCGCCCAGGTGCCACGGACCCCACCCTAACGAGATGCCGCGCCGGCGCGGCATACCGCAGGACTGTCGTGACGACCTAGCGGCGTGTGGTCACGGGGGCCAGGCAGCTGGCCGACCCCACGGCCTGGCACGAGTCGATCCGCACGAGCAGCAGTCCCTCCTGGATGCTCACCCAGCCCGGCTGGGGATAGGAAGGCATGGTCTGCAGCAGGGCCGTGCCGCGCTCGACCTGGGCTTTGGTGGGGGTGAGCGCCGGGACCCCCATGCCGCGCAGCGAGGCGGCGCCGAAGTGCTGAGCGATCGGATAGGTCGACAGGCCGATGAGCTCCCGGCTCGGATACCAGCTGCTCTCCGGCCATCCCTGGCCGGCCAGCGTGACGACCGGTCGGGCCTCGGGAGCGCCGACCGACTGGGTGATCCGCCGCCACTCCTCGTCGATCCGCAGGGCGAGGTATCGATCACGCTCGGCAGTCACCTGGGCGGAGGCGAGGGTGTTGCTCACCAGGGTGAGGTTGCTGGCGACGGCCAGGGCGGCGACCCCGACGGCGAGCCAGCGGGGTGACGGTCTGCCGCCCCATGCCCGCCGCAGGGCAGGGAGCGCAAGGCCCGCGGTCGACAGGCACACCCACGGCAGGTAGACCATCGACCGGTAGGGGACATCGGCGACCAGCTCGGCGAGGAAGGGCACTGCCAGGACCGCGGCGAGCGCCGCGAGACCGATCCAGCGATCGCGAGCTCTCCACACCCACCACAGGGCGAACACCGTGCCGGTGACCGCCAGGATGGCGAGCCACGGCACCGTCTGGCCGTAGATGGCGCCGGTCAGGCCCGTCTTGCGCACGGTGCGGCCGAGGGCGGCCGCGACCGAGCCGACGCCCCGATCCGGATCCAGTCCAGCGGCGACGTCGGCGACGTAGGGGTTCTCCGGTATGCCGCTGACGGCGCGAGCCAGCCATGACACGACGAGACTGAGCGCGATCCCCGCGCCGAGCGATGTCGCAGCCCGGATGATCCGGTGCGGCCGGCGGGCGGCGACCAGGCCGCCGACGGCGGCGATGGCCGCGAGGGCCATCGGCTCGTAGCATCCGTAGGCCAACGCGATGCAGCCGACCGCTCCGGCAAGGCTGCGCCACGAGTGCCCGTCGATCAGTCGGCACGCGGCTGCCACGGCGAGGAAGCCGAAGCCGAGGAACAGCGCGTTGAGGCCGAAGGCGACGTTGAGCGCGAGCCAGGGCAGGGTGATCGCGACGGCGGTGACGACCAAGGCTGGGGCGACGCCGATGGCGAGCCTGCCGCGCGCCACCCACCACAGGGCAGCGGTCATCATCGCCAGGCCCAGCCCTTGGTGGACGGCGGGTTCGACGACGGTGGGGAGGATGGCCACCGCGAGGGCGCTCCCCCATCGCCCACCTGCCAGAGTCTCCCGAAGCAGCTCGGCTCGCCGCAGGTCGCCCCAATAGGCCTCGTCCGCGACCAGCGCCGTCGAGACCAGCTCCGCGCCATACCCCAGCAGCAGCAGCGCCGCGAGGATCAGCAGGGCCCACTCGTCGGTGAGCCTGCCCGGCAACGCTCGGGACGGGGCGGTCATAGCCGGATGCTACTCAGCAGGCGCGGCGCCCCGACCGGCATCCTGGGCGCCTGGCAGAATCGTCGTCCATGCCGGCGGCCGTTCCGACCTCAGCGCCTGGCAGCCGCCGAGGAGGCCCTGATGAGTGACGACCGGATCGGCATCGTCATCCCGACCTTCAATCGGACGCTCGTGATCGAGGCTGCCGAGAGCGCGGCGGCGGCGCTGGGCTCGGCCGAGCATGTCGTGGTCGTCGACGACGGCTCGACCTCGCGAGACGCGCTGGCCGCCCTCGACCAGCTCCGAGAGCGCGGCTTCACGGTGCACCGGCAGCCAAACCGGGGGGTCGCAGCCGCGCGCAATGCCGGGTTGGCTCTGCTGCGAACTCCTTACGCCCTCGCCCTCGACAGCGACGACCGGATGGGTCCCGATGCGCCGGGCGTGGCCGCCGACATCCTGGACGCCGACCCCGATGCGGTCATCGTGGCCGGCGTCGGCATCGAGTTCACCGACGACGGCGCCTGCTCGGAGCCGCTGTCTCCCGGGGCTCCGACGCGCGACTCGATGCGGCACGCGGAGCAGACGATCTCCAACCCGTCGGCCTTCCGAGTGGCCGACTGGCGCCGCTGCGGTGGCTATCCCGAGGGCCTGCTCGTGGGCGAGGACTGGGTCTTCTGGATGCGGCTGCTCAAGGACGGCGGGCACATCGTCGTCACGGACACGCTCTTTCTCCATCGACGTCTGCACCCGGGCCAGGTGAGTGAGCGCCATATCGACCCACGAGAGCGGATCAAGTCGACCAACCTCATGCTGCGCGAGCAGCCCGACCTCTATCTCGCCCACCCGGACGAGCTCGTCGACGAGCTGATCCGGCTGCGCGAGACCCTGGCCGCCTACCGGCACGCCTACCGGCACGTCGACAGCGCCAAGGCCGCCGTCCGTCGGACCCTGCGACGCCTCGGCCGTTAGGCCTCGCCGGCCGGGAGCGGCCGGGTCGGGACCGCCGGTGGCCCCGATTACCGGCGCAGCACCGTGGGCGGCTACCATCGGACGGTTCGCCCGCGGCATACCGGACCGATCTGCCGGTCATCGTCACGGGCGCGACGCATGCACACCCTCCTGTCACGGAGAGACCGTGACCGCCTAGACCGAAGGAGGTGGGTTCCCGCATGGCATCGCATCAGCGCCACTACGAGCTCATGGTCATCCTCGACCCGGAGCTCGACGACCGCACGGTGGCCCCGTCGCTCGACAAGCTGCTCACCGTCGTCACCAAGGGTGGCGGCTCGGTGGACAACGTCGACGTCTGGGGACGTCGCCGGCTCGCCTACGACATCAAGAAGAAGGCCGAGGGCATCTACGCCGTCGTCGACCTGACCGCCGAGTCGGCCGTCGCTCTCGAGCTGGACCGCCAGCTCGGCCTCAACGAGTCCGTCCTGCGCACCAAGCTGCTGCGCAAGGACTGACGAGCGTCCACCCGCACGGCACCCCCAGACCAGCCCAGACCAGCCCCAGACAAGGCAGGCAGACATGGCAGGCGACACCGTCATCACCATCGTCGGCAACATCACCGGCGACCCCGAGCTGCGGTTCACCCCGTCCGGGGCCGCGGTGGCCAACTTCACCGTGGCCTCGACGCCGCGGGCCTTCGACCGGCAGACCAACGAGTGGAAGGACGGCGAGACCCTCTTCATGCGCTGTTCGGTGTGGCGCGACGCGGCGGAGAACGTCGCTGAGTCGCTGCACCGCGGCACCCGGGTCATCGTCACCGGCCGGCTGAAGTCCCGCTCCTACGAGACCAAGGAAGGCGAGAAGCGCACCGTCATCGAGATGGAGGTCGACGAGGTCGGCCCCTCGCTGCGCTACGCGTCCGCCAAGGTCACCAAGACCCAGCGCTCCGGCGGTGGCGGCTTCGGTGGCGGCCAGGGTCAGGGTGGGTATGCCGCGCAGGAGGCCGACCCGTGGGCCACCGGACCGTCCGGTCAGGGTGGTCAGGGTGGTCAGGGTGGCGGCCCGCAGGGCGGCTACGGCGGCCAGCAAGGTGGTGGCTACCCGCAGGGTGGCGGCTACCAGGGTGGTGCGCCACAGCCGAGCGGCCCGCAGGGCGGCGGCCAGCAGGGTTGGGGCCAGGCCCCGTCCTACGACGAGCCCCCCTTCTAAGGGCTCACCCCACTTCTCTTCGAACTCATAGACGTACCAAGGAGCTTCAGACATGCCCAAGCCCCCGCCGCGCAAGCCCGGCAAGAAGAAGGCGAACCCGCTCAAGATCGCCAAGGTCGAGAACATCGACTACAAGGACGCCGCGCTGCTGCGCAAGTTCATCTCCGACCGCGGCAAGATCCGCGCCCGTCGGGTGACCGGCGTCTCGGTGCAGGAGCAGCGGCTCATCGCCCAGGCGGTCAAGAACGCCCGAGAGATGGCCCTGCTGCCCTACTCGTCGTCGGCCCGCTGACCCGGCCACCCGGCATACCAAGGAGACAGACGTGAAGGTCATCCTCACCCACGAGGTCAGCGGCCTCGGTGCCCCCGGCGACGTCGTCGACGTCAAGGACGGCTACGCCCGCAACTACCTCTTCCCGCGCAAGCTCGCCACCGGCTGGACCGCCGGCGGCCAGAAGCAGGTCGACGCGATCACCAAGGCCCGCGCCGCGCGCGCGGTCAAGTCGCTCGAGGAGGCGAAGGCCGTCAAGGGCCGGCTCGAGGGCCAGTCCGTGACGGTCCAGGCCAAGGCCGGCACCGCCGGCCGCCTCTTCGGTGCCGTGAGCGGCGCCGACGTCGCTGCGGCGGTCGCTGCAGCGGGTGGCCCGGCCCTGGACAAGCGGACCATCGAGGTGCCGGCGCACATCAAGACCACCGGCGCCTACCAGGCCAAGGTGCGGCTGCACCCCGAGGTGCAGGCCACCGTCAGCTTCGAGGTCGTCCCGGCCTGACCCTCCTCGTGACGCAGCCACGGCGACCCCGGGTCGGGATCTTCCTGCCTCAGCCGTGGCTGCGCGGAGGCGGTGAGAAGCACGCGCTGAGCGCCGCCGAGGCGCTCGCGGAGGACTACGACGTCACCGTCGTCTGCGAGCGTCCGGTCGACCTCGAGGACATCGGCCGCTTCCACAACCTCGACCTGGGTGGGTGCTCGACGCTCGTCCTGCGCCGGGGCCGGAGCCTGCCACTGCGGGCGGCCTACCGCCTGCAGGTCCCGGCGGCATACCTCGAGCGCCTGCAGGAGTGGGAGAACCACCGCGAGCTGCGGCGGCACGGCTTCGACGTCTTCGTCAACGCAGCGCACGGGAGCACGATGCGCAACCCCGCCAGGTGGGGGGTCTTCCTGTGCTTCTTCCCCTCCAGGCCGGTCGGACTCATCCACGACCGGTCGGAGCGCCGGCAGGCCGTTCGGGCGGATCGGATCGGTCGGCTGCTCGGCGGCACGAGCCGCCCGGGGATGCCCGACTACCAGGAGCTCATCGCCAACTCGACCTTCACGGCCGAGTGGGTGCAGCGGTGGTGGCGTCGGACCGCGGACGCCGTGTGCTTCCCCCCGTGCGAGGACCTCGCCGACGCCACCGTGGAGCGGCGCCGGGTCATCCTCAACGTGGGCAGGTTCGTCGCCGCCGACTCCCAGGCCCACCACAAGCGGCAGGACGTGCTGCTCGACACCTTTGCCGGGATGACCGACCTGCACGAGGCAGGCTGGTCACTGCACTTCGTCGGCCCGACGAGCGACGCGGCGTCCCGTGACTTCGTCGCCACCCTGCGCTCCCGGGCGGTCGGGCTGCCGGTCGAGCTCCACGTCGCCGCCGACCACGACGAGCTGCGGACCCTCGCCAACACCGCCGCGATCTACTGGCACGCGACCGGCTACGGGACCGAGCTCGACGTCGACCCCGAGCGGCAGGAGCACTTCGGCATGTCCACCGTCGAGGCGATGTCGGCCGGTGCCGTCCCGGTCATGTATGCCGGGGCCGGCGCCCGCGACACGGTGGACCCCGGCCGAACCGGCCTGGTGTGGCACACTCAGGCGGAGCTGGCGCGGCATACCCGAAGCCTTGTCGAGGACGTCGCGCGGAGGGCCCGGATGAGTGCCGCGGCGCAGCAGGCGGCTGCCGGATTCGGACGAGCCGCCTTCGCGGCCCAGGTCCGCGAGCGGGTCCACCTCGGCCTGAGGGCCAGTGCCTCGCTCACCGGCCGGCCCGCCGACCGCGCATAGACTGAACCGGCCAGAGGACGAGGAGGACGATGCTGTCGGCGCGAGAGCGACTGGCCTACGGTCGACTCTTCCCGAAGCCGGCCCGTCGACGCCTTCTGCTCGCCTTGGCCGGGTCCCTGGCGGCCAGCGTCGTCGAGACCGCCGCGATCGCCTTGCTCTTCCCCCTCATCCAGCTGCTGGCCGGTGCCGATCCTGCCTCGGGGCTGCTCGGCGCGGTGGTCCGGCTGCTGCAGCTTGACGGGACGGACCGACAGCACCAGACGACCGTGCTGCTTGCCCTGGTGGTCGGGGGCTTCGTCGTCAAGGACATCGCGGTGGCCCTGTTCCGGTGGTGGCTGCTGGGCTTCCTCGGCCGCCAGCAGGTGAACACCTCGGCCTACCTGCTCGAGCACTTCCTCAGGGCGCCGTATGCCGTCTTCCTGCAGCGCAGCCTGCCCAACCTGCTGCGCAGCATCGTCGATTCCGTCTCCTCGTTCTTCGGCAGCACGGTCACCTCGGTCATCGTCATCGTCGTCGAGTCCTTCAGCGTGGCGACCATCGTCATCGCCCTCGCCTACAACGCGCCCACGCTGACCGTGAGCCTGATGGCCTACGTCGTCGTGCTCGGCGCGGCCTACGTCCGGCTGGTCAAGCCGCGTGCCGAGGCGGCCGGTCGGCGGCAGCTGCAGGAGGGCATGGTGGGCGCCGCCGCCCTCTTCCAAGCCCTGTCGGGCATCGAGGAGATCAAGATCCGGCACGCGGAGTCGTTCTTCACCTGGCGCTACCAGGACGCGACGACCAAGGCGGTGCTCGCCGGCCGGGTGAGCTCCTTCCTCGGCGAGCTGCCACGCTTCGGTCTGGAGATCCTCTTCATCGTCGGCATCGGGGTGATGTCGATGATGACCAGTGGGGGCAACGGCACCGAGATGGTCGCCTCACTCGGACTCCTGGCGGCGGCGGCCTTCCGGCTGTTGCCGTCGTTGAGTCGTCTCGTCGGCAGTGCGACGTCGCTGCGCGCCACCGCGCCATACCGTGAGCTGCTCGTGACGGAGATGGCCGACAGCCTGGCCGCCCGCAGCGCGCCCCCGTGTCCGCCGGATGCCGGAACCCTGGCCTTCGAGCAGGACATCGTCGTCGATGACGTCCACTTCACCTTCGACGACAGCGACGAGCCGGTGCTTCGGGGCGTGACGCTGCGCATCCCCAAGGGGCACACGGTCGCGATCGTCGGCGGCAGCGGTGCCGGCAAGACGACGCTCGCCAAGGTCCTGCTCGGCCTGCACCGCCCTACCTCCGGCCGGGTGCTCGTCGATGGCGTCGACGTCTTCACGGACCTGTGCCGCTGGCAGAACCTGCTCACCTACGTGCCGCAGGACATCTACCTCATGGACCTGCCGCTTGCCGAGAACATCTCCTTCGACCATCTGGCCCCGCAGATCGACCGGGACCGTCTGCGACGGTCCATCGACCAGGCGCACCTGCGCGAGCACGTCGACTCACTCGAGCTGGGTGACATGACGACGATCGGCGAGCGTGGGGTGCGCCTGTCTGGCGGGCAGCGACAGCGGATCGGCCTGGCCCGGGCTCTCTACCGGGGCGCGGCGGTTCTCGTGCTCGACGAGGCGACCTCGGCCCTCGACAACGAGACCGAGCGGCGGGTGACCGACACGCTGCGCGAGCTCCCCGACGAGCTCACCACGATCGTCATCGCGCACCGGCTCTCGACGGTCAAGGATGCCGACCAGGTCGTGCTGTTGGCAGACGGACGGGTGCGGGCCTCGGGCACCTTCGCCGACCTCGTCCGGAGCGATCCCGAGTTCGCCCGGCTGGTCGAGCTCGGCTCGCTCGAGGTGGGCGAGGCGTGACCCTGCGCTCGACCGCCCTCGACCCGGTGCGCCAGATGGTGCAGGTCGCGGGTCGCTATCGGTCACCGCGCCGCTGGCGGGTCCAGGCGCGCGTCAACCGCCGGATGACCGTCCCGCCGCTGCCGCGGGCGCGGCGGGTGCCGGGGTCGATCTGGGCCGTGGGCATCGTCCGGGACGAGGTCGACGTGGTCCTCGCCACGCTCGACCAGCTGTTCGCCCAGGGCATCGACCGCATCCTGGTCGCCGACAACGGCTCGGTCGACGGCACGAGAGAGCTGTTGCTCGAGCGGGCTGCCGAGGATCCGCGGCTGTTCGTGGCGCGCGACAGCGAGCCGGCGCACCACCAGTCCGAGAAGGTGACCTTTCTGGCGCACCATGCCTGGCGCGCCGGGGCAGACTGGATCGTGCCCTTCGACGCCGACGAGTGGTTCTTCGCCGCCGGCGAGTCAGTGGCCGCCTGTCTGCGCGGCCAGCCGGTCGACGTGGGCATCGTCTCGGCCCGCATGTACCAGATGGTGCGGGTGAGCGGCCCCGACCCGATCGGTGTCGACACCGGCTTCGTCCTCGATGCCAGCCCGGTGCTGCCTGGCAAGGTCGCCTTCCGGGCCCACCCGCTCGCGGAGGTCCATTCCGGCAACCATTGGGCGACCCGGGTCGGGCGCGCGGTGACCGAGCTGCACCTCGCCCACGCGCTCTACCGAAGCCGGGACCAAGTAGCCCGCAAGGTGCGTCAGGGGGCCGCGGCTGAGCGACTGGCGGCGGGTGAGCTCAGCGTCTCGCGCGGGGTGCACTGGGCGCGCGGCGCGCGACTCGGCGATGCCGAGCTCGATGCGGTGTGGGAGGCGATCTCGACCGGTCGGCCGGAGCCCCGGTTGGCGGTCGAGGCCCACGGCCCGATGGTGACGGTGCGGCCGCTCTCCTGGACGACCTGGGATCCGCACCATGAGGTGCCGGTCAGGCCACCGGTGTGGCCGGGGGCGGAGCTTCGCTAGCCGATGCCCATCGGGGCCGGCGCTGCCACGGTCGCCAGGTCCGGCCGGTATTGCGGGCGAACGAGTCCGTCGAGGGCAAGTCGGCAGCACGCAAGTGCCGCTGGAGGGCCGTCCACTCGATGTCGGTGTCGTACACCTGGCCCACCGGGCCGAGGTGCCGCAGGGGGGTCGCATCGACGACCCCCAGGCGCAGCCCGCGGTGCCGCAACTGGGACCACGCCACGTCGACTCCCCAGCCCATCGCCGCGTCGGGCGGAAACGGCAGGACCAGCGGCCAGGCTCGCGGGCCGAGCAGCACGAACGGGCCGACCTCGACATAGGTGACCTCGCGAGCCGTGCTGAGGGCGACCACCTCGGTCACCTTGTAGGTGTAGTGGCTGTCCGGGACGTGGGCGGGCTGAGCGATGTCGAGTCCACCGGTGAGTGCCAGCCCGGGAAAGCGAGTGGCGCCGGTGCCGACGAACTCGACGTCGTCGTCGGCGAGGATGACCGCATCGCCAGGTGCCGGCGGGTGGGCGTCGATGAGCGACTGAAGCAGCGGCATCCTGGCACCCGGACCCGCCGCAGTGGTCCACCGCGCGAGCTGCGGAGCCGCCTGGTCCAGCGCGTGCAGGTGCCAGTCCACCCCTCGTGGAGACTGCTCGACGAACGCGCGAACCACGTCCGCATTCCTGGCGCGGTAGACGCAATAGGCCTGCGCGGTCACCTCGGCTGGCCGGCCCCGGTGGTAACCGTGCGCTCCGATCGCGTTGCCCCGCAACACGATCGGCCCGAGAACAGGACGAAATCGCAGCCAGACGTCGTAGGCCTCGTCCTTGGCGCGCTGCAGCATGCTCACCACGGCATCGGCGGCCGGTCGGGTGGGAGGACAGACGACGGATCCCAATACGGCCACTGGAGTGGCTGGGCGGGCACCATCGGTCCGGTGGCCCGAAAGCCGACCAGCCGATCCGGCTGGCCGGCGCTGATCCGCTGCCAGGCCTGCTCGATCTGCTCGTCGCCCAGCGCGGCTGTGCGCCGCCAATGCGCCGCGATCTCCGCGCCAGGGTCTGTAGGCAGCACCGCCTGCGTTCCGCCGCGGGCCTTGCGAGCGATCTGCTCCGGGCCGCGGTAGATGGCATGGGCGATGAACAGCCCCGGCACCTTGCGCCCCACCCGCGCTGCGCCGTGATTGCCGACGGACACGACGACGAGCCGATGACTGCGGACCGCGACCTTGCCCGGGACCGTGGGAGTGGCGTCGAGCAGGAAGGTCGCTGCTTCCAGCGGCTCGGGGTGGGCCATCGTCGGCACCATGTGGTGCAGCTCGGCGGTGACCAGGCCGACCGGCGTCGCGGCCCGGCCGAGGCCACGCAAGAGCTCGCCGACCGAGCATTGTTCGGCGAACCAGAACTCGTCGGCGTCGAAGGGGACGATCCAGTCCGCGCCGGCCCGCCGGGCGGCGCGGGCGAGCAGGGTGATCTTCTCGGACTGGTAGTAGGTCGGCTCACGGTCGCGCGCCACGTGCACCCGTGGGTCTCGACGGGCCAGCTCGTCGAGCAGGCGATCGGTACCGTCGGTGCTGAGGTTGTCGGCGACGAGCACGTGGTCGACGCCCTGCTCGAACAGGTGCCGGATCGACGCCTCGATGACGTCGAGCTCGTTGCGCACCATGGTCACGCCCCACACCTCGCCCGGGACCAGCCGGGCACGCGGCAGCCGCGGCAGCCGCAGACCCTGCTGTGCGGCCCGCAGCTGACGGCGGAAGCGGGGATCCCGCAGGTGCCCGAGGGCCCACCTGGCCTGCGCGACGTCGGCCCTGGCGAGCATGCGCGACAGGCTATCGTGCGGCCTCTCGTGCGCTAGCCGCGTTGTCGGGCCAGCGCACCGCACTCGACTCACCCGGAGGGTCAGGCGCCGCGTGGTGCGGCAGGAAAGGGACCGCGCGTTCCCCGATATCATGCCGGGTCAGGGAAGTACGCCGTGGGTTGGCCCGTGCGACGTGAGGGAGGATCCGCGTGACCGTCATCGACTTCGTGCGCATGACTCGGGCCAACGCCCTGCTCATCCTGGCGACCTGTGTGCTCGGAGTCCTCGGGGCCTACCTCTACGCCCAGCGTCAACCGGTCATCTACCAGGCGACCGCGACGGCATACGTCGTCGCCGGCCAGTCGACCTCGGTCGGCGAGTCGGCCTCGGGCCTGGCCCTCGCCACCCAGAAAGCCGCCTCCTACCTTCCCTTGGTCAACAGTCGCTCGGTCGGCGAGCGGATGGTCGCCGAGCTCGGCTACGGCTCGTCGGCCGTGGCCGGAGCACTGTCGGCGAACAACCCGGCCGGCTCACAGCTGTTTCTCGTCACGGCGACGGCGAGCACCCCTGAGGATGCGAAGCTCTTCGCCGACGTCGGCCTCCGCGCAATCGCGGCGGAGGCCCTGGCCCTCGAGACGGCGAACAACCCGCCCGACGCCAAGGGGCTGTCCGCGGTCACCCTGCGTCCGGTCAGCGAGGCCCCGATGCCGGGTGGTCCGAGCTCGCCGAACGTGCGCCGACTGCTCATGCTGGGTCTCGGTGGTGGCCTCGCGGCCGGTTATGTCATCTCCCTGCTGCGCCGCCAGCTCGACAACCGGGTCCGGCACGTCGAGGACGTCGAGAAGGCCGTGGGCGCGGCGGTCGTGGGCATCATCCCGATGAGCAAGGACATCGCCGACCAACGGGACGGCGGGCTGGACAGCCTGGGCCAGACCAAGGAGGCCTTCCGGCACATCCGGACCAACCTGCGCTTCATCGACGTCGACCGGCCGCCGCGCAGCATCGTCGTCAGCAGCCCCAACCCGGGCGAGGGCAAGTCCTCGGTCTCCTCGAACGTCGCCCGGGTGCTGGCCGAGTCGGGACAGCCGACGGTCATCATCGACGCTGATCTGCGCCGACCGATGCTTGCCACCATCTTCCAGTCCGACGGGAGCCTGGGCCTCACCCAAGTGCTCGCCGGCGATCTGTCCGTGTCGGTGGCGATGCAGCCCACCGAGACCGACGGACTGCACTTCCTGCCGGCCGGCCGCATTCCCCCCAACCCGAGCGAGCTGCTGGGCTCGCAGCGGATGCGCGCGCTCGTCGACGATCTGACCCGGGACTACTTCGTCATCCTCGACGCCCCGCCGCTGCTGCCAGTCACGGATGCCGGCCTGCTCAGCGCAGTGACCGACGGGGCATTGCTCGTCGTGTCCGTGGGCAAGACCCACAAGGAGGAGCTCGCCCTGTGCGGCAAGATCCTCTCCCAGGTGGGTGGCAAGCTGCTCGGCGTCGTCGTGAACAAAGCCCCGAAGCGCGGCATGGGTGCGGTCCTCTACGGCTATGGCTATGGCGGCTATACCCGCACCGGCTACTACGAGTACAAGTCCAAGGACCGCCAGCTGCGTCGCTTCCGTCGCAAGAGCGCTCCGAGGTCGCGCGTCACGTCGCGGGCCGACCGCCGCGAGCAGGAGAAGACGCCGAAGTGACCTCCTCGGCCGTCGCGACACCGCCGGTCGACCTCGTCCTGCTCGGTATGCCGGTGCGTCTCGAGCTGCGCGGACCGGCCGCCGCGGCAGCGCGCGAGCAGGTATGCCGCGCGTGGGCCTGGTGTCTGGCCGCCAACGCCGCTGCCCCACCGGCCGCCGGCTGCGGCCCGGCCGATGCCGCGGATGCCGTCCCGGTGGTGCCGATCGACACGTCCGACCTGGTCGGCTCGGACACCGACGAGGTGGCGGTCCGGACCGTGCTCGAGCACGTCGCGACCACCCTGACGCTCTGGGCCATCGATGCGAGCGACCCGCAGCTGCTGCTCGTGCACGCGGCCGGTCTGGTCGACCCCGCCACCGGCCACGTCGCGGTCTGCGCGGCCGCCTCCGGCACCGGCAAGTCCACGCTCGCGCTCACCCTGGGCCGCCACTTCGGCTACCTCTCCGACGAGACGGTGGGCATCCGCCCGGACGGCTCGGTGCTGGCCTATCCCCGTCCGGTGCTCGTCCACCCACCCGGCACCGATGCGGCCAAGCGCAGCGTCAGCCCGGCCGAGGCCGGCCTGCGGCGGATGTCCCCCGGCCGGGTCGGTGCGGTGCTCCTGCTCGACCGGGTCGGCGCCGACCCGACGACCGCGACCGACCCCATGGACTCGCCCGATGCTGAGGCCCCCGTCGTCGAGCAGGTCCCGATCCTCGAGGCGGTCCTCGAGCTGGCCGGTCAGCTGTCGCATCTCACCCGGATGACGCGGCCGCTGCAGCGGATCGCCGCCCTGCTGGCCTCGGTCGGCGGCTTGCGCCGGGTGCGCTACCGAGAGGCCGTCGACCTCGGGCCGGTGCTCACCGGACTGCTTGCCACGCCGCCGGATCCGATCCCGCCGACGGTGGGTGAGGACCCCGAGATGCGCGCAGCGGCGGACACTGGTGGCGAGTCGCGCGGCATACCCGCTGCCGACGAGCTGTCCGAGGCCACCCGGGTGGGTTGGGCGCCCGACCTGCTCGACCGGATCGAGGCCGACGGCGAGTCGGTCGTGCTGGCCGGCGGGCAGCTGATCTGGCTGTCCGCCCTGCCCACCACGCTCGTGCGGCACGCAGCCGGGCCCGGGGCCAGCCTGGAGGAGCTCACGACCGCCGTCGTTGCGGGCTTCGGCCCGCCCCCCGACGGCCGGCCGGCGGCCGTGCAGGTCGCCGAGCGGGTGCATGCGCTGCTGGAGGCCGGCGTCCTCGTCGTCCGACCCAGCGGCGCTGACGCTGAGGCACGCGGGTGAGGGCACTCGACGACCAGCTGCCGGCGGCGGTCCGGGTCCGCTTCGCGCATGCCGCGCTGCAGCGGATCGGCATCGAGCGCGGCGTCCGGATGCTGCACGTCAAGGGTCCGGCCGCCGACCCCACCCTCCGCGGCCGAGCCTCGCCGGGCTCCGATGCCGACCTGCTCGTCCACCCGGCCGACCTCGGCGCCCTGGCGGCCGGCTTGCGGTCGGCCGGCTGGCGCGAGGTGACCGACTTCGCCGGCTCGCCGTTCGGGCACGCGTCGAACTGGTGGCATCCGCACTGGGGCTACGCCGACGTGCACCGATCCTTCCCCGGTCTCACCGTGGCTCCCGCCGTGGCCTTCGAGCGACTGTGGGCGCAGCGGCATACCGTCGAGCTCGCCAGCACCGCCTGCGACGTCCCGAGCCGCAGCGCCCAGGCCCTGCTGCTGTTGCTGCATGCCGCGCGGGGCGAGGGCATCGAGCAGGCGGCCCGCGAGCGCATCGAGGTGTGGGGAGCGCTCGATGCGGCCGAGATCGCCGAGGTCGAGCAGCTCGCCGACGTGCTCCGCGCGCAGACCGCGCTGGCCGCCGCCCGCGGGGAGCTCGAGCGCTTCCGCGAGGCTCCGGACTATGCCCTCTGGGCCAGCTTCGGCACGGCCTCCTCGCCGCGGGAGCGCTGGCTGGCCCGCTGGCGCAGCACCCACGGCGTGGACCGGATCCGGCTGGTGGCGAGCAGTCTCGTCGTGCGGCGCAGCGTGCTGGAGAGCTCTCTGGGCCGGCCGGCGACCCGCGCCGACGTGGCCCGCGAGTACCTCGCCCGGGTCCGACGGATCGGCGGCGGACGGTGAGGGCCCGATGATCCGGTATGCCGTGGCGCCGGCCGCCGCCGTCGTCACCGCCGAGGAGGCCGGCCTCGTCGACGAGCAGAGGCAACCGGTGCAGGGGGTCGCGCCGCTCTATCTCGCCGTCCTGCCGGACGGCCCCGGCATGGCGCTGTCCGACTCGGCCGCGGCGATCTGGGAGGTCGTCGAGCAGCACGGACCGCTGAGCACCGAGGAGACGGCGGTCGCGGTGGCCGGCCACTATGCCGTCGCAGTGGACACGCTTCGCGCCGACGTCGAGAGCGTGCTGTCCGCGTTGGCCGCGGCCGGGGCCGTGGTGGTCGCCGACCAGCCTGAGCCGATGCACCAGACGGGACCGCGATGACCTCAGCAGCCGACCCCCGATCGACCGCGGAGCCCGTCCCCGCTCCGCTCACCGTGCTCTTCGTGTGCACGGCCAACATCTGCCGCTCGGCGTATGCCGCGGCGCGGGCCGCCGACTTCGTGCCGCCGGGTGGGGCGCTGGAGATCCGCAGCGCCGGCATCCCCGGCCTCGTCGGTGAGCCGATGAGCGAGGAGATGGCCCAGGTCCTCGCCGAGCGGGGCCGGGACGGCTCGGCCCACCGCTCGCGTTCGGTGACCGCGCAGGTCGTCGCCGAGGCCGACCTCGTGCTCACCATGGAGGCCCGGCACCGGCTGGCGATCATCGACGAGCTGCCCACGGCGGCGCCGATCGTCTTCACCATCGCCCAGGCGGACGCCGCCCTGGCGGCGATCCCCGGGGCGGTTCGCGGGCGGGACCTGGTGACCGCGATCTTCCGGGCCCGTCGCCCGGTCCGCCCCGAGGACGACGTCGTCGACCCGTATCGCCGCGGCCTCGCCGCCAACCGGGCGACCGCCGACCAGCTCGACGCCGTGCTGGCGCGGATCGTCCCGCGGCTGGCCCGCTGAGCCCGCCTGGACGCCCGCTCCATCACCAGTCGGTCGAGCGCCTCCAGAGTCGCTCGAGCACCGCGACCCGGTGGTCGAAGGTGTGCTCGGCGAGGGCCCTGGCCCGGCCCGCCGCACGCAGCCGATCGGCCCAGGCCGGCTCCCGCAGGGCCCGCCGGCACAGCTCGACGAGCTCGGCCGGCGAGTCGAATCGGGCCAGCTCGACCCCCTCGTCGAAGAGCCCGTCGGTGGGCCGGTCGACGAGCTGCACTGCGCCCACGCCGCACGCCTCGAAGGTGCGCATGGTGAGCCCGTCCTGGTCACCGTGCAGGTTGAGCGTGGCTGCCGCGCGCTGCATCGTCCGGTATGCCGCGGGGCGGTCGACGTCGCGACCGGCCGGAACCGCGGGCGCGTCGATCCGCCAGGTCCGGGCCCGGTCCCACGGGTGCGCGGACCACTGCCGCCCGAAGGCCCGCACCGGCAGGCCGGCCTGCACCAGCTCGGCGAGCACCTGCTCCCGACCGGCGTAGCGAGCCCCCACGAAGACGATCTCCGCGACCCGGGCCGGCCCGGGCGGGGGATCGTTGCGGTGGTCGTAGGCCAGCGGCAGCCAGTGCGCCTCGATCCCGGCGGCGCGCAGGGCGGCGGTGTCGGCCGGCGAGTAGCTCGCCACCGGACCTCCGGCCAGCGCCGCGACCACCTCGTCGGGGGAACCGAAGGCCGTGCGGCGCAGCTCGTCGTAGAGCCACAGCACCCGAGGGAGCCGCCGGTCCGCCAGCATCCCCCAGAACTCCGGGCCGAGGAGGTCCCCCTTGACGACGACGACCACCTCGGGGGACCCGTCGCGCACCGCCTGCACCGCACGGGCAGTCAGCGCCGCGCGCAGCGCCGGCACACCGAGCCCGGCCTGAACGATGCCGGTGCCGGCGCCCATGCCGAGCCGGTCGGGCAGCTCGTAGCGCAGCTTGTTGACCAGCTTGGCGGCCGGGGAGTCGAAGGCGTCGTAGCGCAGCGTCTCGACCTCGTGGCCGCGGGCCTCGAGGGCCGCCGCGATCGCCCGCCAGTAACCGTGGAAGGCGGGGCTGACCAGCAGGATCCTGCTCACCCGAAGGCCACAGGGAGAGTGCGCCGCACGCTCGGAGTCTAGCTTCGGCGCCCGTGCGCCTATATTCGGCGCTGTGACCGCCCGGCTGCACCACCCGAGCTCGCTCGGCCAGTGGCAGGCCTGGCAGGCCCGACAGCACCCGACCCGCCGGGTCGTCGCCGCGCTGCGCTCGCGCCGCCACCCCCAGCCGCCGCCGGTCGCCGCGCTCGCGCTGCCTGAGCCCGAGGCACCGCACGCAACGGCGGGTCGGCCCCGGGTGCTCGTCGCCCTCGACGCGCTCTCGCCGAGCCACCGGGCCGCGGTGCTCGACCCGGTCGACCACCTGCCGCCCGCCGAGGTCGCCGTCCTCGCGCCGACCGGATCCCCGCTGCGCGAGCCCGGCCCGGCAGCGCCGCTGACAGGCGACGCGGCGACGCGGCATACCGGCACCGTCGCCGAGCTGCTGCGCCGGCCCGAGCTGGCCGACCTCCGGCTCGTCGTCGTCGCCGGGCACCACCTGCCGCTCGGCGCGGCGGCGCACGCCCTCGCGGCGCAGCGGGGGCTGCCCACCGTCGTCGTCCAGCACGGCCTGCTCACGCCGCACGCCCCGCCGCTGCCGCCAGGCGCCCGGCTGCTCGCCTGGACCGACGCCGACGCCGGCTTCTGGCGCAGCGGTCGCTCCGATGTCGCGGTCGAGACGGTCGGCTCGCAGCTGCTCTGGCGGGCCGCGCGCTCGCCGCTGCGGGCACCCGATCCGGACGCCCCGCCGATCTACCTCGGCCAGCTGCACGGCGCCGAGCTCGCCCGCGCGAGCCTCGCGTACGCGGGATACAGCTTCTGTCGCCGGCACGACGCGACCTATCGTCCGCACCCCTCCGAGCGGGACAAGATCTCCCGGGCGCTGCATGCCGCCTGGCGGCGGGCCGGCATCCGGGTCGACGACAGCGGCCGCCCGCTCGGCGACCCGCCGGCGCCGGTCGTCAGCGTCTTCTCCACCGGCGTGCTCGAGGCGGCGGCGCGCGGGTTGCCGGGCTATGTCGACCACCCGCATCCCCCGGTGTGGCTGCGGGATTTCTGGGAGCGCTATGCCATGAGCCGCTGGGGGCAGCGTCCCACTCCCGTGCCCGACCTGCCCGCCACCGCGCCTGCCGCCGCCGTCGCGGCATACCTGCTCGAGATCGCCGGCGGCCCGCGATGACCCCGCGCATCCTCGCCGTCATCCCGGCCCGCGGCGGCTCCAAGGGCATCCCGCGCAAGAACCTCGTGCCGGTCGCCGGGCACCCGCTGCTGCACTGGACCGTCGCTGCCGCACTGCGCAGCCGGTATGCCGCCTCGGGTCACCTCACCGTCGCCGTCTCCACCGAGGACGCCGAGATCGCTGCTGCCGCAAGGGGATTCGGCGCTCGGGTGATCGAGCGGCCGGCCGAGCTCGCCGAGGACACCACGCCCACCGAGCCGGTGGTCCGGCACGCGGTGGAGTCGGCGAGCGCCGCCGGCGAGCGCCCCGACGCCGTGCTGCTGCTCCAGGCGACCTCTCCGGTGCGGCTGCCGGACACCATCGACCGGGCGATCGCGCAGTTCGCCAGCACGGGGGTGGACTCGCTCGTCGGGGTCGTGCCGACGCCGATCTATCTCTGGGCCCCCGGGCCCACCCCGACCGACCCGCCGGTCGCGCACTACCCGTGGCAGGCCCGACCGCGCCGGCAGGACCTCGCCCCCGAGCAGCTGCGCTATCGCGAGACCGGCTCGCTCTACCTGTCGCGCACGGCGCTCTACGCCCACCCCGACCCGTCGGCCGACAACCGGCTCGGTGGGACAATCGGGATGTTCGTCATGGACGAGGTCGAGGGCACCGACATCGACACGCCGCTCGACCTCGCCGTCGCCGACGCCCTGCTCACCCGACTGGTCGCCGAGCGACGGGTCGCCGTCCCCGCCGAGGCCGAGGAGCCGCAGTGATCATCGAGCGCCACCTCGCGCCCTACGTCGTCTATGCCGAGGACTCGATCCTGCGGGCCCTGCAGAAGATCACCGACAACAAGTCGAGGGTCGTCTTCTGCGTCGACGAGCGGGGCATCCTGCAGGGCGCCTTCTCAGACGGCGACTTCCGCCGCTGGATCGCCACCCAGACCACCGTCGACCTCGAGCGGCGGGTCCTCGACGCCGCCAACCGCACCCCGACGAGCGCGCCGGCCACGGCCACCCCGGCCGAGATCGCCGGCCTGTTCCGCCCCGGTGTCGACATCGTGCCGATGCTCGACGAGCGTGGCCACGTCGTCTCCTTCGCGGTCAACCAGGCCGAGGCGCTGCGGGTGGGCCGGCACCTCGTCGGCCCCGAGAGCCCGTGCCTCGTCATCGCCGAGATCGGCATCAACCACAACGGCTCGGTCGACCTGGCCAAGCGCCTCGTCGACCACGCCGCCGAGGCCGGCGCCGACGTCGTCAAGTTCCAGCTGCGCGATCTCGACGCGCTCTACCGGCAGGGCGGTGGCGGGGCGAGCCACGGCGAGGACCTCGGCCCGCAGTACACGCTCGACCTGCTCTCCCGCTTCTCGCTCGGCCGCGACGAGCTGTTCACCGTCTTCGACCACGCTCGCGAGCGGGACATCGACGTCATGTGCACGCCGTGGGACGCACCCAGCGTCGATGCGCTCGTCGACTACGGCGTGCCCGCGCTGAAGATCGCCAGCGCCGACCTCACCAACCACGACCTGCTCCGGTATGCCGCGCGGCTGGCCGCGCCACGCGGCATACCCCTCGTGCTGTCGACCGGGATGTCCCGCGAGGCCGAGATCCTCGAGACCGTCGCGCTGCTGCGCGAGGCCGGCGTCGGCTATGCGCTGCTGCACTGCCAGTCGACCTATCCGGCGCCGTTCAAGGACGTCAACCTGCGCTATCTGCAGCGGCTCGCCAAGATGGGGCACTGCCCGGTCGGCTACTCCGGGCACGAGCGCGGCTATCACGTGCCGGTGGCCGCGGTCGCACTCGGCGCGAAGATCGTCGAGAAGCACCTCACCGTCGACCGGGCCATGGAGGGCAACGACCACAAGGTCAGCCTGCTGCCCGACGAGCTCGCCGCCATGGTCGCCCGGATCCGCGAGGTCGAGGAGGCCCTCGGGTCGCCCGCCCCGCGCGAGGTGTCGACCGGCGAGCTGATGAACCGGGTCAACCTCGCCAAGAGCCTCGTCGCCACCCGGCGGATCGAGCCGGGCGAGACGGTCGCCGCGGCCGACGTCGCGGTGAAGAGCCCCGGGCGCGGCCTGCAGCCCAACGCCCTGCCGCAGCTCGTCGGCCGCACCCTGCGCCGGGGCATCGACGCCGGCGACTTCTTCTACGCCACCGACCTCACCGACGCGGTCGCCAAGGGCCGGCAGTTCGCCTTCCGCCGGCCGTGGGGGCTGCCGGTGCGCTATCACGACTGGCCGGCCCTGGTCACCGACGCGACCCCCGACTTCCTCGAGTTCCACTTCTCCTACAAGGACCTCGACCTCGACCCGCGCCCCTTCCTCGAGCCGGCCTGCGCCGAGCTGCCGGCGAGCGCCGGCGGTCGGCTGCCCTTCGCCCTCGCCTGCCATTCGCCCGACCTCTTCGCCGGCGACTTCCTGCTCAACCTCGCCTCGCCCGACGACGCGCACTGGACCCGCTCCATCGCCGAGCTGCAGCGGGTCGTCGACACGACCGTCGCGATGAGCGAGTTCTTCACTGCCGCAACGGATCCCACCGACCCGACGCGCACGCTCGACCCCGTGGTCATCTGCAGCCTCGGCGGCTTCACGCACGACCGGCACCTGCCGCTCGACGCGCTGCCGCGGCTGTACGAGCGAGTGGCCGCCGGCCTGGACCGGATCGACTTCACGGGCGTCCGCTTCGGCGCCCAGACCCTGCCGCCCTTCCCGTGGTACATGGGCGGTCAGCTCTACTGCAACCTCTTCGTGCGCGCCGAGGACACTGCGGCCTTCGCCCGCGACACCGGCCGCCAGCTCGTCCTCGACGTCTCGCACAGCAAGCTCTCGGCGACGTGGGAGGGCCGCCCGTTCAGCGAGTATGCCGCGGCGCTCGCCCCGCACGCCGTGCACCTGCATCTCGTCGACGCCGTCGGCGTGGACGGCGAGGGCGTGCAGGTCGGCGAGGGCGACATCGACTGGCCGGTGCTCTGCGAGCAGCTCGACCGGCTCTGCCCCACAGCGGGATTCATCCCCGAGATCTGGCAGGGCCACGTCAACAACGGCGAGGGCTTCTGGCTGGCGCTCGAGCGGCTGGAGCAATGGCTCTGACCGATGCCCCCGGGTCGGGGGCGCCCCCGCGCACGGCCCTGTGGGTGGTGCCCGTGGCCGACCTCGGCGGGGTGGCTCGGCACGTCCTCGACGTCGCCGGCGCCGGCATCCCGGGCTGGCGCCTCGTCGTGCTCTGTCCCGCCGGGCCGCTCGCCGATCGGCTGCGCACGCTCGGCGCCGACGTCCGCACCGGCCCCATCGGACCCGCGGCCGGCACCCGGGCGTCCGTGGTGACCCTGCGGCATACCGTGCGGGCGGTGCGGCCTGCACTCGTGCACAGCCACCTCTCGCATGCCGACATCGTCGCCGCGCTGGCCACCCCGCGGGGCAACCCGATCGTCACCACCGAGCACGGCATCGCCGCCGACGACCGCGTCTACCACGGCTCGACCCAGCGGGCCCGGCTGATGGCCGACGTGCACCGGATGCGCCTGCGCCGCGCAGCCGCGATCGTCGCGGTCTCCGAGGCGACCCGCACCGCGATGCTCGACAAGTGGCACCCCCGGACCCCGATCACGGTGATCCACAACGGGATCGACCGCCCTGCCGACCTCGAGCCCAGGACCGCCCGGCGGCACCGGGCGCCGCGCGACGGCGGGCACGTCGTCGCGCTGGCCCGGCTCGCGCCGGAGAAGCGGCTGCCCGAGCTCGTCGACGCCTTCGCGGTGCTGCGACGGCGCCGCCCCCGGGCCCGGCTCACCCTCGCCGGGATCGGTCCGCTCGACGGTGCGCTGCGCGCCCAGGTCCGTCGGCTCGGTCTCGACGATGCCGTCGAGCTCCCCGGCCACGTCGAGGCCGGGCCGCTGCTCGCGCGCGCCGATGTCGTCGCCCAGCTCTCGGTGTGGGAGAACTGCTCCTACACCCTGCTCGACGCGATCGTCGCCGGCCTCGGCGTCGTCGCCTCGCCGGTCGGCGGCAACCCCGAGCTGCTGCCCGCCCGCTGCCTCGTCGACCCGGCCGACCCGGCGGCGGTCGCCGACCGGCTGGCCGCCCAGGCAGACGATCCGACGGCTCGGCCGTGGCTGCCCGACGGCTGGCCCAGCGTGGCCGACATGTGCGCGAGAATCGCTGATGTGTATGCCGCGCTCAGCCCCGTCGCCGCCTCGCCCGGCCGGGTGCAAGCGCGTGAGCGAGCCGGGTCCTGATGGCACGAGCCGTCGCCACCGCCTGGGGCATCCGTCGGACCGAGCCCCCCGAGCCCAACTCGACCCGGCTGCCCGACCTCGCCGCGTTCGCGCTGCTGCCGATCGCCTCGTCTCCCATCCCCACCTCACTGCCGGTCAACGAGGTCGCGGCGGCGGCCATCGTCGGCCTCGCGCTCGCCAGACAGCCACGCGGTCTGGCAGCGCCCCGGCCGGCCTGGTTCATGGGCCTGCTCGCGACGATGGTCGGCTTCATCGCCGTGCACACGCTCGTCGTGCTCGACCTGCCGGCCGAGCGCCGGGTCGCGCATCTCACGGTCTGGCTCGGGCTGGCCCTCACCCTCTCCGCGGGGCGGATCCACGCTCCGTCGGCGGCGCGGGGGCTGGGCATCGGACTGCTCGTCGCTACGGCGGGCTTCTTCATCGGCTACCGCGGCTCCTATGGCACCCGACTCACCGGATTCTTCGCCGACCCCAACGTCGCCGGGTACTACCTCACGGCCTATGGCTTCCTCGCGATCGGGCTGGCCGCGACCCGGCGCTGGCGGCTCGTGCTGCTCGTCACGATCCTCGTCGCGCTCTTCCTCACCTTCTCGCGCACATCGTGGCTGGCGGCCGGGCTCGGGGTCGGCTGGATGCTCGTCGCGGGCCGGCTGGGTCGCGCACCGTCGATCGCGCTGCTTGCGCTGGGGACCTGGCTGGTGAGCAGCATCCCGGCCGACCTGCAGCACGAGGGGACCTTCGCCGACCGGCAGGGCAGCGACCAGCTGCGCGAGCGGATCCTGCCGCTGTCCTTGCTCAAGGTCGACGGCAACCCGATCTTCGGCGGCGGGGCCGGGACGGCCACGATCCAGCTGGGCGATGCCACCTTCTTCTTCCACAGCAGCTATCTCGCGGTCCGCCAGGAGGGCGGGTGGCTCTCCCTCGTCCTGCTGCTCGCCGTCGTCGTCGGCGTCATCGGACTGTCGGCGGGCATGCCACGCTCGCGCCGACTGCTCCCCGTCGAGGCCTCGCTCGTGGCCACCTGTGCGTGCGCGGTGAACATGGGCGAGGTGTTCTTCGACCTGCCGCTCGCCGTTGCCCTCGGCATGGCGATGTGGTGCGTGCGGATGGGCCGGCTCCTGCCACCCGACCTGCCGGCGCTGAGCGCTCCGGGAGCGATGGTCACCGGCGACGACCTGGTGGTGGCCGGTGCCCCGTGAGCTGGCCTTCCTCGCCGGTCACGGGTCGCTCGGCGGGGGCGAGGTCATGCTGCTCGCCATGGCTCGGGTCGCCCACGAGCTCGGGTATGCCGCGCGCGTCGTCGCGCCCGACGCGCCGGACGCGCTCGTGCTGGCAGCCCGGTCCCTCGGCCTGCCCGTGACGGCTCTGCCGGTTGCGGCGCTGCCGGAGGTCGCTGCCCGCGCTCGACGGCCCGGGTACCTGGCTGCCCTCGCTGGGTGGCGCGCCGCGCATCCGGCATCGCTCGTCTGGGCCAACGGGCTGGCACCGGCGCTGGCCGTGGCCGGGTCCCCCCGGAGGGTCGTCCACCTGCACCAGACTCCGCAGAGCACCCAACAGGTCCGGGCCACCCGGCTCGCCGTCGTGGGTGCGCGGGCCGTCGTCGTCCCGTCGCAGGCGATGGCTGCGCGGATCGCTCCTCAGCTCGGCCGAAACGCCGCTCGCCTGCTCGTGCTGCCCAACTGGGTCGACCCGGTCCACGTCGTCCCGCGGCCCGCCGAAGGGTCGTCCGACGAGACGGCGGCTGTCGGCGCCGGGCGACCGCTCGTGCTCGGCTTCCTCGGGCGGATCGGGCCGAACAAGGGCGTGCTCGAGCTGGCCGAGGCGGTGCGCCGGCTGGATAGCGCGGACCCCGGTCGGGTCCGGCTGGTGCTGGCCGGTGAGCCGCTGCACGTCGGCCCCGCCCAGGCGGCCGCCGTCGAGCGGGGGCTGGCCCCCATCGCGCATCTCGTCGAGCGACCGGGCTGGCTGGACCGCGCCGACTTCTTCGCCCGCGTCGACCTCGCCGTCTTCCCGTCCCGCCTGCCCGAGTCCTTCGGGCTCGTCGTCGCCGAGGCGATGTCGGCCCGGGTGCCCTTCGTCATCAGCGACGCGGGTGCCTTGCCCGAGGTCGCGGGTCCGGATCATCCGTGGATCGCCCGAGCCGGCGATCCAGGGGATCTCACCCGGGTGCTCGACCTGGCGCTCACCGAGATCGAGCCCGTTCGGCCGCCGAAGTCATCCGATTGGACGACTAGGCATGAATCGGGTATCGGGGCTATCCTGAACGCCAGCTACAAGCGGTTTCACGACGAGTTCTCGCCGTGTGCCGGTGCTGAGCGCTTCGGGAGGGCGCTCAAGGTCCTCGGGGACTGAGAGCAAAGGGTTCTTGTCGAATGAAGCGCTTCGCGGACGGCCGCCTGGGCTCTGCCCTGCCCGACTCCCTGCGCCGCACCCCGACGGTGGCGATCGCGCACGACTACCTCACCACCCGCGGCGGCGCCGAGCGCGTCGTGCTGGCCATGCTCCGCGCCTTCCCGGGCGCCCGCATCTACACGACCCTCTACGACCCGGACGCGACCTACCCCGAGTTCAAGGACGCCGACATCGTCGTCTCCAAGCTCAACGGCAACGACTTCTTCCGCCGGCACTACCGCGCCGCGCTTCCGGTGCTGCCCTTCGCCGCCGAGTCGATCGAGATCACCGAGGACATCGTCATCGTCTCCTCGAGCGGCTGGGCGCACGGCTTCACCGCCACCGGGCGCAAGCTCGTCTACTGCTACACGCCGGCCCGCTGGCTCTACCAGACCGAGACCTACCTCGGCGGGGCCGCGTGGCGCTCGCCCAAGGGCGTGGCGCTGCTCGCGATGCGCCCGCTGCTGCGCGCCTGGGACCGTCGGCACGCCAAGACCGCCGAGGCCTACGTCGGCATCAGCACCGTCGTCGCCGACCGGATCCGGGAGACCTACGGGGTCGAGGCTCCGGTCATCTTCCCGCCCCGCACCCTGCCGCACCTGGACCAGACCCCCTACGCCCCGCTGGCCGACTGGGCGACGAGCGGCTACCACCTCGTCGTCTCCCGGCTGCTGCCCTACAAGCACGTCGACCAGGTCGTCGAGGCCTTCCGCGGGATGACCCAGCGCTTGGTCATCGTCGGCCACGGTCCGCTCGCCGACCAGATCCGGGCCAGTCTGCCGCCGAACGTCCGGCTGGTCTCCAACCTCACCGACTCCGAGCTGGCCTGGACCTACGCCAACGCCCGCACCCTCGTCGCCCCGTCGAACGAGGACTTCGGCCTCACCCCGCTCGAGGCCGCCGCCTTCGGCAAGCCGACCGTCGCGCTGCGTGGGGGCGGCTACCTCGACACCGTCGACGAGGGCCGCACCGGCCTCTTCTTCGAGGCCCCGATCGCCGAGCCGATCCGGTATGCCGTGGCCCGCGCCACCGAGCGCCGCTGGGACGCCGACGCGATCCGTAGCCATGCCGAGTCCTTCTCCGAGGAGCGGTTCAGCGCCCAGCTGCGCGCCGCTGTCGCCGGACTCACCGTCCCGACCGGATCGGTGAGCCAGCTGCCCACCCGCTCGTCGCGGACGGTCGCCCAGCCCGAGCTCATCGGCCTCGCTGGCTGAGCCCGGCTCGGGCAGCACCATGACTGCCGCGCCCGGTGGTGGGGAGACCGCCGGGCGCGGCTCTCCACGGCCGCCGCCACCCTCGCGACGCGGACGCGATGAGGGAGTTGGCAGACAGCGGTGAAAACGGTGTCATGACGGAGCAATTCGGTCGTCATCACCGTGCACCGACACTGCAGTGACAAAGGACCCAGCGTGAGCACACTCGCGAGCACCCATCGCCTGCCGATGACGACGTCGGCACGCGGGGTATCCGCGACCCATCTGCCCGGTCAGCCGGCTGGGCTGCGGGTGGTGACCATGGGCGTCGACGTCGTCGTCATGGTGCTGGCCGTGTTCCTCGGCCTCGTCGGCCGACACGCCATCCCCGTCTTCGACATAGCCCACGACCTCACCGACGTCGTCGGCAGCTTCGCGGCATACCTGCTCATCACCTGGATCGTCGTGCTGCACGTCCACGGCGCCTACCAGCCGCGCGACCTCGGCGTCGGGGCCACCGAGTATCGCCGGGTCATCACCGGCACTCTCATCGCAGCCGGAGCCGTCGGCATCCTCTGCTACCTCTTCCACCTCCCGCTGTCCCGGGGCTTCTTCGTCATCACCTTCCTCACCGGCCTGCCCATGCTGCTCGTCGCGCGGCTCGGGCTGCGCCGGGCAATCCACCACGCTCGCCGCCGGGGCCGGTTCCTGCAGCGCACGCTCGTCGTCGGCACGTCCGCCCACGTCGCCGAGGTGTGCTCGGTTCTGCGGCGCGAGTCCTGGCTCGGCTACCGGGTCGTCGGGGCCGTGCTGCCGGCCGGCGCGGACACCAGGGACGTCTTCGGCGTCCCGGTCGTCGCCTCGTGCGACCAGGTGCTGCAGGCGGTCGACGACGAGAGCGCCGACCTGGTGATCTTCACGGGCGGCTCGCAGGTCGACGTGCGGCGCCTCGCGTGGGAGCTCGAGGACCACCGGGCGCAGCTCATCGTCGTGCCCAGCCTGTCGGACGTGTCCGCCGGCCGGGTGCACATGCGTCCCGTCGGCGGTCTGCCACTCGTGCACGTCGAGCGCCCCCAGGCGCAGCGCGCCGGCACCTGGCGCAAGCGCACCTTCGACGTCGTCGGCGCGCTCGCGCTGCTCGTGCTCCTGTCGCCGCTGCTGGCGGTCGTCGCCGTGGCCGTGTGGGCCCACGACCGTGGACCGGTGCTGTTCCGGCAGGAGCGGATCGGCAAGGGCGGCCGAGGATTCGACTGCTTCAAGTTCCGCAGCATGGTCGTCGATGCCGAGGCGATGCTGCCGACGCTTGCGAGCGATTCCGACGGGGTGCTCTTCAAGATGACCGTCGACCCCCGGGTCACCCCGGTCGGTCGAGTGATCCGGCGCTGGTCGCTCGATGAGCTGCCGCAGCTGGTCAACGTGCTGCGCGGAGACATGAGCCTCATCGGCCCGCGGCCGCCGCTGCGCCGCGAGGTCGCGCAGTACGCCCCGGAGCACCGCCGTCGGCTCCGGGTCCGGCCGGGCCTGTCCGGACTGTGGCAGGTGTCCGGTCGGTCCGACCTGTCCTGGGAGGACGCGGTGCGGCTCGACCTCTACTACGTCGACAACTGGTCGATGGTCCAGGACCTCATCATCCTCGCCAAGACGGTGCGCGTGGTCATCTCCGGCGCCGGCGCCTACTAGCCTGCTCGGGTGAGCGAGCACCCGCCGGTGACCCCGGACGCCGACGGTGAGCCGGCGGCATACCAGAGCGAGGCGCGGACGGGCGCCGACGCGGCGGCGACGGACGCGGCGGACACCAGACCGGACAGGCGGCGCCGGCGGCGGGGCGGATTCTGGCACCGGCACCGGGCGCTCGCGGCACTGCTTGCCCTCATCGGGCTCATCGTCGCCGGCGTCGCCGGCTTCGGGGTGTTTCTCAACAAGCAGGTCTCCGACATCGGCCGGGTTGTTGCCGCGCCTGAGGAGGGCAAGCGACCGCCGGCCGTGCCGGTCGACGTCACCAATCCGCAGGGCCCGGCGACGGTGCCGCCCAACGGCGGCTCCGGCATCACCATCCTGCTCGCGGGGGCCGACAACGGCGACGACGGGTCGAGCATCGCCGAGTCGGTCCGGGCCGGCCGCTGGAAGCCCGGCCAGCACCGCTCCGACACGATCATGGTGCTGCACATCAGCGGCGACCGGCAGCGGGTCTACGTCGTGTCCATCCCGCGCGACACCTTCACCGCCATCGACGGGCACGGCTCCACGAAGATCAACGCCGCCTTCTCCTACGGTGGGCCCCAGCTCATGCAGCTCACCGTCGAGCAGTTCGCCGGGATCCGGATGGACCACCTCGCCATCATCGACTGGAACGGCTTCCGCGACGTGTCCACCGCCCTTGGCGGGGTGACCGTCTACGTCGCCGAGGACATGTACGACCCGATGCACAAGTACTCGTGGAAGAAGGGTCCGCACACCCTGATGGGTGACGAGGCGCTGGAGTACGTGCGGACCCGCTACGGGCTGCAGAACGGCGACTTCGACCGGATCCAACGGCAGCAGAACTTCCTGCGCGAGATGCTCCGCAAGCTGGTGTCCAAGGGCACCCTCACGAACCCCATGACGCTCGCCGACGCGGTGTCGGCGGTGACCAAGAACCTCGTTCTCGACGAGGGCTTCAGCGACGGCGACATCCGCTCGCTGGCCTGGCAGATGCGCGACATCCGGGTCGAGAACGTCACCTTCCTCACCGTGCCGATCACCAGCTACGGCACCGAGGGCGGGGCGAGCGTCCTCTACGCCGACCGACAGAAGACCCAGGAGCTGTTCTACGCCCTGTGGGCTGATCGGATGCCCGAGTTCCTCGCCGCAAACCCGGGCCTGACCCAGCTCAAGGCCCCCGACCAGGTTCGCTGACCTGCTGCCGGTGGCGTGCCTGCGAGCTGGGTCCGACCCGCAGCACCGGGCTGTCCGACCACCTGCGGACCGTGGTCACTGTGATCCGCGAGACACCCGAATTTAGAGGAATGCGAGGCCGATTCGGCTCTCGCTAGCGTCAATCATGGGCCGGCGCCCCGCGTGCGGACGCCCCCAGAAGGCATTTCCCATGGTCGACTCACATACCGTCCTGTGGGGCCAGACGATCGTCTACACGGCTTACTGCCTGGCCATCCTCGCCGTCGTCGAGTGGTTCGCGCTGCGGATCACCACGCCGGCCGATCACCCCCCCAAGGTCCCGCCGAGGCTGTTCTACTCCTTCGTCGGGCTGCTCGTGCTCATCGGCGTCTCGCTGCACATCATCACCTTCAACACGATCCCGTGGGTGCCCGACGACCTGCACGGCGACTCGGTCCAAGCCGCCAGGACCTACCCGATCATCGTCCAAGACCACCGCTACGTGCTGCCTGAGCAGCAGCTGCAGGTGCCATGCGGTCAGGTCGTCCGCTTCTCCGTGACGAGTGGTGACCTCACCTACGGCTTCGGGCTGTTCCGCTCGGACAACTCGATGGTCACCCAGATGCAGGTCGTTCCGGGCCACCCCAACAACCTGGTTTGGACCTTCCAGAAGAACGGCGTCTACTCGATCCGCTCCACCGAATACTCCGGCCCCAAGGGCGACGCGATGATCGTCAAGGATGCCGTCAAGGTCACCGGGTGCAGCGTCGACGACCCCTACACGACGAGCGCGAAGGGCTGAATCTCCATGTCCACCAAGGAAACCCAGCCCGTGAGCCCGGCCCCGCGGCATACCGGATCGGCACGTCAGTCGTTCGGCGACACGCTGCTGCACGGCAACGAGCACGCCTTCGCGCCGCGCACCCTCACGGCGATGCAGAAGCTCACCCTCAAGTACGTCGTCTTCGGGTTGATCTACTACGCCTTCGCTGCCATCGAGGGCATGCTCATGCGGATCAACCAGGTGCAGCCGCAGGAGCTGCTCTTCCCCGAGCGCTACTACGCGATGCTCACCGCGCACCCGCTGGTCGGCATCTTCGGCAGCAGCTACCTCATCGTCTTCGGTGCGTTCACCTTCCTCGTGCCCTATCTCATGGCCAAGCCGCTGTGGTCCTACAAGGTCGCGACCTGGACCCTGTGGCTCATCGTCGGCGGTGTCTTCACCTTCTGGCTGGACGGCTTCATCAGCCACTACGCGCCGCTCTACACGCTGTACTGGCCGCTGCCGGCCGACTTCAGCCAGTTCCACCCGCTGTCCGGCGCGATCTTCATCACCGGCATCGCGCTCGTCATGGTCGGCACCGGACTGTTCGTCCTCAACGTCTTCAGGACCATCGCCTACACGCCGGCCGGCTGGGAGAAGCAGCCCTCCCGCGAGCTGCTCACCGACGCCCTCGGTCTGTCGACGATCGGCCAGTGGCTGCGCGGCCGCCGGCTCAAGGCCGAGCACGAGCACAAGACGCCGCTCGCCGTCGCCGCCATCGCGCGCGGCACGGTCGACGTCGCCTTCAACGTCGCGATCATCCTGTTCACCGGCGTGCTCATCCTCGTCTACATGGTCGCCAAGCTCACCGGTCACGACCTGGCGCACAGCGCCGTCGACGCGCTGCTCTACAAGAACTGGTTCTGGTGGGGCCTGGACCTCATCGCCGACGGGCTCGTGCTCGTCTTCGTCGCTGGCGCCTGGTACCTACTGGCCCAGCTCATCACCGGTCGCCCGGTCTTCATGGCCACGTGGGCGCGGCTGGCCCTCGGCGTCGAGCTCGTCGTGTCGTGGACCGTGTGGAGCCACCACCTGCTCTCCGACCAGGCCCAGCCGGCGGCGCTCAAGGTCGGCTCCGGCGAGATGGTCACCGCCTTCGAGCTGATCACCCAGGGGCTGGCCTTCTTCATCACCCTCGCGACGCTCTGGCAGGCACGCCCGCTGGAAATGACCATGCCGTTGCGCTTCCTGCTCGGCTTCGCGCTCGCCGTGCCGGCGGGCATCATGCAGGCCGACGCCGGGCTCAACCGGGTGCTGCACAACACCCAGTGGGTCGTCGGGCCGCACGTGCACGTCGCGGTCCTCGTCGGTCTCACGATGACCCTGTATGCCGCGATCTACCTGCTGCTGCCGATCCTCACCAACGGCGCGAAGCTGTGGAGCGAGCGGCTCGGCAAGGTGCACTTCTGGCTGCACCTCGTCGGTGGCATCGGGATGGGGGCCTTCATGGGGATGGCCGGGCTGCAGGGCATGCTGCGCCGGACCATCTACTACGACGGCGAGTACACGCCCTACATGTGGCTTGCCGCGGTCTCCGGCGCGCTGCTGCTCGCGGCCCTGGCCTGCTTCCTGCTCAACATTGTCATGACGCTCGGGCTCAAGGGCGCCGTGGGGCTGTTCAGACGCTCGGAGCTGCCGGTCGAGCAGCTCGTGCCGGCCGCCGGTCACGACTGAGCCCTTCCCGCGCACGACCGCGGGACCGGCGGTGGTGCGGCTCAGCGAGCGCCGGTCACCGCCCACGCCGAGCCGCGCAGCCGCCACCCCAGGGTGATCGCGCGGGTGAGCATGAAGCCGGTGAAGGCCGCCCACAGCCAGCCGAGCGCCGCGCTCGGCGTCAGCTGGCCGTGGTCGGCCGCGCGGGCCAGCAGCCACACCACCGGCAGGTATGCCGCGAGCCCGCCGGCCATCGCGATGGCCAGGTAGCGGAAGTCGCCGGCTCCCATGAGCACCCCGTCGGCGACGAAGACATACCCCGATACGACCTGTCCGAGGCCCGCGACGACGAGGGCGGAGGCGGCATACCCGAGCACCTGCGGGTCGGGCGTGAAGATCCGGGCGATCGGCTCGCGCAGCACGACCGTGAGCAGCCCGAGCGCGAGGCCGTAGCCGAGCCCCCAGCGCAGCATGGTCCGCGTCGCGGCTCGGGCGCGCTCGACCCGGCCGGCCCCGAGGTCGCGCCCGATGACCGCCTGTCCGGCGATGGCGAGCGCGTCGAGGGCGAAGGCGAGGAAGCTCCACACCGTCGCGGTCACCTGATGGGCGGCGAGCGGCGCGTCGCCGAGACCGGCGGCGGCCCACACGGTGGCGAGCAGGGCGCCGCGCAGCGCGATGGTGCGCACGACAAGGGGTATGCCGCTGCGCGCGGCCGCGAGCACCCGCCCCGGGTGGGGGCGCATCGGGGTGCTCGTGGCGTGCGCTCGGCGCAGCACGACGGCGGCGAGCGCGACGGCCATGCCGGTGTGGGCGAGGACCGTGCCCCACGCGGATCCCGCGATGCCCCAACCGAATCCGAAGACGAACAGCAGGTTGAGCACGATGTTGGCACCGAAGCCGGCGACCGAGACGAGCAGCGGGGTGCGGGTGTCGAGCAGCCCCCGGAGCACCCCAGTCAGGGCGAGCACGGCGAGCATGCCGGGCAGGCCCAGCGCGCCGACCCGCAGGTAGGTGACGGCCTCGGCGTGGGCGGCGGCCGAGGCTCCGAACGCCCCGGCGAGCGGCCCGGCGCCGACGGCGACGGCTGATGCGGTCAGCCCGCCGAGGACGAGCGAGAGCCACAGCCCGTCGAGTCCGGCGGCGAGGGCGTCGTCGTCCCGGCCGGCGCCGACCAGCCTCGCGACGGTGCTCGTCGTCGCATAGGCGAGGAAGATGAAGATGCCTGCGGCAGTGAGCAATACGCTGCCCGCCACCCCGAGCCCGGCCAGTGCCGTGGTGCCCAGGTGCCCGATGATCGCCGAGTCGGCGACGAGGAAGAGCGGCTCGGCGACCAGCGCGAGGAAGGCCGGCACCGCCAGCCGGATGATCTCGCGTCGGTCGACCGCGGGCTGCTCGCTCACCCTCCGACGGTATGCCGCCGCGCGGCGCCTTGCGCGCGCCGCTCACGCTTCGAGCCGGTGAGCGGGAGTCGGGCGGGTGCCGCTCAGCGCTGTCGTCTGAGCTGCTCGACGAGGAAGTCCACGCGCGCGTCGAAGTCCCGCTCGAAGCAGTGCTCGCGCACGAAGGCGATGCCGGCGGCGCCGGCCCGCTCGATCTCCCCGGGGTCGTTCGCGAGCGACGCGGCGCGATCGGCCAGGGCCGCACCGTCGCGCATCGGCACGGTCCAGCCGAGGCCGGCGGTGCCCACGAGATCGGCGAGCTGGGCATTGTCGAAGCCCAGCACCGGCACGCCGAGGCCGGCGCTCTCGAGGTAGCTGCCCGACGGATCGGCCTGCACGTGCGGCAGGACCATGACGTCGAGGTGCTTCTGGACGAAGGCGGGCCAGGCCGTCGCGAAGTCGAGACTGCCGTGCCAGGTCACCGTGGGCCCCGAGACCCCCTTCAGCGCCTCCGCGAGCGGACCATCCCCCAGCACGTGGAGGCGAGCGTCGATGCCGCGCCGGAGCAGATCATCGACCAGGCGCACGGCATACTCGGGTCCCTTGATCGGGACGAGCCGACCGGAGAAGCCGAGCCGCAGACCTCCGTCAGCGGGGCGGCGGGGACGTGCCGACCGGTTCGCCGCCGCCTGCTCGACCCACGCCGCGCGGACCCGGTTGTCGTAGACCCGCAGGGCAGGGGTGGCGCGCGACCCGAAGGCCTGCCAGGCGAGGGCACCGTTGCAGATCAGCCCGTCGACGGTGTCGGCGAGGCGCTCCAGGCGGCGCTGCAACCGGCGGTAGCCGACCTCGAGCCGGATCCGATCAACCGGGCTGTGCGGCTGGGCGAGCGCCATGGCCAGGCGGGACGCGCCGGTGTGCTCCACCTCGGCAACCGTGGCGGTGGCGATGCCCAGCAGTGGCCGACACGACTCGGAGAGATCCACGAGCGCCACGTCCGGTCGCAGCCGCGCGAGAGCCGCGGGGACGTCGGCGTCGACCACGCAGCCGAAGCCGAGGTCGGCCAGGGGCGTGGAGCGCACCCCGAGGTTGTCGGCGTCCGCGTGCTGAGCCGGCACTCCCAGCAGAGTGAGCTCGCCCGGGAACCTGGCCGCATACGCCTGCAGACCCTCGACCAGCTTGACGGGAGCGATCAGGCTGCCGTCGCGCGCAAGGATGGGCCCGGTGGCGACGAAGACCAGGTGTGGCACCCCCCGATGCTAGGGCTCGCCGGCGCCGCGGAGCGCGCGCAGGTGCTTGAGCGCCTCCCGCCGGGACAGCCCGGACAGGCCGGGGTGAGCGGTCACCCACGCGCGCACCCACTCCGGGTCGGTGCGCGCGAAGTCGCGCAGTGCCCAGCCGATCGCCTTGCGAGAGAAGAAGTCTCGACCCTCGACGTTTGGGGTGAGGCAGTCGTCGAGCAGCCGGCGGTCGGTGCGGTCCTTCGCGCCGACCTGGGCGAGGATGGCCGCGCGCCGGATCCACAGGTCCTCGTCGCGCGCCCAGTGGCGCAGCACCGGGGCGGTCCCCTCCGGGTCATCGAGCAGCAGCTCACGCAGCCGGTGCGTGGCGATCTCGTCGACGACGTCCCACCAGGCACCGGTGCGCACGAGGTGGTCCAGCTGTGGCAGCAGCTCGCGGTCGCGCCACCCGCGGTAGGTGCGGTGGCCGAGCAGGGCGAGCGCGGCATACCAGTGCTCGCGATGGGTGGCCTCGTCCCAGAGCGTCCGCACCACCCCCTCCCACTCGCTGCGGGTCTCCAGTCGGTATGCCGCGTCGCCGAGGATCGGGCGCAGGGTCGCCCGGAGCGCGGGGCTGGTGAGGCCGAGGTAGGGGAGCGTCGACTTCATGTAGCGCTGCTGGCCGGCGGCCCGAGCCGGATCGGACTCTGCTGCAAGCGCGGCGCGGATGGCCTCGACCAATCGGGCTGGTAGGTCAGCGCTCACGCGGACGACGAGCGCGCATAGCGTTGTGCAGCACGGGCCTTCGCCTTCACCGCCTCGACCTCGCGATCCTTGGGCGGCGCCGACGTCACGAGCCGGTCGAGCAGCTCACGGGTGGCCTCGGCGATCGCCTCGACCGCCTCGGTGAAGGCCTGCTCGTTGGCCGCCGACGGCTTCGACGTGCCCGCCACCTTGCGGACGTACTGCAGCGCAGCGGCATACACCTCGTCCTGCGTGGCGGGCGGCTGGAAGTTGTTGAGGGGCTTGATGCTCCGACACATGCCGCCATTGTCCAGCCCGCGCCGCTCGCCTGGCCGCTCAGGCCCGCATCGCGACCATGACCCGCAGCTCGGTCTCGCGGCCCAGCTGCCTCAGCTGGGCCACGGCTCGCTCGATCCGCTCGAGCAGGTCGAGCGCCTCGACGACCGAGCGGTCCAACTCGTCGCGATGCGCCCGCTCGGCCTGACGCGACGGCGTCTCCACCGACCACTCGCCCATCAGCCCGTCGCTGCGGCGGGTCGCCTCGGCGAGCTGCTCGCGCACCTGCCGACGGGACTCCCCGAGCACGGTGAGCAGCCGGTCGACGGCGGCCTCGCGGAACACCAGCGCGGCGCTCACAGCGCACCCCGGGTGCGTCGCAGCGCCTGATAGCCCGCCACCTGTGCCTCCTGCGACCGCGCGACGGTGAGGTCGACGGCCTCGAGGCACGCGGCATACCCCTGCAGCGCCGGCCCGAGCCCGAGGCTCGCCTCCAGCCACGCCCCGAGCGCCTGGTATGCCGCGTCCGCGGCCGAGCCCACCAGGTCGCCGTCAGTGCCGATGACGGCGTCGGTGAGCCGAGCGAGGCTGGCATCGACGGTGACGGCGGCCTCGCGCAGCACCGCGCCCGCCTGTCGCTGCGCCCCGATCTCGAGGTGTGTGAGCACGACCTCCCCTTCCACTCGCCGTCGAGCGGCTGGCCATCGCTCGCGAGCGCGTCGCGTCAGCCGGGCAGGATGCCGCCCGGCTGATCCGGCAGGCCTGCACCGCGGCCCCGCCGGAGCGCACCTGGCTCGAGACCCAGCGCGACGATGCCCTGTCTCGGGTGCGTGGGGTCGCCGAGGGTGTCGACTCGCTCACCCAGCACGGCGCCCGCTGGACCCTCTCGTCGGCCCTTGACGCGGCGGCCGTCGCTCGCGGCGAGATCACCCCCGAGGAGCTCGCCATGCGAGTGCGGGTGACCGGTGAGCAGGTGTCGACGCTGGCCGAGCAGCTGCGCCACGACCCGGTGGACACCGTGCGCGAGCTGGCCAAGAGCGCCGTCGACTGGCGGCTGTTGCTGCGTGACCCCCATCGAGCCGTGGGTCGGCTGGTATATGACCCGCTGGGGCGTCGGGTGGCCAAGGAGCGGCTGGATGCGGCGGGTGAGGTCGTGGAGTGGACGCGCTTCACCTGGGACGGGCCACGGCTGATCGAGCAGCGTCGGGTGGGCGCTGGCGATGGTGAGCAGGCGGTGGTGACGACCTGGGAGCACCTGGGGTGGCAGCCGGTGGCGCAGGTGGAGCGCTCGGAGCAGGGGTCGCGGTTCGACCTCGTGGTGACCGACCTGGTGGGTCTGCCGACGGCGTTGGTCGGCGCGGACGGGGTGGTGTCGTGGCAGGCGCGGCATACGACGTGGGGGGCGGCGGCGGAGGTCGTCGGTGACCTCGAGCGGATGCCGCTGCGCTTCCCCGGGCAGTACGCCGACGCCGAGACCGGGCTCTTCCTCAACGTGTTCCGGCACTACGACCCCCTCTTGGGGCGGTACGTCAGCACCGACCCCCTCGGTCTGTCGCCCTACGCTCCTAATAACCCAGAGAGGGGCATGAGCCTCATCGAGAGGGCAGATGGTTTCCTGCCAGGCCTGCCGAAAACTGCGCCGAAGCCGCTGGGCTTGGGCTCGACCGGGCGTGTAGAGCCGGCGAACTGAGTCGAGCAGCTGGCGATGACCTCAGTTCGGGCCGATCCGGCTGGTGCCGTGATCCCCCGTCTCGTCATGTCAGATGCTCGCTGGCCCGCTGCTGACGGCTGGGTGAAGATGCAGCAGATCGAGAACGGTGTCAACATCCACTACGTCCGGAACACCATCACGGGCGCCATAGATGACTTCAAGTTCAGTGAGGCAGTGATGTTCCTGACGTGCATTGACAACCGAGCCGCAGCGCTGTCGGACCACCAGCGTCCCCGAGGGTCGGTGGAGAACTCCGCGTATCCGCTGACGGCTGGAAGGTCCTACCCGGTTCTCGGCATGCTCCTCTGGGAGAACGTTCTCAATGTGCTGGTCCCGGATGACTGGGGAGGTCCGTGTTTCGCTCCTGCGGGCCTGTTCGATCTCGGATCCTGGGAGATGCCGTCGGACTGGTCGTTCGGGTTGTTCTCCGGTATCCGTGCTTCGGGCGCTGATCTGTGGACTGACCCCTACGGGGCTGCTTGGGGATACGCCGAGCTCGTGCACGACCCCGAGCATGGCTCCGCCCTCGCAGAGCGCGACGACCAAGCCGTCGCCGTCTTCCGTCAGAGAGTCGCTGAGGCCGAGGCGGCACGCGCCAGCGACTGAGGTTGGGTCGGACTCGGATCGTTGACGTTGAATTTGGGTGCCTCGGTTGACGAGTGGGTGGAAGGCCACCTGGGCGTCTCAATTCACACCTGACAGAGGAACGTGGAAGGTCTTGACTATTCCTCCCCGTCCAACCTCCCGCCGGCCTGGACAAGAGTGCGCGGCCACTCTTCATCAGGAGTCGGACACACCTGGAGCTTGGGCCATGAAGGCTAGCGTTCACGAGTGGCTCGAAGACCTCCCGTGCCGTGTTCGGCACGTGGACGTCAACGACCCGGTCGTTGTGCTTGCGGGAGACGCTTGGAGTCTTGCCGTGACCTGCCCGTGGCGCGGGCTGCTCAGTGGCGTGGAGATGTCGTGGCTCGATCCCGGTATTGAGGACTGGCTCTGGCACGCCGTGGGCGAGGAGCTCACGTCGGTGGACTTCTCAAGCCCGGCCAGCGTGAGGTTCACCTTCACCAACGGCTGGCTGGAGGTTGAACCCGATACGGATCTGGACCCCTGGGTGCTTCGCCTGCCCGCCGGAGTGCTGGTCGGAGGCATGCAGCATCCCGCCTGACTACAGTGCCAGTCATGCCGATGCCCCACGCCCTCGCGTCCTGGCCGGCGCGTAGGTGGGCCTTCGCGGGACTGGTGGCCGCGGCATACCTCCTCGTCGTCGCGCTCTCGACGGCGCTCATCGACAACCCCGTCTTCGGCCGAGCCATCCCGCCGACCTGGTGGGCGTGGCCGGCTCTCGTCGTGGCCGCGGTGCTCACCGGGCTGCTCGCCGCCACCTATCTGCGCCGACCGGGCCAGGCCGGCATGGCCGTCGAGGACCATGAGCTGGGATCCCGCCGCGGCGTCCTCGGCGCGGCGCTGACCTGGTTCGCCGTGGGCTGCCCCGTGTGCAACAAGGTCGCGCTGCTCGTGCTGGGCTACGCCGGCGCACTCACCTGGTTCCAGCCGCTCCAGCCCATCCTGTATGCCGCGGCCGTCACCGCCCTCGTGTGGGCACTGCGGGTCCGGCTGCGCGGCGAGCTGGCCTGCCCCGTCGACCCTCGGCCGGCCCGCGAGCTCACCGGCTGACCGCGTCAATTCTGGCCGACGTCGTGCGCGGTGCGTCCGAATTCGAGGCTGTCGGCGGGCATCCAGCTGCTGCAATTCGTAGGTGAAGACCGTCGCTCCGCGGCCTGTCGCGTCTCGCGGCGCCGGCCGCCACTCATGGACCGTTGTCTCACGATTGGACCGGTGCAACGGTCCAATCGTGAGCCTGGGGTCCAATCGTGGGCGGCGGGTCGCTAGCTGACGAGGACGGCCTTGGCGATCTTCACGGTGACGGGGGTGTCGGGGCCGGTGATGGTGACCGTCTCGGGGATGGCGGTCCAGGGGCCGCCGTCGACGCGGAAGTCGGCGGTCCAGACGACCTCGACGTGGGTGGCGTAGACGCCCTTGGTCGAGTAGGTGTGCACGATGCCGCCGGTCGGGTAGACGCCGCCGAGGTCGGGGGTGGGGCCGAAGCCGGTGCCGTCGCCGAAGCGGTAGGTGACGCCGACGATCTTGGGGCGGATGTCGACGCGGTGGCCGAGCATGCGCGCCGGGTCGATGCTGTCGATCTCGCCTGGCTCGTAGCCGTCGGTGGACCAGTTGACCTTGAAGTAGGTCTTGAGGCCGACCAGGGTGACGTCGCCCTTGGGTTGGGTGGTGATGACCGCCTTGGCCCACGGGGTGAGGTGGAAGGCGTCGCGGATCATGGCGTAGGTGATGGTGGGTTGCTGGACTCCGGGAGGCGAGTTCGGAAAGCAGGTCGCTCCAAGGTCCTCCCAGCTGCCGACCGGCCGACCGGCGACGTCCATCAGCCGCCTGGTCACCCGCGAGAGGGGGCCCGGCCCAATCCCGGCACAGGCCATGATCGACGCCATGCACTGAGCGTCGGCCGCGTTGACCGAACACACGTTGACGACCCGATACTCGAACCAGTTGCCCGAACCGACCACACGCGGGCCGCCGCCGGGCGTCGACGGAAAGGCGCGCTCGCGCAACTCCACGAGAGTCCCATCTCCCGAGTTGTCTCCTGTGATTGTGGAGATAGGAACCGGAGGTGGTGGATCTGCGGAGGCTGGGGGGCAGAGCCAACACAAAGTGGCGGCGCACATCAAGGTCAAGGCCAGAGCGCGGCTTGCTGTGCTCATGTTGAGCTCCGCACAGACCGCACCAACCAATGGTCGCCAGACCACGCGACGATGACTTCGAATGTGACGTCGGCGGCTTGAACCTGCTGCACGGGACGACCTGAGGAATCGACGACAGATCTCGCCTCCTGGCGACCCTTGACGTACACCGTGGCCAGGCCATCTTGCTCGCCCACGCTGGTGACGCCGAGGACAGTGAGGGGTCGTTGGTCGTACCGCAGCCCGGAACTCACCAGCCGTACCGCGGTCTGCTCACTATTCGCGCAACTCTTCGATGTGCTCTCGCAGATCGGGGGCAGGAGGCCGGCTTGTGGCCGTGTCCACGCCTGATTGATGCGCTCGAAATAGTGCTTGGCAAATTCTTGCGCGCCCTCCTGGGTCCTCGCCCGGGCGGCGGCGGGGACGTCGGCGGGATAGGCCAGGGACGTCGACGGGGTGGCGCTTGCCGTGGAAGGCGGCGTGGCCGACGACCCCGGGGAGGTGGCGCTCGGGGTGGTCGTGGTCGGAGCCGTGGTGGGAGCGGTGCCATCGTTCGGTGTGCAGGCACCCATGGCCAAGGCGGCGAGGACGGCGGCGAGGGCCGGCCGCGCGGCATACCTGCGGCGGTTGCGTCCCGAGCCGATCACGTGAACCCCTTCCGTGGACCTCGCGGTCAGTATCACAAAGCCACGCCGGATCCGCTCCCCGAGTCGCCGCGCCTGTGGATAACCATCCCGCGCTGCGTGAGCCCCGCTGAAGGCGCGTCTGGAAACGCATGCGTTTCCGAGATCTCCACGGGATCCCGTGACGAATCGGGAAACGCATGAGTTTCCATCGCGACCGGTCGTCGCGGGTGAGGCTGATGATGCTCGTGGGGCTACTCGGCAATGGGTGGAGGTATGCCGCCCGGCTCTGGACCCCGCCGAATACCTCCCCCCCCGCCCCGACCACGCCCACCGCCACCCCCGCCGACCCCCGCCCACCCGTCACC
>ERZ795053.508-NODE-508-length-50088-cov-10.869546_pt1 | contig 50088 bp, 44 predicted proteins | sample MGYA00375137_ERZ795053 | MGnify/ENA primary metagenome ERZ795053 (study PRJEB30182, sample SAMN05720284) | activated sludge metagenome | isolation source: Anaerobic digester | place: Hong Kong | collected 2014-12-17 ...
GCCAGCTTCCCCTTCAAGCTCGAAATCGTCGAGCCCTTCGGGCGTCAGTCCACCATAACGAAATTCGCCAGCCCAAGCGCCAACGATGAGTCGCGTCCCCACAGCGTCTTGGTATCGAAAACCTCGGCCTGCATGAGATCCCGCGCTTGAAGTCAAGATAAAATTTCCTTGATGATCATAACTATCCTACTCCATACCAATGCCAAGCTTTATTGAGCCCACAACATTGTCTAACAAAAGCACTATCCGCGCTGGCGTGGGAGACGAGGGTGGGACCGCCGACCTCAGCGCGCAGCTCGCCCGTCGTCGCAGCTACACGACCGATAGCACCTCGAACAGCCCGATCAAACCACCTTAAACCGAAGGCAGCATCGAGTGCAACCTTGAAGATGCACTTTCCAACCCATCAGCCCAGCCACACCACCAAGGGGAAAATTACTGATCGTTGCTTGACTTCCCATTTGTAATCGATTACAAATATTATCGTGTAATAAGCGTCACACCATAGGAGAAAATTATGAAAACGATTACTCGATCCTGTATCCGGCTGGACGCGAAAGCCACCACCAAGAACGAAGCGATCCGGCTCGCCGGACAACTTTTAGCGGACGCCGGCTACATCGAACCCGCCTACATCGATAGCCTGCTCAAACGCGAGCAAGTCGCCAACACCTTCCTCGGCAGCGGGGTCGCCATCCCGCACGGCATGATCGATGACCGCCATCTGATCCACCACACCGGCATCGCCATCCTGCAACTGCCCGACGGCGTGGAATGGAACGAAGGCCAGAAAGCCTATCTGGTGGTCGCGATTGCCGCACAATCGGACGAGCACATCGGCCTACTGCGCCGGCTCACCCGGTTGATGCAACAACCCGACGCCATCGACGCACTGGTTCACGCCCACAACCCACTGGTGCTGATCACCGCGCTCGGCGACGCCCCAACCCCGACCGCCGCGCTGGAACCGGAAACCGCGCCCCCCTGGCCCGCCGACGCCGAAACAACCTGGACCGTGGATTACCCTAACGGCCTGCACGCTCGTCCCGCCACCCGCTGGGTCGAAACCGCCAAGCGCTTCTCCTGCGAACTGCGGATTTACAAAGACGCCGAATTCGCCGACGCCAAAACCCTGACCGACCTGCTCGCCCTCGGCGTCACTCACGGCACCACCCTGCGACTCGCCGCGCGCGGTCCCGATGCCCAGCGCGCTCTGAACGCCCTGCACGATACCGTGCGCGGCCTGTCCGCCGTGGAGCAGGCCGACGCCGAACGGGCCCGCAAGAATGCCCTGGCCGCTCGCAAGACCAAGCCCGATTGGACCCCGAGCGGCGCCCCGCGCACCTTGTACGGATTGGGCGCCAGCCCCGGCCTCGCGGTCGGCAAGCTGGTTCGCCACGTCTCCCAGCATTTCGACATCACCGACCAACCGGGCGACGTGATCGCCGAAGGTGAGGCGCTGGAACAGGCGCTATTCGCGGTGCGCACCGAACGCGAGGAACTGGAAGGACGTACCCGCCAGCGACTCAGCGCCGCCGAGGCCGCCATCTTCGCCGCCCAGCGCGAACTGCTGGCCGATCCGGTGCTAACCCGCGATGCACTGGTCACGATCATGCAAGGCCACGGCGCCGCCTGGGCTTGGCAACGGGCACTGCGGGCGCGCATCGACAAATTGCAACAGGTCAACGATCCGTTGTTGGCCGCTCGCGCGGTCGATCTGCGCGATGTCGGCGAGCGAGTGCTGGCCCAGTTACTCGGTATCGAACGGCAGCAAATCACCCTGAACGAACCATCGATCCTGGCGGCGGACGACCTGACTCCCTCCGATACCCTGCATCTCGACACCCGCCATGTCGTAGGGCTGGCGACCAGCGTCGGCGGTCCCACTTCGCACACCGCGATTCTGGCCCGCACGCTCGGTCTGCCCGCCATCGTGGCAGCCGGTCCCGCTTTGCTGGCCGCACCCGAAGGCGGCGTTGCCGTGCTGGATGGCGGCAGCGGTTGCCTCTATCTCGACGTGAGCGAGGCCGATCAGCGCAGCGTCGCCGAGGTGATTGCCCGCCAGGCCGCCGCTCGCGAAAGCTTGCGCGCCACCCGCCACCTACCGGCGACCACCACCGACGGCCACACCATCGAGATTGCCGCTAACGTCGCCAACCCGAAGCAGGCCAGTGCGGCGCTGGAAGCCGGCGCCGAAGGTATCGGTCTGATGCGCACCGAATTTTTGTTCCTGGAACGCGACAACGCGCCGGACGAAGAGGAGCAATATCAGGTTTATCGCGAGATGGTCGAAGTCATGGCCGGCCGCCGCTTGATCATCCGCACCCTGGACATCGGCGGCGACAAGCAGGTGCCCTATCTCGACCTGCCGCGCGAGGAAAATCCTTTCCTCGGCGTGCGTGGCGCGCGGCTGCTGTTGCAGCGGCAGGATTTGCTGTACGCCCAGTTGCGGGCGCTCTACCGCGCCGCCCAGCACGGCCCGCTGTGGATCATGTTCCCGATGGTCACCCACGTCGGCGAAATCGAAGCCTTGCGCGGCCACTGTGAACTGGCTCGCGAGCAGGTGAAAGGCCCCGAAGTCAAGCTCGGCATCATGGTCGAGGTGCCGGCGGTGGCGGTGATGGCGGACCGCTTCGCGACGATGGTTGATTTCTTTTCCATCGGCACCAACGATCTAACTCAGTACACGCTGGCGGTGGATCGCCAGCACCCCGAACTGGCCGCTCAAGCCGATAGCCTGCACCCGGCCGTGCTCAACTTGATCGACGCCACGGTGCGCGGCGCGCAAGCGGCCGCCCGGTCGGCCGGCGGTGGCTGGGTCGGGGTCTGCGGCGGACTGGCCGGCGATCCACTGGGCGCCCGCATTCTGACCGGCCTCGGCGTCGATGAACTGAGCATGAGCGCCCAGGATATCGCTCCGGTGAAAGCCGCGCTACGCGGCGAATCGCGGGCGGCGATGCAGGAACTGGCCCGGCGCGCGCTGCGCGCCCGTACCGCCGATGAGGTCCGCGCCCTATGAATCCGCTGAACCCCTTTGCCGAATCGCCTCGCGTGGTCACCGTCGCGCTCAATCCGGCGCTGGACCAGACCATCGAAATCGCCGGTCTGCGTCCCGGTGCCGTCAACCGCGCCCTGCGGATGCAGGTCGACGTCGGCGGCAAGGCGGTCAACGTCGCCTCCTGCCTGTCCGACTTCGGGGTGAACGCTGCCGTGACCGGGCAGATCGGCCGCGACAACGCCGCGCTGTTCGAGGAATTGTTCCAACGCAAGAAAATCGCCAACCACTGCTGCTACCTGGATGGCCTGACCCGGATCAACAGCAAGCTGGTCGATACGGTCAGCGGCGAGACCACCGACCTCAACATGCCGGGGCCAGAGTTCACCCCGACCGCTGCGACCGAATTGCTAGAGCAAGTGCTGCAACGCCTGGATTTGCTGGTCGAGCACGCGCGCTGGGTGGTGCTATCCGGCAGCTTGCCGCCGGGGATACCCGAAGACGCCTACGCCACCATCACTCAGCGGGTGCAAGCCGCCGGTGGCATGGTCCTGCTCGACACCAGCGGCGCGCCGCTACGTGCGGCGCTCGCGACCGGTCCCAAGATCGTCAAACCGAACCGGCACGAACTGGCCGAACTGGTCGGCCGGCCGCTCGATACCCTGGAATCCCTGGTCGCCACCGGGCGGGAGCTGCTGAATGGCTCGCCCGCGCCCGATCTGGTCGCGGTGTCGCTGGGCGAAGACGGCGCGCTGTTTCTCACTCGCAAACAAGCGTTGCGCGCGCTGCCGACACGGGTGAACGTCAGCAGCACCGTCGGCGCTGGCGACGCCATGGTGGCGGGCCTGGTCGCGGCCCAGCTCGAAGGGCTGTCGCTGGCCGACACCGCCCGGCTGGCGACCGCCTTCGCCGCTGCCAAGCTGACCCGGCTCGGCCCGCATCTGCCGCGACCGGCCGAGGTCCGCGCTCTCGCCCAGCAAATCGGCGTACTACCCATCGCTTGAAGCAAGACACCCTCACCCTAGCCCTCTCCCGGAGGGAGAGGGAACTCACTGATTGGAAATTGAGAGGAACCCGAACATGGCCAAACTCGTTGCCGTCACCGCGTGCCCGACCGGCATCGCGCACACTATCATGGCCGCCGAAGGGCTGGAACAAGCTGCCAAGGCGCTCAAACATGACATCCACGTCGAGACTCAAGGCTCGGTCGGAACCCGCAATACGCTGTCCGACGAGGATATCGCCGCCGCCGATGTGGTCATCATCGCCGCCGATACCCGAGTGGACACCGCCCGCTTCGTCGATAAACCGCTGTACGAAACCGCCACCGAGCCGGCGATCCGCAACGGCGCCGCTGTGATCGAAGCCGCGCTCGCCAGTGTTTCGGCGTCGGCTGCCGCACCGACCGCCGGCTTGAAGATCGTCGGCATCACCTCCTGCCCCACCGGCATCGCCCACACCTTCATGGCGGCGGAAGGCTTGGAACAGGGGGCGAAAAGCCAGGGCCACGCCGTCAAGATCGAAACTCAAGGCTCGGTCGGTGCTAAGAATACTCTGACCGCCGAAGACATCGCGGCGGCGGATCTGGTGATCATCGCCGCCGATACCCAGGTTGATAAAAGCCGCTTCGCCAGCAAGCGGATTTACGAAGCCAGCACCAAGGCGGCGATTCACGACGGGGCCGAACTGGTGCGCAAGGCCATCGCCGAGGCCAAGGTCGCGGGCGGCGCGACGGCTGGCGCCAGTATCGAGGACCAGGTCAAGCAGGCCAAAGCCCAGCAGGCCGCCGCCCGTACCGGCGTTTACAAGCACTTGATGACCGGCGTGTCCTACATGCTGCCTTTCGTGGTGGCGGGCGGCTTGCTCATCGCCGTCAGCTTCGCGCTCGGCGGCATCAACGTCTACGACGACGCCCACAAGGGCACCTTGGGTTGGACGTTGTTTCAGATCGGCGCCAAGGCCGGTTTCGCCTTGATGGTGCCGATCTTGGCGGGTTACATCGCCTATTCCATCGCCGACCGGCCGGGCATCACGCCGGGCATGATCGGCGGCATGATCGCCGCCACGATCGGTTCCGGTTTTCTGGGCGGCATCGCCGCCGGGTTCCTGGCCGGTTATATCGTCAAGTTTCTCAGCGACAACCTCCCGCTGCCGCGCACGCTGGCCGGCCTCAAGCCGGTCTTGATCCTGCCGTTGCTCGGCACCACCCTCGTCGGTTTACTGATGTACTACGTGGTCGGCGAACCGGTTGCCGCCGCGCTCGCGGCGATTACAAGCTGGCTTAAAAGTATGCAGGGCACCAACGCGGCCTTCCTCGGCCTGTTGCTCGGCGCGATGATGGCTTTCGACATGGGGGGTCCGGTCAACAAAGCCGCTTACGCTTTCGCCACTGGCCTGATCACCAGCCAGACCGATCCCATCTACGGACCGATGGCGGCGGTGATGGCGGCCGGCATGACGCCGCCCCTGGGATTGGCGCTGGCCGCTCTGCTGTTCAAGAACCGCTTCTCACTGGACGAACGGGAAGCGGCCGGTGCGACCGCCGCGCTCGGCATCTCCTTCATCACCGAAGGCGCGATCCCCTACGCCGCCAAGGATCCGCTGCGGGTCATCCCCGCCCTGATGATCGGTTCGGCCCTCACCGGCGCGATTGCGATGGTGGCCGGCTGCGAGTTGCGAGTACCGCACGGTGGCGCGTTCGTGCTGCCGATTCCCAACGCGGTGACACATCTCGGTCCTTATCTGCTCGCCATCGTGGCGGGAACGCTGGTGACGACCGCCGCGCTGTTCTTCCTAAAAAAGCCGGTCGAAATCAAAGCGAAGTCGAATCCCGCCGGCATCCATTAACGTCTTGAGTGGTGGGTAGTGCAACGTGGGAAAATGTCCCACGTCTTTCCACGGGCGGCGCAGACTCCGTCCGTGGATTTTTTCATCGATCTTCAAGGTTCAAGCGGGGCAGTGCTCTTTTCGATCACGACCTCAAGGTATTCGCTGGGCACGACCAGCGAGTTCGGCCCGCCCACGTTGAGGCGTTCCAGCAGAGCGGTAATGTCTTCGGTCAAACTCGCATGGCGAGCGGGATCGAGCGCCGCGTACACCTTGTGGGTTGGGCCGTAGAAGTTGCGGAACACCTCGATCCAGTGCGCGGCGGAACGGTAGCGGAAGTTGTAGAACTTGCGCTCCGTGCGGATGTCCGCGGCTTGCGCGCCGAATAGTTCGACGATGTGTGGTTCCGTGCCCCAAAGAGCCGGGGACTTTATGCCGGCGGGCGGCGGAACATAGGCGCCGATGAGGCGAAAGAGCTGGCCGATGAAGCTATCCGGTGTCCAGTTGGCCAAGCCGATGCGGCCGCCGGAGCGGACGACACGCAGCATTTCCCGCGCCGGTCGCGTGTGATCCGGCGTAAACATGGCACCGAAGGTGGACAGCGCCACGTCGAAGGAGCCATCGGTGAACGACAAGGCTTCGGCGTCCTCCACTTGGAAGCGGATGTCCAGCCCCTCGGCCTTTGCCCGCGCCGCACCCTTGTCGAGCAGATGCGGCACGTAGTCGGTCGAGGTGACGCTGGCGAAGCGACGCGCTGCTGCCAGCGTGGCGTTGCCGTTGCCGGCGGCGACATCAAGGACGCGCTCGCCGGCACGCACGTCGGCTGCCTCGGCCAGCATTTCGCCGACAATCTGCAACGTGGTACCGACGATGGCGTAGTCGCCACTGGCCCACGTAGCCTGCTGGCGTTGCTTGATCGCATCGAAATCGATGGCTGTATCGGTCGTGGTGGCGGTCTTTGCCGAGGCGGCCGGTACACAAACAGTCGGTTCAAAACTCATGTCAATTCTCCCGATGGTGGATGGAAATAAACCAGCCCGTTACTCTGGCGGCGGCGATGCGCGGGAGCTGCCCTCGCTCGTGCCGTCGATGATTGCCGGTGTGCCTATTGTTCCGGGAGAGCGGTGTTGACGCTTCACCATGCGTCCACCAAACTTGATCGGGTGTCGCCATAAAATAACGACCGATTTACTCATTCATATTTTGCGGTCCTAACCATGAGTCGAGATACCCTTTCCGACCTGTTGCGCAGCGTGCGCCTGCGCGGCGCGGTGTTTTTCTACGTGAGCTTACGCGACCAGTGGTCCGCCGAAGCGTCGACGGCGCGGGAGATTGCCGAGGCGGTGATGCCCGGCTGCGAGCATGCGATGGAGTACCACATGATCGCGAAGGGCGAAGGTTGGGCAGCAGTGTCCGGCTTGCCGCCGGTCCGGCTCGCCGCCGGCGACATCGTGATGTTTCCGCAAGGAGACCGCCATGTGATTTCGAGCGCGCCTGGTCTGGAGCCGAATCGGCGTGAACCCGAGTGGGTTTTCGCGCGGCGCAACGACCCGAAACCCCTGCCGATCTCGATTCGTCACGGCGTTGTCGACGATCAAACCAGCATACCGATCGAAGACGCCGACGCGGTTCTGGTGTGCGGATTTCTCGGTTGCGATCTCAAGCCGTTCAATCCGCTGATCACCGCGTTGCCTCGCATCCTGCACCTGCCGGCGTCGCGCGCTGGCGGCTGGGTCACGCGGGTGATCGATCAAGCGGTGGTGGAATCGAACGAGCGTCGGCCCGGTGGCGACGCCGTACTCGAACGGCTTTCCGAGATGATGTTCATCGATGTTGCCCGCCGTTATCTCGACGGCTTGCCCGAGGGGGCGACTGGCTGGCTGGCCGGACTCCGCGACCGTTTCGTCGGCAAGGCGCTCGCGCTCCTGCACGAACGTCCCGATCACGCGTGGACCGTCGATGATCTCGGCCACGAGGTCGGCTTATCGCGGTCCGCCCTTCACGAGCGCTTCGTGAATTTTCTCGGCTTTCCGCCGATGCAATATCTGACCAGTTGGCGCATCCAACTCAGTACCCGGCTGTTGCGCGAATCGAACCGAACCGTCGCGACGATCGCGCTCGATGTCGGCTACGATTCCGAAGCCGCGTTTTCTCGTGCATTCAAGCGGATGGTCGGCATGCCACCGGCCACATGGCGGAAAGCGCAGGCCAACGCATAGTCGAATTCAAGCGAGGTGATCCCGATGAAAGTCGCCGTGTTCAGCACCAAGTCCTACGACCGTCACTCTCTGGAACGCTACAACGCCCAATTCGGCCACGACCTGACGTTCTTCGAGCCGCGTCTGTCGCCGGAAACGATGGCGCTGGCGCGTGGATTTCCCGGCGTGTGCATCTTCGTCAACGATGCCTGCAACGCCGCCGTGATCGCCGATCTCGCCCAACACGGCACCCAACTCGTCGCCACCCGCAGCGCCGGCTACAACCAGATCGACCTGGCAGCGGCCAAACGACAGGGAATCTCGGTGGCACGGGTGCCGGCCTATTCGCCCAACGCAGTGTCCGAATTCACCCTGGCGCTCATCCTGACCCTGGGACGCAAAACCCACAAAGCCTACAACCGCAGCCGCGAATTCAATTTCGAGATCGCCGGGTTGGAAGGGTTCGAGTTGCGCGACAAGACGGTCGGCGTGTTCGGCACCGGCAAGATCGGCCAGATGGTGATCAAGAACCTGAGCGGTTTCGGCTGCCGGATTCTGGCTTACGACAAATTTCCCAACGAAGCGGTAAAACAATACGCCACTTATGTGGATGGCCCCACTTTCGCCCGCGAGGCCGACATCATCACCCTCCATTGTCCGTTGACCCCGGAAACTCGCCACATTCTCAACGAGGAAACCTTGCCTTATTTGAAAGACGGTGTGTTCATCGTCAACACCAGTCGCGGCGCTCTGCTGGAAACGGACAAGGTGATCAAGTTCCTGAAAAACGGCAAGATCGGGATGCTCGCTATCGACGTGTACGAGGAAGAAGCCGATTATTTTTACCAGGATTTATCGGACAAGGTGCCGACCAACGACGAACTGGCACGGTTGCTGACCTTCCCCAACGTACTGGTGACCTCGCACATGGCCTTTCTGACCGATCACGCCTTGCGCAACATCGCCGAAACCACCTTGGGCAATTTCGCCGAATTCGAGCGCACCGGCCAATGCGCCAATGCAGTCAGCGACTGATGTTACTCGCTCGGCAGTCCAGCTCTTCTAGGTATTGGTCAAACGTATGTAGATTCCAATGGTGCCGCTGCCTATTCGCAGGCAGCGGCATCTTCTGGCAAGTCTCAGGTTACCGCTTCACTTGATCCAGCCAGTAATCCAAACCTTGGGCATTGATTTCAATGTCCATCCGCACCACCTCCCGCCACTGATCGACCGGCAATCGCCAACCCTGGCGCACGGCCTCGGCCTCCATCAGCGCCCACAAACCATCCTGTATCCGTGTGCCACGCTCCAGGCCACTGTCCCGCTCATGCTCAGCGATCGCCACATAGGCGTCGATCAAGCGATGCAAATCCTCCCCCAACCGCGCCACATCCCGGACTTCAGCAAAGTGCGTTAAATAAACCGCCGGTGGTCGATACGCCAGAATGCGATCCACGGAGGCGTGCATCACTTCAGGCTCGAACTGGGTTGGCGAAGAAGTCGGGATGATTGACGGCCGGCCCTCCACGTCCAGTTCGCGGAAGGACATACCAAAGATGTCGCCAGTGAACAGGCAACCACTGCGAGAATCGAGCAGACAAAGATGATGGCGGGCATGACCGGGCGTATCCAGACAAACCAGGGACCGGCCAGCCAACTCGAAACTGAAACCGTCGCCAGCTTCCTGGATACGATCCGCCGCTATCGGCAGTGGGTCGCCGTACAGGCGCTGGGTTTCTTCCGCACCGTACACCTCTTGGACGGCAGCGAACAGCTTGGTGGGGTCAGCCATGTGCCGCGCCCCGCGCGGATGCACCACCAGTTGGGCTTCGGGAAAGGCCCGCATCATCGCTCCGGCGCCGCCCGCGTGATCCAGGTGGACATGAGTCAGGAAGACATAGGCAACGCAGGCCGGCGATAAACCCAGCGCCTGCAACGCTTCTAAAACCCGCGGCACGCAAGCATTGCTAGCAGTATCTACCACAACGACCCGACCGTGCTCGACGATCAGATGGATAGCGGCCAGTTGGGGTCGGACATAACCGGAATCAATGGCGTGGATGCCGTGCTCGTAACTCAACAAATCGACCATGGTGTCCTCGGGGCTGATGGGAAAAATAGACATGATAACCCTGTAGTCTAGGCTGTGGAGCATCACGTTTTTCCCGATCCGCTTGGTTTTCCCTGACGAACCAAATCTCCCTGTAAGCCTATAAAAAACTTAATTTTCGACCAAGTACCAAGCCGGGCTGAGAAATGATAGGGAGCTCAATTGGATCCATATCCATTTCAACATTAAGGTAATTGTGGTATTATTAACACAAGAAAGGGGTACCTAAATAAGACCAAACCGACCGTAAGATCGGGACGGAAAGTCGCGGATCCTGTTTCTTGGAAAAGCTGGACTGCCGCGATTGACCAGAGTGAAGGTCAAGAGCGTCGATTCGGCTTTCAGGTTGGGAAGATTTGAAAACGCAGGTCAGCGCCTCGTGAACTCCGGCCCAAGCTGGAACGAGGTATCGTTAGGTGTGGAGGTGTAACATGTTGACTTATGAAGACTGCGTCGGCCTGACCGACCTCGATGAAGAAGACATCGAAGCCATCGCCCAGCACGAGCACATGCCGGAAATCGTTGCCGCCGAACTAGGCTGCTGTTTAGTCCACCAACCAGGTGGCGAGATGATCATCGATCGCATCATCCGCGAAGATATCGAAACGGCAAACCGGCATCACCATCCTTTGGAAGTCATGCACTGGCAGGCAGTATTGCAACGTTTCGAGGCTAGCCATCATATCTTGGAACGGAAAGCAGCCTGAGCAGGCACTGTCCAACCCGGAGCCGTGGCAGAGCCGTGGCGCCGGTCAGCAAATCATTTTCTTCGTTCAATACACTCCACAAGCTTTTTTGAGAATCTCGCAAAGAATTGCGAGATTCTCAATGTCGGTATCAGGAAACGGTGTGTCCCGTTTGTTGCAAGCTGCCGCCTAATCTGAAGATAGCGCTGGTGTTATCCTAAAAGGAATTCATCACACGATCAGGAGATATCAGCATGAGCGCCGCGCTTTGGGTTACCGGGTTGGCTAGCACCGCCTTTGTCGTCAGTCATCTCGGTCTGTCCAGCACCACCGTGCGTAGCCAGCTGGTCGGCCGCCTAGGCGAAAAAGGGTTTTTGGGTTTGTATTCGCTGGTTGCATTGCTGACACTGGGCATGATGATTACCGGCTACATCCAAGCATCCCACGCCGATTTCCTTTGGGTACCGGGTCACGGCCTGCGTCATCTGCCATTGTTGGTGATGCCGATCGCGTTGATCCTCGTCGTGGGTGGGGTGCTAGCCCCCAACCCCTCGGCGGTCGGCATGGCCGAGACGCTCGCACAACCCCAACCGGCTCACGGCGTGTTGCGCATCACCCGCCACCCGGTGATGTGGGGCGTCATACTGTGGGCGACGGTTCATATCCTCGCCAACGGCGATCTGGCTTCGCTGTTATTTTTCGGCGGATTTTTACTGACCGCGACCTTGGGTTCCTGGCATCTCGACCGCCGGATGATGGCTGATCAGGGGGAACGCTGGCAGCGTTTTGCTGCCGTCACGTCCCATGTGCCGTTTGCGGCGCTCCTTAGTGGCCGTCAGACAGGATCCTGGCGCGAACTGCGCCGGCCAGCGGCATGGGGATTGGGCATTTTCGCGATCATTTTGCTGTTGCATCCCTATTTATTTGGCGTCCGGCCTTACTGATCAGCATCGCACCAACGAGGCAAAAAAAAGCCGCCGGATGACCGGCGGCAAACTCACTTGGGAGGATGTCAACCCAAACCACTAGAGGAGAGTGCGCCTATCCTACCGCCCGGCGCGTGGGCGTTGGTAGCACGCGCTGTCCGTACCGCGTACTTATCTACCTTATCGGCCGGGATCGGTGATTTTTTAGAGCGAAAATTGCCATTCGTGTAAAAAAATATCGATGGTTATCCGGCCGAATCAACCAACGCCCGCTAACGAACTCGCAACCCAGCAGTGCCGACGGTTGCTCGCGCATGGTCGAGGCTCACGACAAAACGTTCCTTCGAATAAATGGCGTATTTATCGCGGAAATCCTTGGGCGTGAAGTTGATGGTAAGCACGTTCGCACCGGCGTTCAGCCCCATCTGTTGGCCACCCTTGCTGATCTTCTCCAAAGCGCTGACCGCTGGAATCAAGGCATAGGGAAACAACAGGCGGCAGATCGCGATGGAATTCAGAGTCAGTTGTAGGTCGCCGACATCGAGGTGTTCCAGCGGCGTATTTTCGTTCGGAATGAACGGCGAGGAACTCACGAAATCAGGCTGCATCTCCCGAGCCAGCAGGATGTCTTCGACAAGGGTGTCGAGAGTCTGGCCCGGCAGGCCGATAATGTTGCCAGTCCCCAGTTTCATCCCCACTTCTTTGATCCACCGGGCGCATTCTAATCGCTTCGCCAACGGCGTACCGACGATCGCTTGATAAAGGTCCGGGCTGGAGGTTTCGAACTTCAGGATGTAGGAATCAGCCCCCGCCGCTACGTAACGGGCATATGTTTCGCGGGGTTTCTCACCCAGGTTGAGTAGGACATTGACGCCCCTGGCACGAATGCGTGGGATTACCTCGTAAACAAAAGCATCGGATTTTGGATCCTGACCGGCCTGGAGAAAAACGGTGGTAATACCTTCGGCAACGATCTCTTCCGTGATGGCCAGGATGGTTTCCACGTCCATCCGGTAGCGCACCATCTCCTTGTTTTGCGGCCGGATGGCGCAATAGTCACAACTCTTCTGACAATAGTTGGAGATCTCAATAACACCGCGCAGCTTGACCACATCCATACCCGCGGCCTGGCGGACGGCGCGGGCGGCACGAAATAGCGCTTGCTGTTCTTCGCCCTGGCAGGTCAACAGACGCAGGATATCCTCCTTGTCCATCGGCTGCGGTACGACCGGTCGGGATTCACAATACGCGTTCATAAAATTCGAATCATTCCAAGCGAAGGCCATGGGGGACTCCTCGGTGAATAGTGGCGGCCAGCATGTTCCTTCAAAGATTGCATTGCGGCGGCATGACGGGATCAAGGACGAGCTTGCGTCCCTGCATGTCTCGCAGCCTGCGCTGCTGCGAACCCGACAGCAGCGCAATCACCTGCGCTTGACCTTCCGCCCGAAATCGCTCAATCCGGGCGCGGTTGGCACGCAAGGCAACACAGGGATCCTCACCAGACTCGGGCTGGCGAAAAGCGTCGCGCATATCCTTGGCCATTTCGCGACAGACAGTGGTCATCTCGCGTAACTGCGTCTCGTCGAGGCCCAGATCTCGACTGAAACGCGGGTCGCTGATCGCCAGGCACGGCCCTTCGACTTGCAGCATGATTTGTTGCAGCCGCTGAAGCTGTTCTGGATTCAGAATGTGGGCGATAGCGCCACGGCTGGTCCAGATCTGCCGTTTCATCTCGGCCTTGGAAGACTCATCGGTTGCGTGCGCAAGTTCCTGGAGTTGGGTGCGAAACAGCTGTCCACTGTGACCCAAGCGGCGGATTTGGTCCTCACTCAACCCAAGATCGGCCTGAACCTGGCGACTGTTCTCCAGCAGCATAAAGGGATCGGCTCCGGGCATCATCCCGCCGGGAGCATCGCCAATTCCCGCACCGGGTGCCGTGAATTCGTCGTTTGGCAGTTGCTGGCGACTATCCGGCGGTGGCATGGGCTGGACGAAAGCCGGCGATACCAAGCAGGCCCATAACACGGACACCGCGATGATGCTCCGGAAAACAAAAGCTGTCATAACGTAGCTTCCTCCTGAAGATGACACAAAACCTTAGGGCGCGCAGTCGTTGCAAGGATGCAGCGGCCCGGCATCATAATGATCGACCGGATAGTGTATGTAGTCGGGATGCTGGAACTGTTGGACGACCTCGTCGGCGAAAAAAGCGCCCAGCTTGGTGAGTACTAACCGTTCCTCGTCTTCGACGACCAGTCCGGCATCTTGAAGCTTGGCGATCTTGGCGCGGAAATAATGCTCCATCGGTTTGCCGGTAGCCCGCAGGAAATCGCTCTTGCGTGCCGAGCGATTTTTAAGCGGCAGAATGATGGCCCACCGCATTTGCTCTTCGGGACTACGAATGATCCCTCGATTGATGGGCAAATGTCCCGACTCAATGAGGCTATAGTATTCGTCGAAATGCTGGGTGTTCAAAGCGAAGCGGTCGCGCAAGCTGCTGAATGCGGTGAGGCCAAAACCGATCTGATCGAGCAGGCGACAGCATTGGTTGTGGGCGTAGCGAGAGTGATGCTTGTACTCCTTGGAAAATACCCGGCGCAGATTTTCCGTATAGCCATACCGAGCCAGAATATCGATCGCCACCTGCTTCATGATCACGGTCTGCTCGATGGTCGGCACCAGGTCGGGCCGCTTGGTGATCAGTTTCTTGACCGGCCCCTGATAGTCGCCGTAGGCGTCGATCTTGAGGCGATAAAGCTGGATTTCCTCGACATCGAGCTGGCAGGCGCGCTCGATCATGTCAGCCCAACCTTCGATGGTCTGGCCAGGGAAGCCGAAGATGAACTCGATGTTCACCGTCATCCCCACCTTGTGCGTCTCTTCGATGGATTCGATCGCTTGGGCGGCATTATGGTGTCGGTTCATCAACCGCAGAATCTCGTCATCCAACGATTGGATGCCGATGGTCAGCCGATCGGTGCCATAGTCGCGCAACATCCTGAGCCGCTCGCGGCCCTCTTCGCCTAGCAGGGTGTTGGGATCGACATCGAAGGTATACTGGCGACAGGTCGACATATCGATGCGGCTAGCCATCATGTCGAGGAAGCGCTTCTGTTGCTTCAGGGACAGGTACGTGGGGGTGCCGCCCCCGACCAGGATGGAACGGGCGATGATGCGGTCGATGCCAAGCTTGGACATGTAGATGTCCATCTCTTTTTCAAAAGCCGAAAGATAGCGGTCCTTCTCATCGCCCTGGTTGATACCGAGCTTCAGCGGATAGTGACAAAAGACACATCGCTGCCGGCAAAAAGGGATGTGCGCGTAAACATCCAGCCGACCGTCTTCGGGCATGGTGTAGCTAGCCAGCAGCTCGTCGTCGGTCATCGGCGGATACATGGTAATCGGCGGGTAATGGACGGACGGAAAGAAATCGCCCTTTCGACACACCAACCCAAGATTGCGCAGGCGTTCGAGATCCTCCAGCCGCGTCTTGGCGTACTCTATCAGCTCGTGCGACTCATGCAGCTCGTGCGACTCATGTCTAAATGCGGTTGAAAGCATACAAATCACCTCCTCTCTACCATGCTCGATCCAGCTGAAAAACCTACCAATTTACTCAAGATTATAATCGTTTACGTCTCTAAAAACTACTTGTGCTTCCCTGTTACATACGGCCTTATCAGAACCACAAAGCCGCATAAAGTTTGATTTTAATGAAACATATCTCTTGATTTTAATGAAACATATCTCTCGAAGAGCGCTAGATCGATTGGGTGCATTATCGCAAACGGTCGAGTGTTTCTGGCATGGAAATTAAGGAGTTGCGACCTCATAACCAATGCATTGGATCATTCATCACGGTTCCGTCCCGCACAATATAAAGCATTTTTAGTGCCAACAAAAATTCCGCTAATTTAGAGATCACGCATCGCTGGGATAGCCAGCCAGTCAGAGACGCCTACCCTCGCCGGAAAAACCTAAGGACACGGCATCACTTGGGGCTCAGGCTAAAATGGCACGGTCCAGATTGAGCTGATGTAGTCCGGATGGACCAAGTCAAGATTTAGAAACCATTATCGATCCGCAAACTGAAGCTGACATGAACCAACTGAAAATGTAGTGACGGTTCAAGTCGACTTTGGAACCCTATCAAAGTGGCGGGAAAGGTAAGCGGCGAGCCCAGTTGACCAGCGCCGCGATGTAGTCAGGCGTCGTGCGGCAGCAACCACCGATCAGCCGGGCACCGCTAGCATACCAGCACTCGGCTTCAGCGGCGAACTCGACGCTGGTGGCCGTTCCCTCCCAGCAACGACGGTCGGGGTTATAGATTTCACCGGAGTTCGGATATACCACGATAGGCTTGCTGGTGGCAGAACGAATGGTCCGGACCAGAGTGGGAATGTAGCGCGGAGCGGTGCAGTTCACGCCCACGGCGACGACTTGCGGCTGTTTGTCCAACCATGCCGCACACTCGGCTAAGGATTCGCCATGGCAGGTATGAGAGTCGTCGCGGGCACTGAAACTGATCCAGGCGCTCACGTCGGGAAGCTCAGCTAGCAGTCGAACCAGCGCCCGCGCCTCGACAAAGCAGGGCAAGGTTTCGCAAGCCAATAGATCAGGGCCGGCTTCGAGCAAGGTGGTCATTCGCGGACGGTGAAAATCCATCAACTCGGCTTCGCTCAAACCGTAGTCGCCCCGATATTCCGAGCCGTCGGCCAGAAACGCGCCGTAAGGCCCTACCGAAGCCGCCACCAATGGCCGTGGCCGGCCGATCCGATTCGCCGGTTCCCGCCAGAATGCATCGCGAGCTTCCAGCGCCAACCGCACTGACCGTCGCAATAGATCGAGGCTTTCCTCACGCCCCAAACCCCGTCGCATGAAACCCTCCACGGTAGCTTGGTAGCTGGCAGTGATCGCGATGTCAGCACCGGCACAAAAGTAGTCCGAGTGAACGCGCCGGATCAATTCGGGAGCTTCGAGCAGTATCTTGGCCGACCAAAGCGGGTCGCGCAAATCGCAACCTCGGCGTTCCAGCTCGGTGGCCATGGCTCCATCTAGGATTAGAACTGGAAACTTATTTATCAACTCATTGATTTTATTCATCAATAAAGCTCCCGACAAACTCGTTGCACGGGTTTTCCGTATGAAGCCATTGAGGTTCAACCCCAAAATCTTTCGGTTCCAAGGGTCAACGGATGCTGTCGGCACAATCAAGTCCAGGATATTGCACCGCTTCATCGTGGCGACGGAATCTTATATCACCTTCCTCGCGTCTTTTTAAAACGCAGCCAGGACAGTAGAACCCATCCGGATTTTTTGCTGCTCCGGTTTATCACGGTCTATCCTGATACCGACTTCCGACCCAGCATTGCGCTCAACTAGATTGATATTTTCTGCGCCCGTCGGAAAACGTCCGGCGCGGTTTCGAATCCAAATAGGCACGAACCACCCACGAGCTAAGCCGTATGCACGACATGTTTCCCCTGCTCGCGAAAACCGACTTTCCCGCTATCTACCGCGACCGCACCGACACGTTGCAAGCCAACCTGGGCTACCGCTGCAACCAGTCCTGCACCCATTGCCACGTTGCGGCTGGCCCTCAACGGACCGAGGAAATGAGTCGAGACACGATGGAATTGTTGCTGCGCTACCTCTCGGCGCGAGGTATCGCGACGCTGGACCTGACCGGCGGCGCCCCGGAGCTGAATCCTCATTTTCGCGAGCTCGTCACTCGTGCCCGCGAGCGGGGCGTTCGGGTCATCGACCGCTGCAACTTGACCATTCTCGACGAACCGGGCCAAGAGGATCTGGCCGCCTTTCTGGCCAGCCACGCGGTCGAGATCACCGCGTCCCTACCCTGTTATTTGGAGGAAAACGTCGATCGGCAGCGGGGAAAAGGGGTGTTCGAGTCCAGTCTGGCCGGCTTGCGGCAACTCAACGCCTTGGGCTACGGCCGGCTCGGTAGTGGCCTGATCTTGAATCTGGTTTACAACCCGCTCGGTCCGGTGCTGCCGCCCGAACAAACCGGCCTGGAAGCCGCCTACAAAAACGAGTTGGCCACCCGTTACGGGATCGCCTTCAATCGTCTGTTGGCCTTGGCCAACATGCCGATTCAGCGGTTCGGCAGCCAACTCGTTTCCAAAGGACAGTTCGCGCCTTACATGGACCTGCTCAAATCGTCGCACCGCGACGAAAACCTTGCGGCGGTGATGTGCCGTAACCTGATTTCGGTGGACTGGCAGGGCTACGTCTACGACTGCGATTTCAACCAGATGCTGAAACTGCCGCTCGGTGCCGAGGGGTCGAGTCGCACGCACCTGTCAGCGCTGCTGGACCGGGAGTTGGCCGGTGCCCGCGTTCGGGTCGCCGATCACTGCTACGGTTGCACCGCCGGACAGGGTAGCAGTTGCGGCGGAGCGCTCGACGCTGCGTCGATGCCTCCGGCCAAAGCAGCCGCGTGAAGGCATCCGCTCGATAGCCGCAACGCGACCCGCGCGCGGCGAAGCCTGGCGCTGGACGCTCGGACGCTCGAACGCGAATCACTCCAGGCAAGCGGCCAGCGCCAGCGCCTGCCAAACCCGGCCGTCGGTTCGATCTTGGACGAACGCCGCGACGCCGAGATCGCGGGGGCGAGCGTCCGCAGGCAGGCGAAACCGATGCGAGTGGGCAAAGCTCCCATCTGCCGCCACCGGCAACGGCCCGATCAGCTCCCGCGTCACCCGCTCGTGGCGCAGTCGCCGCGCCGCGTTCTCGCCAGCGGTGACCTGACTGCTCAAGCCGTCCTGGTACAACGCCACGAACACGCCAGCGCGGGCGATGGCGACCCGAGGCTGCAACCGACCCCGAACTTGGATCAGCCAGGCATCGGCGGCGGGAACGATTTCCAGGTTAAGCTCAGCCTCGGCCGGTCGGGCGTCGAGCGTGGCGTTGTACTGGCGAAATGCTGCATCGTCGCCCCAATCCAAGGTGGTGCGGCCGTTGATCATCACCTGCGGGGTAAACACGGTCTTGCTGCCCTGCGCGGCGGTTAGCGCGCGTTGTCGGGCGCTGAAATCCGGCTGGGCGAAGCGGTCGCGCCAGCCCAAATCGTCCCAGTAATCGACGTGCAGAGCCAGCGGCACCACCTTGCCCTTCAGCGAAGGTTCCGCCGCCAGATCCGCCAGCCAGCGATCCGCCGGCGGACAACTGCTACATCCCTCGGAAGTGTACAGCTCGACTAGGGCGGCCTGTCCCGGTCCGCTTTGCACCCGACAGCTTGCGGCGGCGGGTGCGGAAAACAGCAGCGATCCCGCCATCGCCAAACCCAGCAGCAGGCTTGTCCGCTTGCCGCGATCTCGTTTCCCACCGTTTTCGCCGAACCGAATCATGTCGCGCTCCACGTCTTCACCGATCGGTCATCGTGGCAGTCGCGAGACCGCCACCCGCGCGCTTCGTTATCGAGCGGTCTTTTTGATCGTGACAGCCGCCACGGGATTCCGCCAGTCGTACTCTTCGGCTTTCAGGTCGCCGATGCCGTGAATCCCGGCGTGTACGTGCACGAAACCTTCGCCGCTCACCGAGGGCGAAACGCCTTCGCCGCCGCATTGCGGACCGGGAATGGATGCGCAGCGTTCGTCGTTCGGTTCAGAACCGGCGTCATAACCCGGAACCCGGTGAGTCTCGCTGCCGGAGCGCGGAGCCTCAACGCCGTTCAGTGCGATGAAACCGTCGTTGGTCGGCACGATCATCGCGGCAAGGCTGACGTGATCGGCACCTTGCGCGATCACTTGCACCGTAACCGACTGACCCGCTTCCAGCAGCCCGCCGGAGTTCGCAACATCGACCACGCGGCTGTCGGCCCGCAACGCTTGCGCTAGGGGCTCGACATTACCGCCCTCGGCCACCATCGCTAGTTCCGCGCTGGCCGGCTCTCCTAACGCGAACAGGCTTACCCCAGAACGATGGCTGGCCACCAGGATCGGCGTGAAGAGCGAGCCCCGAGTGAGGTTGGTGATTGTGACTTCATACATCACGCCGTTGTCGGATCGTGCTTGGATGCTGCTCAATGGGACGGCCAACAACAGGGATGCGGTCAAGGCGGTTAACAGTTTCATCATCGAATGCTCCAATAGTGCGTTGGCGAAAGTTCGGAAACCCTTGGAGGTGACCGAGACGCACTGTGCCGCCCCGACTTCACGGCGTGCTCACAAAGTCCTCACTTTTCTATCACGGCACCGCCGGTTCGCCGATCCGTCGCCTCGATTCCGGGACCATTGACTTGGAATGCGTGGACCGGCAGATCGAAGTCAAACCGCGTGCCTCGACCCAACTCGCTGCTTGCTCGCAGTTCGCCGCCATGCAATTCGGCGATACGGCGGGCGATGGCCAGCCCCAGCCCCAGGTGGTTGCCGTCGTCCTTGATGCGGTGCGACCCCCGATAAAACCGGTCGAACACGAACGGCAACTCCTCGGGCGCGATGCCGTGGCCGGTATCGGTGACGGCAAAGGCGACCGTTTCATCCCGCGTGCCGAGTTCGAGGACGATCCGGCCGTTGGGCGGCGTGTGATGCAGCGCGTTGAGGATCAAGTTATCCAGCAACCGTTCGATCATGCCGATATCCGCCTCGACGAACAGCACCGACGACGGCAGGCGCAGATCGATCTCGATCCGGTGCTCCCGCGCGGCGATCTGGTATTTTTGAGCGATATCCTGCAACAGCTCGGCGGCGGGAAAACGCTCGCGGCGCGGCTGGATGGCATGGGCGTCGAGTTTGGCCAGCTCGAACAAGTCGCCCACCAGCCTGCTCAATCGCCGCGAGTGGCGCAAAGCGGCGTCGAGATAGGCTTGCCGTTCGGCGGGCGACGAGCGGTCGGCTTTCAATTGCAACGTTTCCAGGTAGCCGTGCAACGCGGCCAGCGGCGTGCGCAAATCGTGCGAAACGTGGTTGACCAGTTCGCGCCGCAACGTATCGCGCTCCCGCAAGGTGCCGATCAGCGCTTGCAGGCGCTCGGCCATCCGGTCGAAATGCAGGCCGAGCTGTTCGATTTCGTCGCCCTGGACGCCGGCACCGCGATAGGGCATCCAGGTCGAAAACTCGCTTTGCTGGAAGGCATCGACCACCGCCGCTAATCGCCGCAGCCGCCGGGTCAGCAGCCGGAACAGCAACAGACCGGCCAGCAGGCCGGCCAGCAAACTACCGGCCAACACCCAGGCGCTAAGCCGCAGCAGCAGGCTGTCCCGATACAGGCGCTCGAAGGATTCGTACATCTCGCCGCGCAACACCACGTACAGATAGCCTTCGGGTGGTTCGGTCGCGGGAATGGGCGTCACCGAGAAGCTTTTGCGGGCATCGTGGCTGCGCGGATCGTCGCCGAAGATCGGCAGCTCGGCGCCGCTCAGGAATGCCCGGATCGGTTCCAACGCCACCCGGTCGCGCTTGACCGCCGCCGGCTCGGCGGAGTACGCGAGAATCGTGCCCCGAGCATCCAGCCAATAGATTTCGATGCTGGGATTGATGGTCATGTAACGTTCGAAAGTGGCCTTCAGCGCCTTGGCGTCGAGCCGGCCGTCGGCGATCAACCGTTGGTCGGCAACCAGGTTGCGAGCCAGATCGCGATTGAAGCTCTGCTGTGCTTCCTGGAGATAACGCTGGGTCAGGGCGTGGCTGATCAGACCGTAGCTCAGGCCAATGGCGCCCAGCAACACCATCAGCGCCACGGCCAGCTTGCCGTACAGGGTGTTCAGCATGACTCGGCGAACTTGTAGCCGACGCCCCAGACGGTCAGCAGATAGCGAGGTTCCGCCGGATTCGGTTCCAGCTTGGCGCGCAGGCGGTTGATGTGCGAATTGACCGTGTGCTCGTAGCCTTCGTGGCCGTAACCCCAAACCTGATCCAGCAATTGGCTGCGGCTGAACACCCGACCGGGCTGGCGGGCGAAATGGAGCAGCAGATCGAATTCCTTGGCGGTCAGCGTCAACTCCCGGTCCGCCAGGAAAACCCGGCGCTTGCTCGCCTCGATGACGAGGGGACCGCGCGTGATGCGAGCCTCGTCTGGAACCGCTCCGGCTAGATTGCTCAGGGCTTCGGCTCGTCGCAGCAGTGCCTTCACCCGAGCGAGCAGTTCCGGAAAGCTGAACGGTTTCACCAGATAATCGTCGGCACCCAGTTCCAGGCCCAACACCCGGTCGAGTTCCGAGGATTTGGCGGTCAGCATCAAAATCGGCAGGTAATCGCCACTGGCACGCAACCGCTGGCAGATTGTCAACCCATCCACATCGGGCAGCATCAAATCCAGGATCATCAGATCGTAGCGACGCTGAGCGAGACGCGCCAAAGCCTCCTGTCCGCTCCCGGCGATATCCGCCGCGCAGTGAATATCGCAGAGATGCAGTTTGACCAGTTCGGCGATCTCGCGGTCGTCCTCGACGAGCAATACCTGACGCGCCATCGTTTTTAACTCAGTATCGATTTCGAATGATGCAAGGACAATTGTCGGCGATGGAAATCACGTTTTTATCACGCACGAACGACAATCCTCTGCGCCGCGCTCCTTCCAATTCAAAAATTTTTACGGGGGCTGCATCCAACGCCGCCCGGACTGCGTAAACGTTTCTGAACCCGCCGAAAATGCGGAATCCCAAACCTTCAATCTACTCAAGGAGTGCAATTATGAAACCCACCTTCGCTGTCGCTAGCTTCGCCCTGATCGCCATCCTGTCCGGTTTGTCCACCGCTCACGCCACCGGCTTCAACGACCAGAGCGCAATCCCCAGCGTCGCCATTTCCGCCCAGGCCGGCCAACAGGATTTAAGTCGTATCCCGGTGGTTCACGGCTTCAACCAGCGGAGCCATCATGCCGATGCCGTCCGCTACGCCCCGGCAAGTTCGGAACGCACCGCCCTGGCAGTCGGTATGGGCTGCGACTTGACCCCGCGCCTCGGTTTCAACGAGAGCAGCTCGTTCTCGAACTGCTAATTTTTCGCCGCTGGCGTTTAAGAACCGCTCGACGGACTCGACTAACCCCCTTTAGAACGTGGCTCGCACGTTCGCCCTCGGCTCCTCCGCTAACGGAGGAGATTTTTTGAGCTTGACCTACGACTGACGATGAGGAATACACCATGAGCAAAAGCCTGACTTCGACCGCCCTGTCCTCGACCGCGCTGGCCCTGGCCCTGGGCACGGCGCTGACCCTGTCCACCGCGCCGGCGTCCGCCGCCGACGAGAACGAAAAATGCTACGGCGTTGCCCTGAAGGGCAAGAACGACTGCGCCGCCGGGCCGGGCACCACCTGCGCCGGCACTTCCAAGGTCGACCATCAGGGCGGCGCCTGGAAATACGTGCCGAAGGGCAGTTGCGAGAAGACCGCCTCGCCGAGCTCGCCGACCGGCTTCGGCCAGTTGGCGGCATTCAAGGAAAAGAAGGCCTAACGTAACCGCTAACTTGGCTGGAGCGCCCGCGATGACAATGCCATCCTCCCGCAATCCTTGCGCGCGCGGCGTTCCGGCCCGGCGAACGCACTCCGATGGCTTGCCCGACCGGGCGGGCCTGGGTCTCAAACCCCAGCACTTTGCCGAGATTCTGGCCACCGAGCCGGATCTCGGTTTCTTCGAGATTCACGCCGAAAACTACCTGGTCGCTGGCGGCCCTTTTCATCACTACTTGCGCCGGATTCGCGACCACTACCCGCTTTCGATCCACGGCGTGGGGCTATCCATCGGCGCGGAAGGGCTGCTCGATACCTCTCATCTTGACCGCTTGGCCGCGCTGCTCGACCGCTACCAACCGCAATCCTTCTCGGAACATCTGGCGTGGTCCACCCACGGTGGCGCGTTCTTTAACGACTTGCTGCCGTTACCCTACAACCGCGTCACGCTGGACCGCGTTTGCGACCACATCGACCAGGTTCAGGAGCGCCTGCGCCGGCGGATGTTATTGGAAAATCCCGCCACCTATATCGAGTTCGCGGCCTCCACGCTGGATGAGGCGACGTTCATCACCGAGATCGTCCACCGCACCGGCTGCGGGCTATTGCTCGACGTGAACAATGCGTATGTGTCGGGCGTCAACCACCGCCGCGACCCGCAAGCATTTATCGCCGCCCTGCCATTGTCCGAAGTCGGGGAGATCCATCTGGCGGGTTTCGCCGAAGATCGCGACGCCGCCGGCGCGCCCTTGCTGATCGACACGCATGGTGCGACCATCGCGGCGGCGGTGTGGGAACTCTACGCTTTCGCATTGGAACGTCTCGGGCCGACGCCCACTTTGATCGAGCGCGATCACGACATTCCGCCGCTGTCCGTCCTGCTCGCCGAAGCCCAGTGCGCCGAACGGTGGATCGGATCCGCGCAACGCGACCGGCTGGAGGTTTCGGTATGAGCGATCAACAGCTTTTCGCCGCCGCCCTGCTCGATCCCGACGCGCCCTGCCCGGCGGGATTGACCACCTGGAACGGCTCCGATCCAGCCCGGCGCTTCGCCATTTATCGCAACAATGTCATAGTCTCCCTGATCGATGCGCTGGCCGACACCTTTCCCGTGACATTGGAACTGGTGGGAGAGACGTTTTTCCGGGCGATGGCCGGACTTTTCGTGCGGGCCACGCCGCCCGATTCCGTCCTACTGTCGGGGTACGGGGCAGGATTTCCCGCCTTCATCGAACGGTTCGAGCCAGCCCGAAGCGTGCCCTACCTGGCCGACGTGGCCCGGTTGGAGTGGCTACGCGTTTGGGCGTTTCATGCCGCCGATGCCGACCCGATATCCCCGACGCGGATCGCCCGCGCGCTGGCGGATCCGGAACAATTGCCGATGCTTTGCGCGACTTGTCACCCCTCGCTGGGTATCCTGCGCTCGGATTATGCGGTGGTGTCGCTGTGGGCGGCGCATCAAGGACACGGCGATCTGACCCAAGTCGATCCCTTCGTCCCGGAAAGCGCCCTGATCGTTCGCGTTGGGCTGGACGTCCAGGTCCTCGCCCTGCCGCCGGGCGGCGATACGCTGGTGGCGAGTTTGGTCGACGGGTTACCGCTTGGCCAGGCAGCGGCCCTGGCCCTGGTCGCCCGTGAAGATTTCGATCTAACCGCCCATCTCGCCTTGCTATTGCGGGCGGGTGCCCTGACTGCTCTCACTCTGCCTGTGGAAACCTCGCCATGACGACACCCACTTCAACCTGGTCCGCACCCGCCTCCGCTACGCCAGCACTATTGCCTTGGACGGGCTTCGTTCTGTCGGTCATTGCCCTGTTCCAGCGGATTCCCGATTCCCTTATCGCCTTCATCGGCCGATTCTCCATCGCCGCCGTGTTCTGGAAATCCGGGCAAACCAAAATCGAGGGCCTGGCCATCGATGTCATCGACGGGACTTTCACCCTGGGACTGCCGAGACTGTCCGAATCCGCCGTGGCCCTGTTCCAGGACGAATACCGGCTGCCGGTGATCCCAACGGAACTCGCGGCGCCGCTGGCCGCTTTCGCGGAGCATCTTTTTCCCGTTCTGATTTTGATCGGCCTCGCCACCCGCTTCTCGGCCCTGGCCTTACTGATCATGACGCTGGTGATCCAGGTATTCGTGTATCCGGATGCCTATCCGACCCATGGGGTCTGGGCGGCGGTACTCTTGTATCTGGTGGCGAAGGGACCGGGAGCGATTTCCCTCGATCACTGGATCACCCGGCACTACGGAATCCAGCGTTAAAGGAATTCATGTCATGCAGTCCGCGATTTTTGGCCTGACCTTCTGGGGCTTTTTGATCTTCTACGGCGCAGCGCTCTACGCCATCACCCCAAACGCCCGCACGGTCGGTGCGTTCTTCCGGGGCGAGGACAACAGCGGCCGGATGGCCAGCCAATGGGCGCTGACCGCCAGCATCTTCATTTCCTGGATTTTCGCCAAGTCGGTCACCAACGCCGCCAACCTGGGCGCGAGCTACGGCATCGTCGGCGGGCTGGCCTACGCGACCTACTGGCTGTCGATCCCGCTGGCGGGATTCGTGATCTACCATCTGCGGCGCCATGCCGGCGCCACCAGCCTGGTGGGTTTCCTGATCGGCAAATATGGCCGGCCGGCAGCGCTGGCATTCACCGTTGCCATCCTGATCCGCCTCTACAACGAGGTGTGGAGCAACACCGCCGTGGTCGGTGGCTACTACGGTCCGGCCGGCAGCCCGGCATTCATTGGCGCCGCCTTGCTGTTTACCGCCGCAACCCTGTTCTACAGCATCAAGGGTGGCCTGCGCGGTTCCATCATCACCGACATCATTCAAGCCGCCGTCTTCGTGGTGTTCCTGGCCGCCGTCCTGCTGCTGGTGTTGCCCAAGCACGGCGTTGCCACCCTGTTGAACACGGGCGACTTCAAGCTCACGGCGGGCGTCGATTTGCTGTGGGTCGCCGGCCTGCAAATTCTGAGCTATCCCTTTCACGATCCGGTGCTGACGGATCGTGGGTTTATCACCGAGGAAAAGGCCATGCTCAAAGCGTTCATCCTGGCCGGCGTGGGCGGTTTTTTCGCCATCCTGGCGTTCAGCTTCGTCGGCATCGACGCCCGATTGAGCGGGCTGGCGGTCGGCGGCAACGCCCCGGCGGCGGTGGCACAAGCGTTGGGCGTCGGCGCGCTGTTCGTCATGACCGTGCTGATGATCGCGGCGGCCGGATCGACTCTGGATTCGACCTTCGCTTCGCTCTCCAAAGTCGTGGCGCAGGAGCTGCCCGCTGTCGCCGGACGGCAACCGCCGGCAACCGCTCTGCGTTATGGAACGGTGGCGATGATCGCCATCGCCGTGCTCGGCAACTTGCCGATGATCGCCGGCGCCAAAATTCTCGCCGCCACGACTTTGAGCGGCACCATGGTCATGGGCTTGGCGCCGGTGTTTCTGCTGCAACGCTGGGTGGGCTATGCGCCGTGGAGCTTCCACCTGAGCTTCTGGCCCGGCTTGCTGTTCGGCATTCTGCTGGCGGTCGGCTGGATTCCCGTCGCCTGGGCCATCGGCGAAGGCCAATACGCTCTGCTGCTGGGTACGAATCTCTATGGTCTGGCGATCTGCACGGCGGGCTTTCTACTGCCCGAGATCGTGCGCCGGTGGCGCGGGTTGGCCGTGGTCCGGAGCGAATCGGCATGAATGAGTCGCCGGGTCGGATTTGTCCGCTCCGTTATCGCTACGGTACAGTGGCGCCGGCCGCTGCGCCAGATAAAGCGGAAGCCTTGTACGTCATCGGGGCTGTACGGCAAGCGGATTGCCGAGGAACCCGACGACGCCATCGAACGAGTACGGACCGCCGTTCCTCGTCGAAGCGCTGCGATCCTGACCCGATCAAGGCTTCGGCGCCCGATGCGACCGAACCCGCCCATCTCTCTTGATTTTCTGGAGTCACGCACCATGACCGAAGTCACCATGTACGGTACTCAACTCTGCCCGTTCTGCCGGCGCGCGGAACAACTGTTGAAGAGCAAAGGCATCGACGATTTGAAAAAAATCCGGGTCGATCTCGAACCCGACCAGATGGACATCATGATCGCCCGTACCGGACGCCGCTCCGTGCCGCAAATCTTCATCGGCGACACCCACGTCGGCGGATACGACGACCTGGCCGCGCTGGATCGCGCCGGTCGATTGGACGCCCTGCTCCAGCAGTCGACCGGAGCCGATCACCCGTGAATTTTCGCAAGCTGTCGCTGGTTTTGGCACTCGCCGCCCTGACCGGCGCCTTCCTCGCGTTCGACTTGGGCCGCTATCTCAGCTTGGATTACTTCAAATCCCAGCAGGCGGTCATCGAAACCTATCGGGCGGCGCATCCCGGTTTGACGGCGGGGATCTTCTTGGTCGTTTACACGACAGTAACCGCCCTGTCGCTGCCGTGGGCGGCAATTCTCACCTTAGTCGGGGGTGCGATCTTCGGCCTGTTATGGGGCACGGTGCTCGTTTCCTTTGCCTCGACCCTCGGCGCTACCCTAGCTTTTCTCGCCGCTCGTTTCGTACTGCGCGATTGGGTGCGAAACTCCTTCGGCGAACGGTTAAGAGCGTTCGATGCCGGCATCGAACGGGAAGGCGGTTTTTACCTATTCACTTTGCGACTGATTCCGATCTTTCCGTTTTTCGCCATCAATCTCGCGATGGGCTTGACGTCGATCCACACCTGGACCTTTTACTGGGTCAGCCAGATCGGCATGTTGGCCGGCACCTTGGTCTACGTGAACGCCGGTACCCAACTGGCGCAAATCGACTCGCTCAAGGGCATCCTGTCGCCTGGCTTGCTGGCCTCCTTTGCGCTGCTGGGCATTTTCCCGTTGATCGCCCAAAAAATCGTGGCGGCGATCAAGGCACGAAAGGTGTACGCGAAATGGCAAAAGCCGCAGCGCTTCGACCGGAATTTGGTGGTGATCGGCGCCGGCTCGGCCGGACTGGTGACCGCCTATATCGCGGCGGCGGTCAAGGCCAAGGTGACGCTGATCGAACAGCACCGGATGGGTGGCGATTGTCTGAACACCGGCTGCGTACCATCCAAGGCGCTGATCCGTTCGGCCAAGCTGCTCTCCCACATCCGGCGTTCCCCGGAATTCGGTATCCGCAAGGCTGAAGCCGATTTCGATTTCGCCGAGGTGATGGAGCGGGTGCAACGGGTGATTCGAGAGGTCGCGCCGCACGATTCGGTGGAGCGCTACACCGGTTTGGGCGTGGAGGTGATCGAGGGCACGGCGAAAATCACTTCGCCTTGGGCGGTGGCGGTCACCACAGCGGAAGGCACGCAGACCCTGACCACCCGCGCCATCGTGATCGCCGCCGGCGCCCGGCCGTTCGTACCACCGATTCCGGGACTGGAGGAGGTCGGCTATCTCACATCGGACACGATTTGGCACCTTCGTGAATTGCCGAAACGGTTGGTAGTGCTCGGTGGTGGCCCCATCGGTTCGGAATTGACCCAGACCTTCGCCCGCTTCGGCAGCCAAGTCACGCAGGTGGAAATGGCCCTGCGCATTCTGATCCGGGAAGACCCGGAGGTTTCCGAACGGGTGACCGCGCGCTTTCGCCAGGAGGGCATCCGAGTACTCGTCGCGCACCAAGCCAAGCGGTTCGCGGTGGAGAATGGCGAAAAAATCCTGATCGCCGAACACGACGGCGCCGACGTGCGGATACCCTTCGATGCCGTGTTGGTCGCGGTCGGGCGGGTGGCCAACACCGCCGGCTACGGACTGGAGGAATTGGGGATTCCGACCACTCGCGCCCGCACCGTAGAGACTAACGAGTATCTGCAAACGCTTTACCCCAACATTTACGCCGCCGGCGATGTAGCCGGACCGTTCCAGTTCACCCACACCGCCGCGCATCAAGCCTGGTATGCCTCGGTGAACGCCCTGTTCGGTCCGTTCAAGACGTTCAAGGCCGACTATTCGGTCATTCCCTGGTCCACCTTCGTCGATCCCGAGGTGGCGCGGGTGGGTTTGAACGAACAGGAGGCGAAGGCGCAAGGTATCCCCCACGAGGTGACAGTGTACGGCATCGATGATCTGGATCGCGCCATCGCCGACGGGGAAGCCCACGGTTTCGTCAAAGTGCTGACCGTGCCTGGCAAGGACAAGATTCTCGGTGCGACCATCGTCGGCGAACACGCCGGCGACCTGCTGGCCGAGTTCGTCATGGCCATGCGCCACGGCATCGGCCTGAACAAGATTCTCGGCACCATCCACATCTATCCGACCTTGGCCGAAGCCAACAAGTACGCGGCGGGTGTTTGGAAAAAGGCTCATGCGCCCCAGAAATTGCTGGCCTGGGTGGAGCGTTTCCACGCTTGGCGGCGGAATTGACCCGGAGCTATGTGGATTCAGGCCGCTTTTGCACACTATCCGTAAGCAACTGTGTAACTCCTAACATTATTTTCAACCGGGCGCTCGCGCCCACCGCACGATATCCGCCATACCCATCGCGCCCGCTTGTCGCGCGACCTCGCGGCCCTGGCGAAATAGAACCAACGTCGGAATGCTCCGAATCCCAAACCGCGCAGCCAATGCCTGTTCCTCCTCGGTATTGACCTTAGCCAGGCGTACATAGGGTTCCAGTTGGGCGGCCGCCTGCTCGTAGGCCGGCGCCATCATCCGACAGGGACCGCACCACGGCGCCCAAAAATCCACCAGCATCGGGATATCGTTGTGACCGAGATGCTTCTCGAAGTCGGCAGCGGTCAATTCCACCGGGTGGGCGACGAACAGCGGGCGATGGCATTGGCCACAACGGGGTTGCTCGGTCAATCGTGCCGCTGGCATACGGTTGGTCGCATGGCAATGCGGACAAACCAAATGCAACGAATCATTCATAAACAATCTCCTCGATATCTCGAAAAAGGCGCCCTGTCTGGCTAATCCAGTCCGGCCTGGCGCAGCTGCGCTCGCAGTTCATCCACTTCTTCCAGCAGATCCGCCATCAGTGCCGCCAATTCCGGCACGGCTTCGAAATCCCGCTCCAGTTGCCACATACGCCGGGCTCGCGTCAGATGGGCGCTGGAAAACCGCCAAGTGCCCGCAACGCTGGCAACATGAGGGAAAAGTTCCCATTCCAAATGGTGGGCGAGCCATTCCGGCTCCACGGCACAGGCTGCCGCGACTTGCTCCAGGGTGAGCCAGGTTTCCTCCAACAGGCTGCCGCTTAGGATGTCGTTCTCGCGCATGGCTTAAACCCTCGTTTCCGCGCGTGGATCGAACGCCAGTTCCCGCGCCATGGTTTCATAGACTTCCCGCGCTTTCGGGGTGACGGCCGGAGGCAACACGACCTCAATATGCAACAGCAGATCGCCGGGCGGCGTCGCGGGGATTCCTTTGCCGCGCACGCGCAGTTGGCGACCGTTCTGGGCACCCTCGGGAATACGCACCTTGAGCGCGCCATCGGGCAGTTCCACCATGACCACGGCGCCCAACGCTGCCTCCCAAGGCGCCACCGGCAAGGTCAAATGCACATCACGACCCGCCACGCGATAGCGTGGATGCGGTTTGAAATGGACTTCCAGTAACAAATCGCCCGGTTGCCCCTCGCCTTGTGCCGGCGTCCCCTGTCCGGCCAGCCGAATCATCTGCCCTTCGCGCACGCCCTTGGGAATCTGCACATTGAGCGTGCGGGTTTCCAACGCCATCCGCCCGTTGGCATCCAGCTTCGGTACCCGCAAACTGATCTGGCGCGTGGCGCCGTGGAACGCGTCGTCCAAATCCAACAGAATCTTGGCGTAGTGATCTTCACCGGCGGCATGGAGACCGCCCGCATGAAAACCCGTGCGCCGCCCGCCGCCTCCATGGCCGAACAGTTGCGCGAAAAAATCGCTGAAATCCGCCGCTTCGGCGTTGGAAAAACCGTGCTTCGAGAATTCGAAGCCAGCGTCCCAATCCGGCGGTGGTCGGAAATCCTGGCCGGATTGATAGCCTTGTCCGAGTTGGTCGTAAGCGGCCCGCTTCTCCGGGTCCGAGAGCACGGCGTAGGCTTCATTGACCGCCTGCATGCGTGCTTCGGCATCCGGTTCTTTCGAGACATCGGGGTGATATTTACGCGCCAGCTTGCGAAAGGCCTTTTTGATGTCCTCCGCCGTAGCGTCGTGGGCCACGCCCAAGGTCTGGTAGTAGTCCTTGAACTCCACGCTGGCTCTCCTCTAATCGGGTTTAGGGTGGTGTCGTCGGAATGATATGGGGACGCGAACGACACAGTTCAAGCCCTTGAAATCCAGCGGAATGCCCCCATTTTCAGCGACATGAAGCAACCTGAATGGAGACCTGACATGTATCGTTCCCTATTACCTCGCGATGTCTTCGCCGAACTGAATCGCTTGCAGCGCGAGCTGCAACAGACCTTTGAATTCTCTCCCAGCATTCGTGGCATCAGCCGGAACGGGTTTCCGGCACTGAATGTGGGACGCACGCCACAATCGGTGGAGATTTACGCTTTCGCGCCAGGGCTGGACCCTGCCACTCTGGAAATCGACCTCGAACGCGGCGTGCTCAGTATCGCCGGCGAACGACCGGCCACATTGCCCGCGCCGGTTGAGAAAGTAGCGGTGCACATCAACGAACGGTTCGCCGGCCGTTTCCGCCGGGTGGTGAGCTTGCCCGACGATATCGATCCCAATGCTGTAACCGCCGATTACCGAGATGGCGTGCTGCATATCAGCGCCAAACGCCGAGAATCGGCCCAGCCTCGCCGTATCAGCATTCAGTAATTCGAGGAGAAATCATCATGAGCGACACTACAACCGTTGCCCCGGAAAATCAGGCCGCTCGGTCGGAGGCCACCTTACTACCGCCAGTGGATGTCGTCGAGGACGTTACCGGTATCACGTTGTATGCGGATCTGCCGGGCGTCTCCAAGGACACGCTCGGCATTCATGTGGAAGCCAATACGCTGACCATCGAGGGTCGCTTGAGCATGGCGACACCGGAGGGATTGGAGGTCGGGCATGCCGAGGTCAGCCTGCCGGGCTACCGCCGCACGTTCACCCTTTCTCGTGAATTGGATACCACACGAGTATCCGCCGAGTTCAAGCAGGGCCTTTTGACGCTGCGGATTCCCAAGGCCGAACACGCCAAACCGCGCAAGATCGCCATCCAGGTCGACTAAGCGCCGCCCTTGCGGGTCGACGGATGTTTCACAGCGACAAGGATCGTGATGCGTCCAGAGCGACGAAACCGGGCGCTTGGCCTGACCGCCATGCGCCCGGTTACTGTTGAGCGGTTGCTCTTTTAAGACTTTGCTACCGGCCTTGGCTTCAATGCGATCATCGGGTTGGCTGCCGAAACCGTGACCGTGGCGGTGGACTCCGCCAATTCGGTTTCCAAATCCCGAACCGTACCCTCGAACGAAGCCTTGCTACCCGGATCGATCTCCTGAACATCGGTCGGGAGACCGATCCGATCCAGTATCGCGATGAACGGCTCTGGATCGAGTTCTTCGACGTTCACCATCGTTTTCACATCCCAGATGCCTTGCGCCACCAGCATGGCGGCCGCAACCGGCGGGACACCAGCGGTATAGCTGATGCCCTGTGACTCGACCTCTTCGTAGCACTTTTTGTGGTCGGAAACCTGATAGATGAACACTTCCCGCGCTTTTCCGTCCTTCCAGCCCTTGACGAAATTGCCGATGCAGGTTTTACCGGTATAGCCCGGCGCAAGAGTTTGCGGATCGGGCAATAACGCCTTGACGACCTTGAGCGGCACGACCTCCTGGCCCGTGGCCAAGGTCACCGGCAAATGGGACAGGAATCCAAGGGTGCGCAACACGGTGAAGACGTTGATGTAGTGATCGCCAAAACCCATCCAGAACCGGATGCTGTTCGCATCGATATTTTTCGAGAGCGAGTGCAGTTCATCGTGTCCATTCAAGTAAATCGGGCACGAACCGACGACCGGGAAATCGTAAACGCGCTTCACGGAATGCGTCGGATATTCTTTCCATTGCCGATCGATCCAGGTCCAGACCTTGATGAATTCGCGGAAATTGATTTCCGGATCGAAATTGGTCGCGAAATACCGCCCATGACTGCCAGCATTAACGTCCAGAATGTCGATGGTATCGATCTTGTCGAAATAGCGCTTGACCGCCAAGGCGCAATAGGCATTCACCACCCCCGGATCGAATCCCGCACCCAGAATCGCGGTCAATCCCTTTTCCGTGCAGCGATCCTTGCGCTTCCATTCATAGTTGGCATACCAAGGCGGATTTTCGCAAACCTTGTCCGGTTCCTCGTGAATCGCGGTATCGATATAGGCTGCGCCCGTTTCCAGACAGGCTTCCAAAATCGACATATTCAGGAATGCCTGCCCGAGATTGACCACGATTGCAGAGTTCGTTTCCTTGATCAGTTTGACCATCGCCGGAATATCGAGCGCGTCGATTTGCCGCGAATACAGCTTGTTGGCAGGATTTTGGATATGCCCTTTGCGTTTAACGCTCTCGATAATCTCGTCGCACTTCGACAGAGTTCGCGATGCGATGCAGATGTCCCCCAGCAGTTCGTTGTTCATCGCGGCTTTGTGAGCCGCCACATGGGCAACACCACCGGCACCCACGATCAGCACGTTTTTCTTCATGTCGATAGGTCTCCATCAATTCAGGAAAGACTGCGTTTGAAATCCTTGTATCGGAATTTGCGGACCACGTCCATGGTCCCATCCAACCTCCGCACCACAATGGATGGCATGGGAAGTCCATTAAACCAATTTTTCTTGACCATCGTGTAACCGGCGGCATCCGCGATGCGAATTTCGCTGCCGACCTTCAACTTGCTTTTGAATTTGTATTCTCCAAATACATCACCGGCTAGACACGTTCGACCCGCAACCATAACCCGATAACGCCCCGGTTCTGGATGAGAAATTCTCGCGGTCGTACGATAAATCAGATGATCCAGCATGTGCGCCTCGACCGAGGCATCGACGATGGCGACATCAATTTCGTTATGGATGACGTCCAGTACCGTGGTCACCAGCTCGGCACAATTCGTGATGGTCGCCTCTCCGGGTTCCAAATAGACTTGAATGCCGAATTTCTCAGAGAAGCTTTTTAATTTCTCGCAGAACCGATCCACGGGATAACCTTCCTTGGTAAAATAAAGCCCACCGCCAAGACTAACCCACTCCAATTTTTTGAGCAAGGATCCATAATGTTCGCCGATATGGTCGATAGCTGCGGAGATGTTTTCGAAATCGTCATTTTCACAATTGAAGTGAAACATGACTCCACTTAAAAGGGAGGCAACCTTCGTGATATCGTCTTTATTGGAAACGCCCAGCCTCGAATATTTCCTCGCCGGATCGGCAAGGTCGAAATGCGAGTAGCTGATGCCCGGATTGACTCTCAATCCCAGCTTGATTTCGCCGACATGGCCACGGTATCGATTTAATTGTGATATCGAGTTAAAGATCACTTTATCGGCAAATTTCGTGACCGCTTTAACGTCTTTTTCAGAAAACCCCACGCTATAGGCATGCACTTCCTTGCCAAATTTTTCGCGGCCGAGACGTGCTTCGAACAAGGAGCTGCTCGTGGTCCCGTCCAAATATTGCTGTATCAGATCGAATACGCTCCAAGTTGAAAAACATTTCAGTGCCAACACCGATTTTGCGCCCGAAATGTCGCGCACCTGCTGAATGATCTTCAGGTTTTTTTCCAGCTTGTTTTCGTCGATCAGGTAATAAGGTGTGGTCAATTTCATGCGTCGTCTGGTCCCGCGAAAACTGGTCATAAAGTTACAAGGAAATTCAATGCTGTGCGGTTCTCGTGGCTGCTGTCATACCCTTTAACCTTCAACAGGCAGCACCACGCTTCCCGATTCGACTTCACTCTTGGACTTTACCGGCTTTTTCTTGGATTTATCTGATTTCACCGCTTTCTCCTTTTCCGGCTTCCCACGTTCGGCTTTCGTGACCTTCACTTTTTCTGGCTTGGTCACACTTTCTGGTACGACTTCGGAGTTGCCAAAGCGTTGAGCCCAGAGCCATTCGACGGCTTGACCAAGCAGGGTGCCCATGTCAGCCCTATCGATTTCGCTGAGAATCTCCAACCTCTTGACCACAGTGGCACTCACCAGGATTTTTAGTTTGGTCAGACCAGCACTCTTTTGCTCCTTCCGCCGCTCGCGGTAGGCGCGTTGACGTTCTTTGGGCGATTTCATGCGGATACGCTCTCGGAAGGAAGGTTCGAAGCGCCAATAATAACGTTACGTCACTCGTTACGCAATTAGTTATGTTACTGGCGACGTAATTTTCGAGCGATCAGCCCGAAGCAGACCCTTAGCGCTGGAGCGACTCAAGTTCAGCCACCGAAAATTCCGTCCTTCGCTCGGCGAACGCACGCCAAACTTGATGGGGCTCGCATCCGAAATATGCGGCTGCGGCGGTGGAACTCAGTCCGCCTACCACTGCCGATACGGAATCTGGCAATAGTTGATCCCCGCCTTCGGCCTGATCCCTTTTTTAGTCAAGTACAGGGTAAGCGAATTCATAGAAAGGTTGATGTTAGGGGTAGGGCCAAGAAAAATATGTTCCAAGGCGACAGAATCATTTTGGCATAATTTCAAATTGAACTCGAAATATGGTACAAGCATCGAGGTGCCTTCTCGAAATAAGACAGGAGAAGTCAAGTAATCAGTTATGACCGGTGATACGATTCGCCATTCCTCCTCTTCCTGGAAAGATGGGTGTTTCAAGATCACTGCGATACGGAGAAGATCGCTCTCGACCTTCTCGAAAACCTCATGGTAAGATTGCGATGGCTGTTTATTGGATAGATCGTTATTTTCTCCATCCTCTTCGGCTAAAATCTCGACGGCATCGACGATTTGTTTAATGAGCTTCAACTGATCCTCTGGCTCATAGATACACTTGCCAACTTGAAACGATTGGCTTTTAGCGCACTGCAAAATATGATCCGGGTTAAAGCCCAAGCTAACGCCCTTACCCAAGGAGCTATAGCTTCTCCATTGGCTCAATAAATTACCATTTGATCGGAACGAGGCACCGAATAGCATGTGGCCGTTGGTAATTCGATAGGATACCCAATCCATAAATTGATTGAGCAATTTTTGATTATCGTGTCCACCCGCTATTCGGCTAACGATTTCCGCCCGAATGAGATCGGCGGTATGCTTCATCTCCGCCGAGTCATTCATGTATCGGACATCGCTTGCCCACAACACGCCGCTATCCACAATACCGAGCAAGCCTTTAAATGACGTATAATGATACAAGATCTCTTGTGGAATATCCGAATAAAGCTTCTGCGTGATATTCTTAATCATACCCCGTTCGACTCAAGACATCAGCTCTATTGGAGAGCTTAAATGCAAATCAGCCCTTCGGGTATGCTCCGCATCTGATGTACGAGAACGGCTTCCGCCATGTTCCCGTAGCGGAAAACGGTCGACCCTTGGGATAGTTTTCGCCCGCGACTCTTTAGAATTGGAAGCCGAAAAGTTCGGCGAGCTTGCGCCGACGCAAGTACTTGCGGGCAGTCATGGCCTAACTGCATGATCTCGGCTCGGGTATCCGGTAACTCCCCAACCCTTTTCAAAGCGAATGCATCCTACGGGGGATCCGTCATCGTGTTGCCGGAAGCGCCCGACACGGTCGCCGAAAGAAAGGGTTCCGTGGATGGGGTTAGCTGCCAGGCTGACCCTCATTTTTAAGCGACGAGCGCCATAATTTCGCGTCTGGCTCTTGAAATAGATAGGATTGAATAAAAGATCGGCGCCGCCCCCGATGGGAGCGGCGCTATTTCGTTGCTTTATGGCGACTTCGCCAGCAATTGTTCCCGGTTGTCGCGGAGGTTGGCTTTGCTGCGTTGGCTAGGATAGGGCACGTTTTCGCCTTTGATCCCAGCCCATAACACCCGATTGAAGGCTTCCGGATCGCCTAAATGGTCGATCTCTTCGAAATCGAAATCTTCCATCGCCTCGGCCCACCACGCAGCATCGCGCAGGGGTTTTACCGCCACGCTGCGCTTGGCCGCAGGATCGTTGCAAGCGCTGTTGGCGCCCAATAGTAGTTGGGTATCGACCGGAGAATTGCACAAACTGCCCGGTACAATCGCGGTGTATGGCGTCAAATCGGGACGCAGTTTGAAAGCGTCCGACATAGCTTCGGCGTTTGCATCATTCATTCCCAGATAATCGACGCCCAGTAGGTCAACCATGGTCCGTATCATGCTGACCGTGTTGTAAGGCGTGCTGACCACCGCGCCGCCCTTGCGGGTGTAAGGCGAAATGATGTAAGCGACGGTGCGCTGCGCGTCCACATGATCGGGGCCATTCTGCGCATCGTCTTCGAGCACAAAGATGGCCGTCTTGGCCCACTCTGGCCGCTGGCTGAGATATTCGACAATACGCCCCAAGGCGTAGTCATTGTCCGCCATCTGGAGTTCGGGCGTATTCACACCAGCGGCCGCTTGCGAGAAGCTGCCGAAATGATCGTGGTCGAGCGCCATGACCATGAGATTGGGCATCGTGCCGTGCTGGGCAATATACGCTTCAAGATCGCGCTTCCATTCGTTGAACGACCAAATATCGGTGTATTTCTGATCGTAACCGCGAAAATAGAGATCGGTGCGACCTTCCAGCGAAACTTTGCTGGCCACGGCTTGCGGGATCTGGTCGGCGAAAGGTGTCGCCGACAGCGGAATATACAGCGGGTTGTTCGGGTCCGGCTTGAAGGGATCGCCGCTGGTGGCGTAATAGACGTCCGACAAGTCCATCAGGACGCCGTAGGCGCGCACCGTTTTGCCGGCCCGCAGTACGGAATCCCACAGATAGCCGCCGGAATCCTTGGGTTCGATCTCGCTGTTGCCGGCGGGCGCCGACATGTCGCGCGGGCCGGGCAGAATCGACGACTGGCCGGTTGGATCGAGCACGGTCGTCAATCGCGTGTTGAGCGGGTGCGGCGTCTGACCGGCTGGCGGTTCTTGCGGCAAGGACAACATCATGAAGCGGTTGTTGCCCTCGTAATCATAAGTCAACCCGTTCCATCCAGCATTGCCGTAAAGGACCGGGACTGTTTTTTCGGTGTAATCGGTGGTTCGAGCAAAAGTAGACCAGCCCCAGCCATCGCCGCTCACCGAGCCGCTGACATAAAAATTATCGAGCACCACAAAATCCTTGGCGAGTTGGTGATGATTGGGGCTAACTGCCTCCGGAAATAGCGTGAGCGCGGGATCGCCATTGCCAAGAGGTAAATCACCGAGCACCTGATCGTAGGTGCGATTCTCCTTGATGATGTAAAGAACGTGCTCGATGTTCTTCGCCAGCTTCTTCATAACGGGATCGGTCTGCCGCCATTTGTCGAAACCGTTGTTGTGATCGACCAGCTGCGAGAGTTTATTCAAATCGCCCGATCCTGGCAGCGGAACGGTCGTAATGCCGGATTTGATCAAAGCCAGCACATAATCGTTTCGGAAAGTCTGGTTTTCAGCCTGGCCGGCGTCCGTCGTTCGACCACCCGACGGATTCGGACCGGGCAGACTCTTGGCATTTACCACATAAAGCGTCTTGCCGTCCTGACTGGCGACGACCGCGTTCGGATACCAAGCGGTGGGAATTCGGCCCACCACCCGGTCGTTTTTCAGATCGACCAGCGCCACGGCGTTCTCGCCAGCCAAAGTGACGTAAAGCGTGCCGCCGTCCGACGACAGGGCCATCGCGTTCGGCATCGATCCGGTGTAGGGATAGTTCTTCCGCGCCAGCGCAATCGTTCGCAGCACCCGCCCTTGCGCGGTATCGATAACGGAAATGGAATCGCTTTCGCTGTTGGCGACGAACAGTTGCCGCCCATCGGTGGAAAGCAACAAATGCGTGGGCAAAACGCCTACGGCAATGCTGGAAACTGCGAAGCTCTGAAGGTCGACTACCATGACCTCATTGTCGCGCTGGCTGGTAACGAACGCCTTTAACCCCACGCCGGTGTTCTTGTCGCTCAAGATCGCGATATCGAAAGGGTATTCCCCGGTCGCTTCCGATTGACCTGGTTTGAAAAATTCGACTTCCTTGACCACTTGGCGGGTTTCGGTATTGACGATGGAGATGGAGTCGTTTTCGAAGTTCGCCGCTACTAGCGTCTTACCGTCTCCACTGAGGGCCATTCCAGCGACAACCGCGCCGGTGGTGGCCAGCTTCGCAGGCGTGTTCTTGAGCAGGCCGCCATCGTATTTGGGCAGAGGTGCGGTCTGCTCGGAGTTGTGCTGCAAGAGGATGAAGGGCGCATCGGGAGCAAATTCGCCTGCGGTCCGACGATAAACCAAAACGCGATCATCGATGCCACCCGACACGTAGAAACGTTCGCCGTCGGGCGCCCACGCCAACCCGACGAACGTATTGGGGATGCTGATCTGTTGGCGCTTGCTCGGTGTCCCGCTCCCGACCTCGTAAACAAATACCCACTCGGATTTCTCGACTTTCGTTTCAGTCGGCTGGCCGGTGATGGGATCGAGCACGGCGTAGGAAAATGGCTCGCCGGTGGTTTCGTTTTTGAAGCCTTGGTTGTAGCCGCTCGTCAGCACCAGCAGAGTCTTGCCATCTGGGCTCAGGGTCGCGGCAACCGCACTGTTGGCATCGGCGGTGCCATCCGAACGCAGGCCCGTTTTCAGTTGCTCGAAGGTGGAACAGGGCGCCGCCGTTGGCGTGATGGTCTTACCCGTGGGCAGGATCGTAGGAAGGACGAGGTTGGAGCATTTCGGTTGGTGATCGAATTTAAGAGAACCACTTCCCACAAGCTCGGCATCCTCGGCCAATGCCCCGGCTGCCGGGAGCACCGCCGCCACCAACCATAAAACGGATCGTGCAACAGGTTTTAACACCATGGGCTCCTCCCCCTTGATAGGGAACACTATTGATGAGCAACGGATCTTCGTGCCGACGTAGAAACGGTTGTCCAGACATAAGACACGGACCGTACTGAACCATGGATTTTATAAAAAGTTTGCTACACCAATGTGAATCGAAGATGAGCTTTCAATTGCTGATCAAGGAGAAAACTTGTTAACAAGGATGGGACAGAGATAACAAGCTTCTAGCCGGCCGCCTCTTTGGTCTGAAAGAGCTCGGACCATTGCCCAAATTTTCATCTGACCCTTGAGCAGCAACTTCAACTCTGGATTGGGCCGCCGCTGGTGAAAACGGCGAATTTGATGCTGGACGAGCCGGTGTTGATCACTAAATCCCTTGTCTCATGAACCTTATCCTCCCGCTTTCAGCAAGGCCGCGCCCTTACGCTGGGCCTCGGCAAATAACACAGCGACCGCGCAGGAGGCCAAGCGAGCTTGGGGACCGTCGGCGCGGCTGGTCAGCACAATAGGCGCGCGGGCACCGAGCACGATACCGGCCGCCTCCGCCCCGGCCATGAAGGTCAGTTGCTTGGCGAGCATATTGCCAGCTTCCAAATCGGGCACCACCAGGATGTCGGCCTTACCCGCCACCGGCGATTTGATGCCCTTGGTCCGTGCCGCCTGCTCGTCGATGGCGTTATCGAACGCCAGCGGGCCATCCAGGATGCCACCGACGATCTGACCACGATCCGCCATCTTGCACAGCGCGCCTGCTTCCAGGGTAGAAGGTATCTTGTGGGTCACTGTCTCCACTGCCGACAGAATCGCGACTTTAGGCTCCGCAATGCCGATGGCGTGAGCAAGTTCGATAGCGTTTTGGATAATGTCGTGCTTGTCCTCCAGGGTCGGCGAAATATTGATGGCAGCGTCGGTGATGATGATCGGGCGCGGATACGTAGGCACTGCCATCAAGAAGCAATGGCTGATCCGCCGCTCGGTGCGCAGGCCATTCTCTTTCTTGACTACCTCGGCTAGCAATTCGTCGGTGTGCAAGCTGCCCTTCATCAAGGTTTGCGCCTCGCCAGCCAACACCAGGGCGACCGCCAGCTCAGCGGAATGATGGCTGTGCTCCGACGCCACCAGCCGATAGCGCGAAATATCCAGATTCTGTTGCGCGGCGATGGCTTTGATTCTCTCTTCCGGACCGATCAGGATCGGCGTAATCAAATTGTGTTCGGCCGCCTCGACCGCGCCGCGCAACGAATCAGGACTACAGGGATGGACAACCGCGCAACTCAAGGCGGGAAGCCCCTCGCAAGCTTTCAACAACTCTAGGTAGCGGTTATCACGCCGCAACTGTACTTTTGGCAAATTCAACAACTCGTGCCGGATTTTCTCCCTGGGCACCAAAACCTCGATCCAACCGCTCGCAACTTCTTCGCCCGTCGGATCGACTGCTCGACATTCAAGCAGCACGGTACCGGTGGCTGGCTGTTTTTCCTTGACTGTCGCGGTCGCGGTCACCGGCACGCCAATCGCCACCGGCCGGCGCAGACGAACGTCAATGCGTTGGGCCACCGAGCCCAAGCCGGGCAACCGAGTACCAGCCAGCGATGCGAACAGCGCCGCCGACCAGCCGGTTTGTCCTCCACCCTGCCCGAACATCGAAGTGTCGGCCGGGCCGGGATCCAAATCGATCAAGTTGAAGTTGCCGGTAATGATTCCCAGTGCTTCGACGCCATCCCGATCCAGCGCCCGTGTCAAGCTGGCTTGATCACCGATCTGAATTTCATCGAACGTCTTGTTTTCAATGATGTCGTTCATGCCTCATTGTCCGTGTATTTTCGGTCGCTGCCGGTTGGGTGGCAAAAATTACCAAGGATCCTACGGGATGATCATGACATGAGTTGGCGCTGTCGAGCGATTGCCCACATCGAACCCACCAGACTGATTAGGGAGCCAGCCAGAAGCGGCCGATTCAAGCCAGACTACTCAAGCTCGCTGCGGTTAATATTTTGTCGTTGATGGGCCTCACCTGCCGCTTACTGTACGCTTGGCGGAGTTGGCCGCTCGGCAAAGGTAACCAACTCTGTCGCCAAGCGGCCGGTCGCGCTAGAATCGGCGCCGTTCGTCCAACGCTCTCTCCTTTCAACGCGGACTGTCCAGTGACCTTTTCCAAGCAACCTACCGACCAGCCCATCGGCGTATTCGATTCCGGGGTAGGAGGTTTGTCGGTGTTGCGACGAATCCAGACCGATCTCCCCCACGAAACGCTGCTATACGTCGCTGATTCCGGTCATGCGCCCTACGGCAACAAACCGAACGAATTCATCGCGCGGCGCTCGGTCGCCATTACCGAATTCTTGCTGGAACACCGCGCCAAGGCGGCGGTGGTGGCCTGCAACACGGCCACGGCAGCGGCGATTGCTCAGCTGCGCGATCGATTCCATGTGCCGATCATCGGCATTGAGCCCGCCATTAAGCCAGCCGTGGCCGCGACCCGCTCTGGCGTGGTTGGCCTCCTCGCCACTGGCAACACGGTGCGCAGCAACAAATTCGCCACCCTCCTCGACCAACATGGCCACCGGGCACGGGTCATGGTGCAACCTTGTCCTGGCTTGGCCGATTGCGTGGAACGTGGTGAATTGCACGGTTCCCATCCTCGCGCTCTGCTGGAAAAATTCCTGGAACCGTTACTGGCGCAGGGTGCGGATACCCTGGTGCTGGGTTGCACGCATTACCCGTTCCTGATTCCGCTGATCCAACAGTTGGTCGGTCCGGATGTTGTCATCCTTGATCCCAGCGCGGCGGTGGCCCGACAGTTGCGTCGGCGACTGGAAGCAGCGAGTGTACTGGCGAACGGCCTCGCAATAGGCGATACCCGCTACTGGACCAGCGGCCCGCTGGAACGAACCGCTCAAGTGATGGGCCGGCTATTGGGCCATCCGGTCGCGGTTGAACCCTTGCCGGAACCCTTCCGGCACGACGGCACTCCCACCTTCTCCGGCCTGGAATCACTCCCCGCGCTGGCGACCGAGGCTCATCCGACGCAGTGAGCGCCGCTTAGAAAAATGAGTAGTGCTTGCGGATCGGCACATCGACCCGCCATGTACAGCGCATTCCCTTGGGAAAGGTCACCAAATCGCCCCGCCCGATTTCGACCGGCTCGCCGCCTTCAGGTGTGACGGTCACGCGGCCTTCCAGTACATAGCAAGTTTCTTCGGCATCGTATTCCCAAGGAAATTCGGACGCCTCCTTCGTCCAGATTGGCCAGCTTTCGACGTTCAGTTCTCGCAATCGCTCGGCATCGGGATTCGTATCGATACGGATCTTGCTCATACGTTGGCTCTACCTGGATAGAAATCAGTCGGTTCGATAACCATTGCGCCGCATGGCATCCAAACCACCTTTATTCTCGACTTGGTGATATCCCAACTGGTGCAACATCTCTTCGGCGATGCCGGCACGCCTACCGCTGCGGCAATAGAGCACAATGCGTGATTCGTGGTCCGGGGCGAAGGCAGCGATGCGCTGGGCGATTTGGTCATAGGGAATATTGACTGCTTCCCGAACGTGCTCTTGCCGGTATTCGCCCTCGGTGCGCACATCCACGACCAGTGGCTGGCCGGCAACCGGCGGTCCACCGTGGTCGGCCAAAGCCGGCAGGGTCCATAATAATAAGGTGAGAAATCCTGCTGCTTTCGTCATGAGGCCGCTCCTATAAAATCAAAAAGATACGAGGTTTTCGCCCTCATTCTGGACGAACACCGGCTTTACATCAACTTTTGGAGCGGAAACCGAGCTTTGCAAAAACCCCCTCTCCTTTAGAGAAGGGGATTTTAACGAATTTCCTAGCCGGGCTGCTTGCCGGCAGCGGGAATTTCCACCGCCAGATATAACGATCCCTGGTCGCGCTTCACCAGCAGCGGTACCCGCTTGCCACGCGGCAATTCCCTGACCAGTTGCCGCAGGTGCGCAGCGTCCTTGATCTTTTGGTTGTTCAGGCTCAGCAGGATGTCCCCCGGTTGCACACCCGCCTCGGCGGCAGCGCCTGGCCCGACTTGTTGCACCAGCACACCCTCGCCGGCGCCGCGCTGGCCAGCCGGCAAATCGGCGACCACCACGTTCAGGCGGGGCGAGCCATCGTCCGGGACATCGTTCAGCGCCAGTTCCCGTTGATCCTTGTCGGGCAGTTGTCCGAGCGTGACGGCGATTTCTCGCTCCTTACCGTCGCGAATCACGGTTAATGCTTTGCTGGTGCCCGGTTTGGTCGAACCCACCAGGGGTGGTAGATCGGCGCTGTCGTTGATCGGTTTGTCGGCATAAGCAACGATGATGTCGCCTGCTTTAAGTCCCGCTTTGGCGGCGGGGCTGTCCTGGCCGACTTCCGCGATCAGCGCACCGTGTGGTTGATCGAGATTAAAGGAGCGGGCCAGATCTTGCGTTACTTCCTGCAAGGTGATGCCCATCCACCCCCGCGTTACGTGACCGTCGGCCTTGAGTTGCGCGACCACGTCCATCGCCACATCGACCGGAATGGCGAACGACAACCCCATGTAACCGCCGCTGCGGCTGAAGATTTGCGAGTTGATGCCCACGACCTTGCCGGTCAGGTCGAACAGCGGCCCGCCGGAGTTACCGGGGTTGATCGGCACATCGGTCTGAATGAACGGGACATAGGTATCGTTCGGCAAGGACCGACCCAAGGCGCTGACGATGCCCTTGGTCGCGGTGCGCTCCAACCCGAACGGCGCGCCGATGGCGAACACCCATTGCCCGACCTTGAGAGCGCCGGCATTGCCGATCATGACGGTTGGCAAATTTTTGGCGTCGATTTTCAGCAACGCAATATCGGACTGCGAATCGCTGCCAATCACCTTGGCTGGGAACTCGCGCTTGTCGTTCAGCCTGACAGTGATTTTGTCCGCCTCGTTCACCACATGCCGGTTGGTGATGATATAACCGTCGGTAGAAATGATGAAACCGGACCCCAAACCTTGAACCGGCATGCCTCTTCCACCTTTCGGCATGGGTGGCATGGGGAAATGCTTGAAAAATTCGCCGAAGGGATTGTCGTCGTCATTCAGATTCGGAATACCCTGCCAAGCCAAGGCCGGTTGACTCTTGCCGGTAACCGTGATGTTCACCACCGCCGCCGCGTTCTGCTGGACCAGCGCGCTGAAATCAGGGACGGTCATTTCCACCTGGACCGGCGGGGCAGCATCAGCCGCCAGCGCCGGCGGCAATATGCCGGTCGCCAATACCGCCCCTCCGGTGGCCAGCGCCACCGCCACCGCGAGTTTTTTGAGCTTGCTAGGAACTTGCATGGTCGTCATCTCTTTCGCAATGTCAATTTCATCGGGATCGGAACCGACCCGATCCCCCATTGCACGCTAGTGTGGACGACCTTGCTTAAGGAAAACTTAAGGCGGAAACGGTTTTACGTGCTTCTTCAAAAATGCTCTACTGGCTATTAAACATTGCCATGTGTATCCATGCATTGCCGTATTTGGATACGAACCGACCCGTTGGCATCGCTGAATCATGCCTTGATCGCCAAGGAAATAGGCAAGGCAGCCCCGCATGTGACCGCAAACCGTTCGCTGGTTAGGCGCGAAATTGAATTCCCGATTTTTCCGGGCTTCGGTTCACTCTGGATCGTCGGTGGTAGCGATGAATACGTCGTCCACCTCATTGATATGGAAACGGCGCGGCTTGTCGGCGATCGGCAAATCGCTCTCGCTCAAGCCGGATTTTTCCAGCATGTAGGCGCGAACGGCGGGATCGCTTAGAGTGGCTTCGTGGTTCTCCAACCACTCACGCATTTTAGGATCCTGCGGCTGAAAAATATGGACTTCGCGGTGACCGCGTTCCAGCACTGCGTAGGCAGGCGGATCGCCGAATTCCATGAGCTTTGTGTAACCCATGCCTTCGTACATTTGCGCTGTCTGTCTGACACTGCCGAGCACTTTGCCGTCACCCTCGTAGGAGGGACCGCAGTCGAAACGGTTACCCTTCTCCATCAGATAACGGCGAACGGCTTTGAGCGCAGCGTCGAAGCTGCTCGTTTGTTTACTCGCTTCACTCACTAAAGATGCCTCCCATGTACCGAACTCCAGGAAACAATAGCATCGACCAGGCACGAATTGCTGCGCTGCTGCTCATGACCGCTGCCGCGCTGATCCCAACGCCACCGGCGATCAGCGAACCGCTGCCACCCTGCCTCGCGACCAGTGAGCGGGAAACAATCCAGGCTACCGTTATGAAAACCTCGCCGCCTCCGATAGAACTACTGGCTCGGCTGGTTCATGCCGAAGGCCGCTCCACCGGCTTCGCCGAGGACGTCCGCGTCTATCAAGCGATCGCTTGGGGCGTCATGAACCGGGTGCGCTTGGGCGAAGTCTCCAGCACAGCGCGTCGTCGCTACGGTGCAGGCATTGCCGGCACGATCTTCCGCAAGGGGCAGTTTAATCCGGTCCTCTCGATCCGTTCGCCGTTCTCACGGGATTTTTTGTGCCCGCAAGACTTAGCCAGTTGGCGGCGGGCTTGGGAAGCCGCACAAACGGCCTTGCGAGGCCAGGATAACCCTTTCATTCAAACCGCCTGGGAACGCGGCCACGGCCTATCGTTGGTGGTGAATTTCTACTATCCCGACTCGTCTCAAGCGCGCGGACCGCTAGCGCCTTGGGAGGGAAATCGGGATCTGCGTTTTATCGGCGAAGTTCCCATCGGTGGCACGGCTCTACCTGCCGACCGCGTTCGATTCTACCGTCTCACGACGCCGCCTACCGATATCTCGGATTGATAAACCTCATTGTCTAATTTTTATATTTAAAATCAAAAAATTAAATATCAACCCCGCCGCTCTCAAAAAGTATTTTTGTCACAACAACCAACATAAAATCAACTAATTGATAAATATTAATTATTTTTAATAAATCAACGATTAAAAACAATTATTTCACGATTGTAAAAATATTACATTTTAAATTAAACAGTTGTGTTTATTTATTTTTCATGTTTTCGTGGTGCCGTATCGCAATATGTTTCCTTACGGAGCGATATGGCAATGGCTACCTTGAAACACTGAGCATAGAGATTGATGACCGCCGCACGAGGTTGCGAAACAATGCTATCCGTGAGAGCGCTGGGGGAACCGGTCGGAGAGCCTGCTAGACTCCCGAAAACCATCCTTAAGGAACCCCCAGCCATGCGGCAAGAATCCGAAACATCGGCCCCTGCCGACGACAGTCCTGAATTACGCCGCTTTCCCTGCACTCAATGCGGCGCTTCACTCGAATACACGCCCGGCACCGATGTGCTGCGGTGCGGGTACTGCGGTCACGAGAATCGAATCCCTTCTTCCACTACGTCGATTTTGGAACAAGATTTTCGGGAGACGCTACGCGCTCTGGCGACCAACACGCCAGCTTGCGAAAACATCGCGATCCACTGTGATTCCTGCGGGGCGTCCTATAGCTTTGACGCAGCGACTCACGCCGGTCAGTGCCCCTTTTGCGGCTCGCCGGTGGTGGCGCGCACCGAATGTCGGCGTCAGCTGCCGGTACAGGCGCTGTTGCCGTTCCAGATTGGTCGCGAAAAAGCCCGAACGGCCTTCCAGCGATGGCTAGGCGGTCTGTGGTTCGCGCCCGGTGGACTCAAGGACTACGCCCGTAACGATGCCCGCTTAATCGGGATGTACGTGCCGTACTGGACCTACGACGCCGAGACCACCACGCGCTATCAGGGCGAACGCGGTGACGATTATCCGGTTCAGGAAATCTATCGAGCAATCGAAAATGGCCAAGAGGTCGAACGGGTTCGCACTGTGATCAAGACTCGCTGGACACCAGCGGCAGGCGTGGTTTCGCGCTTCTTCGACGATGTGTTGGTGCTGGCCAGCCGGTCGCTGCCGCAAGCGGTGACCGAACGGCTGGAACCCTGGGATTTGGGTAATCTGGCGCCCTATCGGGAGGAATACCTGAGCGGTTTTCAAAGCGAAATGTATCAGGTGGGATTAGAGCAGGGATTCGAGCGCGCTCGCGAACTGATGATGCCTGTCATCCGTCGCGATATTGAGCGGGATATCGGCGGCGACCACCAGCGCATTCAGGCCCTCGATACTCGTTACGATGGGGTCCGCTTCAAGCATATCCTGCTACCGGTCTGGATGTCAGTGTTTCGATTCCGCGACAAAATCTATCGCTTCGTGGTGAACGGTCGCACAGGAGAGGTGCAGGGCGAACGACCTTACAGCGGATGGAAGATCGCGCTAGCCGTTTTGCTGGCAACCCTGCTCATCGGTGGAAGTCTGGCAGCCTGGCAATATTTCCAGGCGATCCAACACTGATTAGCGTCATATTTCAGGCTGTGCTATGGCCGGATGTCAAAAGCACAATCGACTTAAAAGTATGAATTCAATCAATTCATAATAACATGATTCATAGCTTGGTTAAGCAATCGGCTCATTTTGACCCTATAATTGAAAATATAAGTTACATTGTACCATTTTTTTTCAAAAACAACCAAAAATAGTTGAATTCAATTTTCAATATGTATATATTGATACCTGCTTGATAAAGGCAAAACTACCGAAAGGTAGCGGCGCAAAACTACTGGCCTAATCCTCATACAGAAGAGGCAAGGTCGCAGAGTCGCCAAGCGAATGCAGCTCCTTCTAAACATGCAGCTCATTCGTAAGGCAATTTGTTTAAGAGGGTTGCAAAAAATGTCTACCACAGCGAGCGAAACAAAATCCAATTTCCGAGTTTTTTTAAAAGGAACGACATGTGTATTGATATTGGGCGGCATGTGGTCTAGCCAATCGGCTTTCGCCGATTGTTATACCAGCAGCACCAAATGGAAGAACTCTACTTTTTCCCAGCAAAGCGGCAAATTTACCGCCGAATTCGATGCCATACCGCAGAAAGCCAACAGCGATGCCTTGACCGCCCTTTCAATCAAATCAGCGACCAGCGTTTCCAAGTATGCGGTCTTAGTACGCTTTAACGACCAAAACAAGATCGATGCACGCAATGGCGGCCAATACAAAGCTAACACCAACATCGATTATACGGCTGGAAAAAGCTATCACTTCCGACTGATAATCGATGTCGCAAATCATAAATACAGCGCTTATGTAACACCAGAAGGAGGTAGCGAACAGGCTTTAGCGACTGATTATGCTTTCCGTACAGAACAAGCAACGGTTTCCAAGTTGACCAACTGGGGACTCTGGGCTTCCACAGGATCGCATCAAGTATGTAATTTCAATATTACTAGTGATGGCAGCGGAGAAAGCACAACCTCAACACCTACTCTCACGCTTGCGGCATCCCCAAATCAGGTGACGTCGGGTAGCTCAAGCACCTTAAACTGGACCACCACCAACGCCGATTCGTGCGCTGCCAGCGGCGACTGGACCGGCACCAAGGGTACATCCGGCGCTGAAACCGCTAATACCATCACTGCCAACAAGAGCTACACCCTGACCTGCACCGGCACCGGCGGCAGCGTCGCTAAAACCGCGCAGGTGAGCGTTCAAGCTGCCGCCGCTCCGACCTTGACGCTCGCGGCATCCCCGACCCAAGTGACGTCAGGCAGTTCGACCTCCCTGAGCTGGACTGCCACCAACGCCCAGTCGTGCGCCGCCAGCGGCGGCTGGACCGGTACCAAAGCCGTGTCCGGCACCGAAACCACCAGTAATATCACTGCCAACACGAGCTACACTCTGACTTGCACCGGCGCCGGCGGCAGCGTCGCCAAAACCGCGCAGGTGAGCGTTCAAGCTGCCGCCGCTCCGACCTTGACGCTCGCGGCATCCCCGACCCAAGTGACGTCAGGCAGTTCGACCTCCCTGAGCTGGACTGCCACCAACGCCCAGTCGTGCGCCGCCAGCGGCGGCTGGACCGGTACCAAAGCCGTGTCCGGCACCGAAACCACCAGTAATATCACTGCCAACACGAGCTACACTCTGACTTGCACCGGCGCCGGCGGCAGCGTCGCCAAAACCGCGCAGGTGAGCGTAGCCTCGATAAGCGCCACCGACCCCTGCAGTGGCCTGCTGACGGACAAAGCGAATCATCCGATGACGACCCT